>Ga0315268_10000405_pt1 | contig 50647 bp, 51 predicted proteins | sample C1_top_MG_FD_204535 | JGI IMG/M metagenome (GOLD analysis project Ga0315268, IMG submission 204535) | Sediment microbial communities from Yellowstone Lake, YNP, Wyoming, USA - C1_top | ecosystem: Environmental > Aquatic > Freshwater > Lake > Sediment | place: USA: Wyoming | collected 2017-08-01 | reverse complement strand
ACATTAATCTGGGCTCCGCGGTGATCCTGCCCGAGGTATTCTTGAAGGCCGTGACCCTGGCCCGCAACCTGGGACATAAGGTGGCGCCCCTGACCACGGTGAACCTGGACTTTGTCCAGCACTACCGGCCGGTGACCAACGTCTTGCAGCGCCCCACCCAGCCAGAGGGGAAGGGCTACGCCCTCACCGGGCACCATGAACTGCTCTTTCCCCTGCTGGCCGCGCTGGTGGTGGAGGAAGGGGAGGAAACTCATGCCCACTGACATTGTGGTGGTGGCCGGTGATCTGCGGGTGGAGGGCTATTTGCTGGACACCCCCACCGCCCGGGCCCTGGCCGCGGCCCTGCCCCTGGAGGGCACGGCCTCCCGGTGGGGGGAGGAAATTTATTTTCCGGTGCCGGTGGCCCAGGAACTGGACGACACCGCCCGGGTGGCCATGCAGGTGGGGGACCTGGCCTACTGGCCCCCGGGCAAGGCCTTCTGCATCTTTTTCGGACTGACGCCCTCCAGCGTGCCCGGAGAAATCCGGGCCGCCAGCGAGGTGAACTGGGTGGGCCGCCTCACCGGCGACCCCTGCTGCCTCACCGTGGTGAAGGAAGGCAGCCGGGTGCGGGTGGAGAAAAAGTAAGTCCCGAGTCCCGGGTCTGGATGGCGCCCCCGTGCGCTGGGAAGAAAAAATGCTTATAATAAATCAGTGGAACAGGCTGAAGACCTGTTCCACTTTGACATCCTCAAAGAGGTTGGGAAATGCCCATATTTGAGTTTTGCTGTCAGGACTGTTGCAAGGAATTCGAGAAGCTGGTCTTCGGCGCCGACCCGGAAGTGGAGTGCCCGGTGTGCCATGGCAAGAACGTCACCAAGCTGATGAGCGCCTGCGCGGCCAAGGTGGGGTACAAGTTCACCGCCGCGTCCAACCCCAAGGGCGCGTCCTGCACCGGCTGCGCCGCCACCTCCTGCAGCACCTGCGGTTAAGGTCCCGGATTGCCCTCTCCCCGCCGCCTCCGCATCGGCACCCGGGGCAGCGTCCTGGCCCTGGCCCAGGCCGGCTGGGTCCAGGACCGCATTGCCCGGCGCCATCCGGGCTGCCGGGTGGAGCTGGTGGTCATCAAAACCACGGGGGACAAGATTCATGACCTCCCCCTGGCCCAGGTGGGAGGCAAAGGGCTCTTCATCAAGGAGATCGAGGAGGCTCTAATCGCCGGGGAGGTGGACCTGGCGGTGCACAGCCTTAAGGACATGCCCGCGGCCTTGCCCGAAGGGCTGGTGCTCACCGCGGTCCCGCCCCGGGAGGACTGGCGGGACGCGTTCATTTCCCGGCAATATGCCACCCTGGCGGAGTTGCCGCCGGGGGCCCGGGTGGGCACCGGCAGCCTCCGGCGCCGGGTGCAGCTCCTGCACGCCCGGCCGGACCTGGAGATCGTGGGCTTGCGGGGCAACGTGGACACGCGCCTCAAGAAGATGGAGGCCCTGGGACTGGACGCCATCATCCTGGCCGCCGCGGGCCTGGCCCGCCTGGGGCTCTCTCACGTGGCCGCCGGCTTCCTGGGCCCGGAAGAGATGCTGCCTGCGGTGGGGCAGGGGGCCCTGGGCCTGGAGGTGCGGGCTGGAGACCGGGAGCTGCGGGAGGCCCTGGCCTTTCTGGACCACCCGGAGACCCGCGCCGCAGTGTCCGGGGAGCGGGCCTTCCTGGCCCGGCTGGAAGGGGGGTGCGTGGTGCCGGTGGCGGCCCTGGGCCGGGTGGCGGGGGAGACCCTGACCCTGGAGGCCCTCATCAGCGATCTGGACGGCCGGGGCCTCATCCGGCGGCGCCGCACCGGGCCCGGGGAAGCGGCCGCGTCCCTGGGAAGCAGCCTGGCCGCGGAACTCCTGGACCTGGGCGGCCGGAAAATCCTGGCGGAGCTCCGGGCGCATCCCCTCTAATACAGTGCTCTTAGGCGGGACGCCATCATGGGCCTCTCGGGCGTGGCCTATTACGTCCCCTAAGTTTGCCTTTACATCCCGGCCGGCCTTAAGAAAAGTTGCCACGTGCCATTTACTTATGGTTACGGAATAGTTATATTTACTAAAAATCCCGGGGGAGGAACTGGTGGTGAGGCTTAAGGGGGTGGCCGGGTTGGCTTTGTGGGCGCTGGTGGGTCTTTGCGCTTCTCCGGCCCTGGCCGCGCCCCCCGGGGGCTGGGCGGGCCTGAGCCCCGGCTTCGTACTGGCGGGTTCCACCCAGGCTAATCCTCCCTCCCTGGTGGGCACGTCCACAGGGCTGGGCCTGGACGGGGAGAAAAGCGCCACCCTGGCGCTGCCCCAGAACCTGGAGCTGAACATCTCCTTCCTCTACCGCCGGGACGCCACCGTTCTGGACCCCAAAGGGCAGAGCGACCCGGTGTACAACTCTGCCTTGAACTACCGCCTGCTGCCCAACCTCTGGGTGGGCCTGAGCGGCTATCTCTACCATTCCCCCGGCGATGAGGGCTTCCAATTCCCCCGGCGAATAGCCCCGCGGGTTATGGGCCTGGGACCGGGCCTCAGGTACAACCTGGGGCGCTGGAACTTCGTGTTCAAGAGCCAGGTGGAGAGCGGCGGCCCCCAGGGTGAAGACCTGCAGCACTGGTTCCGGGTCTGGTACGCGTTTTAGGCACGCCTGAAGCCCTGCTCCGGTGCGTTTTAGCCAGCCTCTCATTCCCGCCCGTTTTCTGGAAAGGCACCAGCGGTTCCTGGCCCTGGCGGAGCTGGAGGGAGGGGAGCGGGTCTGGGCGCATGTGCCCAATTCCGGGGCCCTGACGGGCTGTATGGCGCCGGGTCAGGAGATCCTGCTCACCGCCGACCCGGGGCCGGGGCGCAAGACCGCTTATACCTGGCGCTTCACCCGGGACCCCGGGGGCTTAATCTGCATCGACACCCTGATGCCCAACCGCCTGGTGGCCGAGGCCCTGGCCGGCTGGGGCCTGCCGGGGCTGCCCCGGGGGCGGGTGCGGGCCGAGGTGGCCCTGCCCGGGGGCAGCCGCCTGGACTTTGTCCTGGAAACGGAGGCGGGCCTGACATTCCTGGAGGTGAAGAGCGTCACCTGGGTGGAAGACGGGGTGGCCCTGTTTCCCGACGGGGTGACCACCCGGGGGCGCCGGCACCTTACCGAACTGGCGGCCCTGGTGGGCCGGGGCCACGGGGCCTGGCAGGTCTTCGTGGTGCAGCGTCAGGACGCCAGGGTGCTGAAGCCCGCGGCCAGGGTGGACCCGGCTTACGCCCGGGAACTGGCCGCGGCGGCCGCCCAGGGCGTCAACATCCTGGTGCTCCAGGAAAAAATTCTCCTTCCGGAAATTACCCTTGCCTCCACCCTGCCATTTGCATTAACATAAGCGCGCAAATCCCCCATTGTGAAAAAATTCCAGAAAAACTGCGTTTAGAGTCGAAAACCGTGATGGATACGGCCTTGAACAACGACCTGCGCATTTTTACCGGCAACTCCAACCCGGAGCTGGCCCGCAACATCTGCACCCACCTGGGGCTCCCCCTGGGTGAGGCCCTGGTCACCACCTTCTCCGACGGCGAGACCCGGGTGGAGTTCGGGGACAACGTGCGGGGCCGGGACGTCTTTCTCATCCAGTCCACCTGCCCCCCGGCCAACCAGAACCTGATGGAGCTCCTGATCATGATCGACGCGGTGAAGCGCGCTTCGGCCCGGCGCATCACCGCGGTCATCCCCTATTTCGGTTACGCCCGCCAGGACCGCAAAGTGGCCCCCCGGGTGCCCATTACCGCCAAGCTGGTGGCGGACCTCCTGTCCACCACCGGGGCGGACCGCGTCCTCACCCTGGACTTGCACGTGGGGCAGATCCAGGGGTTTTTCGACATCCCGGTGGACAACCTCTACGCCTCGCCGGTGATGATTCCCCACATCCGGGAGAACTTCGATGACGACCTGGCCATCGTCTCCCCGGACGCCGGGGGGGTGGCCCGGGCCCGGGCCTATGCCAAGCGGCTGGGGGCCTCCCTGGGCCTCATCGACAAAAGGCGGGACGCGCCGGGCAAAGCCAAGGCCATGCACTTGATCGGCGAAGTCCTGGGCAAAGAGACGGTGATCCTGGACGACATCATCGACACCGGGGGGACCCTGACCCAGGCCGCGGAGGTCATCATGCAGCGGGGGGCCCGAAACGTCAACGCCTGCTGTACCCACGCGGTGCTCTCCGGGCCCGCGGTGCAGCGCCTCACGGACTCGCCCCTGAACCGCCTGGTGGTCACTGACACCATTCCCTTGTCGGCGGAAGCCCGAAAGTGCGACAAGATCGTGCCGCTTTCCGTGGCCCACCTCTTTGCCCGGGCCATTCTGAGCATTCACCAGGAGGACTCCATCAGTTCGCTATTCGAAATTCATTTCTGAAAAGGGGGGTTGGACATGAAGCGCTGGGTTGTCTGGGGGTTGGTGCTGTGCCTGGGCCTGCTGCCTCTGAGCGCGCAGGCTACGGAGAGGGGGCTGGCGTCTTACCCGGATGGGGCGGAAAACTTCTTTGCCGGGGCCCTGCCGCCGCCGGGGTTCTACTTCCAATATTATTTCCTGGGCTATGACGCCGGGCGCTTCCGGGGGTTAAATACCTTCCATCTGCCGCCGGATACCCACGCGGAAGTCATTGCCAACGTCTTCCGGTTCATCTACATCAGCAAGTTCCAGATTCTCGGGGCCTCCTGGGGCTGCCACGTGGTCCTGCCCCTGGTTTATGCCGGCCTGCACCTGCAGCCCGCGCCGGTGAGCGACTACCAGTTCGGGCTGGGAAATACCACCATCGACCCCCTGCTCCTGGGCTGGCACTTCGGCCAGGGGACTTACCACGTCACCTTTGGCTTCGACATCGACCTGCCGGGGACCTACCACCGCACCTTCGCGGCCAGCCCTGCCCAGAACTACTTCACTTTCCGGCCGGTCCTGGGATTGGGCTTCACGCCCAAATGCGGCCTGGGGGCCAACATCAAGTTAATGTATGATTTCCCCACCAGGAATGACAGCCCCATCCTGGCCCGGGATTCCTACCAGTCGGGGCAGGCCTTCCACTTCGACTACTGCGTGGATTTCGCGGTGTTGAAGAACCTGAGGATCGGCGCCGCGGGCTTCTACTACGTGCAGACCACCGCGGACAAGGTGGACGGCCACAATATCGGCAACTATGCCCGCCAGTTCGCCCTGGGCCCGGCGGTCAAGTTTGACTACCAGCGCTGGAGCTTCTGCTTCATTCCCCAGTTTGAGATGGCCACCCTGAACCGGCCGGAGGGCATCCGCTACTGGGGCCGGGTCTGGTACGCGTTCTGAGGCGGGAGAGTTCGGCGGGCTGTTGAAGGTCCCTTGGGGCCGGACACCAACATATATCCCCCCTTTTCCCCAGGGGGGTCAGGGGGGGATTTAAAACCCTTGTAGATCCCCCCTTTTCAAAGGGCGACTTTTCTAAACAGTTTTTACCGATCTGTGAAGAAGGAGACCGGAGGCGCAGCGGCATTGCGCCTCCGGCGGTTTAGCAGCTCATGAAGATGGGCTAACAGCGCGCCCAGTGGGCGCGCCTTCAGGGCGGACCTCCGGTCTGCCCTTACTTTTTGGGGGGCCGGCTAGGGTTTGACGTCCACGACCTTGCCGTTTTGGAAAGTAACGGTGTAGCGTTTGTAGCCCCACAGGTCGCAGTATTGCCCCTCCCGCGTTCCCGCGGACACCAGATTGGGGTCGCCGCAACTGACCCTGACTTCCTCCTGGGTCATGCCCACCGTGGCTTTTCCCTGCAAAATGGCGTCCTTAACTTTGGGGTCCAGGTTGGGGTGGGCCCTGACGTAGGCCTCCCGGGACTGCATCAAGGTGGTGGGGGTGGCGCAGGCGCCGACCAGTAATGCCATCGCAAGCACCAGGGCCAGGGTCTTTTTTGCCGTCATGTCCGCCTCCGCTTGGGGATAGTTGCCTTGCTCCCAAGGTAATCCATCCTTTGGATATTTTCAATAACGGCGGGCAGGAATTTTCGGGCGGCCCCGCCTTTTCCGGCCCCCTGCCCCAGGGGCCAGGTAGTGTATACTGATGCACTACCCAGGGGCCAAATCGCCTTGACATTTTTCTCATTTCTTGATTAATTCTATAAATTTGGGGAAAGGCGATGATCAAGGCAATTCGGGGCATGCGGGACCTTCTGCCGCCGGAGACTTCCCGGTGGCAGCGCCTGGAAGACGCGGCCCGGCAGGTCTTCCACCTGTACGGCTACCGGGAACTGCGCCTGCCCCTCATCGAGCGCACCGAGCTTTTTGCCCGCTCCATCGGCGCCGACACCGACATCGTCGCCAAGGAAATGTATACTTTTGCCGACCGCCGGGGGGACAGCGTCACCCTGCGGCCTGAGGCCACCGCGTCAGTGCTGCGGGCGGTCCTGGAAAACGGCCTGGCCAAGGGGGGCGGGGTCAAGAAGTATTACACCCTGGGGCCCATGTTCCGCTACGAGCGCCCCCAGAAGGGCCGGTACCGCCAGTTTCACCAGATCAACTGCGAGGCTCTGGGGCTGGACGCGCCGGAGCTGGACGTGGAGGTCATCCTCCTGCTCCTGGACATCCTGAAAAGGGTAAAGCTGGGAGAGATGCGGCTGCTGGTCAACTCCCTGGGCTGCCCGGAGTGCCAGGCCAAGTTCAAGGCGGGGCTGGGCTTGTTTCTCATCAACAAGGAGGGCCTGTGCGACGACTGCCGGCGCCGCCGGGAGACCAACCCCTTAAGGGTGCTGGACTGCAAGAGCCTGCACTGCCGGGAGATTTTGCAGCACGCGCCGGTGCTCCGGGACTACCTCTGCCGGGACTGCGCCGCGCACTTCGCCCGGGTGCTGGGGCTGCTCCAACGCTTCGGCGTCGCCTACGTGGAGGCGCCCCGGCTGGTGCGGGGCCTGGACTATTACACCCGCACCGCGTTCGAGGTGACGGCCCCGGGGCTGGGGGCCCAGGACGCGGTGGCCGGGGGCGGCCGCTACAACCGGCTGGCCCAGGAGCTGGGGGGGCCGGACCTGCCCGGAGTGGGCTTCGCCATCGGCGAGGACCGGCTCCTGGAGGTCCTGCCTGCGGATTTGGGCCAGGACTCGGGGCCGGAGGTTTTCGTGGCGGCCCTGGGGGAGGCGGCCCGGGACCGGGCCCTGGCCCTGCTGAAAGAGCTCCGGGACCGGGGCCTGGCCGGCGAGATGGACTTCGGCGGCCGCTCCCTGAAGGCCCAGCTGTCCCTGGCGGACCGCCTGCAGGCTACTTTCACGGTGCTCCTGGGAGACCGGGAACTGGAAACGGGGCTGGCCCAGGTGCGCCGCATGGCCACCGGGGAGCAAAGGCAGGTCAGTTTGACAGCCCTGGCCGCGTTTTTGGAAGAACAAGTCAGGGGCGGGTAAGATTTTTCCATAGGTTGTTCCCTGGCAATTTTGGGGAAAAAGAATTCTCCAGAGTCCCCCTTTGAAAAAGGGGGATTCAGGGGGATTTTAAATCCCCCCTGCCCCCCTTTGGGAAAGAGGGGAGGAAAGGAAAGGGCAGTGTTTGATTCTCTGGCAGGGTTGAAGCGCAGCCACACCTGCGGGGTGCTCCGGCCGAAGGACGTGGGGCGGGAAGTGGTCCTCATGGGCTGGGTGCAGCGCCGCCGGGACCACGGCGGCCTCATCTTCGTGGACCTCCGGGACCGGGAGGGACTGACCCAGGTGGTCTTCAACCCCGAGGTCAACCCCGACACCCACCACAAGGCCCGGGTGCTTAGGGACGAATACGTCATCGCCGTCCGGGGGGTGGTGAACCCCCGGCCCCCGGAGATGGTGAACCCGGCCCTGGACACGGGGGAGATCGAGGTCCTGGTGGAGGAACTCAGGCTGCTCAATAACGCCAAGACCCCGCCCTTTGAGCTGGAAGACTTCCGGGTGGACATCTCCGAGAGCCTCAGGCTGCGCTACCGCTACCTGGACCTCAGGCGCCCGGGGGTCATGAAGAACCTCCTATTCCGCCACCGGGCCGCGCAGGTGGCGCGGGAGTACCTGAACGGCGAGGGCTTCGTGGAGGTGGAGACCCCCATCCTCACCAAGAGCACGCCGGAAGGGGCCCGGGACTACCTGGTGCCCAGCCGGGTGGCGCCGGGGCACTTCTTCGCGCTGCCCCAGTCGCCGCAGCTCTTCAAGCAGCTCCTGATGATGGCGGGGCTGGAGCGTTACTACCAGTTGTGCCGCTGCTTCCGGGACGAGGATTTGCGGGCCGACCGCCAGCCGGAGTTCACCCAGATTGATATGGAGATGTCCTTCGTCACCGAGGAGGACGTCTTCACGGTGGTGGAGGGGCTGATGGCCGCGCTGTTCCGGGAGCTCAAGGGAGTGGAGCTGAGCCCGCCTTTCCCGCGTCTCAGCCACCGGGAGTGCCTGGAGCGCTTCGGCCTGGACCGGCCGGACCCCCGCTTCGGCCTGGAGCTCAAGGAGGTCACGGACCTCATCCGGGGCACGGAGTTCCGCCAGTTCCGGGAGGTGGTGGACGGAGGCGGCCTGGTCAAGGCCCTGAACGGCCGGGGCCTGGCCAAGCTCTCCCGGAAGGAATTGGACGAGCTCACGGACCTGGCCGGGGTGTACGGCGCCAAGGGCCTGGCCTGGGTAAAGCTTACCCCCCAGGGCTGGCAGTCGCCCCTGGCCAAGTATTTTCCCGAGGGGGTGAAGGAGGCCCTGAACGGGCGCCTTCAGGCCCGGGAGGGGGATCTGCTGCTCTTCGTGGCGGACGTCCCGGAGGTGGCCAACACGTCCTTGGGGATGCTCCGGAACCACCTGGGGCAGCGGGAGAAGCTGATCCCCGAGGACACTTACAGCCTGGTGTGGGTCACGGACTTTCCCCTGCTGGAGTACGACCGGGACGAAGGCCGCTACGTGGCGGTGCACCACCCCTTCACCGCGCCCCGGGAGGAGGACCTGCACCTGTTGCGGGAGCACCCCGAGAAGGTGCGGGCCCGGGCTTACGACTTGGTGCTCAACGGTGTGGAGATCGGCGGCGGCAGCCTGCGCAACTGGCGCCGGGACCTGCAGGAAGAGGTCTTTCAGGCCCTGAACATCCCGCTGGCCGAGGCGGAGGAAAAATTCGGCTTCCTGCTGGAGGCCCTGGAATACGGGGCGCCGCCCCATGGGGGGGTGGCCTTCGGGTTCGACCGCCTGGTGGCCATCCTGTGCGGGGCCCGCTCCATCCGGGAGGTCATCGCCTTCCCCAAGACCCAGAAGGCGGCCTGCCCGGTGACTAGGGCCCCCAGCCGGGTGGAGCCGGAGCAGTTGCTGGAGCTGGGGCTGAGGTTGGAGAAATAGACAGTGATGAGTGGCCAGTGGTCGGTGATCGGTAATAATTTAGCATGGATGGCTTGATTATGGCACGCTGGAACAAGGAAAGACGGCTGTTGGATCATGAGCATTCCGTCTTCTGGAAGCACCGCCTCCAGGAGGTGGAGGAGCCCAACCTGATGCGGGAGCTGTTTCCCTATGTGGAAGTCCCCCGCATCGATTTCGACTACAAGTTTGTCATGCCCCAGCCCCCGGAAGAGATGGTGCTCACGGACACCACCTTCCGGGACGGGCAGCAGGCCCGGCCGCCCTACAGCGTGCGCCAGATCGTGGAGATCTTCGACATGCTCCACCGCCTTTCTGGTCCCAAGGGGGTGATCCGCCAGAGCGAGTTTTTCCTGTACAGCGCCAAGGACAAAGAGGCCCTGGAGCGCTGCCGGGAGCGGGGCTACCGCTTCCCGGAGATCACCGGCTGGATTAGGGCCAACGCCGCGGACCTGGTGCTGGTGAGGGAAATGGGCCTGGGGGAGACGGGCATCCTCACTTCGGTGTCCGATTACCACGTCTTCTTGAAATTAAAGTGGAGCCGGCGCCGGGCCCTGGAGGACTACCTGGCCATCGTCCAGGCGGCCCTGGAGTTGGGGGTCAAACCCCGGTGCCATTTTGAAGACGTCACCCGGGCGGACATCTACGGGTTTGTGGTCCCCTTCGCCCAGGAGCTCATGAGACTGAGAGCGGAGAGCGGCGTGGACATCAAGATCCGCCTGTGCGACACCATGGGCTTCGGGGTGCCTTACCCCGGCGCGGCCTTGCCCCGGAGCGTGCCCAAGCTGGTCCGGGCCATGATTGACGACGCCGGGGTGCCCGGGCACCTCCTGGAGTGGCACGGCCACAACGACTTCCACAAGGTGCTGGTGAACAGCGTCACCGCCTGGCTCTATGGCTGCAGCGCGGTGAACGGGGCGCTCCTGGGCTTCGGGGAGCGCACCGGCAACGCCCCCATCGAGGGGATGATCATGGAATACATTTCCCTGCGGGGCGCCACCGACGGCATCGACACCACGGTGATCACCGAAATCGCCCAGTATTTCGAGAAGGAGCTGCGCTACCACATACCGCCCAACTATCCCTTTGTGGGGGCCAACTTCAACACCACCAGCGCCGGCATCCACGCGGACGGCCTGCTGAAGAACGAGGAGATTTACAACGCCTTCGACACCGGCCGCATCCTGAACCGGCCGCCCACCATCACCATCACCGACAAGTCGGGGAAGGCGGGCATCGTCCACTGGCTTAACAACCGCCTGAAACTGGAACCCGACCGCCAGGTGGACAAGGCCCACCCGGGGGTGGGAAAGATCCACAAGCGCATCATGGAGATGTACGAGGCCGGCCGCGTCACCTCCATCTCCAACGAAGAGATGGAAAACATGGCCCGCAAGTACCTGAGCGAGCTGTTCGTTTCGGAGTTCGACCAGCTCAAGCAGAAGGCCTACACCCTGGCGGCCCACCTGGCCGAGGACCTGGCGGAGCGGGAAGAAATCCGCACCATGGACCCGGCCCAGATGGAGCCGGTCCTGCAGCAGGCCCTGGACAACTACCCCTTCATCCAGTTCATGTACGTCACCAACCTGGAGGGGCGCAAGATCACCCGGAACATCACCCACATCGTGGACCGGGCCAAGTACGAGACCATGAAGCTGGACGAAGACCTGTCCAACCGGGTCTGGTTCATCGAGCCCATCAAGAGCGGCAAGGTGTACGTGTCGGACTTTTACACCTCCCGGTTCACCGGGGCGCTGTGCATCACCGTGAGCGTGCCGGTGCGCAACGAAAACGACGAGATCCAGGGCGTTCTGGGCCTGGACATCCGCTTCGAGGCCTTGGCCAAGATGGAGCAGGACGGGGAAATTTAATCCTGAATTGGCAAGGGTAGCGTGCTGCTAGGGGCTTTGCTAAAAGGGCTGGCGGCCCTGTTGGTGACCGGGGGGCTCCTGGCCCTGACCGCGACCTGGCTCCCCCGGCTGCTAAGGTGGTGGGAGGGGCGGGAGGCGGCGCGTCTGGGCCTGGAGGTGCCGGCTCCGGTCCTGCCGGTCAGGGAGCAGGCCGCCGCGCCCCCGGAGGCGCTGGCGTCCGGGGCCGGGGCTCCGGACTTCCGGCCCCCCTTTGCTGGGGCCCCAGCGGCGCCGGCGGTGGAGGCCGAAGAGCCCCTGGTGGCCGCGGCCATTGCCCTGGCCCTGACCCTGTACCAGGAAGAGCAACGGCCCCTTCCGGCCCTGGCCGGCGGGGCGGGCCCTTCTCCCTGGTCCCTGGCCGGCCGCTGGGGAGCCATGGAGCGGCGCCTTAACCTGCCCAAGAGATAATCCATGCGGCGATACCGGCTCACCATCGGCGACAAGGTTTTTGACGTGGAAGTGCTGGGGGTGCGGGGCGACCTGGCCCGGGTCCTGGTGAACGGCCGCCCCTATGAGGTGAAGATTGGACCGGCCGCGGGGCCCAGGCCTGCGGCGGCGCCCGCGCCAGGCCCGCCCAGGCCCGCCGGGGCGCCCGCGCCGCCGCCTCCGCCCCCCGGGCGGGCTCCCGGGGGCGGAGTGGCGCCGGGACCGGGGACGGTGACCGCGCCCATGCCCGGGTCCATCCTGGAGGTCCTGGTGAAGGTGGGGGACCGGGTCCAGGCCGGGGACACGGTGGTGAAGCTGGAGGCCATGAAGATGGAAAATGACCTCCGGGTGCCCGTCAGCGGCATGGTCAAGGAGGTGCGGGTGGGCAAAGGCAGCAACGTCGGGGTGGGGGAGGTGCTGCTGGTGGTCTCGGAAGGATGAGGTAAGGAAACGGCCATGACCGCCGCGCTCCTGCCCTATGCCTACTTTGCCGCCGTCACCTTGCTGGCCGCGGGGGTCCTCTACCTGGCCCTGGCCTACCGGCTCTATCCGGGTTTTTTAATTCCCGCGGCGGCGGGGATGCTCCTGGTGAATCTCCCTTACCCGGCGGTGGCGGCGGCCCTGGCCCCCTTTCTGGACCCCATCCGGGCCGGCCTGGGCCACGGCATCTACCCCTCCCTCATCCTGTTGTGCCGGGGCGCGGGCTTTGACCTGGGCCACCTCATCGCCCACCCCCGGCAGTTGTTCCTGGGGCTGCTCAACCCCCTGGCCTTCCTGGCCGTGCTGGCCCTGGGCTGGTTCCTGGGCCTGGGCCTGCCCCTGGCCGGAGCCGGGGCGTTGATCGGCAGCGGCGATGGGGTGCCATCCATCTTTCTTGCCGGCCACCTGGCCCGGGAGATGGTGGGGCCGGTGGGGCTGGCAGCCTTTGTCCTGGCCGGGCTGATTCCCCGGCTGCAGCCGCCCCTGGTGCGGCTCCTCACCACCCGGCAGGAACGCATGATCCGCATGGCCGGCGCCCGCAAGGTGGCCAAACGGGAGAACATCATCTTTGCCGGTGCCGGCTTCGTCCTCACCGCCCTCCTGGTGCCCGGGGCCGTGGCCCTGACGGGCATGTTCTTCCTGGGGAACCTTCTCAAAGAATCCGGCGCGGTGGAACGCCTGGCCCGCACCCTGGCCAACCGGGTGGGGGATCTCCTGGTCATGCTCCTGGGTCTGGCGGTGGGGACCAGTTGCCGGGCCCCGGAACTCCTCACCATCACTTATGGCAAGGTGCTCCTTTTGGGGGTGGCCGCCCTGGTCCTGGTCACCTTGCTGGGTATTGTGGCCATCAAGGCTACCAACCTGTTTTGCCGGGAAAAAATCAACCCCCTGGTGGGGGCCGCGGCCGTGGCCCTGATCCCGGACGCGGCCCTGCTGAGTCAGATCCTGGGGCGCAGGGAAGACCTGCGCCTGAACCTTTTCCCCCACGCCCTGGCCACCAGCCAGGCGGCGCTGCTGGCCGCCACCTTGACCGCCGGCCTCCTCTGGAGTATCCTGGGCGGACATTAGGCCGGCACGGAGGCCGGCCCTACCGGTTAGAAAATCGTAAAGTGAGGTGGTTTTATGTGCGATCCCACGAAAATGGCTGCTCTCCAGGAAGCCCAGGCCAAGTACGACCAAACGGTGGCCAAGGTCCTGCAAAAGATGCCGGAGCGCCGCCCCGAGTTCGTCAACACCTCCGGCATCCCGGTGCAGCGGGTGTACACCCCATTGGACCTGGCAGACTTCGACTATCTTCAGCAGTTGGGGATGCCCGGCCAGTACCCCTACACCCGGGCGGTGCAGCCCACGGCCTACCGGGGCCGGTACTGGACCATGCGCCAGTACGCGGGCTTCGGCAGCGCCGAGGAAACCAACGAGCGCTACCATTTCCTGTTGAAGTCGGGCCAGACGGGCCTCAGCGTCGCCTTTGACCTGCCCACCCAGATCGGCTACGACTCCGACCACCCCCTGGCCCAGGGGGAGGTGGGCAAGGTGGGGGTGGCCATCGACTCCCTGTGGGACATGGAGCGCCTCTTCCAGGGCATCCCCCTGGACCAGGTGTCCACTTCCATGACCATCAACTCCCCTTGCGCGGTGATCCTGGCCATGTACCTGGCCATCGCCGAAAAACAGGGCATCTCCTTCGATAAGCTCCGGGGCACGGTGCAGAACGACATCCTCAAAGAGTACCCGGCCCGGGGCACTTATATTTTTGCGCCCCGGCCCTCCATGCGCCTCATCACCGACATCTTCGCCTACTGCACCAAGGAAGTGCCCCAGTGGAACACCATCAGCATCTCCGGGTATCACATCCGGGAGGCGGGCTCCACCGCGGTGCAGGAGGTGGCCTTCACCCTGGCCAACGGCATCGCCTACGTGGATGCGGCCATCAAGGCGGGCATGGGGGTGGACGAGTTCGGGCCCCGGCTCTCCTTCTTTTTCAACTCCCATCTGGATTTCCTGGAGGAGGTGGCCAAGTTCCGGGCCGCCCGGCGGCTCTGGGCCAAGATCATGAAGGAGCGCTTCGGAGCCAAGGACCCCCGCTCCCAGATGCTGCGCTTCCACACCCAGACCGCGGGCTGTTCCCTGACCGCACAGCAGCCCCTGAATAACATCATGCGCACCGCGTTCGAGGCCCTGGCCGCGGTGCTGGGGGGCACCCAGTCCCTGCACACCAATTCCTTCGACGAGGCCCTGGCCCTGCCCTCGGAGCAGGCGGTGCAGGTGGCCCTGCGCACCCAGCAGGTCATCGCCTACGAGACCGGGGTGTGCGACACGGTGGACCCCCTGGCCGGTTCCTACTACCTGGAATACCTGACGGACCAGATCGAGGCCCGGGCCCGGGACTACATCGACCAGATCGACCGTCTGGGGGGCGCGGTGGCCGCCATCGAAAAGGGCTTCATCCAGAAGGAAATCGGCGCCGCGGCCTACCGCTACCAGCAGGAGATCGAGTCCGGTGCCCGGGTGGTGGTGGGGCTCAACAAGTTCCAGGTCAAGGAAGAGGAGAAACCCAGCGGCCTGCTGAAAGTGGACCCGGCAGTGGGGGAAAAACAACAGGCCCGGCTGGCGGAACTTAAAAGCACCCGGGATAACAATGCGGTGGAGCAGGCCCTGGCGGCCCTCAAGGCCGCGGCCCAGGGCACGGACAACCTCATGCCCCCCATCCTCCAGGCGGTGAAGGCCCTGGCCACCCTGGGGGAGATCTGCGACACCCTGCGGGCGGTGTTCGGCGAATACGAGGCGCCGGCGCTGGTGTAAGATAGTTCAAGGTTCAAGGTTCAAAGTTCAAGGTTTGAGAAGGATTTCCCCAACTTTGAACCTTGAACCTTGAACTTTGAACTCGGGAAAATAAGGAGATTGAAAATGCCGGAAGAGAGGAAGATCAGGGTATTGGCGGCGAAGCCCGGGCTGGACGGGCATGACCGGGGCGTCAAGGTGATCTGCGCCGCGCTCCGGGACGCCGGCATGGAGGTGATATACACCGGGCTCCGGCAGACTCCGGAGCAGATCGTAGCCGCGGCCATCCAGGAGGACGCGGACGTCATCGCCATGAGCGTGCTCTCCGGGGCCCACAACTACCTGTTCCCCCGGGTGATGGAGCTCCTCAAGGAAAAGGGCATCACCGACGTGCTGGTCATGGGGGGCGGCATCATCCCCGAAGAGGACGTGCCGGCTCTGAAGCAGGCGGGCATCGCCGCGGTCTTCGGCCCCGGCACCGACACGGGGAACATCGTCAACTTTATCCGGGAAAATCTCAGGAAGCGGTGAAAGTAAGAGTTCAAGGTTCAAGGTTCAAAGTTTAATTAGTGTGCATCTAACCCTGAACCTTGGACTTTGAACTTTAAAAAAGTTTTGACGCGGCCTGTTCGGCCCGGCCGAAGTTTTTCCTGATAAATTCCTTCTCCTCCCCCCTGGTTTTCACTTCGCCGCTGAGGCGCGCTTCCATGAGGCGCTCCAGCATCTCCTTGATGAGGGGCCCCGGCGGATAGCCCAGGGCCACCAGGTCCCGGCCCTTGAGCTCCGGCTTCAGGCCCTTGAGCTCCTTGAAGTACAGGGAAATGGCCCGCCGGGAGGGCTCCTGCCGGGACTTGGCCATCATATAGAGCAGGTATTCCGTGCCCAGGGGCTTAAGCAGGTGATAAAGCTGGCTGCGGCTGCGGCCGCCGAGGTGGAAGAGCTTCGCCAGGACCTCGTCCGCGGCCTCCTTGCCCTTGACCAGGGCCGCGGCCTGCTTGGGCGCGATCTTGAACCGCCGCACCATCTCCTCCAGCTCTTCGGGGCTTAGCGGTTCCACCAACCCCAGGAAATAGACCAGCCAGCGCTCCAGTTTCTCCTCCAGGTAGAGCAAATCATACCAGGAGAGCACCGCCTGGACCCGCTCCAGCATGCCCCGGGTGGCCTCGTCGAAGATCAGCCGGGGGTGGATGGCCTTGAGGAGGTCCAGTTCCGCCAGGCGGGCGATGGCGGGGAGGGGGTTCTCCTCCATGAGGATGAGCTTGAGTTCCCCGAAGAGGCGGGCCGGGGAGAGGCGGCCGAAGAAGTCGTTCTTCACCGCGTTGGCGATGAGGTTGGCGGTGAGCTTGCTGATCTTGAACTTGAAGCGCTGCTCGAAGCGGATGGCCCGGAAGACCCGGGTGGGGTCCTCCACGAAGCTCAGATTGTGGAGGATGCTGAGGGTCTTGTCCTTGAGGTCCCGCTGGGCCCCGAAGAAGTCCAGCAGGGTGCCGAACTCCCCGGGGTTGAGCTTCAGGGCCAGGGTGTTGATGGTGAAGTCCCGGCGGTAGAGGTCCATCTTGATGGAGCTGTACTCCACTATGGGGAGCGCGCCCGGGGCCTCGTAGTACTCGGTGCGGGCCGTGGCCACGTCGATCTTGAAGCCGTCGGGGAAGATGAGCACCGCGGTCTTGAACTTGTGGAACTCCCGGGCCCGGGCGCCGTAGCGGGCGGCATACCGCCGGGCGAAGTCGATGGCGTCCCCTTCGATGACGATGTCGATGTCCAGGTTTTCGTGTTTCAGCAGTAGGTCCCGGACGAAGCCCCCCACCACGTAGGCGTTCATCCCCAGCTCCGCGGCCACCTCCCCCACCTGGCGGAGGATTACCTGGATGGGCTTGGGCAGCCTTTCCCTGATCAGGCCGGCGATGTTGCGCTTGCGCAGGGGCTGGGTCCACTGGGCCTCTTCCCCGGTGGCGATGAGGAGGTGCAACAGGTCGGTGCGGGAAATGACGCCGATGACCCGGCCGTCTTCCAAGACCGGCAGAAGGCGCTGCTTGCTGATGACCAGCCGCTCCCGGATTTCCGCCAGGGTGGCCTCGGGGTCCACGGTGGCGATCTCCGTGGTCATGTAGTCCTTCACCAGATGGTCCTTGAGACCGTGGTAGATGCCCTTTTCCACGGTCTGGCGGGAGATGAGGCCCACCAGGCGGCCGTCGGCGATGACGGGCAGGGCGTTGATGCTGTAGCGGTTCAAAAGGAGCTCGGCCCCCTCCAGGCTGACCTCCGGGGAGACCCACTTCACCGGGAAGGACATGATTTCCCGGGCCCGGCGCTCGGGGTGCACCCGGGTCATGAGCAGGGTGCGCAGTTGCTCCTCCACCTGGGCCAGGGGCTTGTCCTTCACCGCCGCGGACGCGGCGTAGCTGTGGCCGCCGCCCCCCATCTCGCCCAGGATTTCGGCCACGTCCACTTCGGGCAGGCGGCTGCGGCCCACCACGAAGACCCGGTCCTCCATCTGGGCCAGGGCAAAGAGGACCTGGATGTTCTCCATGTCCATGAGCTTGTGGGCCACCACCGCGAAGTCGGCCACGTATTGGGGGGCGCTGGTGCGGGCGATGACCACCTCGATGCCGTTGACGTGGAAGCTGGTGGAGTGCTCCAGCAGGTCGTTGAGCAGGGCGATCTGGGCCGCGTCCAGCTCCCGGGTGATGATCTCCGCCACCACGTTCAGGTCCGCACCCAGTCTCAGCAGGTAGGCCGCGGCCTCGAAGTCCTGGGGGGTGGTGGAGGTGAAGGTGAAGGAGCCCGTGTCCTCGAAAATCCCCAGGGCCATGAGGGTGGCCTCCTGGGAGGTCACGGTGAGGCCTTTCTCCCTAATGATGCGGGTCAAGATGGCGGTGGTGGAGCCCAGCATCTCCACCACCTCGACGCTGCCATGCAGGTCGTCAGGGGAGTCGGGGTGGTGGTCGTAGATGTGGATGTCCACCCCGGGGGCAGCCGCGGCCTCGGCGAACCTGCCGATGCGGGAGGCCTGGCGGGTGTCCACCAGGATGAGGCGCTTGATCTCCTCCACGGGCACCTGTTTCATGCGGGTGAAGTCCAGGAAATAGAAGCTGGAGCGCACGAAGAAGTCTCGTAGATTGCGCTCCTGGGAGCCCGGGAAGACCAGGAGGGCGTCGGGGTAGAGCTTCTTGGCGGCCACCATGGAGGCCATGGCGTCAAAGTCGGCGTTGAGGTGGGTGGTGATCACCTCCAGGGTGCGGGCGGGCTGGGCGCGGCGCTTGCTCATGGCCGGGGGTGGGCCTTCCGGTGGACCCGGCGCAGGCGGGCCGCGTCCAGGTGGGTGTAAATCTGGGTGGTGGCCAGGTCCGCGTGGCCCAGAAGCAGTTGCAGCACCCGCAGGTTGGCACCCCGGGAGAGCAGGTGGGTGGCGAAGGAGTGGCGCAGGACGTGGGGGCTGAGGTCCTGCACCCCCACCCCCCGGGCATGGGCCTTGAGGAGCTTCCAGAAGCCCTGGCGGCTGAGCTTCCCCCCCCGGCGGTTGACGAAGAGGTAGGGGCTCTCCCGGCCCTTCAGCAGGAGCGGCCGGCCCTGGGAGAGGTAGAGCTCCAGCCGTTCCACGGCCCGGGCCACCATGGGCACCACCCGCTCCTTGGACCCCTTGCCCCGGGGGCGCACCACGCCCCGGCGCAGGTCCACCTGCTTCAGGGTCAGGCCTACCAATTCAGAGACCCGGAGGCCGGTGGCGTAGAGCACCTCCAAAAGCGCCCCATCCCGCAGGCCCGCGGGGGTGGCGGGGTCCGGGGCCTCCAGGAGCGCGGCCACTTCCGCCTCTCCCAGGACCCGGGGCAGCTTCCGGGGCAGGCGGGGGGAGTCCAGGAGCTCCACGGGGTTGGCCGGGGCCGCCTCCTCCCGCTGCAGGAAACGGTAAAACTGGCGCAGGGCCGAAAGGCGCCGGGCCCGGCTGCGGGCCGACAGCCCCCGGGCGGCGATGGCTGCCAGGTAGTGCTCCAGGTCCGCCAGGGACACCTCCTGCCAGGAGGCGTACCGCCGGGCCTCCAGGAACTCCCGGAAGTCCTGGAGGTCCCGGGCGTAGGACTCCAGGGTCAGGGGCGAGAGGCCCCGCTCCGCGCTCAGGTGGTGGTAGAAATGCTCCAGGTGCGCGTCCAAGGAGGCGGCCGCGGCTCCTTCCAGGGCCTTGGTCAGGGCCTGGATTTCCGCCTCGCTCAACAACCGGGCGGGCTGCTCGGCCTCCTCGGGCGGCGGGGCGGGCGCCAGGGCCGCCAGGAAGTCCAGGAATTCCTTGAGGAGCAGCCGCCGGGAGGCCAGGCCGGCGGGGGACAGCCCCGCGGCGGCCAGACCCTGGAGGTAATCCTGCACCTGGACGTCGGAGACCCCCTCCCAGGAGGCCACCCGCCGGGCCCGGAGAAATTTCCGGAAGTCCCGGAGGTCCCGGGCGCAGGCCTTAAGGTGGTCCCGCCCCAGGTCTCCCATGGCCTTCAGGTGGCGCTGAAAATCGATGAGTGCCTGGTTCATGGCTAATCTGCTATAATTTCCATGCAATTATAACGTTAGTTGGCTAAAAGTAACAGGGCGGAGACCATGGGGGACCTCATTTACGGCCGGCACCCGGTGCTGGCGGCCCTGCGCCGGGGGGAGAGCCTCCTGGAAGAGGTCCTGGTGGCCCGGGGCACGCGGGGCGGCTGGCTGGAGGAGGTGCGCCACCTCTCCCGGGCCGCGGGGGTGCGCATCCGGGTCACGGAGCGGGCGGCCCTGGACCGCGTCTGCGGCACTACGCAGCACCAGGGAGTGGTGGCCCGCCGGGGAGCCTATGCCTATGGCTCGGAAGCAGACCTGGAGCGCCACCTGGGCGAAATTCCGGCCCCGGCCCTGTTGGTGGCCGCGGACGGCCTCACGGACCCCATGAATCTGGGGAACCTGGCCCGCAGCGCCCTGGCCGCGGGGGCCCACGGCCTCATCCTCCCCCGGGACCGGGCCGCGGGCGTCACCCCCGCGGCGGCCAAGGCCGCGGCCGGCGCCCTGGAGTATCTCAAGGTCTTCCGGGTGACCAACCTGGCCCGGGTGCTGGCGCAGCTCAAGGACGCGGGCCTGACCGTCATCGGCACCGCGGCCGACGCGGATTTGAGCCTGTACGAGGCGGACCTCACCGGCCCCCTGGTCCTGGTCATCGGCGGGGAAGAGAAGGGCATCCGGCCCCTGGTGCGGCGGCAGTGCGACCTGTTGGTGGGCATCCCCCTGGCCGCGCCGGAGATCAACTCCCTGAACGCCGCGGCCGCGGGCGCGGTGGCCTTGTTTGAGGTTAGGAGGCAGAGAAAACTTGGGGGAGGAGGCCGGGGGACTCGCCGTCCCCCGCCCCGCCCCTTATAACTTGCTCCACATCCGTCTTGCCAGACGGGCAGTTGGGGGGTTATGATGGGCGACATGGGCCGCATCCTGCAGTGGCGGGAGGAGGAGGCCGAAAGCATCACGGAGGAGGTCCGGGCGGTGCTCCTGGCCGGGGGTCTGGCGGCCCTGCCCACGGAGACTTTTTATGCCCTCTCAGCCCACCCCTTTGGAGAGGAGGCGCTCAAGCACCTTCTAACCCTGAAGGCTCGGCCGGCCCGGAAGCCTATTTTACTGCTGGTGTCTGACCAGGACATGGTAATGCAACTGGCCCGGGAGATTCCCGAAGCCGCGGCGCGCCTCATGGCCCGCTTCTGGCCGGGCCCTTTGACCATCATTTTGCCGGCCCGGCCGGAAATGTCACGGCTGCTCACGGGGGACACTGGCACCATCGGCGTCAGGCAGCCGGCCCAGCCCGTAACCTTGGGCCTGTTGGCCAGAGTGGGATTTCCGGTGACGGGCACCAGCGCCAACCGCTCCGGGGCCCGGCCGCTGACCCGGGCCCGGGAGGTGGCCAGGGAATTCGGGGACGCCCTGGACCTGGTCCTGGACGCGGGCCCCTGCCCGGGAGGGAAGCCCTCCACGGTGGTGGACGTGAGCCGCACGCCGGCCCTCCTGGTGCGCGCCGGCGCGGTCCCCGCGGCGGCCCTGGCCGAAGTACTACCGGAACTTACAACCTTGACCACGGAGAAAGAACCATGAGCCCGGAGCCCGCGGCAGTGGCGGTGGACCTGGGCGGCACCAACGTGCGCCTGGCCCTGGTGACCCGAGAGGGGAGCATCCTGGACCGCTGGGAGCGGGCTACGGCCACCATGCCGGATCAGGAATCCCTCCTCCGGGGACTGGCCGCGGATCTGCAGGGGTACGAGGAGGCGGCCCGGTCCCGGAACCTGGTGGTCCAGGCCGCGGGGCTGGGCGTCCCCGGCCGGGTGCTGCCCCAGGAAGGCCGGGTGGTCTTTTCCCCCAATGTCCCGGCCCTGAACAACTGCCCCCTGGTGCCCCGCCTGAAAGACCTGCTGCCCTGGCCCCTGTACCTGGAAAACGACGCCAACCTGTTCATCCTGGGGGAGCACTGGCTGGGAGCGGGCGCGGGCGAGCCCCACGTGCTGGGCCTTACCCTGGGGACCGGGGTGGGGGGCGGCCTCATTCTTAACGGGCGCCTGTGGTCCGGGACCCAGGGCACCGCCGGGGAGATCGGCCACATGAGCATCGACCCCGACGGCGAGCGCTGCCACTGCGGCAGTTGGGGCTGCCTGGAGACCCTGGCCTCCGCCCCCTGGACCGTGGCCTGGGTCAAGAAGCAACTGGCCCAGGGGGCCTCCTCCTGGCTGCGGGAACTTTACGAGACCGACCCCGAGGCCCTGGGGGGCGAAGCCCTGGTGGTGGCGGCCCGTCAGACCGATCCCCTGGCCCGGCGGGCCTTCGAGCGGGTGGGGCGCAGCCTGGGGGTGGCCATCGCCAACGTGGTGCACCTCCTGGGCCTGGCCCGGGTGGTCATCGGCGGCCGCTTCGCCCGGGCCTGGGAACTCTTTGAACTGCCCCTGAGGCAGGAACTCCACCGGCGCCTGACCCTCTTCCCCAAGGAGGCGGTGAAGGTGAACCCGGCCCGGCTGGGGGACGACGCCGGCCTCGTGGGCGCCGCCCGCCTGGCCTTTGAGGCGGTGAGCGGCGAGGGGTGACCGGAGGAAAGGTTCGAGTGTCAAGTTTTGAGTTTCGAGAAAACCAGAAAGGGCGCTGGCACTTAGATCTATGAGCGAAAAGCCGGCGCAGATTCCCGTGGCCCGGCCGGTGCTGGGGGAGGAGGAGGCGGCCGCGGCCCGGCGGGCCATCCTCTCCGGCTGGGTGGTGCAGGGCCCGGAGGTGGCGGCCTGGGAGGCGGAGTTCGCCGCAGCCGTGGGCGCACCTTTGGCGGTGGCCTGCTCCAGCGGCACCGCGGCCCTGCACCTGGCCCTCCTGGCCCTGGGGATCGGCCCCGGGGACGAAGTCATCACCGTGAGCCACTCCTTCATCGCCACGGCCAACGCGGTGCGCTATCTGGGGGCCACCCCGGTGTTCGTGGACGTGGAGCCGGAGACGGGAAACATCAACCCGGACCTGATACCCGCGGCCATCACCTCCCGCACCAAAGCCATCCTGGCGGTGCACCAGTTGGGGATGCCCTGCGGCCTGGCCCGCATCCTGGCCCTGGCCCGGCAGCACGGCCTCAAGGTGGTGGAGGACGCGGCCTGCGCCCTGGGCTCGGAGGTCCGCCTGGAGGGCGGCTGGGAACCCATCGGCCGGCCCCGGGGGGACCTGGCCACCTTTTCCTTCCACCCCCGCAAGATCATCACCACCGGGGACGGCGGCATGATCACCGGCGCCGACCCGGAGATGATGGCGCGCCTCAGGCGCCTGCGCACCCACGGCATGTCCATGTCCACCGCCGAGCGCCACGGCGCCGCCCGGGTTACCTTTGAGGAATACCCGGAGATGGGGTTCAATTACCGCCTGAGCGACATTCAGGCCGCGGTGGGCCGGGAGCAGCTTAGGAGGCTGCCCGGGCTCATCGCCGCCCGGCGCCGCCTGGCGGCCCGTTACCGGCAAGCCTTGAGCGGCCACCCTTATTTGACTTTGCCCCAGGAGCCTCCTTACGCCCGCAGCAACTGGCAGTCCTACTGGGCCACCCTGGCGGAGGGCTGCCCCCGGGACCAGGTCGCCGTGATGCAGGCCTTGCTGGATAAGGGCATCCACACCCGGCGGGGGGTGATGTGCGCCCACCGGGAGCCGGCCTACCGGGGCCTGCCTTTGGTTTTTCCCCTGCCGGTGAGTGAGCGCCTTCAGGACCGCAGCCTGATCCTCCCCCTGTACCCGCAGATGACGGACGCAGAGCAGGACCGGGTGCTGGCGGCCCTGGAGGACGTGCTCCGATAGGGACAGGGCCCCCGGACCCACTTTCCCGCCGCCGGGGGCCTCCTGCCCCGGCGGGGGGGGAGGAGATTCCCCCCACCTTGTTTTTTCCGGCTGGACGCCGTAAACTTAATCTGAATTTTGTTTACTAGGTGATTATTTGAAAACGGGGAAGTTAATGGGCGGGGGGAACTGGGTGGCGGCTATCGTCGCGGGGTTGATGCTCCTGGCCCTGCCCGCGGGGGCCGGCAAGATCAAGCGGTTCACCGACGAAGAGGGGATTCTGCACATCGTTGAGGGGGAGCCGGGGGAGGCCAAGCCAGGGGCCGGCGGCGCCACCTCCTTAGGGCGGCCGCCAAGTTTCCCCTATCCGGGGACCCCGGGCCCGGCAGGCGGTCCTGTGGCGTCCCCCGTAATCCAGACGCCGCCAGCCCCGAGCACGTCGGCCGAGGCCCCGGCGGTTCCGCCTCCTCCCCCTTCCCCTCCGGAGCCCGAGGCCGGGGATGAAGGAGGAGACGGCCCCGAGGAGACGGATTAAGGGAGAAGGGGCCCCTGAGGCGGCGCCGGGACGCGGGAGGCCGAGGGAAGATCACATGGAAACCCAGCCCATCAGCCTGAAAGACTGGGAAGCGATAGAGCCCTTTCCCGGGTTGTCGGTGCGCTACCTCAAGGAAAAGCGGTGTCTGCCGCTGAAGCGGGAAGACGGGCGGGTGTTGCTGGCCATGGCCGACCCGGGGGACCAGGAGACCCGCCTGGCCCTGGAAGTGGCTCTGGGTGCCCGCATCTCCTCCCTGGCGGCCCCGGAAGAGGAAATCCTGGAGGCTATCGACGCGGTGTACCAGCCCGGCAGCCCCATGGCCCGTTTGGTGGGGGACCTGGAGCCGGAAGAGCTGGACCTGATGCACGAGGAGACCTCGGAGATCGGCCACCTCCGGGACATGGCCCGGGAGGCCCCCATCATCCAGTTAGTCAACCTCCTGGTGCTCCGGGCCATCCAGATGGGGGCTTCCGACATCCACCTGGAGCCCTATGAGGACTCCTTCCGGGTGCGGTACCGCAAGGACGGGGTGCTCTTCGAAGCGGAGTCGCCCCCCAAGGGCCTCCAGGCCGCGGTGCTCTCCCGTTTGAAAATCATGGCCCGCATGGACATCGCCGAACGCCGCCTGCCCCAGGACGGGCGGTTCCGGTTGAAGGTGCACGGCCACGACATCGACTTCCGGGTCTCCACCCTGCCCACCCTCCTGGGGGAGAGCATGGTGATCCGCATCCTGGACCGGGAGAAGGTCATCCTGGACCTGCACCGTCTGGGCTTCCCCCCCCGGGAGCTGAAGCAGTTTGACGAGCTCATCCACAAGCCCCACGGCATGATCCTGGTCACCGGCCCCACCGGCAGCGGCAAGACCACCACCCTGTACGCGGCCCTGGAGCGCATCAATTCCCCGGAGAAAAAGATCATCACCATCGAGGACCCGGTGGAATACCGCCTGGCCGGCGTCACCCAGATGCAGGTGAAGCCCTCCATCAACCTGACTTTTGCCCGGGGCCTGCGCCACATCGTGCGCCAGGACCCGGACGTGGTGCTGGTGGGGGAGATCCGGGACCGGGAGACCGCGGAAATCGCCATCCACGCGGCCCTCACCGGCCACCTGGTGTTCAGCACCCTGCACACCAACGACGCCGCGGGAGCCATCACCCGGCTGCTGGAGATGGGCATCGAGGACTTTCTCCTGGCCTCGGCGGTGCTGGGCATCATGGCCCAGCGGCTGGTGCGCCTCATCTGCCCGGGGTGCAAGGCCCCCCTGCCTCCCGGGGCCGGGCGGGAGAAACTCCGGGGCGAGGTGCCGGCGAACCTGCCGGAGCGCCTCTACGAAGGGCAGGGCTGCCCGGCCTGCGCCCACACCGGCTATGCCGGCCGCACCGGCATCTATGAACTCCTTCTGGTGGACGACCACATCCGCCAATTAATTCTGCGTCACGCCGAGGCCACCGCCCTCAGGAACTCGGCCATCTCCCACGGCATGCAGACCATGGCCGAGGACGGCTGGGCCAAGGTGGGCCAGGGCATGACCACCATTCCGGAAGTGCTGCGGGTGACCCAGGAGTAAGCCATGCCCGTGTTCCACTACCGCGCCGCGGACCCCGGCGGCAACATCGTCCAGGGGAGCCTGGAGGCCCGGGAGGAGCGCCTGGTGGTGATGCACCTGCAGCAGGGCGGCCTCATTCCCCTGCGCATTTCTCCGGAAGGGGCGGCGCCCGCCCGGCTGGGCCGGGGCCGCGGCCGCCGGGTGCCCTTGTCCGAGGTGGTGAACTTCACCCAGGAGCTGGCCGCGCTCCTGAAAGCCGGCCTGCCCCTGGACCGGAGCCTCCAGGCTCTGCTGGAAGTGACCACCCGGCCGGCCATGAAGGGCATCCTGGACCAGGTCCTGAGGGACCTGCAGGGCGGCAAGACCCTGGCCGAGGCCCTGAGCCGCCACCACATCTTCTCCCCCCTCTATGTCAGCCTGGTCCAGGCCGGGGAGACCGGGGGCTTCCTGGAAGAGGGCCTGTCCCGGCTGGCGGGCTACCTGAAAACGGTGGCGGAACTCCGGAGCTATCTCATCACCTCTTTGATTTACCCCCTGATCCTGGCGGGGGTGGGGGCCATGTCCCTGGTCCTGATGATGATCTACGTGGTGCCCCGCTTTGAAGAATTTTTCAAGGAGATGGGGCAGACCCTGTTCTGGAGCACCCGCTTTCTCATCGGCTTCAGCCAGGCCTTCCGCGCTTACTGGTGGCTGGGGGCCCTGGCCCTGGCCGGGCTGGTGTTCATGGTGCTGCGCCTGGCCCGCAGTCCCCGGGGCCGGCTGACCATTGACCGGTTCAAAGTGACGGCGCCGTTCCTGGGAGACCTGAACCGCCGGGTGGCCGCGGCCTTTTTCGCCAAGACCCTGGGGACCCTGCTGCACAACGGCGTGCCCCTGGTGGCCTCCATCAAGGTGGTCATCTTCTCCGTGAACAACCGGTACCTGTCCCAGTCCCTGGTGGGAGTCCTGGAAAACGTGGAAAAAGGCCAGCGCCTGTCCGGGCTGCTGAAGAAGGTGGGCGTGTTCCCCGACCTATTTTTGCAGATGGTGGGCATTGGCGAGGAGACCGGGCACCTGGCGGAGATGCTGCTGTCCGCGGGCGACACCCTGGAGAGCGACGCCCGGGCGGCGGTGCGGCGCCTGCTGGCCCTGCTGGAGCCGGTGCTGATCCTGGTCACCGCCCTGGCGGTGGCCTTCATCATCGTCTCTTTGCTGCTGCCCATTCTCAACCTTTACGAGATCAGGTTTTGACCACAGGAGGAAACTGCCCCTTGCGCCGAAAAGTGAAGCGTGACGCCGGTTTTACCCTCATTGAGCTGATGATCGTGCTCTTCATCCTGGGTCTCTTGGCGGCCCTGGTGGCGCCCCGCCTCATGGGCCGGGTGGGCAAGGCCAAGCAGAAGACGGCCCAGGCCCAGATCCAGCTCCTGGCCACGGCCCTGGACCTCTTCCACCTGGACGTGGGGCGCTATCCCTCGGATGATGAGGGTCTGAAAGTCCTCTACCAGCGGCCGGAGAGCCTGCCCTCCTGGTCCGGGCCCTACCTGGACAAGCCGCCTCCCAAGGACCCCTGGGGCCGGGACTACAACTACAAGTACCCGGGGGAACACGCCCCCTATGACCTCTGGTCCTGGGGCGCGGACGGCCAGCCGGGAGGAGAGGGTGAGAACGCGGACATCACCAACTGGCAGGCCAGCGACTAAAGGACCCCGGGAGGCGCGGCAGGCGGGTTTTACCCTGCTGGAGCTCCTCACCGTCCTGGGGTTGATGAGCCTGATTTTGGCCCTGACCCTGCCGGCCATGCACAGCGCCTACAAGCAGGAGCAGGACCGGGTGGTGCTCCGGCGCCTGGCCTCGGCCTGCCGGCTGGCCCGCAGTCAGGCGGCGACCAGTCGCCAGCGGGTGCGCCTGTTCGTGGACGTGCGCAATGGCACCTACCGCCTGGAGGGCGCCCCCCAGGGAGGGGAGTTGACGGGCCTGCGCCTGGGCGAGTCCCATCTGGTCTGGGTGGACGGCGAGAAACGCCGGGGTTACATCGCCTTCTACGGCGACGGCAGTTCCAGCGGCGGCTTGCTCCACCTGACGGACCGCTTCGGCCGCCGCCATGTCCTGCAAGTGGAGATCATCACCGGCAAGGTGACCCTCAGGGCCGGATAGAGACGGGCATGACAGGACAGGGGGCAGAAATGGCAAGGGGCTTGCAGGGCCGGACAGGCCGGGGCTACCGCCCCCCGCGCCCCGACGGGGGCTTCAGCCTCCTGGAAGTGCTGATGGCCACGGCCTTGGTGGGCCTGGTGCTGGTGGCGGTGCTGCAGGTGCTCAGCGCCTCCCTCTCGGCCCAGGAGGCCTCCCTCAAGAACTCCCAGGCGGTGCTGCTGGCGGACAAGGTGCTCCAGGAGTACTGCACCGGCCCAGCCCTGGCCGAAGGTGAATACCAGGGGCGGGAAGAAGGCTTTTCTTACCGGGTGCGCCGATCCTTCCTCTACGATTTTTCCAGTATGCAAACCACGGGCAAGGTGGTGTGCACCCTGATTCAGGTCACGGTTTCCTGGGAGCAGCGGGGCCGGACCAAATCCCTGAGTCTGGAGACCATCAGGTCCACATGCCAGCAATGAGCCAGATCAGGGAGGGGCGGCGCCCGGCCGCCGGGAGCCGGGGATTTACGCTGCTGGAGTTGATGGTGGCCTTGCTGCTCACCGGCTTCCTGGCTCTCATAGTTTACACTTCCATGAGCCTGAGCCTCAGGGGGGTAAGGCGCAGCCAGGCCGTGGCCGAGAGGATGCAGGAACTGCGGGTGGGGCAAAACCTGCTGCAGCGGTCCCTGAGTTCCGCCATTCCCAAGACCCTGGACACCATGATCTATTTCATGGGCGAACCCCGGGAGATGCGCTTCTTTACCCTCCTGCCCCTGGAGGCCTATAACCTTGGGGGAGCCTACCACTGGCGGCTGATCCTGGGCCAGGACGAAGGGGGCGACGGCGTCCTGGCGGTGGAGGAAACCAGAAATCTCAACTGGCGCCGGGACCCCGAGGGAGTGGAGATCCGGCAGATTATCATCCACCATCTGGCCGGTCTGCGCTTTGTTTACGGCGTGGGACGCGAGGAATTCACCTCGTGGGACGGCAGGGCGACGATGCGTCTGCCCGAGTGGGTGCGGGTGGAGCTTACCATGAAGGGCCTGGAACCCCAGGTCCTGGTGATACCTATTCATGCGGTGGAAACCAAGAGTCAAGCTTCCCGGACGGGCCGGCAGCGAGGCGGCTTCCCCGGCATCCCCGGCCTGCCGGGCGCGTTTGGACGATGACCGGGGGGCCATCCTCCTGCTGGTGCTCCTGATCCTGGCCTTCCTCAGCCTGCTGATCCTGAGCTGGGCCCGGGAGTGGCGCACCGAGCTGACCCTGGCGGAGAACTTCCGGGAAGCCCGGCAATGCCGGCGCCTGGCCGAAGCCGGGGTTTATTACGCCCTGGGAAAGCTGGTGATCGCCAAGTCCCAGGAGCGGTCCGCCTTCACCGGCGGGGTGGCGTCCCAGTCGCCCCCCAGCGACGTCTGGTGGGGAGACCAGCGCCCCCGCCTGGTGGAAATGCCCGGCGGCTGGGCCGAGGTCCGGGTGGCCGACGAAGCGGGGAAGATCAACCTCAACAGCGCCAATGAGCAGACCCTGTTAAGCCTCTTTGCGGTGCTGGGTTTCAGCGGCACCAGGCTGCGCACCATGGTGGACTCCCTCCTGGACTGGCGCAGTCAGGAGATGCAGGCCCGGCCCCTGGGGGCCAAGAACGACTATTATCTGCGCCTCAACCCCCCATACGTGGCCAAAAACGGCAGGTTCGACGTGGTGGAGGAACTGGCCTGGGTGCGGGGCTTCGAGGGGCTGGCCCTGTTGCCCCGCCTGTGCGATTGGCTCACCCCCGTGGTGGGCGGCGGGGCCGTCAACCTGAACACCGCGCCCCTGGAGGTCCTGCTGGCCCTGGGGTTTCCCCCCGACCTGGCCCAGGGCGTGATTCTCAAACGGCAGGGGGCCCCCTTCCGCAGCCTCCAGGACGTGCCCCGGTTTTCCCAGGCCCAGTTGCGCCAGCCCCTGGGCTTTCAAAGTTCGGGTTTTTTTACCATAAAGTCCACGGGCATGATAAATAAAGGGGGGGGCCGCCATACCATTAAGGTGGTGGCCCAAATCAACCTGGGGGCCAAAAACCTCTGGGACATCGTCTCCTGGACGGATGATTTTCCCGGCTAAAGGCCGGGAGGGCAGCTATCGGGCACATGGCCAAAGGGATCAAGCTGGACCTGAATAGGTGGTGGGCGGCCCTGTCTTCGGAACTCCTGGCCGGGGCCGGCAGCCTCGGCGTTTACCTGGAGGAAACCGGCCTCACACTGGTTTACGTGGACAAGACCTTGGCAGGACTCAAGGTGAGCCAGTGGGCCCGTCTGCCTCTGGCAGCGGGCCGCAGCGAGGACCAGGCCGCGGCCGTCCAGGAGCTGGTTGCGGCCTGGGGCCTGGAGTCCAGCCCGGTGTCCCTGGCCGTGGGCCTGGAGATGGGCTTCTTCCGTCAGGTGACCCTGCCCGCGGCCGCCATTGAGAACCTGGCCCAGGTGGTGGCCTACGAACTGGACCGGTTTCTGCCGCTGCCGGCAGAGCGCCTTTATTTCGGTTACCAGGTGCTCCGGGAGACGGAGTCCGAGGTGCAACTGGCCCTGATGGCGGCCCTGAAGGAACCGGTGGACGAATGCCTCATGGTGTTGACCCGGGCCAGCCTGAGACCCTTTGGGGTGGAGCTGGCGCCCGCGGCCGCGGCCAATGCCTTTAGCGCCCTGGCGGCGCGGCTGCCCTCGTCCTGGCTGGGGGTCCGCCTGGAGCCGGGGTGGGTGGAGTGGGCCCAGGTCCAGGGGCGCGGCCTGGGGGGCTGCGCCCGGCTGCCCGGGGAGGCCGGAACCCCGGCCTCCATCCTGCAAGCCGAGCTCCAGAGGCTGGCGGAGGAGGGGCGGCCGGCGGAGGCCCTGTGTCTCCTGGGCCCGGGAACCGACGAGCTGGCAGCGGCCGCGGCCGGCCTGGACCCGGGCCTGACCGTGGTGCCCCCGGGAAAATTTGCCCTGCCGGGACTGGCCCCGGAGGCTGACCCCGCCGGGGCCCTGCCCGCGGTGGGAGCGGCCCTGCGGGGTCTGGGAAAAGTGCGCCTGGGGGCCAATCTCCTGCCCGCGGAGGCACGGGTGGCGGCCTCCCTGGGACAGTTCTCCGTCACCAAGCTCCTGCTGGCCGTGTTCCTGGCCCTGGGGCTGGCCTGGATCGGCAGCCTGGTGATTCACAAGCGGGTGCTGCTCTACCAGGTGAACCGGGCCCTGGAGGAGGTGGCCCCAGAGGCCCGCCAGGTGGAAGCCCAGTTGGAGGAAAGCCGGGCCCTGGCCAAGCAGCTCCAGAGTTTCCGGCGCATTGAGCAAACTCCTGACAAACTCAAGATCCTCAAGGAGTTGACCGAGATCGTTCCGGACAACACCTGGCTGTTCAACCTGCGCCTCAGCGGACAGAACCTGGAGATCAGCGGCATGTCACGGTCGGCCTCCGACCTTATTCCCCTGCTGGAGAAATCCGGCTGGCTGACGAAAACCGAATTTGCGTCACCCATTGTCACCGATGCTACTAAACTCGAGCATTTTAAAGTTAAAGCAGAGATTAAAGGCCTGGAACCTGCTTCCTGAGGAGCTTACTGCGAAGCAGCAGCGCCTGGCCTGGATCGGGGGGGGATTTCTCCTCCTGCTGCTTTTCTACCTGGCGGTGGTGAGCCCCATCCTGTCCCTGGAGGCTTACTGGGGGCAGGAACTGGCCCGGAAGCGCCAGTTGCTCACCCGCTACCAGAGTCTGCGGGAGAGCAAGGCCAGGGTGGCCCAGGCCAACAAGGCCATGAAGGACGCCTTGACCTTGACGGAAGGCCAGTTTCTGTCGGGGAACAACCCCGCGGTGGCCTCCGCAGACCTTCAGGAGGTCCTGAAAAATCTGACCCGGGACCACGGCGTCAATCTCACCAGCACCAAGGTGCTCCAGGCGAGGGAAGCCGGCCCCTACCTGGAGGTGCCGGTGCAGGTGCAGCTCTCGGGCAATGTGGCCCAGCTGCTCACGGTGCTCTACCACCTGGAGCACCACAAGAAGCTCCTGTTCATACCGGAATTGGAGATCAACGCCCCCCGCTGGGTGGCGGGAGGCAAGGAGGCCGGCAACCTGCAAGTCAACCTGGTGGTTTCAGGAGTAATCAAGAAAGGGGCCGAGCCGCCCAAAAAGGGGACTCCCAGTTGATTTACCGCCGGGGATTGCTGTGGACCGTCCTGTTGCTGCTGGCCAACGGCCTGCTGCTGGTGGGGATTATCCAGGTTTGGTGGGGTGAAGAGGCCCTGCCCACGGCCGCGGGACCCCGAGCGGGTCTGGAAGTGCCCCGGCCCCCCGTGCTGCGGGACCAGCAGCCCCTGAACGCTTATCGGGTGGTGTCCGCCAAGAACCTGTTCAGCCAGGACCGCAGCGGCCCCGATCCGGCCCAGCCCAGCGGCAAGGCCCAGGCTACTCTGGAGGGCCGCAAACTCTTGGGCGTCATCATCATCGGCGAGGAGAGGGCGGCGCTCATCGGCGGGCAGCCCCCCGGCGGTTCAACCCGGGCCCCCACGCCCCAGGCGCAGGCCGCGGCCCAGGTGGAGGTGGTGCGCCAGGGGGAAGATTGGGGCGGTTTTCAGGTGGTGGAAATCTCCTCCGAGGCGGTGGTGTTTCAAGGCAAGGACGGGAAAAAAACCTTGAATTTTCCTGATTAGCGACCATAATCCAACACGGGAAACGATGACTGCCATGACTTTGACCATCCAGGGTTTTCTGAGGCGGCCAGCCCTCCTGATGGCCCTGCTGCTGCTCTTTCTGGGGGGCTGTACCCGGACCAAGATGGCCCCGGCTCCGGTGGGTACTCCCCAAGCCCGGCAGGTGCCGGTAAGAGTCACCACCGAGCCGGTCAAGCCGGCGCGTCCGGCGAAACCCAAGATCAAGGAGGTGGAGCCTGAACCCGGAGCGGAGGAGCGCGCCCTGGAGGGCTACACGGCCCGCCTGAAGAAGATTCCCGCGGTACGGCGCACCCCGGCCAAGGGGGAGAAGGTTTATCCCATCGACCTGAACCTGAAGAACGCCGACCTGGTGGAGGCCGTGCGCGTTCTGGCCGACACCCTGGGCCTCAATTACTCCATCGACCCCCGGGTCAAGGGCACCGCCAACGTCCGGGCTACGGGAAAGCTGACCCAGACCGAGCTGCTTTCCATCCTGGAGACCATCCTTTACGTCAACAGCGCCACTCTAATCAAGGTGGACAACCTTTATAAGGTCGTGCCCCTGGACAAGGCGTCCACAGGGTCCCTGCCGGTGGTCACCCGGGGGGAGGTGCCCCCGGGGATGAGGGCCCAGGTGGTGTTTCTCGAGCAGACCAGCGCCAAGGACATGGTGGCGGCGCTGAAACCCCTCATGTCCCCGGGGGGGAACATCAGCGACACGGCCCACAATGCCCTGATCCTCATCGACACCCCGGACAACCTGGAAAAACTCCTGCAGCTGGTGCACCTGGTGGACACCCGGGGCCTGGAGCAGACCCTCATCCGGCTGAGCAAGGTTCATAATACCGACCCCACGGAAATCATCGGCGAGCTGGAGACCATTTTTTCGGCGTACGGCACCCTTGCTCCCAAGGAAAAGGGCCGCTTCGGGGTCAGTTTCCTGCCCGTGACCCGCCTGAATTCCATCATGATCCTGGCCTCCTCCCAGCCCCTGCTGGAGCGGGCCCTGTACTGGGTGCGGCAACTGGACATGCGCACCGACATGATGGCCAATGTGCACGTCTACCATGTGGAGAATTATAAGGCCAAGAACCTGGCCAACCTCCTGACCCAGGTTTACGGAGGCACACCCAGCGCGCCCACGGTGAAGGAAAGCAAGCCCGAGACCGGCGCGGTCGGGGGCTTCCAGATGGGCCGCACTGGGGCCGGGGGCATGGGGGGGGGCCTGGGCGGCGTGGGCGGCATGGGCGGCGGCATGGGGGGCATGGGCGGCGGCATGGGGGGCCTGGGCACGGGATTGGGAGGCACCACTAGTATTATGGGCGGCGCCACCGGGACCGGCGCCCTGGCGCCGGCGCCGGGGACCACAACCGGAGCTGCGGCCGCCGAAGGACCGTCCCTGAAGGAGAGGGCCATGCCCGGGGCCGGGGCCGCGGGGGCCGGGGTCAGCCCCAAGGAAGGGGTGCGCATCATCCCGGACGAGGAAAACAACCTCCTGGTGGTGGTGGCGCCGCCCCATGAATGGAACATCATCTCCCGCATCCTGAAGTCCCTGGACATTATCCCCCGCCAGGTTCTGAACGAAGTGCTCATCGCCGAGGTGAGCCTCACCGACGAATTTAAATACGGCATTGAGTTTTTGCTGGGACAGCGGCCTTCCACCACCACCACCACCACGGGCGGCACGGGCACCACCACCACCACGACCACCACTCCCGGCATCTTCGGGGCCCTCGCCGGGCTGGAGATTTTAAGTGCGGCCTCAGCCGCTTTTTCCCAAACCGGGGGTTTGACCCTGGTGCTCTCGGACGCGGCCAACACGGTCAGGGGACTGATCAACCTGTTGGCGTCGGAGGGCAAGGTGCAGATCCTGGCTTCGCCCCAGATCATGGCCGCCAACAACCAGGAGGCCCGCATTCAGATCGGCGAGGACGTGCCCATCAAAACCTCGGAATCCGTCCCGCTTATCAGCCAAGCCACTTCGTTTGCGACCTCCACGGTGCAATATCGCAGCACCGGTATCATCCTGGCGGTTAAGCCCCAGATCAACGCCAAGGGTCTGGTGACCCTGGAGATCACCCAGGAGGTGAGCAACGCCTTGCCTCTATCGCTGGGGGAAACTTCGCCCCGCATCTCCGTGCGCCAGGCCAAGACCTCCCTGATCACGGCGGACAACCAGACCATCGTCCTGGGGGGCCTGATCCGGGAAGACCGCACCGTTACCGAGGCCGGGGTTCCCGGTTTGCGCAAGATTCCACTCATCGGGCCTCTCTTCGGCTCCAAGGGCATCAGTAAGCAGCGGACTGAGCTGTTAGTCTTGATTACGCCCCATATCGTGAGTAACTTGGAAGAGGGAGCTTATATCACCCAAACCAGCAAAGATAAGATTGGCTTGGAGGAGCCGCAGCCGACCCAGCGGGGGGGCGGCGGGGCCTCCGCTCCGGCACCGAGAGGGCCCTAACCGCATTTTATTTTGATGAGGTAGAACATTGCCCCGGCCGCAGGCCGGAGTCCTAACCAAGGAGGAAAGCCATGGGCCGGAAGATCCTGATACTGTTCCTGGTTGTTAGTCTGGGAGGCCTTTGGGCCAGCTTCGCAGCCGCCGGGGAGATGGGCTATTCCCTGCGTCAGTCGGAACGGGGATTCAAGGAGCCGGCACCCCAAGAGCCCAATTCCGGGGTGATTTTCCTGGACGCCGCCATCGGCCGGCCCCTGGGGTTGGCCACCACCATCGTCGGCACCGGGCTTTTTGTGGTTACCTTGCCCTTTACTGCGCCCTCAGGGGACGTGGGGCCGGCAGCCCGGGCCCTGATGGGCGACCCCGCGGGCTGGACCTTCCTGCGCCCCTTGGGCAGGTCGGACCCCCGGTTTGAAGATAGAGGGGTTTTCCCGGTGGAGGTCCCCAGGTAAAGGCGTCCCACCCTTCCCAGCGCCGCGGTCAGGGTGGAGGGGGAGGTTAGAGTCTGCCCCGTCGCCGCCTGCAGGATGACGTGCAGAGAGTGATTTATGGACCACCGGGGTGGAGGGATGACGCCCCGCCCCTGATTTTAAGGGCAACTTAAATCGAGCCTCAGTTTCCTCCCCCCGCCAGCCTGAGCAGTTCCCCGCCCCCGAAGAGATAGACCAGGGCCGCCAGGGCCAGAAAGGGGCCGTAGGGCACGGGGATATAGCGCCACCGGCCCCCGCCGGCCTCCTGGCGCTCCCCTCCGGCCCGGCGCCGCCCCGCCAGCACCAGGACGACTCCCGCCAGGCTGCCCAGGGCGGCGCTGACGAAAATCACCAGGGGCAGGGCCTCCGCGCCCAGGAAAGCGCCGATAAAGGCAAGGAGCTTCACGTCCCCGAAGCCCATCCCCAGGGCCGCATCGCCGGTGAGGCCACGCCGGGCCGCCAGCCGCCGGTAGACCCAGGCCACCCCGGAGAAGATGGCCGCGCCCAGCAGGGCCCCGGCCGCGGACTGGAGGAAGGTCAGGTGGGGGAAGACCAGGGACAGGAGCAGGCCCAGGACGATGCCGGGCAGGGTGAGGACGTCGGGCAGCACCCGGTGTTCCAGGTCAATGGCGCTCAAGGCCAGCAGGGCCGCGCAAAAAGGGCCGTAAACCGGGAGGAGGCCCGGCGGGAAGCGCTGCCACAGGGCCAGGGCCAGCAGGCCCGCGGCCAGCTCCACCGCCGGGTAGCGCCAGGAAATCCAGGCGCCGCAGAAGCGGCAGCGCCCCTTGAGGAGCAGGTAGCTCGCCAGGGGCACGTTGTCCCGCCAGGGGAGGGTGGTGCGGCATGAGGGACAGCGAGAGCGGCAACCCCAAACCCCCTCCCCCCGGGGAAGGCGGGTGATGACCACGTTGAGGAAGCTCCCCAGGGCCAGGCCCACCAGGAACACCAGCGTCTTCACAGCCCAGGAGGCGGCTTCCGGCATCATCAGGCAACCCCGCGGCCCCGGGTGATTCCTGTAAGGGCCAATTCCTGTTGATTATACCCTCAGGCGGGGCTATATTAAGGAAAATTTTCTTTATCCCGGGCCCGCCGGAACCGAGGAGCCCATGACCCGCTCAAGACCCACGCTAATCGCCGCCATCCTTGGCGGCCTGATGCTGTCGGCAACCTGCATCCCGGTTTATGCCGGGGTCTGCGACGACCCACAGACGCTCTTCCCGCCGCCCATCCCCCTGGGGGTGTCCGGGGGCAGTCTTAAGGATTACACCAAACATTATTGTTGCAGCGGCACCCTGGGTTGCCTGGTGGAGGATCAGGCCACTGGTACGCAGTACATCCTGAGCAACAACCATGTGCTGGCCCGGGTCAACAAGGGGAAGGTAAAGAAAAATCCCGACCCCATCATCCAGCCGGGCCTGATCGACAGCGACCCCGCATGCAGCTTCGGTGCTAACATCGTGGTAGCCACTCTGACCGCCTTTATCCCTCTGCAATTCGGGACGAAGGTCAACACCGTGGACGCGGCCCTGGCCCAGGTGGTGCCCGGCGAGGTGGACCCCGACGGGACCATCGACTGCATCGGCGCGGTGAGCTCCCAGCTCGCCTCCCCCACTCCGGGCCTGGCGGTGCAGAAAAACGGCCGCACCAGCGGTTTGACCACGGGGACGGTGGCCGCGGTGAACGTCAGCATCCTCGTGGGCTACCCCCAGAAATGCGGCTCTGGGAAGGTAAAGCCCGCCAGGTTCAGCCAGCAAATCCGCATCGACGGCAACTTCGCCGCCGGGGGGGACTCGGGCTCCCTCATCGTCAGCCGGGAGACCTGCCCCCGGCCGGTGGGTTTGCTGTTCGCCGGCAGCGACAGCCCGCCTCAGACCTTTGCCAACCCCATGGACCTGGTGCTGGCCGCGTTTGCGCCCCTGAACCTGGAGGTGGTGGGCGCCTGCGCCAACGCTGCGCCTCCGGAGGCGACCCCCCAGCAGGAGGCCGCCTCCCGCCGCCTGGCCCGCCTCAAGGACCTCCAGGCCCGGCATGAGGACGCCGTCATGGCCGTCCCGGGCGTGGTGGGCATGGGCATCGGGGTGGCCCCGGACGGCTCCCCTCGGCTGGAGATCTACGTCAAGAAAAAGACTCCGGCCCTGATGGAGCGCCTGCCCCGGTCCCTGGACGGGGAAGCGGTGCAGGTGGTGGAGACCGGAGAGGTCAGGGCCTTCTAGTCTCCCGCCCTTGAACGCCAAAAGGCGGGGTCCGGCAAAAGGCCCCGCCTTTCTTGTCTTCCCGATTATCCGGCGGCCGGTATCAGCGCGGGCTGGGGCCGGGCGCCGGGTACTCCGACCCCATCCCCAGGGCCTGCACTTTGGCCAGGGGCAGGTTCCAGTACCCCACGTCCGTGGTGCCCTGAAGGAGATGCCCCACGAAGACCTCGCCCCGGAGCTTCTCCCCGGAGGCAAAGATAATTTCCCCCTGGCGGTAATTCTCTTTTTCGGGGCCGGAAAGGCGCAAGAACCTGACGATGGAGAGGGGCACCCGGGTTTGGCCCCCCCCTTCCTTGAGCAACAGCGTCTGGTTCGTGCCTGTGAGCCTAAGCCCCCAGACAAAATATTCCACCCCCTCGGTGCTGATGACCTTGCTGGGGGTGGACGGCGGCGGGGGCGGGGGGAGGTACACGGTCTTGCAGGCCGGAGCGCTGAGAAGCGCCAGGGCCAGCAGGGCCAGGAGCGCGGCCGCGGCGGCCGGGGGGCGGGTTCTTAAGGACATTTCCTTTGACTCCGGGCGGAATTGCGCGGCCTCCGGCAAGGAGCCGCGCCACTCTCCAACTAGTGATATAACACCATTTCATATACCACAAAGGCGCAGCCCGGGGGATGAAATTCCATCGGCGGCCCCGGCCCGGAGGGCGGGCCGGGGCGGCAGCCGGTGCAAGTGACAAATATGTAGAACATTAAAAAATAAAATAATATAAGTGAGATATTCATGGCTGTCGGTGATAATTATTAACATAAAAGTAATATAAAAAAAATGATATAGACAAAAAAGTAAGATTAATATTTTTCGCTTTTGGAACAATCGCTGGAAATTATTGGTATTTTTATAATGGCATAACCCTTGCTCCTCCCTTTTGGGAAATAATCCCAGGGGAGGAAAATTTTTATGGATCACGCGGATACGGCCTTTGTCCTGTTTTCCGCCGCGCTGGTCATGCTCATGACCCCGGGCTTAGCCCTCTTTTACGGGGGCATGGTCCGGAGTAAAAACGTCCTGGGCACCATCATGCAAAACTTCATCCTGCTGGGGGTCGTCGGCGTACAGTGGGCCCTGTTCGGCTACACCCTGGCCTTCGGCCCGGACCTGGGACACTTCATCGGCTCCCTGGACTGGGTCGGTCTCCGGGGCGTGGGTTTCGAGCCTTTTAAGGCCTATTCCGAGACCATCCCCCACCAGACCTTCATGATCTACCAGATGATGTTTGCCATCATCACCCCGGCCCTCATCACCGGGGCCTGGGCGGAACGCCTGAAATTCAGCTCCTTCCTGGTGTTCATGTTGTTGTGGGCCACCCTGGTCTATGATCCCGTGGCCCACTGGGTCTGGGGCGACGGCGGCTGGCTCAAGAACCTGGGGGCCCTGGATTTTGCCGGGGGCACGGTGGTGCACATCAACGCCGGCATCGCCGCCCTGGCCGCGGCTCTGGTCCTGGGGCCCCGCAAGGGTTACAGCGGCTACGGCAACGGCACCGAGGCCTTCATCCCCCACAACCTGCCCATGACCGTGCTGGGCGCGGCCCTGCTGTGGTTCGGCTGGTTCGGGTTCAACGCCGGCAGCGCCCTGGCCGCGGGCGCCCTGGCCAGCTCCGCGTTCACCGCCACCCACCTGGCCACCTGCGCCGCCACCCTGTCGTGGGTGGGCACCGAGTGGCTGGTGCGGGGCAAGCCCACCACCCTGGGCGCGGCCTCAGGCGCGGTGGCCGGGCTGGTGGCCGTCACCCCGGCCGCGGGCTACGTGGGGCCCCTGAGCGCCATCATCATCGGCTTGGTTGCAGGCGTGGTCTGCTACCTGGCGGTACTCCTCAAGGTGAAGCTGGGTTATGACGACTCCCTGGATGTGGTGGGGGTCCACTGCGTGGGCGGCGTCGTGGGGGCCTTGCTCACCGGTTTGTTTGCCACCAAACTTGTGAATGCCGCGGGGGGCGACGGGCTCTTCTTCGGCAACCCCGGACAGTTGGGCGTCCAGGCCCTGGCCGTGGCCGTGACTCTGGTCTATTCCTTTGTGGTGAGCTTTATCCTGTTGAAGATTCTGGACGCCACCATGGGCCTCAGGGTCTCCATGGAAGACGAACTGGCTGGCCTGGACCTCTCGGAGCACCAGGAAGCCGGCTACAGCCTGTAAGAAAGGAGGGGATTACCCATGAAGAAGATCGAAGCCATCATCCAGCCCTTCAAACTGGAGCCGGTGAAGGAGGCCCTGCACGGCCTGAGCATCCAGGGCATGACCGTCACCGAGGTCAAAGGTTTCGGCCGGCAAAAGGGCATCCGGGAAGTCTACCGGGGCATGGAATACCAGGTGGATTTCCTGCCCAAGGTGAAAATCGAGGTGGTGGCCCCGGATGACAAGGTCAAGGCTATCGTGGGCGCCATCGTGGACAAGGCCCGCACCGGCCGCATCGGCGACGGCAAGATCTTCGTCTATCCGGTGGCCGAGGCCATCCGCATCCGCACCGGGGAGACCGGCGAGGCCGCGGTGTAGGGCGGAGGGTAAGCCTGGCGCCGGCTCCCTTCCTGCCAACCATAAAAACCGGCGACTAATGGGGGAAACGGCATGAAACCACCGACAACAACGACCAGAAGATGGGGGCTCGCCCCTTTGCTCTTGGGCTTGGCGGTCTCCTGGGGGACGCCGGGATGGGCGCAAGAGGCCAAAGCCGTGGAAGTCAAGGAAGGCAAAGAGGTGGAAGTCCAGGAGGTGGAAAGGCCCCAGTGGGTCCTGGGCACAGATGTCTTCACTCAGTATGTCTTTCGCGGCATCGCCCTGAGCCGGGGCAGCGCCGTCTTGCAACCCTCTTTTACCGGCAGCTATAAAGGTTTCACCTTCAATGCCTGGTTTAACTTTGACACCGAAGAGAAGAATCCCTTCTCTTTGAAGCGGGTCAACAGCCATCAGGCCAGGTGGAACGAAACCGACCTCACTTTCTCTTACAGCCGGGAAGTCATCAAGAACCTGACTTTGACCGCGGGCTATATTTATTACCTCCTGGACAGCGCCAATTCGCCCTTTGACCAGCAAGAGGTCTATGCCGGCTTCGGCTACAAACTGCCCTGGTTGGAAGTGGGCTTTGCCGCCTATCGGGAGGTGGGGCACTTCCCCGGCACTTATCTGCAGTGGTATGTGAGCCGCAGCCTGAACCTTTTCTGGGGGACCAGCCTGGACTTATGGGCCAGTTGGGGCGCGGAACTCTCCAATGACAAGGCGGCGTTTCCCATTCCCGGCAAGCCCAACGATTACTACCAGTCCCTGAATGCCGGGCACCTCATGGCCACCTTTAACATCCCCCTGGGCAGATATGTCAAGGTCTCGCCCAAGATCATGTACTGGTACGCCCTGGGCGGCGACTCCACCGCAGTCCTCGGCGCCGCCTCCTGGGACCGCAGGCACAACCACATCCTGGGCGGCGCCACGGTGGCCGTGACCTTTTAGGAAAGGCTCCCCGGCTCCCTCCGGCAGGGGGTTCCCTTGAGGTCGGAGCGTGATTAACTTGGAAGTCATCCCAGGCTGGCATGTTCAAGGGAGGGTAAAAAAATGTGGTCCAGAAGGACTATCTGGCTGCTCCTGGCCCTGGCGCTGTTCTGGGCTTCCGCGGCCCTGGCCGGGAAACTGATCTGCGTCTCGGATGAAAAACTACGGGGCCAGATGAGCGTGGAGAACTGCCTTGAGAAGGGGGAGCGCTTCGCCGTCCTCGACGACTACGGGGCGGTGCGCATCCTGAGCCCGGAAGAGATCCGGCTGATGAAGCGAACCAACCCGGAGGCCTTCCAGCAGCCGGCCTACGGCATCATGTACCAGAAGGAGGCGCCGGAGTTGCCCAAGCCGCCGCCCCTGGCGGTGCCAAAACTAGCCCAGTGATCCTAAGGGGGCGGCGGTGGAGCTGCCCCCTCTGGCCTGCAACTGCGGTTTTCCTTGACGCCCCCGGTTCCGGGGCCTATATTGCCCAAAGTTGGGTCATACGCAAATTTCTCCCTTTCATCAGGCGGTGGTCCATGGCCAGGTCCTCCCTTCCGCCAGGCGCCTTTGTCACCCTTGAGATCAAGGACTTCCAGCAATTGCTAGAAGTCCTGCGGCGCCAGGGCTATCTCCCGGTGGGGCCCGCCCTCCGGGACGGCCATTTTGTCTATGATGAGATCGCCTCCACCGCCGATCTGCCCGTGGGCTGGACGGATGAGCAGGAGGCCGGAACTTTCCGCCTCCGGAGCCGGGGCGACCAGGCCCTCTTTGGCTACGGGGTGGGCCAGCACTCCTTAAAGCAGTTCCTCTTCCCCCCCCAGCGGCAGCTCTGGCAGGCCCGGCGGGAAGGGGCGGGCTGGCGGGTCATGATCCCGGAAGAGGAGCAGCCCCGCTATGCCTTCCTCGGGGTCCGGGCCTGCGACCTGGCGGCCCTGGAGGTCCAGGACCGGGTTTTTCTTCAGGGGACCTATAAGGACCCCGTCTATCAGGAGCGCCGGGCCCAGGCTCTGGTGGTGGCTGTGAACTGCGCCGCCCGGACCTGCGGCACCTGCTTCTGCGTCTCCATGGGCACCGGCCCCCGGGCCACCCGGGGCTTTGACCTGGCCCTGACGGAGGTGGTGGAGGGGGGCCACTTCCTGGTGGTGGAGGTGGGGACCGCGGCCGGGGGCGAAGTCCTGGCCCAGGTGCCCCACCGGCTGGCGGCACCGGAGGAACGGCAGGCCGGGGACCGGGCAGTGGCGGCCACCGCGGCGCAAATGGGCCGGGTCCTGGACACCTCGGGCCTCAAGGAACTCCTGTACCGCAATTATGAGCACCCCCGCTGGGACGAAGTGGCGGGGCGCTGCCTCACCTGCGGCAACTGCACCATGGTGTGCCCCACCTGCTTCTGCCACACCCTGGAGGATGCCACCGACCTGACGGGGGCCGTGGCGGAGCGGCGGCGGCGGCTGGACGTCTGCTTCACCGTAGACTTTTCCTACCTGCACGGCGGTTCAGTGCGCGCCACCCCCCGGTCCCGCTACCGCCAGTGGCTGACCCACAAGCTGGCCACCTGGTGGGACCAGTTCGGCTGTTCCGGCTGCGTGGGCTGCGGCCGCTGCCTCACCTGGTGCCCGGTGGCCATCGACATCACCGAGGAAGTCCGGGCCATCCGGGAGACCGAGGGCCTTCTGAAGGAGAAGTAGCATGGACGCGATTGAGACCATCCTGGCGGCCCACCCGTTCTTTAAGGACCTGGCGCCCCGGCACCTTAAAGTGCTGGCGGAGTGCGCCTCCACGGTGAGCTTCGCGGCGGGGGAGTACCTCTTTCGCGAAAACGAGGCGGCCACGAATTTTTATGTGCTCTACCACGGCCGGGTGGCCCTGGAGGTCGTTGCCGGGGGCCGGGGGCCCCTGACCATCCGCACCGTGGAGGCCGGGGAGGTCCTGGGCTGGCTGTGGTTCACCAAGCCGTACCACTGGCGCTCCGAGGCCCGGGCCCTGGAAGTAACCCGGGCCCTGGCCCTGGACGTGGGGGAGGTGGCCCGGCGCTGCGAGGCCGACCACGAGCTGGGCTACAGCCTGCTCAAGGCCTACTCCCACGTGCTGGCGGTGCTCTTCCGGGTGGCCTTCGTGCAGCTCCTGGACATCTATGGGACCTGAGGAAGCCGTGGGAAAAAAGGCTGCTAACCCCATGGTGCCCGAACCTTACCTGGTCCAGGGGGTGAAAAAGGAGACCGGGGACACCTACACCCTGACCCTGGCCCCGGCCGGGGGCGGGCCGGCGCCGGCCTTTGCCCCAGGCCAGTTCAACATGCTCTATGCCTTCGGGGTGGGGGAGGTGCCCATTTCCATCAGCGGCGACCCGGGCCAGCCGGGGCCCCTGGTGCACACCATCCGGGCCGTGGGCGCGGTGACCCGGGCCTTATGCCGCCTGAAGCGGGGTGGGGTCCTGGGGGTCAGGGGCCCCTTCGGCACCCCCTGGCCGGTGGATCTGGCCCCGGGCAAGGACGTGGTGGTCATCGCCGGCGGCCTGGGGCTGGCGCCTTTGCGCCCCGCGGTTTACTGGCTGCTGAACCGCCGGGCTGAGCTGGGCAACCTGGAACTGCTCTATGGGGCCCGGACCCCCCAGGACCTGCTCTACCGCCGGGAGCTGGAGCGCTGGCGGGGCCGCTTCGACTTCCGGGTGCACGTCACCGTGGACGCGGCCCGGGGGGACTGGCGGGGCAACGTGGGGGTGGTGACCACCGTCATTCCCCGGATGCGCTTCGACCCGGCCCACACCCTGGCCCTGGTGTGCGGCCCGGAGATCATGATGCGCTTCACGCTTCAAGAACTGGTGAAGGCCGGGGTGCCGCCGGAGCAGATATTCTTGTCCATGGAGCGCAACATGAAGTGCGGCGTGGGCCTGTGCGGCCACTGCCAGTGGGGGCCGTTCTTCATCTGCAAGGACGGCCCGGTCTTTGCCCTGAGCCGCATCCAGGAATGGCTCGGCCGGCGGGAGGTCTGACATGGCGCGGCTTCGAAAACCCAAACTGGCGGTGTGGAAATTCGCCTCCTGCGACGGCTGCCAGCTCTCCTTGCTGGACTGCGAGGACGAGCTCCTCACCGTGGCCGGGGAACTGGACATTGCCTATTTTGTCGAAGCCTCCCGGGCCATGGTTAAGGGGCCGTATGATATCTCCCTGGTGGACGGCTCCATCACCACGCCCCATGACGCGCAGCTGATTCAGCACGTGCGCCGGGCCTCCAAGTTTCTGGTGGCCATCGGCACCTGCGCCACCTCCGGGGGCATCCAGGCCCTGCGCAATTTTACGGACGTCAAAGATTTTGCCGCCGCGGTCTATCCCCGGCCGGGGAGCCTGGAGGTGCTGGAGACCTCCACCCCCATCGCCGCGCACGTGCCGGTGGACTATGAGCTGCAGGGCTGCCCCGTCAACAAGGGCCAGCTCCTGGAGGTCATCAGCGCCCACCTGACCGGGCGCCGGCCGGTGGTGCCGGCTCACGCGGTGTGCCTGGACTGCAAGATGCGGGGCAACATCTGCGTGCTGGTCCTGGGCACCCCCTGCCTGGGGCCGGTGACCCACGCGGGCTGCGGGGCCCTGTGCCCCACCTTCCACCGGGGCTGCTACGGCTGCTACGGGCCCAAGGAGACGCCCAACACCGCCTCCCTGGCCGCCTGGTTCAGCGGCCGGTTGGGGGTGTCGGAGGAGACCCTGGTCAAGGTCTTCCGCAGCTTCTACGCCAACGCCCCGGCCTTCCGCCAGGAGAGCGAGGCCCATGAAAAGTAGGACCATCAAGGTGAACTACCTGGCCCGGGTGGAAGGGGAGGGGGCGCTGTCGGTCAAGGTCAAGGGCGGCCGGGTGGTGGCCGCTGAGCTCAAGATTTTTGAGCCGCCCCGCTTCTTCGAGGCCTTCCTTCGGGGCCGGAAGTACTGGGAAGTCCCGGATATCACCTCCCGCATCTGCGGCATCTGCCCGGTGGCCTACCAGATGAGCGCGGTGCACGCCCTGGAGGGGGCGTTGGGGGTGACGGTGGAGGGGACGCTCAGGGCCCTGCGCCGCCTGATCTACCTGGGGGAGTGGATCGAGTCCCACGGCCTCCACGTCATCCTGCTGCACGCCCCGGACTTCCTGGGCTACCCCGACGCCCTCCGGATGGCCCAGGACCACCCGGACACGGTGAAGCTGGGCCTGAAGCTGAAAAAGGCCGGCAACGACCTGGTGGCGACCCTGGGCGGCCGGGAGATCCACCCCGTCAACGTGCGGGTGGGGGGCTTCCACCGGGTGCCCGCGCCCAAGGAATTTGCTCGGGTCAAGGAGACTTTCCTCTGGGCCCGGGATGCCGCGATGCAGGCGGTGCGCTGGGTGGCGGGCCTGAATTTCCCCGAATTTGAGCAGGACTACGAGTTTGTGGCCCTGCGCCAGGGGAGCGAATACCCCCTGAACGAAGGCCGCCTGGTGTCCAGCCGGGGCCTGGACATCGCCGTGGCCGACTATGAGGAGCACTTCGCGGAAGAACAGGTGCCTTATTCCCATGCCCTGCACTCCTCCCTGAAAGGCCGAGGGCCGTACCTGGTGGGGCCCCTGGCCCGCTTCAACCTGAACTATGACCTGCTCAGCTCCCTGGCCCGGCACGCGGCCCGGGACGCGGGCCTGGAGCCGGGGTGCATCAACCCCTTCAAGAGCATCCTGGTGCGGGCCGTGGAGATGGTGCACGCGGTGGACGAGGCCCTGGGGCTCATGGAGGCCTACGAGAAGCCCGAGGCCCCGGCGGTGAAGGTGGAGCCCCGGGCCGGGGTGGGTTATGGGGCCACCGAGGCGCCCCGGGGCGTCCTCTACCACCGCTACCGCCTGGACGAGGCCGGGGTGGTCATGGAGGCCAAGATCGTGCCGCCCACGGCTCAGAACCAGAAGCGCATGGAGGCGGACCTGCACAGTTTCGTGGAGGCGCGCCTGGACCTGCCGGAGGAGCGCCTCACCTGGCAGTGCGAGCAGCTGATCCGCAACTACGACCCGTGCATCTCCTGCGCCACGCATTTTCTTAAGTTGAGAGTTGACAGGGTTGGCTGAGACGTTTTTGGTCATCGGCGTCGGCAACGAGGCCCGGGGGGACGACGGGGTGGGCCTCACCGTGGCCCGGAAGCTAAAGAAAATGCAGCTTCCCGGGCTGGCGGTGGCCGAGTTCCAGGGGGACGCGGCGGCGCTGATGGAACGCTGGCAGGGCGCGGCCACGGTGGTCCTGGTGGACGCCGCGGCCTCGGGTGCGGCCCCGGGCACGGTGCACCGCTTTGAGGCCCAGGCCGGGCCCCTGCCGGTGGAGCTGCTGCGCCCCGCCTCCACCCACGCCCTGGGGCCGGCGGCCGCGGTGGAGCTGGCCCGGGCCCTGGGACAGCTTCCTCCCCGCCTCATCGTTTACGGCATTGAAGGCGCGGCCTTCGCGGCGGGCGCGGCCCTGTCCCAGGAGGCCCTCCTCGCCGCGGCGGAAGTGGTGGTGCGCATCATGGACGACTGGCAGGAAGCCGGGAAGGGGTAAGGGTGAGGCTTAAATGACGAACCAGGGTGCCAACCTCCAAGCGGTCTTCGCGCCCCGGGCGGTGGCGGTCATCGGCGCCACCGGCCGGGAAGGCAGCGTGGGCCGGGCGGTGTTTGCCAACGTGCTGTCCCACGGCTACGGCGGGGTGGTCTATCCCGTCAACCCCCGGGCCGCCAGCGTCATGAGTGTGAGGGCCTACCCCTCGGTCCTGGACATCGCCGATCCGGTGGATTTGGGGATCATCATCGTGCCCCGGGACCTGGTGCCCCGGGTGCTTACCGAATGCGGCCAGAAAGGGGTGAAAGCGGCCATCGTCATCACCGCGGGCTTCAAGGAGCTGGGAGGCCAGGGGGTGGACCTGGAGCGCCAGGTCCTGGCCGCGGCCCAAAAGGGGGGCATAAGGCTCCTGGGCCCCAACTGCCTGGGCGTCATCAACACCGACCCCGGGGTCTCCCTGAACGGCTCCTTTGCCCGCTTGATGCCCGCGGCGGGCAACATCGCCCTGGTCTCCCAGAGCGGCGCGGTGGGGGTGGCGGCTCTGGAATACGCCCAGGGAGAGGGCATCGGCCTGTCCAAGTTCGTCTCCGTGGGCAACAAATCCGACCTCAACGAAAACGACTTCCTGGCCTATCTCAAGGACGACCCCCAAACGGACGTCATTCTCTTTTACTTAGAAGACCTGGCGGATCCCCAGGGGTTTTTCCGGCTGGCCCAGGAGGTCACCGGGGCGGCGGGGAAGAAGAAGCCCCTGCTGGCCATCAAGTCCGGGCGCACCGCCGCGGGGGCCCGGGCCGCGTCCTCCCACACCGGGGCCCTGGCCGGCTCCGATGAAGCCTACGACGCGCTCTTGGCCCAGTGCGGAGTGCTTAGGGTGGAGTCCCTGGAGGAGCTCTTCGACTACGCCCTGGCCTTCGCCAGCCAGCCTTTGCCCAGAGGCAACCGGGTGGCCATCGTCACCAACGCCGGGGGCCTGGGCATCATGACCACCGACGCGGCAGTGCGCTACGGCCTGGCCATGGCCTCATTTCAAGCGGCCACCACGGCCCGTCTCCAGGCCGGGCTGCCGCCCGCGGCCAACCTCCGCAACCCCGTGGACGTCCTGGGGGACGCCCGGGAAGACCGCTACCGGCTGGCCCTGGAGGCCGTGCTGGCGGACGACGGGGTGGACGGGGCCCTGGTGCTGTCCACGCCCCAGTTGATGACGGACCTGAAGGCCATCGCCGCCACCGTGGCCGAGACCGCGCCCCGCTACGGCAAGCCCGTGCTGGTGTGCCAGATGGCCCTGGGGGAGATCGAGGAGACCCTGGCCATCTGGACCAAGGCCCGCCTGCCCCACTACCGCTTTCCCGAGGAGGCGGCCCGCAGCCTGGCGGCCATGGCCCGGTACACGGCCTCCGTCTCCCGCCCCAGCTACGAGGTCCGGACCTTTGCCGACGTGGACCGGGGAACGGTGAAGTCCCTGCTGGCCCGGGCCCGGGACGAGGGCCGGAGCTTTCTGCTGGAACCCGAGGCCCACGAGCTGTTTAAAGCTTACGGCCTGCCCACCCTGCCCGGCCGCTGGGCCAAAACTGCGGAGGAGGCGGCGCAAGCCGCGGCGGCTCTGGGCTACCCCGTGGCCCTGAAAATCGTCTCCCCCCAGGTCATCCACAAGTTCGACGTGGGGGGCGTGCGCCTGCACCTGGCCGATGCGGAGGAAGTCAAGGGGGCCTACGGGGATATCCTGGCCGCGGTGGCCAAGGCCCACCCCGGCGCGGAGATGGCCGGGGTCCTGGTGCAGAAGATGGCGCCCCCGGGGAAAGAGACCATCCTGGGCATGACCCGGGACCCCCTGTTCGGGCCGCTGTTAATGTTCGGCCTGGGGGGCACCTACGTGGAGCTTTTCAAGGACGTGACCTTCAGCGTGGCGCCTGTCTCAGAGGCCTGGGCCGGGCACATGATCCGGGAGCTCAAGGGCTTTCCCATCCTGGCGGGGTACCGGGGCGAGGCGCCCGGGGACCTGGGGGCGGTGGCCCAGTGCCTGGAGCGCCTCTCCCAGCTGGTGCTGGAGTTCCCGGAGCTCAAGGAGCTGGACATCAACCCCCTGCTGGTCTTTGCGGAGGGCCGGGGCGCGGCGGTGGTGGACGCCAGGATTTTCCTGGAGGAGCCCAGAGGCTAAAGCCCCTTTCCCAGCCCTCCCCTCAGGAAGTCGTCAAATCCCCAGGTAAGTCCGGCGGATGTCGTCGTTTTTCAGGAGCTGGCGGGCCTCCCCCTCCAGGTGCACCCGGCCTTCCGCCAGGACGTAAGCGTAGTCGCTCACGGCCAGGGCCATGGCCACGTTCTGTTCCACCAGGAGCATGGTGAGGCCGGTGGCCTTGAGGCGCACCAGGGCTTCGAAGAGGGTGAGGGCCAGGAGCGGCGAGAGGCCCAGGGAAAGTTCGTCCAGCATGAGTACTTCCGGCTGGGCCATGAGGCCCCGGCCCACGGCCACCATCTGCTGTTCGCCGCCGGAAAGCGTCCCGGCCTTCTGGTGGGCCCGCTCCTTCAGGCGGGGGAAGAGGGTGAAGACCTTCTCCAGGTTGTCCTTAAAGTGGGCTCGGGCCCGGGGGGAGAAGGCGCCCATCTCCAGGTTTTCGGCCACGGTCATGTCCGTGAAAAGCTGGCGCCCCTCGGGCACCAGGACCATGCCGGCCTGGGCCCGGGAATAGGAGGAGGCGTAGGTCACGTCCCGGCCCTGGAAGGCCACGGTCCCCTCCCAGGGCTTGAGCAGGCCCATGACCGTGGAGAGCAGGGTGGTCTTGCCTACGCCGTTGGAACCCACCAGGGTGGTGAGCTTGCCCTGCTCCAGGCGCAGGTTCACGCCCCAAAGGATCTGGACTTCCTCGTAGCCCGACGACAGGCTGTTCACTTCCAGCAGGGGCATGGCTTCCTCAGGCGCCTTCTTCCAGGAGGCGCCGGGTCATTTCCGGGTCGCCCAGGTAGGCCTCGATGACCTGGGGGTTGTCGGCCACTTCCCCGGGGAGGCCCTGGGCGATGAGCACGCCGTAGTCCAGCACCAAAATGTGGTCGGAGATAGTCATCACCGCCTGCATGACGTGTTCGATCATGAAGATGGTGATGCCTTCCTCCCGGATGGACCGGATGGTGTCCAGCATGGCGGTGATTTCCGAGGGGTTGAGGCCGGCCAGGACCTCGTCCAGGAGGATGAGGTAGGGGCGGGCCGCCAGGGCCCGGGCCAGCTCCAGGCGCTTCTTCTGGGCCACGTTGAGGCTGCCCGCGGGCTGGTGGGCGCGCTCCAGCAGGCCCACCTGGGACAGGGCGCCGTCGGCCAGGCGGGCGGCCTCGGCTAGATGGTGCCTTTCCCGGCCGAAGCAGGCCCCCACCATGACGTTTTCCCGCACCGTCAGGTCGCTCAAAGGGCGCACCACCTGGTGGGCCCGGGCCAGCCCCCGCCGGGCCACCTCGTAGGAAGGGATCCCGGTGATGTCCTCTCCCCGGAAGAACACCCGGCCCTGCTCCGGGGCGTACACCCCGTTGATGACGTTAAACAGGGTGGTCTTGCCCGCGCCGTTGGGGCCGATGAGGCCGAGAATTTGCCCCGGAGGCAGCTCAAAGCTCACCTCGGTGAGGGCCTGGAGGCCCCCGAAGCGCTTGGAGACTTCCTTCACCTGGAGCATCATGCCAGCACCTTGCGGCAACGGGGGAAGCGCTGGCGCACCCAGCCCACTGCGCCCGCGGGCACGAAGAGCACGATCAACAGGAGAAACACCCCGGCCACGGCCAGGTGCAGGCTCTTGAACAGGGGACTGGTGAGCAGGTAGCCCCTGAGCCCCTGGTAGGTGACGGCCCCCACCAGGGGTCCCAGGACCAGGCCCTGGCCCCCCAGCATCACCATGACCAAGGCTTCGATGGACATGTGGAGCTGGAAGGCGTCCCCCGGCTCCACGTTGCCGTTCTTGAAGAAATACAGGGTGCCAACGACCCCGGGGAAGAACGCGGAGATGACGAAGGCCAGGGTCTTGGCCTGGGGGGCCTTCACCCCCATGACCATGGCCGCGTCTTCGTCCTCGCGAATGGCCTGGAGCCCCAGGCCGAAGCGGGAGTGTTTCACCAGAAAGGAGACCACCAGCACCGTTAGGGTGATGAGCCACAGGCAGATGAAGGTGGTCCAGAGCGCCGGCCCGGCGCCGCCGTAGCGCTCATAGGCGGAGAAGTTCACAAACAGGCCGGTGGCCCCGCCGAAGGGGGAGAAGTTGCTGACAAAGGCCCGGGCGGCTTCGTTGATGCCGATGGTGGCCAGGGCAAAATAGGCCCCCCGGAGGCGCAGCACCGCCAGCCCCAGCAGCCCCGCCAGGGCGGCGGAGAGGACCCCCCCGGCCAGGGCCGCGGGATACAGGGACCAGCCATGCTGGCTCAAAAGGTAGAAGCCAAAATAGCCCCCCAGGCCAAAAAACACGATGTGCCCGAAGCTGACGTAGCCGGTGTAGCCCAGGATGATGT
>Ga0315268_10000404_pt1 | contig 50732 bp, 45 predicted proteins | sample C1_top_MG_FD_204535 | JGI IMG/M metagenome (GOLD analysis project Ga0315268, IMG submission 204535) | Sediment microbial communities from Yellowstone Lake, YNP, Wyoming, USA - C1_top | ecosystem: Environmental > Aquatic > Freshwater > Lake > Sediment | place: USA: Wyoming | collected 2017-08-01 | reverse complement strand
TGGTAAGGTGCAACCTGAAAACTCCAGACGAATGTCCATGGTACCTCTCCCCATATTTTGGGGAGAGGATACCACAAAAAGCGGAATCGACTTATTCGTCGTCTCTTGCGCCGCTAAACACTACATGATATTGGTAGGTGACACCACCAAACTCAAGGGTTCGACAGAAGTCGATTGGTAAAGTGCTGTGATCGCTCATCGGCTGTGCCCATCCTTTCGTGAGAGGTGAGCACCATTATAGCCGAAAAGCGAACAATTTTGGGGCTAGAAAACGATTTTAGCCTCTGGAACCGGGAAACTTAGGAAATCAGCAAATCAAATCAGCAAATCACAAGTGTTGGAGGGGATGAGATGACGTATGAGGAGTGGGAGCGGGTTGTGCCAGAGGCCATCAGGACTGATCCGGTATGGCAGTTCTATGCCTATCGCAAGGCGCTGTTTCTGTACGACCTAGCGTGGGAAGACAGCGAACTCTTGATGCGTGACCGCCGTGGACAGAGGTAATTGCTGAGCAATTAATTGACAGCGCTGGCTCGATTTGCGCCAACATCGAAGAGGGCTATGGCCGCGGGTATGGCAAAGACCGCAATTACTTCCTGCGCGTCGCTGTGGGTTCTGCCCGTGAGACGAGAGGCTGGTATTACCGGGGTCGTCATCTGCTCTCTACAGCCGTGCTGGACCACCGCCTGAACCTGGCCAGCGAAGTCATCGCCCTCTTGATAACCGAACTCAACCAACAACGCCAACGCCGCTAAACATTACCCTCGTGATCTGCCGATTTGCCGATTTGCTGATTTGCTGATTTGCTGATTTGCTGATTTGTTGATTTGCTGATTTGTTGATTTGTTGATTTGCTGATTTGCTGATTTGTTGATTTGCTGATTTTAATGCTTGCCTGTCATCGGCACGAAGATCACGCCCGTGATGTTGTTGCTGATGACCTTGTCCCCGTGCTTCTCAATCTGCCACAGGGTCTGGTAGGCGCCAGGCGGGCCCACGGGGATTACCAGCCGCCCGCCGTCCTTGAGCTGGGCGATGAGCGGTGGCGGCACGTGATCCGGGGCGCAAGTGACGATGATGCAATCGTAGGGGGCGTGCTCCTCCCAGCCGTAGTAGCCATCGCCACTTTTCACCTGCACGTTGCTGTAGCCCAGCTCCTGCAGGCGCTGAGTCGCTCGTGCCGCCAGTACCTCGATGATCTCCACCGTATACACTTCATCGGTGAGCTCCGCCAGAATCGCTGCCTGGTAGCCGGAGCCCGTGCCAATCTCCAGCACCTTCTCCCCCCGTTTCAAGCGCAGCAACTCTGTCATCAGGGCCACAATGTACGGCTGGCTGATGGTCTGCCCCTCGCCGATGGGCAGGGGATGATCTTCGTAGGCCTGATCCAGGTACTCCGTTGGCACGAAGCGATGCCGCGGCACTTTCTCCATTACCCGCAGCACGTCAGGATCCGTAACGTCCCGCGCCTTAATCTGTGTTTTCACCATGCTGTGACGCTTTTGGGCAAAGGCCGCCTCCGCGGCGCTCAGGGTGGCCTCTGGCGTGCCCGCCGCCTGGGGCGTCGCCATGCCCGTAGCCGGTGGTGCAGGCGGTGTCGGTGTCCGACCACAGGCCAGCACCAAGACGAAGACCACGGCGAGCGCGCCCAGGGCGCTAATCAGTCTCAGCCGGTCACGAAGCTGGCTCGTAGTGGGCGCTTGAGCGCCTAAAAGCGCACTACAAGTGCGCACTACGAACCCGAACTGTGATCTACTGAGTCTGATAGTAGTACGTTTCGGCAATCCTGTAGAATCCATGCGGCCCCCCTCTGGAAATCACTAAATCTGCAATCTAAAATCTGAAATCTGCAATCGCCAATCGGCAATCTACTTGGTCGCTGGCAGCTTGAGGCAGACAAGGAAGCCCAGAAGCCGAAACCCTCCGCCCAGCAGGAGGGCGTTTTGGATGCCAATGACGTCAATCAGCGCCGTGCCCACCAGCGGGGCGACGAAGGCCGGGATGTTGATCAGGGCATTGTAGGCAGCGATGAAGCTGGGGCGCCGCTCGTCCGGCGAGACCTCCAGCAGGCTGTTGAAGAAGGCCAGATTGAACCCGGCTCCGAAAACTCCACCCAGGATGGCGATGCCGAGCAAAGGCTCCACCGTAGTGGAGAGGCCAGTAAGAAGTGGATAGAAAGACAAACCAAAGACGCAAACCAACAGGATCAGGCGATTGCCCCGGCGCGTCGCCAGCCGCCCCCAGAAGGGGTAAAACAGCACCGAGATAGCGTTGTTCAGCACACTGATCAGGCCGATCCAGCCATCAGTGGCGTGCAGATTGCGCACCCAGTAGATTGAGTAGAGCGGAATCGGCAGGTACAACCCCCAGTAGTAGACCAACGAACTGACGGTGAAACGTACCCAGGGGCGATTGGCGGTCAGCATGTGCAGGAAGTCTCGCCCCCGCGTCCACAGACTGCGCCGATCGCCCGGCGCCCGCGGCAGCACCAGACGGTCAGCCACCTCGATGCGGCTGACGTAGTACAGGCTGATCAGCGAGGTGCCAAAGCCGATCAGGAACAGCACCTGGTAATTGAACGGCAGCGGCAGGAGCTCCAGGAAGCGCCCGCCCAGGAGCGTGGCGATGGTGGCGCTGATGCCCAGCAGAGCATTGCGCACGCTCACCACGTGGGCCCGTCGCTCCACCGGCACGACGTCGGCCAGCAGGGAGGTGAAGGCGATGTTGGCCACCGCCGTCGGTATCGCCGAGAGCACCACAATCGCCACCGCCAGTTCAGGACGATAGATGCTGATCACGAAGGGCATCACGGCGACGAGGAAGTAGGCGAAGCGGCTCAGGAACCCCGTCACCATGATCACCGGCAGCTTGCGGGACTGGCGTTCAATGATGCGCGCCGCCGGCATCAGCCAGACGATGTTGAGCAGCGCCGGGATGGAAGTGAGCATCCCGACGAGGGTGTTGGACCCACCCAGGCGGATGACGAAAACAGAAAGAAAAGCCGAGGCTACGCCGGACAGGATCCCGTACCAGCCAATGTCCAGGTACAAGAACCAGGCATTGCGCTCCTCCGCGGTGACCCGTTCCCGGACGATCTGCCGGGCATAGCCATTCAGACGCTCGCCGAGCGACGCCAAAAGGCTGTGTTGCCTCCTTTCACGATCTTAGAACCACGGGTAGGGGCAGCCCTTGTGGCTGCCCAGGGCGACCACGAGGGATCGCCCCTACGGCGCAGGTAGGACGACTGTGCCGGCGTCAATGACCTCCCGCAGCTTGCGGTAGGTCTCCTCCAGCATCTCTGGGACGACCCGCGTCTCCGCCAGGATGGGCATGAAGTTGGTGTCGCCCTCCCAGCGGGGGACGACGTGGATGTGCACGTGGTCGTCAATACCTGCCCCCGCCGCCTTGCCAATGTTGACGCCGATGTTGAAGCCCTGGGGATGCATGGCCTGCCGCAGGAGACAGATGCTGAAGTTCACCAGGCGCATCAGTTCGGCCAGGGCATCCGGCTCCAGACACTCCAGGCTGGGAACGTGCTGGTAGGGGCTGACCATGAGATGGCCATTGTTGTAGGGAAAGATGTTGAGGATGATGAAAGCCTGCTGCCCACGGTAGACGATGTAGTTCTCCGCGTCCTTTGTCTCCTTAGCCTTGAGGCAAAAGATGCAGCCTTCGGCCTTCTTGTCGCTGAGGATGTATCCCATTCGCCAGGGTGTCCAAAGCCGCTCCAAGTCCCCCTCCTCAGAACCTAATCCTAGAAAATAGCAGGCGGGGCTCCCACGCCCGGCCTCTGTCAGCACCTGACTACCTGCATTATACACCCTCTGGACGGATTTTTCAAATCCCACCTTTCAGCCGGATAGGTAGACAGCCGCCGCCAAATGTGCTATCATAACCACGGAACACGCACCACGCCATAAGGAGATGCCATGGCCGCCCTGCGCCGCTGGCTGCGCACCGATCTACTCGTTATTAGCCTGTACCTGGTATTGACTCTGGTGCTCACCTATCCCCTGGTGACGCACTTGACCACCCATGTGCCTGGAACCAACGTGGACGAGTACGCCTTCGTTTGGAACCTGTGGTGGTTCAAGCACGCCCTTTTCGACTTGCACACCAGCCCTCTTTATACCCAGTTCATCTTCTACCCGCTGGGGGTGAGCCTGGTCCTCTACACCTTGACCATCTTCAACGGCGTGCTCGCCCTGCCGCTGCTGCCCTTGCTCGGCCTGGTCGCCACCAGCAACGTCATCCTTATTTTCTCATTCGTTATTTCTGGCTACGGGGCGTATCTGCTAGCATACTACCTGCTGAGCGTGCATAACACGGAACACGGAACATGCCACACGCCCCAGGCGACCGCTGACGTGTTGCGTGTTCCTTGTGGCGTGTCTTTAGCCGCATTCATCGCCGGCTTAACCTACGCCTTCACGGCCAGCCGCTTCGTCTACACCGCCCTGGGCCACTACGACATGGTCAGCACGCAGTGGATCCCCTTCTACGTGCTCTTCTTGCTCAAGGCGCTACAGCAACCAACGAATCCCCCGCCCGCCAGCGGTAGTAATGACTTCAGTCATCGGTTATGGGGATGGTTGAGCTCAAGAATGACTGAAGTCGTTACTACAAACGTTGTAAGTGACAATCGCTACACCCTCGCCGCTGGCTTTTTTGCCGCCCTAGCCATGTACTGCGAGATGATCCTGGGCATCTTCCTGGGGCTGTTCACCCTGCTATACCTGGCCTTTGTCCTTACGCCCTCCCCTGCGGAGCGGGGGAGGGCCGGGGTGGGGGTATCCCCTGCGGAGCGGGGGAGGGCCGGGGTGGGGGTATCCCCTGCGGAGCGGGGGAGGGCCGGGGTGGGGGTATCCCCTGCGGAGCGGGGGAGGGCCGGGGCGGGGGTATCCCCTGCGAGCGGGGGAGGGCCGGGGCGGGGGGTAAGCGTGGTAGTCTGGCGCCTGGTCACTATGGTGGCTGTGGCTACAATCCTCTACCTGCCGGTGCTGCTGCCCACCCTACGGGAACTACTGGCTGAGGGCTACGCCCTGGAAGGTTGGGGCGGCGCCGATTTCCTCTCCGTGGACCTCCTGGGCTTTTTCACCCCCACCATTTTTCACCCATTTTGGGGCCAGTGGGCCAGGCAGGCTACGGCGCAGTTTGCAGACATTAACACCGTCTTCCTGGGCTACCTGGCCCCCGCCCTGGCCATCTTCGCCGCTATACGCTACCGGCGACGCCTCGCTGTGTGGGCCGTGACGGCCCTGGCCTCCGCTATCCTGGCCCTGGGGCCGCTATTGCACGTCAACGGGCGCACGCTGTTCGACCTGGACGGCCTGGAGGTTAGCGTGCCCCTGCCGTTCATCATCCTGCACTACCTGCCCATCGTCCAGGCGAACCGGGTGCCCAACCGCTTCAGCGTGCTGTTAACCCTGGCCCTGGCCGTGCTGGTGAGCTTCGCCGTGGCCGATCTGCTGGCACGTGTGCGCCGTCGCTCCCTCGTCCTGGGGCTGGCGGGCCTTATCGCCGCCTTGCTCGTCTTTGAAAGTCTGGCCGTGCCCCTGCCTCTCACCGATGCTCGGGTGCCAGAGGTCTATCGCCAGATCGCCAGTGAGCCCGGCGACTTCACTATCCTGCAACTGCCCCTGGGCTGGCGCAACAGCTTCGGCACGCTGGGCGCCGAGCGCACCCAGCTTCAGTACTACCAGACCGTGCACGGCAAGCACCTCCCTAGCGGCAATATCTCCCGTAACCCGCCCTTCAAGTTTGACTATTTCGCCCGCATCCCGATTTTTAAGTCTATAACCGACCTGGAGATGTACCAGGAGGTGAGCCCAGAGCAGCGGGAGCAGGATCGCCTTCTGGCCCCGGAGGTTGTTTACTTCTTTGATTTACGTTATGTCATCCTGCACCCGGCGCTGCCCGGCTACCTGCCTTATGCCGATACGCAGGGGCGCACCGAGGCCTACGTGCGCCAGGTGCTGCCTCTGGAACCGCAGCCCTTCTACGAGCAGGACGGCGTGGTTGCCTATCGTGTGCGCCAGCCAGTGGCGCAGAGCGATTTGAGCCTGGATTTCGGCACGGAAGCGGCGTTGCTCTACCAGGGCGAGGGTTGGGGGCGTAACGAGGAAATCGGCGGGACGACGGCCAACTGGGCCGTGGCGCGCCAGGCGCGACTCTTCGTGCCGCTGCGCGACATGGGCGACTACACCCTGACCATCGGCGCCCTGCCCCTGGCCTACCCCGGCTCGCCCCCGCAGACGATGACGGTGCAGGTGAACGGCTATCGCCTGCCCGATTGCCTGACGCTGGCCCCGGCCTGGACGCCCTACACCGTCACCGTGCCGGCCCGCCTCCTGCACTCCGGCCTGAACGAGATCGTCCTGGAGTTTGCCTGGACTGCGGTGCCCGGCAAAGTCCTCCCCGGCAGCACCGACCCCCGCCCGCTGGCGGCGGCGGTGGACTTCGTGCGGGTGCAGAAGGGGCCATAAAGGCCAGACCTGACAGGTCTGGGAGACCTGTCAGGTCTGGGTAGTGCCTCGTGGTCTTCTTCCTCTTACTCCACCTTCACCCGCCCCAATTCAATCATGTCCCCCATGGGCTGGCCGGCAGCGTCAAAGGCCGGCAGGCGCTCCCCCGTGGCGGCGACGTACATCCCCACTACCAGGCGATACTCGCCAGACGCGGCGTCAGGCTTGACGGTCACGGGGTGGCGGTCGGTCAGCACTTCCCCTTTCACCCAGCCCGTGGTGGGCAGTGCACCTTCGCCGGGCAGGCCGTCGTGCTGGCCAACGATCTGGTTCCCGGCATCCAGCATCTGCACAAAAACCGTGTACGATTGGCCCATCGTCCCCAGCGCCCGCCAGTAGAGGGTCACCTGCAGGTGCTCCCCTGGCCTCACCGTCGCGGCGCTCAGGTCGTAGCCCAGTAGCTCGACGCTGCTGCCCAGTCGCGCCGCCAGCGGGTGCTGGATGGCCGGTGCGGCGAACACGCGCTGCCGCCCTTGCACCTGCACCGTGCCCAGGTCTACGGCATCGCCTCGGGCAAAGAGGCCCCTCAGCGGCAACCGGCGCTGGTCGCTGGCACAGTACAGCCCGGCGATGAGGCGATAGCTGCCGTCCGGGGCATCGGCGGCAATCGTCAGGGCATAACGGTCGCGCACGACCTCGCCGGGCTGCCAGCGCGTGGTGGGGTAGCTGCCGCCCACGGGCCGGGTGTCCACCGCTGCCCAGGGCTTACCGCCCTGATCCAGCACCTGCACGAAGACGACGTAATCCTCCAGCGGGCGCAGGGCCTGCCAGAAGAGCCACAACTCGATGCTCTGGCCGGGCTGGAATTGCCGCGCCCCCAGATCGTAGCCGAGCAGGGCCACCTCATCGCCCAGGTTGGCCCGCAATGGGTGCGGCACAGTCAGCAAACGTGGGTCGGGTGGCGGGAACTGGGGCAGGCGCAGCGGGCCGAGATCAACCTCGCTGCCCAGCACCCGGCCATGGGCGTCGGCTACGGGCAGGCGTTGGCCCGTGTCGGGGCGATAGAGGCCAGCACGCAGGCGGTACTCGCCGGGGGGTGTACCCAAGGGCAGGTCTAAGCGCCAAGAATCGCGCAATACCTCACCTATGGCCCAGCGGGAGGACGGATACAGCGGGGCGATAGGCACGCTGTCCCAATGCCCCCACTCCTGCCCGCCAGCATCCACCAGGCTGACGAAGGCGTGGTAGTCCTGGGCCAGCTTCGCCGGGGGCTGCCAGTAGAGAGTCAGGTAGAGCGTGGGCGACAGGGGGCGCGGCAGGCTAAGGTCGAAGCCCAAGAGGCGTACCTGCTCGCCCAGGGTGACGTCCAGCGGGTGCTGAGGTGGCGATACGGCGAGGTTCGGCGGGCGGGTGCGATAGCCCTGCACGCGGATGAAGCTCTGCCCGGCCACGCCAACATCGTCCAGCTTCAGGAAGTGCTCGTCCAGGTAGCGGCGCAGGAAACCGTCCGGGTCGGTGACCGTGTCGTAGCAGCGCAGCACCCAGAGTCGCTCGTGGCGCTGGGCGACCACGGCCAGGGCGGCGGCGGTGGCCGCCTCGGTGGTGGCGTAGAAGTCCGACTGCGGGTTGCCCCAACCAAGCTGCTGACTCCCGCCAATGGAGCCGGTCTGCAGCACCACCACGCCAGCATCGGCGGCGGGAGGCGCGACCTGCGGATAGTCGGCCAAGCGCCCCCGCCAGGCGATGGCCTCCGGGTAGTAGTAGACGAAGGTGGGGTAGACGTAACCGGCGTTGATCAGCACAGCATCGCCGGGGCGTACCTGCGCGGCGATGTAGCGTACAGCCGCACGGTGGTCATCGGGGGCGTACTGCGGGGCGAAGAAGTAGCGCTGCGCCGCATAGCCGCCGGCCACCGCCACTACAACCAGCGCGGCGAGAGCGGCGAGCGGCGCCAAGCGTCGCAGCCGCACCAGTCCCGCCGCCAGCAGCAGGTAGAAGGGAGTGGAGTACAGGAAGACGTAACGCACGTGGAAGATGGGCACGGCGAGGGAGATGAGGTAGATGAGGGCCAGGGGGACAAAGGTGTAGCCGGCAAGCAAACAAGGGTGCCGGGGGTACAGGGGGTACGAAGAGGACCGGCGGAGGCCCAAGACGTACAGGCCGGCAAACAAGATGAGCGCCAGCCAGATTACCGGCGGCTGCACGAGCTGTACCCAGGGGGCGGACTCGCCAGGGGCGAGGACAGATTGGCCCAGGGAGAGCGCCGTCCAGGACTGAACCAGCACGTCCCAGAGGCCGACGAAGCCGCGCCAGGGCGGCACGGGAGGCTGGGTGACCTGGCGCACGGCCACTGGCAGCCAGGGCAGGTAGAGCAGCAACACGGCGGCCTGGGCGGCCAGCCAGGGCCACAGCCCAGCGCGCCCGGTATGCCCGGCGATCAATCGCCGGGCTAAAGCAACCAAGCCCGCTGAAGCGGGCTGTTCTCTCTCCCCTGCTAGCGGGAGAGTGGCCCCAAAAGCCAGGCGCTTCAGAAACCCGTTTTCTCCAAGAAAACGGGTTTCTCCGCGAATCAAGTGCCAGGCCACGTACAAGTTCTCAAAAACCAGCAGAAACGCAAAGTAGTACAGCGTGTACAGGCCCAGGGTAGCGGCAACTACGTAGCCAAGCCAGGGCAGCCACCTCTGCATCCTATGCTCTATGCTCTTTGCTTTATGCTCTATGCTCTTTGCTTTATGCTCTATGCTCTTTGCTTTATGCTCTACCTCTACCAAGCAGTAAAGCGTTATCATCCCCAGGAACGCCCCCAGGGTGTACATGCGCACTTCCTGGGAGTACCAAAGGTTGAAGGGGGAAAGGGCAACCAGAAGGGCGGCGAGGAGGCCAACGGTGGGGGAGAACAGTCGCCGGCCCAGGGCGTAAGACATAGCCACCAGCAGCAAACCGAAGAAGAGGGAGAGGAAGCCGGCCGCCAGCTCGCTGCTGCCTGCGGCCTGGAGCCAGAAGTGCAACAGGTAGTAATAGAACGGCGGGTGAATGTCGCCCGCCGTATGCGCGGTGAGGGTAGCCAGGTCCTGGCGCGCCAGAAAGACGCTCACCGCCTCGTCGTACCACAGGCTGGCGGCACCCAGACGGAAGAGGCGCAGGGCAAAGGCCAGGAGCAGGATCGCGGCTAGAGCGATAGTCCTTAGTCCTTGGTCCTTAGTCCCTAATCCTTCGCCCTCTCTGAAGAAGCGGTCAGAATTCACCTCTTGGCCCCCGGTAAACGCGATACCATATCTCAGAGACGACCACAAGGCTCTGGCGCAGAACCTCCTTATCCAGGGCAGCCGATCGCAGAAAGCGCTCCAGGGTAGCGTTGACCGCCTCGACCGTTTGATAGCGCAGGCGCAAAACCAGGATGCCTACCTCTCCCTTCTCGGCTAGGTAATAGATCTCCCCAAAATCGAGGTCCTGAGTAAGGATGACGCGCCCCTCAGCCTTAGCTAGGGCGATGATCTCCGCATCGGTTAGGCCCCGTGGGCCATCCCGACGCCGGCTGCGACATGGGTAGCCTAGATCCTCCAGGTGATCGGCCGACTCTGGAGAGATGTTCTCATCAGCCAAGAAGCTGATCATCGCGCTATCCTTCCATCGGAGCCAGGGCGTACACTTCCTCGAAGCGCATGCGCTGCTCCGCATAGGAGATAGCGGCCTCGATATCTTCCCGGGTTAGGCCAGGATAGGCCTGCATGATGCGATCGTAGCTGTAGCCTGCCCCCAGCAAGTTGAGGATCAGGTAGACTGGGATGCGCGTGCCGGCGATCACTGGCTTACCAAGCAGGATATCTGGGTTGACTTCGATCCGATTGTTCATTGCTTCACCTCTCGTTCAATGTTGCCACTATTATACCATTGTATGAGCAGGAAGGCAAATCCTGATCGCGCCCGAGGGACTGGCCGCCTGCCGGCCAGCCCCTCGGCAAGGAAGACTATACAAGCATTCTACCAGCCGCCGCGGTAGCGCACCAAGACCACCGGAAAGACGAAGGCATATGTCGCCACCGGGCGAGCGCTGGTCGTTAGCACCTGTCCGGCACCATCGCTGATGGTCACACTGTTGTAGATGGGCAGCGGGCCCAGCACCTGCACGGCAAAGCTGATCTCGGAAAGGCCAGCCGGTGGCACACGGCCCGTCCAGACGATACGCTTGTTGGCCTCATCGAACTGCACTGTGCCGTTGCCAGCCCAGGCGGAACCGGGCACGTAGGTAGTGCCGGCCGGGATGGTGTCCGTCAGGCTGGCCGTTGCTGGTCCCGCCCCGGTGTTCTTTACCTGGATGGTGTAGGTGAGCACGTCGCCTGGCCGCGCTGCCAGCGGGTACACCAGCTTGCCGGAGGTAGACAGGTTGGGCGAGCGGATCGTCGTTAGCGCTGTCAGGACGTAGGTGTGGCCCAGGCCATCGCTCAGTTGCGCTGCATTGCCGATCAGCGTGCCATCGGGAAGTGGGGCATTGACATGCACGGCAAAGGTGAGGGTCACGGCCTGGGCAGCCGGCAAAGTGCCCTGCCATTCGATCTGGTTGCGCGTGGCGTTGTAACTCGCCCCGCCCGTGGCGCTGTCTGGTACGTAAGTGGTGTGGACAGGGATTGGATCGCTCAGGCTGGTCGCTGTGGCCTGGGCATTGCCGGTGTTGCGCAAGACCAGGGTGTAGGTGAGGACCTCGTTGGGCGCAGCCAGGGTCTTGTCCACGGTTTTGCGGGAAGAACTGAGGTCAATCTTGTTTACCAGGGTGGTGGCGCTGCGGGTGATGATTGTGCCCGCGCCGTCGTTGATGGTGGCGGTGTTAGTGATGGTGGTGAAGGGCGGTAGGCCAAGAGCGATTTGAGCCTGGAAGGTGATCACGATAGGCGGTGCCGGCGGGATCAGGCGCACGGCCAGCGCATCGTGCAGATAGGCGGCGTTGCAGATCACGTTCACCCCCTGGCTGCCATCACTGTTCTGGATGCCCACCGTGGCACTGTCCAGCGGCGCAGTCATGGATTGGTACTGGAAGGTGATCGTACCGTCGGCTTTGAGGATGGCTTCCAAGGTGTAGGGGCCACCGCTGCCATAGTTCAGCAGGCCCACGTAGGCCACCACCAGGGTATCGCTGCCGTTGCTCCAGTAGTAGATGTTCCCTGTACTGTCGGGCTTCAAATCGTCCCAAAAGGGAGCCACCAGGTTGTAGGGCGTGCTACCGCTGGGGAGACAGTCATTCCCGTAGTCGGCCCAGTCAAGCGGCGTGAAGCTCAGCCAACCGTTGCTACTGACGTAGAACTGCGTGAAATTGCGGCCATAGAACGGGAAGGCAAAGCCGATGTCGAAGGGACCGTGCGTGGTATCGTCACCGGGATTGAGCGCCGTGCCGGTAGTAGTAATATCCACCCAGGCATAGATTGGCCCTCCTGGCTGGTCGCTGTCCTGCCAGGTGTAGTTGCCGATTCGCCCCGGGTCGATATTGCCAGTCCACTCGATGCGCCGCAAGGTCGAGTTGTAGACTGCGCCACCTGTGAGGCTGTCAGGGACGTACGTGGTGCCTGCGGGTAGATAATCGCTCAGGCTAGCACCTGTGGCACTCACCGGGCCGGTGTTGCGCAGGCTGAGGGTGTAGGTCAGGATGTCGCCAGAGACGGCCAGGGTCTTATCCACGGTCTTGGCCGAGGTCGCTAGATTGGCGCGGAAGCAAAGGCTAGGCTCGAACTCCATGATCTCCGTATTCGAGTTGTAAGCGCCGGCCCAACCGCCGACGGCGTAGAGGCGCCCGCCGGCATAGGCCACTCCTAAGGTGCGCCTTCCCGTGCGCAGGCTGGGGATAAATTGCCAGGTATTCGTGGCGGGATCGTATTGCTCAACGGAGGCCAGGTAAGACGACCAACCACCGCCTGCCACGTACAGGTACTGGCCGACTGCCGCCGCTCCTGGTCCGCCGCGCGGCACCAGCAGCGGCGCCTTCTCCGTCCAGGTGTTGGTGAGCGGGTCGTATTCCTCCACGTAGGCCAGGTCATTGCTGGATTCATCTACGCCACCCACGGCGTAGATCTTGCCGTTGACCACCCCGGCGGCCAGCCAGGCGCGGGGGTGGTGCATAGAGGCTTTCTTGGCCCAGGTGTTAGACCCAGGATCGTAGGCGTAGGTATCGGCCAGGTACAGCGAGCCGCTCAAGCCCCCCAGGACATAGAGCTTACCGTTGAGGGCCACCGTGGCGTGGCCGCCGATCGGTATAGGCAAGGAGGCTGCCCTGGCCCAGCTATCGTTTATTGGGTCGTATACTTCCATGATGGCCAGTTCATTGTAGCCATCGTACCCGCCAGGGACGTAGATCAGGCCATTGAGCGCCGCGGCACTGACGTTGCTGACGGCGATGGGCTTGGGACGCCTGGTTGTCCAGGTGTTTTCTATAGGGTCGTAGGCGTGTACGTCGGCTACGGGCCCATCGCCACCAAAGCGATACATTGTGCAGTCTAGACCGGCCAGGGCAAGGCGCGAGCGCCCGTTGGGCAGTGACGCCTTGCTTACCCAATTCAGGAAGGCCAGGGTGCGCAAGGTCGCCGTCTGGACGATGGCTGGATCGCCCAGCGACACAGCCTGTAGAGTAGCCACATCGTGCGTGCCGACTGGTATGGTCACCGGGATTTGAATCTGCACTACCAGCGAGATGGCCTGGCAGGGCGCCAGCTCTCCTGTGCTGGTCAGAATCTGGGTCATAGCGGCATTCCAGATGGTGCCTGGCCAGGCGTTGCCGGTGAGGCTCAGGGTGTAGTTGTCGGCCAGCGAGCCATCGTTGACCACAGTGACTGTGTAGTTGGCGGTGGCACCGGGCAGGCCAAAGGCGGAGTTACTGGGAAGAGAAAGGTGCATGGTGCGTGGCGGTCGCGAGGCCATCAGCCAGCGCAGGGAACGATCGAGTACGGCGGCGTAATCCGGGCGAGGGCCAGCATCCTCGTAGCCGAAGGCCAGGTAAATGGCCCGATAAGTGGCATCACAGGGCGCAATCCTCAGCCCGGCGAGACCATCGCTCCGATAGCTAGCGATGCCGGCGGCCGCGAAGTCGAGCGGAGCGATCTCATCGGGGTAAAAGTCGCTCCCTTTCTTGTGGCCGTAGACGTCTCCTAGGGTCAGGGAGACATCAGCCAGGAAATCTCCTGGCGTACCAACCACCTGCTTACTAGCGGCGTTGTCACGCCGATAGGCGGCACGCAGGTAGTTGGCGTAGAAGGTAGAAGCATAGCCCTTCTCCACGTCCCAATAGCCGATGTCCTGACCGGAGATGAACAGCCGTCCGCCACCGTCCAGATAGCTGGCCAGGACATTGGTCACGCCGAGGTAGCCGGGCGAGCTCCAGGGATTGACCCAGACGACGACGTCGTACGGGGCCAGTTGGGCGGCGGTAGGCAAGATCGTGGTATCGGTAATGCTCAGGGTAGCGTAGGGGTAGCCATAGTAGTCCAGGGCCCACTTGTAGTAAGTAACGACGCTGTCAAACCAGGCATCGGCGTCTACCAGCAGGATGGAAGGGACGGTGGGCAGGACAAAGTCCGCCATCGCTCCCCCGGCCACGACAGTGGCCGTGACGGTAACACTCTGGTGGCCAGGGGCTTGCGCCTGTACGCTGTGGATGCCCAGGGGTAACGTCATAGTGTAGTGGCCAGTGACGTCGGTAGTGGTAACCGCCGGGGTGCCCAGAACGCGCACGGTGGCCACCAGGGGCAGGCCCGTGTTCTGCTCGGTAACGCTGCCGCTGAGAACCGCTTTGGGTGCTGGCGGCAGGGCCAGGTCGCGCACGGACATGAAGCCCCTGATGACGCTGACGTTACGCACGGTAGCCGGGAGATAGCCGAAGGCGCTGGCTGTGACGTCGTACAGGCCGGAAGGAACGCTGACAGTGTACACCCCCGTGGCGTCGGTGGTAGTCGTGAAATTGTCGGCGGCCTGGATGTGACTGATGCCGACCACTGTGGCTCCGGCCAGGGGAGTGCCGGTGTCGGCGGCGGTGATCGTGCCGTAGAGCTTGCCGGCGTTGACCGCCCAGCGTACGGCTTCGTAGGCGTCAATGCGCCCCCAGCCGTAGACGTTGTCCGGGCCTGGGGCACCAAGGTCGCGAGCCGTGTGGCGGATGAAGGCCTCCAGGTCGTCTATGGTAAGGGTTGGGTTGGCGGAGAGCAGGAGCGCGGCCAGGCCGCTGACGTGTGGGGCGGCCATGCTCGTCCCACTCCAACCGCTTTCATACCAGCCGCCAGGGACGCTGGAGCGCACGTTCACGCCAGGGGCGCTCACCTCTGGCTTAGTCTCCTCCCAGAAGGAAGGGCCACGACCGGAGAAGTAGGCGATCAAATCGCTGCTGTCCGTGGCCCCCACGGCAAAGGACTCCGGGAAAGCGCCTGGGGTGCCGGCACTGCCCAGCCCTTCTGTGCCTTCGTTGCCCGCTGAGAAGACTGGCAGGATACCCGCCGCCAGCCAGGCGGCGACGTCTGGCCGAAAGGTCTCATCGGCGCCGGTGGGTGAGCCCCAGGAGTTGTTCACGATGTCCGGGGCCTTGCTGGGATCGGGGTTCTGGCCGTTGCGATCCGTAGGGGCCAGCATCCACTGGAAGCCAGCGTGGATCCACGAGTCTCGCCCTCCGCCATCGTCGTCCAGGACCTTGGTGGCGATCCAGCGCGCGCCTGGCGCCATGCCGATCTGGTTGCCCCGCCCATCATCGCCCACCATCGTGCCCATGGTGTGAGTGCCGTGGTTGTGGCCATCATACGGGGCGCTGGGATAGGTCCCTGTAGCATCGAACCAATTGTAATCGTGAGTGACTGTGATCGGCCCGGTGGGGTTGTAGCCGCGATACTTGGTGGTCAATGCCGGGTGCGTCCAGTCCACGCCGGTGTCCATCCCACCGACGACCACGCCCATTCCCGTGATGCCGAAGGCAGACCAGACGTCTGGGGCGCGCACCTTGGCGATATTCCACTCCACGGCATTGGTAGCTTCATCTGGCGTCGCTTTAGCCGGTCTGGGTTCGATCCACTGCCGCCAGTGATCGGCACGAATCTTCGCCACCTCCGGTCGGGCGGCCAGGGCCAGCAGTGTCTCCAGGTCGCCGGTGACGGCCAGGCCGTTGCAGATCCAGAAGGACTGATACGTGGCCACCTTGCCCGCGGCCTTCTGGCGCTCCAGGTAGGTGATGAGCGGTGCTTGCGTGCGCTGGGCTGTCTCCTGCAAAGCCGCCACCACTGCCTGGCGACGCGCGGCCTTGGCCGTGACGCGGGAGACTAACCGCAGGTCGGCCGCAGCCTGGAGATAGACGATGTAGCTGGCCATGCCTGGGGGAGTCAGTGGCTGGTCGCTCTTCAGGGCTGCGGGCTGCTCCAGCTCTTTGAGAAGTAACGGCTCGATCTTGAGGCGCACCGCCTGCTCTGGTGGAGCCTGCAAGAGGGTTGTGGCTTCTTGGTTTGCCGTCTCCTGCGGCATGGTCGCCACGGCCAAAGGTGGCACCAAGCTCAGCAGCAGAACGCAGGTGACGACGAGGCTCAGTATGGTGTGGCGTCTCATGGTCAAACCTCTCCTGTGGATCCAATTTTATGGTCAAGATTGCTAGTCGGTGAGGCACTTGATGAAAAACTCCGGCTGGCCATGCGTAAATGTGCAGCTTGCCACTGATTATCGCAGGAACCACCGGTGTCCATCAAACCCAACAGCCCCTTGGCGCTTAAGAGCCTGCTGTGCGTTACGGACGTAGTGCTTCCACTTCTTACCAAAATGGACACCGTCGATCACTCGATCAATCTTATCATCACACAGATCAGGATGTATTTGCTGAATCATCGGGTGCAGTTTTACAGTCGTAAGTGGGCCATTCCGTTCTAGCAAGTAAAGAACAGTGTCACAGAAAATGCCGTGGGTTGTTTTCCCCTTTGCACGGGCTTTGAGCAACTCCAGTTTGGCTGCTTCTGTCCGCTGCTCAAATGCCACTCTTAATTTGGTCTTTATAGATTTATCGGCCTGTTGGCGTACTACCTTCAAATCCTGAGTAGCTTGGGTTAATGCTGCTAAGGTATCCAACGAAACCTTATTCCCCAACGCAGCGTACTTGATGAGATCTATCCTCACTTTGGAAACAAGCATGGGATCTCGCAGCAACACGCCATATTCGTGATTTCCTTCAAGACCTTGGGTTGTTAGATTGGCTGATGTAATCACAGCAACCTTGTCATCGGCAACGTATATCTTGGCATGCAGACTGGGCAGATAGGTAACCGTCGAGTTTGGAATAGACTGTACCAAGTGCAAAAGTGCAGCCACATCAAGTGAACCGCTTAGCAGGCTGTCTATCGCCAGATTTGTCAGAATGTCTATACGGACGTTAGTGTATAATGGCTTACCTCTAACAATCTCGATTATCTTCCTGAGCGGTGCATCACTGAGAAACGGTGATACAACAAGCAGTTCTTTCTGAGCTAGCCCTACAAGCTCATAGAATGTAGTCGTCCACGGTGAAGCTAAAAGCTCAATGGGGGTTTCAACGGAAGTATCCATAGATGCTCCTCTCAATTTCAAGCGAACAATGATGTTAGCTGTGATTCTTTTGCAGCCTTTGCTTGCCTTGCCTCACGACCGAGGATACTTGCGATTACTATTTCGTCGCTAGCCAAGTCTATAAGGTCATGCGCGTCAACCAAAAGAATCTGCAGGTTCGTCAACTGCATGGCCTTGGTTGCGTAATGACGCGCCTGTTGCATAAAGTATCCGGTCGTCACCGATAGCATGAAACTGGGCCTGAAGGAAACGCTGCGGCCTAATGCTGTAGCAATGTCGTCCATATCCACCTGCTTCGCATTACGGCACTGAATCTGCCAGCGATTGTATGGCATGCGTCTGTGATCGGCTATAACCTCGACTTCAGCACTATTTGAATCTGCACTTCTCAAAAGCCAACCTTTGAAATCCAGGTCGATCAAGCGGGTGAGGTATATCGCCAATAGTTCAAGCGCCAGACCTTTGACGTGCTTGTTAGGCGACTTGAGGTCAGCCAGTATTTGCGCTAGCGGCTTTTCAAAGAGTTCTTTGGGAACCAGACCTGCCTTTTCCGCCACTGCGGCGAGGATCGGCTCGGAGATTTCCAGGCGAAACTTGAGCGTCCGAGAGACCTCGTAAGGTTTGGCCCCGCGTCCTGTCGTTGATTTTGCCGCCTGAATGTACCCCAGGTCACGTAATGGAAATAGGATTGATTTTGGCAACTCCTTGTGGTTATACTCTACCCCGTAGAGCATACTTGCCAAATCAGCCACTTTATTGGCAACTAGAGGATCTGGCTCAGCAATACGCGTGAGCGCACGCAGGAAAGCACGTTGTGCTGCGTTAAGTTGGGTCAAGCTGTCAATCGCATCCAGTCCTAAGCCAAGTAGTTCCTTTAGGTGCGCCTGATTGACTTCGTACAATCGCGGGCCACCTGTGATGCTTGCGTCGAAGATACCCGCTTGCGCCAGCCACAAGCGCATACTGCTGAGGTGCACTGCGCCACGTGGGACATGCAACCCCCGTTGCTCCAGGCGCTTACCCAACGTGCGAAGGTTAACTTCTTCACCAGCCGTCTGCATTGTGACCAATGTTTCCACAAAGGTGATGCCTTTGAGGTTAATCAAGATATGCTTGGCGAATCGTTCGTAGACTTCTGGCGTGTCGGCAATTGTCAACAACTCGCCTGCAAAGGCGGTGGGTGTCGCGCCGTCCTCGGCTAATAACTCATAAGCTCGCAGGGCCAGCACGGTGTTGTCGGCCAGCTTCCAGCGTTGAGCCGGCGAATGTGTTGCAAAGAACTCATCACGGATAGTCTCAGTGATTTTGGTACGGTCACCTGCATGATCGTGGATGATTCGTAGCAGTTTTGGCAGGTCTACCTGATTAGGACTAAATTGCGCACCAAATGGTATTTCGCTTTTCTTAGCCACTTTTGACCTCAAAACTTTAGCTGCTATGTATGATGGAGACGTCTCGCAGGAAGACGTCCCTCGACTGCGAGTGTAACACAACCCGTTTGCTCTGTCAATGCGTCTTACGGGCGCACCTGCACTGTGGTCAGGCGCAGGCTGTCGCCCAGGGGCTGGCCAGCGGCGTCGTAGGCGGGGAGGCGAGCGCCGGTGGCCGCATCGTACAGGCCGAGGTGCAGGGTGTAGTCTCCAGGGGCAGCCTCGGGGCGCACGGTAAGCTCGTGTACGTCTACGATGATTTCGCTGGGTAGCCAGGTGACTGTGGGGGCCTCGCCGCCCGCGGGCAGCGTGTCTTGCTGTCCAGCGGAGCGACCCTGGGTGTCCACCAGATGCACAAACACCGTGAACGAGATGTCCATGCTCTTGAGCGCTTGCCAGTACAGCACCAGACGCAGCGTCCCGCCAGGTTGAGTCTCTGAAGCAGCCTCCAGGTCATAGCCGAGGAGCTCGGCGACGTCCCCCAGGCGGGCAGCGACCGGGTGTGACGGTGCGAGCGTGGCGTAGACGTGCTTCCGGCCAATAGCCTGCGCGGTGCGTAAAGCCACGGCATCCCCGCGCCCTACGGCCAGGCGAGCCCTGGTGGCCGGGTCAAAGAGCCCCACGAGCAGCTTGTACTCGCCGTCCGGGGCATCGGGCGGCAGGCGTACCGCGTACTGGCCTTTGACCAACTCACCCGCCGACCAGCGGGAAGTGGGATAGGCCCCCGGCGTCTCCGCCAATCCCCACAGCTTACCCTGGCCATCCTGGAGTTGGATGGTCAGGACGTAATCCCGCTCGCCCGTTCCCAGAGCCTGCCAGAAGAGGGTCACGGGCAGCTTCTCGCCAGGACGGAGAGGCGCCTCGCCGGTGGCATAGCCCAGGAGACGGATCGTCCGGTCCGGGGCAGCGAAATCGGCGCGTAAGGGATGCGGAATGAAGAGCGCCTCGATGGGCGGCGCGTAGGTGGCCTTCTGAACCTGGATGGTGGCCAGAGTCAGCTCGCTGCCTTGCAGGCGGCCGGCGGTATCCCGCAGGCTGAGACTATGACCAGTGGTTACATCGTAGACGCTTAGCTTGAGGTAGTAGTTCCCCGGCGGCGTGCCTGCCGGGATCAGGAGGCCGTGGCGATCAGTGACGACCTCGCCGTCGGCCCAGGTGGCGAAGGGGCGCAGGCCAGCGACGGGCGCACTGTCCTGCTGCGCCCAGGTGTAGCCGGCACCGTCGGCCAGGCGCAGGGCCAGGCGATACTCGCCTTCCAGGGGGCGCAGACGCTGCCAGCGCAAGGCAATAGGGAGGACGTCGCGCCCGGCTTCCAGCGGCTCCTCGCCCAGAGCAGCGCCTATCAGGAGCAGGCGATCGTCGAAATTAGCCTGGAGCGGCGTCTCGGCAGTGGGCGAGCCGGTGGCATAAAAGAAGAGCCGACTATCGCCAAACCAGTCGCCGCTCAGCGGGTAGGCCTGCTGGCTCAGGTACTCAACAATGCGCTCTTCCAGGTCTCGCCCGGCCTCCTGGTAGGCTGGAAACCAGAGGCGAGGGTAGCGGGCCAGCAGATCGTCCAGGGAGCGGGTCAGGGCCGGCGGCTCGCTCGCCCAGCGTCGCACCTCTTCAATAGAGGCGTAGCGCAGACTGGGCAGCGGCTCCCGCCCGTAGCTCTGCAAATATCCAGCCTGCCAGGGGTAGAGGCACAGAACCACATCCTCCGGCCGGGCCAGGGCAGAAAGCTGGGCCATCAGGGGGCGATAGTCCCGGCGTGAGTAGCGAGGCACGGTGTAGAAGTCGGCCAGGGCCAACACAAAAAGCAGCGAGCAGAGAGCCAAGATGATCGTAGATTGCAGATTGCAGATTGCAGATTGGGGATTGCGGATTGCGGATTGCGGATTGCGAATTTGGAACAAAGCAATCCGTTTACGTAAGGCGAAATCCGAAATCCGAAATCCGAAATCCGAAATTCCTCGCGCCACCAGCAGCAGGTAGGCGGGCAGGGCGAAGAGGAAGAGTCGCTGGAAGCCCAGCGGCGAGAAGGGAAAGGCCAAGTCAATGAGGTAGGCCCCAATGATGGGCACCAGGAGGTACAGCGCAACAAAGATGCGCCCTCCGGCAACCCCCACCCCAGCCCTCCCCCGTCGCTGACAGGGGAGGGGGTTGTCTGGCTTTTGGTAGCCGGCAACTGCTCCCAACACTGCCAGTATCAGAAAGACCAGGCTGGCGGGTTGCAGCCAAGCTAGGCTGGCGGAGTGCCCCAGGCCAAGGGCAACTATGGCTTGCCAAAGGAATTCTAACGGCCCCAGGGGAATGTAATGCTCAATCGCCACCTTGCCCAGGACGTAGCGCACAAGAATATCGCCGGCGTAGACCACCCAGGGGACGTACAGCAAGACCAGCGCGACCTGAGCCAGCAGCCACCAGCCCAGGATCGCCCGATAGCGCCGCCAGTGCAGCAGGACAAAAATCGTCTGGAAGAGGGGAATGAAGGCGGCGTAGTAGTGCGTGTACATGGCCAATGAGGTGGCCAGGACGTAGCCTAGCCAAGCTGACCTCTCCCCCAGCCCATCACCAATGCGGTCAGACCTCTCCCCCAGCCCCTCCCCGACACGGGGAGGGGAGGCTCCCCTTCCCTCGAAGGGAAGGGGTTGGGGGTTAGGTTCCTCCAGCAGCCGGAGCATCAGGTAGACGGATACCAGCCCCAGGAGCGTGACCAGGGCATACATGCGCACTTCCTGGGAGTAGTAGACGTGGAAGGGGGAAAGGGCCAGGAGTAGAGCGGCCAGGAGGGCGGTGCGGGCGTCGAAGAGACAGCGACCCACCAGGTAAATCAGGGGGATGGTCAGGGTGCCGATGACCACGGAGAACAGGCGCAGGGCCGCCTCGCCCCGGCCGCAGAGCAGCATCCAGAAGTGCAGCAGGAGATAGTAGAGCGGCGGGTGGATGTCGGCGGCAGTGGCGGCCGTGAGGTCGCCCAGCGGCTGGCTGGCGAAGTAGACGCTGGTGCCTTCGTCCCACCACAGGGGCTGGAAGGTGAGACGGCCCAGGCGCAGGCCGAGGGCCAGCAGGGTGATGGCCAGCAGGGCGGCCAGGACCAGGCACGGCGACGTTACCCAATCCAGGGTAACTCGATCTGCGGCCACGTTGCGCTGCACTATCGTTCTCTGGCCTCCTGTAGAGTAAAGGGAATCAGGAAATCAGGGATCAGGGAATCAGGGGGCGACCATCAAGCTCCCCCGATCCCCTGATTCCCCAATTCCCTGATTCCCTAATCACTGCTCCCTGAAAACAGCTAGTAGTTCGCCTGGAAGTCCACGATGCCGTGTTGACACCCACCCTCGCCGGGATTGCAGCCCGTGCCCGTAGTGTGCACGATCACCTTCTCGGAGAGCAGGTTGCCATTCTCGTCTATGATGGCTATCTCCCAGTTGCCTTCCATGGGGCCACCCATCTTGGCGATGAAGCTCCAGTAGCCAGGGCCTTTGGGATCAGTTCCCGTCTTGCGGGTGTCCTGAATGTGACCGTAAGCCCAGATACGTACCAGAACGCCGGATCTCCCCTCCGTGCTGGGGGCCGGCTGGTACACCGTGCCGTCAATCCAGGTGGTACCACAGTTGGTCTCGCAGCGCACTACTGCAGCCCGGTAGGGAAGCGACGGCGTAGACGTTGGCGGTGGGAGCGGCGTGGCCGTAGGCGGTCGCGGCACAGGGGTAGCCGTGGGTGGCCGCCGTGTCGCCGTAGGCGGTACAGGCGTGGCGGTGGGCGGAATAGGCGTGGGCGTCCACACCGGCGTGGGCGTCCAGAGGGGTGTAGGTGTCTTGGTAATGGTGGGAGTGAATGTGGGCTTTGGTGTTTTGGTCGGCGTGGGGGTAGGTGTAGGTTTAGCGGCGCAGCCGGCGGTAGCGACGGCCAGCAGCGCCAGCACGGCGATAGCCATGACTAGCCAAAGGGTCGGGACGTATTTTCTCAAAATCCAACTCCTCCGCAGACTTAGGACTGGGGACTCAGGACTTGGGACTCTTAAACGTAGACCGGCGTGCACCAGGCGATGTACTTCTTGTTCACGCCGCGCACGATGTCAAAGTAGAGCTTCTGCAGTTGCTTGGTGATAGGGCCGGTGTGGCCACTGCCCACCGGGCGATGATCTATCTCCACCACCGGGACGATCTCGCCGCCCGTGCCACAGAGGAAGCACTCATCGGCGACGTAAAGCTCCGTGCGGTCAATGGCCCGCTCTTCGACCTTGACGCCCAGCTCCTCCTCGCCGAGCTGCATCATGAGCTGGCGGGTAATGCCCTCCAGGATGTTCTCGGTGACGCGGGGCGTGACGAGCGTACTATCCCGCACGATGAAGATGTTCTCGGCGCTGCCTTCCGAGACGTTGCCATTGGGGTTGAGGACAATGGCCTCGTCAAAGCCGTTCTCCACGGCTTCGGATTTACAAAGCGCTGAGTTGACGTAGGAACCGGTGATCTTGGCCCGCGGCGGGATGGCGTTATCATCAATGCGCCGCCAGGAAGAGACGCAGCAGCGGGCCTCGTCCACCTCCACATACTTGCCGAAGGGCATAGCGAAGAGGGTGAAATCGTCCTCCAGGTTATGCAGCCGCACGCCCACCACCTCGGAAGCTTTGTAGGCGATGGGGCGGATGTAAACGTCCTGTTGGAACTCGGAGCGTCGTAGGACTTCTAGCGTGAAATCGCACAGTTCCGGCACGCTGTAGCGCAGGGTGATGCGCATGATACGGGCCGAGCGGTGCAGGCGGGCGAAGTGCTCTGGCAGTTTAAAGACGTAGAGCTGCCTCTCTTGAGCGTTCCAGTAGGCGCGAATGCCTTCAAAGACTGCCGTGCCGTAGTTGAAGGCGTGGGTCATGACGCTGATCTTGGCCTCTTCCACAGGGACGACCTTCCCCTTGAAGAACGCATAGACGGCCATCGTCCTCCTCCTCATACGATGGCGCTGCCCCAACCTTGTACTAAGGCACCTCAGGTGTGCGAACAGCGCCTGTGCTGTGCGCTTCCCCGCCACGTTGCGGGAAGCGTCCACCCCTATTATACCGTTATTTCGCCAGTTGTCAAGCGATGGCAAAGGTGCTATAATGACCGTGTGGGGTAGAAGCGTAGAGGGAGGTTGGCCATGAGCAATACCTTTGCCCTGATCCTATCCATCCTGGTCTCGGCCATTGCTTTACTGCTGGGGGCCATGGGCTACATCTATCTGCGCAACGACACGGAGGCCTGGAAGGGGGTCAAAAATGCCATCGGTAGTGCCTTCTCGGCCCTGTTTGGGCTGACAGTGGGGCAATCTCGAGACAACTGGCTGCTCAACAAGCTGGCTGATCTGTTCAACACAGCCCAGCAAACGAGTTTTGCCCCCCTGCTGGTGATCTGGCTTCTACTGCTGATCCTCTTTGCCCTGCTCGGTGTGGCCTTGGGCTGGCTGCTGGTGAGCATGGGGGTCGTCAAGCCTGCCGTGGCTGTCCCCAGGACGGCCACAGGCCCTGCCCCTAGCGGCGTGCGCAAGGTCTACCGGGACTTCTTCACCTGGTTGGGCCAGTACTGAGCGTCTATCCAAGACCCTGGCGAAGGTTTCAGAGCCTTCGCCAGGGTGGTCTGAGTGCAGGCGGGTCGTTTTAGGAAGCTCCTACCCCACATTCTCCTCAATAATTTCTCACGCTTCCCAAAATCTGGTCAATGATCTGGGCTAGTGTTGGCGCTGGCGAAACGGTTATGCCCGTCGGCGTGTGCTTATGTTCCGGCTGCGGCAACGGTGGGCGATGGGCCGCATTATCGTAGCGGAAGACCAGTTCCGTGTTCGCGTCCTGATAATGATAGGCGTACATCACCTTCGGCTCAGGCTGAGTAGTATCCACAAACTCCCGAAAATGTAACTCGGAGCCGTCTTCGAACAGGAGCATGCCGGTGATGAAGCCACGCAGCATAGAACGCTGGTCAATCTGCAGGCTGACCAGCATGGCCTGCCCGGTGGCTACAACCCCATCCAGGATGGCAGCGATAGATTGAGCATATTCAGGGAAGCTGGTAGCGGGCATGCTCCAACTCCCTCAATTCTGTCTCGAGTCCTTTCAGCAGCTTGGCCTCGCCAGCCCATTCAACGTATTCCAGATCATCGCCCGACAGGTCTTCGGCAGCCATTCTCTCCAATAAATAGGCTGTAGTCACCCCATGGCGTTGCTCGAACTCACACAAACGGCGTCTGGTCCGCTCGATACCTAGACGCAGGCGCGTTTTGTAAGTCTCCAGCGCCTGCAGCACCGCCTGGGCCCCCTGCCGGTCTACTAACTCGATCACCATTTGAACACTCATGGCGTCCCCCCTACTTCAGTCAAAATCTGTTGGCCAATCTGGATGGCGATGATGCTCAAAGAGTCGAGCTATCTGCGCTGGCGTGACGCGCAGGAGAGACAGCTCTGGGAGCTCATCCTCAGGAAAGAAGGCCACGCCATCCGTCTCTACACTCTGTGCTGGCTCCCCGCCTAAAAGCTGGCACTGGAAGAAGAGCTTGTAGACGTGAAACGGGAAGGGCGCATGTGCGTGCTTGTTCCTGTCGTAGAGGGCCAGCAGTTTGACGGCGCGGGTCTGGTAGCCTGACTCCTCGTACACTTCACGCACCACGGCCGCGCTGGGCGGCTCGCTGACGTCGGCCCAGCCGCCGGGCAGCGTCCAGAGGCCATCCTGCCGTTCCTTGACCAACAGAATCGTATCGTCCTGGAACACGGCCCCCCGTACGTCCACTTTGGGCGTGGCGTAGCCTACTTCACCAGCGAAGAGCTGGCGCACGTAGTCCAGATCCGCGCCGGAGTGGATGGCCATCATTTCAGCCGCCACTTCACGCACTGCCTCATAGCGCTCAATGTCAAAGGGATTTTGGGCGTAGATAAGGCCGTTCTGGGCAATGGCCTGTAGCCTTTGCGCCCACTCCAGCCACTGGGGGTGCATAACTCTCTCCTGCCAGCCGTTATAACTGGTCTGCCTACTGGCGCTCGCGATATTCATCGGCCTCACGCCGTGCGCGCGAGACCCATGCCTGGGCATCCTCACCAAGCAGTGAAGGTCGGGCCAGTCCACGAATGTCGTGCCACTTACGGCGCGACATTCGTGGGGACATCGTCTTGGCCCGTTCCATCAAGTGGGACGCTAAGCGCAATTGTTCCTCCAGCGGGAGCAATTCTGCCTGTTTGATCAACGCATCCAGAGTAATAGTTGACATCCCATTTTCTCCTTACTGGCAACGCCTGCAATTGGCTATCTACCGACCTACGATTTCTCAGCACTCACCGGCTTCTCTGGCAGCGACTGGGCAAACTCCGCCAGGACAGCCCGATCTTCTGGGCTGATCGTCGTCTGCAGGGCGTGTTCCAGCGCCTGCTTCTTGAAAGCCAGCTCCCAGCAGGATCGGGTGCGGCACAGGTAGGCCCCCCGCCCCGCCTGCTTACCTTTGGGGTCAATGACCACCGCCCCACTCAGGCTGCGCACAATGCGCACCAGTTCTCGCTTGGGGCGCTCCTGGCGACAAGCCACGCAGGTGCGCAGAGGAACATGTTTCTGTCTGGGCAGCTTCTTGGGTGACATAGCACTATCCAGCCACAGGTTCGGCCGCGGCCGCAGCCTTCTTCCGTGTGCGCTTCGGCTTGGCCTCCACCGCTACCTCATCCTCGGCTTTTGCTTCCGCCACAGGCTCAACTTCAGCCGCAGACTGCGCCAGCTCCACCGCTGCCTCTGCGGCGACGGGTTCCGCAATCTTCTTGCGCCGACGCTTGGGCTCTGCTTGGGCGGCCGGCGCTGCTTCCACCACAGGCGCTGCCTCTGTCGTAGGTACTGCTTCCGCCGCCGGTGCGGCTTCCCCAGCCGCCTCCCCAATGACCACAGTCGTCTTCACCCGCACGCGCTTGGGCTTCGCCGCGGCCGCCGGTGCTTCCGCTGCTGGCGCTGGCTCGACCGTTGGGGGCGGCACCGGCAATCCGGCAAAGGCCGTCTCCGCCCGCTGCAACATCTCTGCTTCCTCCAGGGCCCTCTGCCGCATGGCCTCTTCCAGGCGGATCTTGAGGATGGATTCCTCCTCGCCGCCCACCACGTGCACGGGCCGGCGACGGCGCTCTAGCGGCTCACGCGCCGCCACGGAAGCGCTCTTGATGTCCACGCGCCAGCCGGTGAGCTTGGCCGCCAGGCGGGCATTCTGCCCCTCCCGGCCGATGGCCAGAGAGAGCTGCCGGTCGGCCACGACCACGTAGGCCGCCTTATCCTCCGGGACGATGTCTACCTTCTCCACCTGAGCCGGCGCCAGGGCATGGGCCACGAAGATGGACGGATCGGGGTTCCACTGTACCACGTCAATCTTCTCGCCCATCAACTCGTTGACGATGTTTTGGATGCGCGTGCCGCGCTGGCCGACGCAGGCCCCCACAGGGTCAATCCCCTCCTGGCGAGCAGCCACCGCCACCTTGGAACGCGAGCCAGGCTCACGGGCGATAGACTTTATCTCCACAGCGCCGTTGTAGATCTCTGGCACCTCTAGCTCGAAGAGGCGCCGCAGCAGGTTGCGATGGCTGCGCGAGACGATGATCTGCGGACCCTTGTTGGCGCGGTGCACCTCCACGATGTAGACCTGGAAATGCTGACCAGGGGTGAATTTCTCCGTCTGCACCTGCTCGTTGGGCGGCATGATAGCCTCCACTTTGCCATCCAACTGCACGATGAGGCCCTTGGGATCGACGCGCTGGGCCGTGGCGCTGACGATGTCACCCACCTTGTTGGTGAACTCCGTGTAGACGGCCTCGCGCTCTGCCTCACGCAGGCGCTGCGTCACCACCTGCTTGGCCGTCTGGGTAGCGATGCGTCCGAAGTCGCGCGGCGTCATCTCCACTTCAACGATCTCGCCCAGTTGCACCTCGCGGTTCAGACGGCGCGCCTCGGTGTAGGCGATTTCCTGGCGCGGATCGGTGACTTCCTCGACTACGCGTTTCTGAGCGTAAACCCGGCCTTCACCCGAGACCATGTCAATGCGGGCCGTAATATTCTGGGTAGTGCCGAAGTTGCGTTTGTAAGCGGAGACCAACGCGGCCTCGATCGCCTCGATAACTACTTCTTTGGCAATCCCTTTCTGACTGCACAACTCGGTCAGAGCAGTAATGAAATCACTATTGGGCATATCCTGAATTGACCTCCTGACAAAATTCTGCATACAACAAGAAAAGTGGGGGATACCCACTTTTCCAAGAAGACCGTGACGATACCGAACTCAGCGACGGCGGATAAAACCAGACACACCCTCTCACAACCTACGTCGCAGGCAAGTCATCAATCAACCGGCCAAACTCCCGACCTGCGTCTGAGCTTTCCGCGCCACCTCGTGGACTGCGCTGTTCCGGCGACGCCGGGCTGACTTCGCATGCGACATGTTTGCCAGCAACGCGGCTATGGCACGCAAGGCATCGTTGACCGATTCAGTGGTTGGAAAGATGGCTGCCCCATCGGGGCGTCTTTGCAGCCTGGGATTGTGCCGTACGGCATTGCGAAAAGAGTGCTTGAATTTCGCGGTGAGTACAAGCACTCTCATTCCCTATCCTCAAGCGTCTGGCGCAGTTCTTCGATAACCGCCTCTGCGGACTGGGGCTTCAGCTTACCGGCGCGAAATGCCGCCAGTGACTCCTGTGCATCCTGAGCGATTTCTCGCCGCCGAGCTTCAATATGACGCCCGCGGAGAATCTCCAGCAGCATATCCCGCTGTTCGGGAGGAAGTCGCATCGCCGTATCAACAACCTGATCCAGGGTTACAACGTCCATTGCCATTATCCAGTCTCCTTCACGGGCACAGTTGCTTCATTTCAGCAAGAAATGAAAAACGCCCCTGCCCGATATTCCAATTACTTTCACTTCTGAGGCGACCATAGTATACAGCAGGAATCCTCATAAGTCAATATCCCTATCTCCCCTCGCTGGCCATCCTCTGCAGCCATCTTCGTTATGTCAATTGACTGCCTGCTGCAGTAAGGTCTGCACCTGATCCAGCACTTCTGCCCTGGGCAACAGCACCGCCTCCTTCTGCCGGCGCAGCCTGGCCTCCACGCTCTCCGCCTGCAGCGTGCGGGCACTCACGGTCAGGCGCAGCGGCAGGCCGATGAGGTCGGCATCGTTGAATTTGACGCCCGGCGACTCCAGGCGGTCGTCGAAGAGCACCTCCAGGCCGTGTGACTCCAACTCAGCGTAGAGCCGCTCCGCGGCCTGGGCCACCGCCGGGTTATCCATCCCCAGGGCGCAGAGGTGAATCTGATACGGGGCAATAGCTGGCGGCCAGATGATGCCCTTGTCATCGTGGTTCTGTTCCACAGCCATGGCCATCAGCCGCTCCAGACCGATGCCGTAGCAGCCCATGACCAGTGGCTTCGACACGCCGTCCTTGTCCAGGAACGTGGCCCCGAACACCTCCGAGTACTTAGTGCCTAGCTTGAAAACGTGCCCCATCTCCACGCCACGCACGGCCTCCAGCGGCTGGCCGCAGCGCGGACAGAGGTCGCCGGGGCGGGCCAGGGCAATGTCCCCCAGAATGTCCACGCTAAAGTCTCGCGGATAGTTCACGTGGCGCACGTGGGTATCCGGTTTGTTGGCCCCGGCCACGAAGTTAGCGCCCAGGGTGATAGAATCGTCGGCGACGACTTTGAGGCCCTGGAGGCCCAGAGGCGAGGCAGAGCCGGCTACCAGGCCCACCTCGGCCACCTCCTCGTCAGTGGCCAGACGCAACTCCAGGCAACCCAGCTTGTTCTTGAGCTTCACCTCGTTCACGTCCAGGTCGCCCCGGATGACGCCAAAGACGACCTCCTGGCGGTCGGCATAGATCGCTGTATAGAACACCGCCTTGAGGGTCTGGCTTTCGGCGATGCCCAGGAATTGAGCCAGAGCGGCAATCGTCTTGACGCCCGGCGTTGCCACTTCCTCCAGTGGCAGCAGGTCGCCCTGGGGTGGATTGGGAAGCTTGCGCAGCTCGGCCGTCTCCTGGTTGGCGGCGTAATCGCCGGACGGACAGCGCAGCATGGTATCCTCGCCGGTGGTGCAGGGGGCAGCGAACTCTTTGGAGCCCGTGCCGCCAATCGCCCCTGGATCAGCCTCAATCATGAAGACCGTCACCCCGCAGCGCCGGAAGATGTTCTGGTAGGCCTGGATCATCTTCTGCAGGCTTACCTCCAGGCCCGTCTCGTCGGCGTCGAAGCTATAAAGATCCTTCATCAGGAATTCCCGCAGGCGGATGACCCCGCCGCGGGGCCGCGCCTCGTCCCGGCATTTGACGCCAATTTGGTAGAGGCGAAGCGGCAGGTCGCGGTAGCTGCGCACCTCGACGGCGGCCAGGGCCGTCACCACCTCCTCGGCTGTGGGCGCCAGCACCAGCGTGTGCTCACGGCGATCGCGCAGGTGGAAGAGCACCGGGCCAAAGGCGGCCTCCCGCCCAGACTGCGCCCACATCTCCCGCGGCTGCAACACGGGCATAGTAATCTCCTGGCCGCCGGCGGCGTTCATCTCTTCCCGAATGATAGCCTCGATCTTGTGCACCGTGCGCCAGCCCAGGGGGAGGTAGGTGTACACCCCGGCGAGCAGCGGGCGAATGAAGCCGGCGCGCACCAGCAGGCGGTGGCTATCCGTCTCGGCGTCGGCCGGGGCCTCCCGCAAGGTTTTACCGCAGAGTTGGGACAGGCGCATGGCTACTCCTTTTCTCGCTCACGATCCAATTCCAGCTTCTTCAGGCGATAGAGGACTTCTTCGATCAGGCGCCGGTTGGCGGCGATGAGGTCGGCCAGCAGGCCGATAAGCAGGACCTGGAAACCGACGATCAGGAAGGCCGCCGAGAGGACCAGGGACTGCACGTGTCCCGCCGCCCCGCCAGTGAAGTAGAAGTATAGGAATCGCCCCACACCGGCCAGCCCCGCGGCCAGGATGCCCAGGCCGATGTAGAAGAACACCTTCAGCGGCTCGTACATGGCGTAGACGCGCACGATGGTGGCCGCGGAGTGCTTGAGGTACGTCCAGGTGCTGCGCATCAGCCGCGATGGTCGCAGAGGCTGGTTGACGGTGACAGGCACATAGGCGATGGCCAGGCGCTTCTTGCCTGCCTGGATCACCGTCTCTACGGTGTAGGTGTACTGCGAGACGACGTTCAGGCGCAAGGCCGCCTCCCGCGAATAGGCCCGGAAGCCGCTGGGGGCATCGGGCACATCTGTGCCAGAGGTCAGGCGCACAGTCCAGCTCCCCAGGGCCTGGAGCAGGCGCTTGAGTGGCGAGAAATGCGCCACGGTGGCTGGCTGCCGGTCGCCGATGACCATGTCGGCCTCACCGGCCAGGATGGGGGCGATGAGGTGCGGAATTTCTGCGGCGGGGTACTGGTTGTCCCCATCCGTATTCACGATAATGTCGGCGCCCAGGCGGAGGCAGGCGTCCAGGCCGGTGCGAAAGGCCTCCGCCAGCCCCTTGTTACCAATGTGCCGCACGACGTGCGTCGCCCCGGCTGCGGCAGCCACTTCCGCTGTGCCGTCGGTGGAACCGTCGTCAATGACCAGGGTCTCGATCCCTGTGAGGCCGGGAATGGTCTGCGGGATGCTGCCCAGCACTAGCGGCAGGGTCTGGGCCTCGTTATAGCAGGGGATCTGCACGATAAGTTTCATGGTTGCACCTTAAGCCTGGAACAGGGCAGCGGGGCGCCGCGCCCGCCCTACTAGCGAGAGACCCGGTTTCTGACTGGAAACCGGGTCTCTGCTGGGCCTATAGAAATCAGCACCAGCCTGGCAACGCTATCCTGGCCACCGCCCGATCGAATGGAATCTCTGCCAGTACCGCGTCCTCGCTATCAATGGCCCGCAATAACCGGTCGAACGTCTCGGTCCTAATCCTACCCCGTTCAGCAAGGTAGACGATCTCCGCCAGCGTGATCGAGGAAAAAGCCACCTGGTCGCCGACGGCTGCGGCATCCTCGATAGTGGCACGTGCCGTTGGTGAGAGTCTGGGATCGTCAAAGATGTACCAAATGACCGTATGCGTATCTGCGACTGCTCGTATCACTCAGATGTCTCCCCGGGGAAAGCTCGCCCAAGCTTCACGGCGAGCAGCGTCAATCTCCTCTGCCGACGGCGCGGGGCCCAAGTCGGCGCAGAGACCCAGGAGGGACTTGCGGCGCATCGGGTATGTCGCCTTCAAATCTTGCTTGACCTGTGGAGTAAGTGCTTCAATCAAGCGCACCTTATCCGAAGCCGAAAGCTTCGTTGCCATTGTCAACACCTGATCCAGATTTACAGTGGTAGTCATAGTTTCACCTCAGACGCTCAGTCTATCATGCCAGGCAGAGGAACAAATTACCCTGGCCGGAAACCCGGTATGTAGCCCAGGGCCAGCAACTGGTAGGGCCAACTCAAGCAGAGAAGGTAGAACTCAGGGTTGCGCAGCACCTCCTGCCAGTCCAGACCCTCTGGCCCGGCGATCAGCTTGGCGGCCACCACCAGGCCGATGCCCAGGTACAGCACTACGCCCAGAATCAGACCCTCGGCGGTGCTCTCCCCGCCCAGGATGCTCGCTACCACCACCACGAACCCCAGGGCAAAGAGCCCCACAAAGAGCCAGACCCGTGGTGCCTGGTACAAGGCCCCAAGCTGGCCCCCCGGCGTGGGGGCACTACCCAGCAACGAGCCAGTGTAGAAAAGCAACCCAAAAGCCACGGCCAGACAGGCCAGGCCCGCCAAGAAGTATAGCCATCGTTTGGGCATAGCAGTCGCCGTCAAACACTGGCCGTAGGGTAGGCGCACGCCCGCCGTCTCGCCGCCCCGTTAGCCAGGAAATTAACCACCAAGGCACCAAGAACACCAAGTTTTTATCTTTGTGTCTTGGCGTCCCTTCGTAGGCTCAGGGCATGCTTGGTGGTTCATTAGGTGGGTGCGACATCCACCATCCCATCAGCGCAGCAGGGGTTGGCCGCTCATGACGCGCAGGATATCGAAGTAGGAGATTACAAAAAGCAGCCCCAGCAGCGCCAGCAGGCCCACCAGATTGATCAGACCCTCTTTGCGCGGGTCTAGACGCCGGCCGCCGCGCAGAACCTCCAGAGCCAGGAACAGCAGACGCCCACCGTCCACTGCGGGGATAGGCAGCAGGTTGATGAGGGCCAGGTTGATGCTCAGGAAGCCGGTGAAATCCATGAGGTTAACCAAGCCCGAGCGGGCAACCTGGCCGGTAAGCCCGGCGATGAAGATGGGCCCGCCGATCTCCACGGGTGCTGTGCCGCGGATCATCTCCACGATAGAAGCGACGATGGCCACGATCACCAGCCAGGCCCGCTGCAGGCCTAAGGCCAACGCCTCCCACGGCCAGTGGCGCACGATTTTGGTCTCGGTAACACGAAAGCCCAGGACGACACCCAAAGGACCCTCGCCCGCCGGTGGCTCAGGGCGTGGAGTCATACGCAGAGTCAGCGGTTCCGTTCCCCGGCGCACGGTCATGGCGATTTCAATGCCCAGGTGGCTGCGCGTGTAGGTGCTCACGTCGTTGACGGCGTTGATCTCCTGATCGTCCAGGCGCAGGATCACATCGCCGGCCTGCAAGCCAGCCATCGCCGCCGGCGAGCCCGGCCGCACCTCGCCGATCTCCACCTGGCCTGCCGTAGGCACCGGTTCGCCGATGATGTAGATGCCGGTGAACAGAACAATCGCCAACAGCACATTCATCAACGCCCCGGCGCTCAGGACCAAAGCCCGCCAGGGACGCGGCTTGCTGGCCAGGCCCTCTGGGGCGTTGGGATCGTCCTCACCTTGCATGCGCACGTAGCCGCCAAAGGGGATGAGGTTGATGGCATAGTCTATGCCGCCACGCCGGATGGCGAAAAGGCGCGGGGGATAACCAAAGGCAAACTCCTCAATCTTCACGCCCGCTCGCTTGGCCGTAAGGAAATGGCCCAGCTCGTGTACGAAGACCAGAAGGCCAAAAACGACGACAAAGGATACGATGGTAGTGATCATGAAAGCTCCATATGCTAGGGAATCAGGGAATTAGGGAGTCAGGAAATCAGGGGTTCCTTTGCTCCTGCCTCCTGCTTCCTGCCTCCTGCCTCCTGCTTCCCTGCTTACTGATTCCCAGTTCTCTGTTCTGCGGCCGGGGCTTTGCCCCGCCGGGCAATGACCTGGGCCAGCTCCAGATCCTCCGGCGTGGTGATTTTCACGTTGTCGTACGAGCCAGGGTAGACCCTGACCGGCTGCCCCTGCCGCTCTAGCAGCATAGCGTCATCGGTGACCTCACCGAAGGTGTGACGATAAGCTTCAACGATGAGGTCAAAGCGGAAAACGCCGGGCGTTTGCACCACCCACATGTCGTTGCGATTGGGAGTGGAGCGTACCAGACGATCCGGGTTGACCATCTTGACCGTGTCCCGCAGCGGTACGGCAGCGATAGCCGCACCGTGCTTCCGCGCTTCCATCAGCCCCTGCGTGATCATCTCCGCCGTGACGAAGGGCCGCGTGCCATCGTGGATGACTACCCAATCGCAACTAGCCAGTTGTTGCAGGCCTTCCCAGACCGAATCCTGCCGCCGCGCGCCACCGAGGCAGAGCTTGGTGACCTTACGCAAGCCGCGCTCCTCGATGAGCTGCCGGGCGCGGGTCAGGTTCTCCTCATTGGCTACCACAACCACCTCGTTGATGGCCGGACAGGCTTCAAAAGCGGCCAGGGTGCGGGCGAGGAGAGGCACGCCATCAATGTCGGCGAAGAGCTTCTCCACGCCGCCCATGCGCACACCCGGCCCGGCCGCCACGACGACGGCAGCCACCCGCTCCCGCCCTCGCGCCGGGCTGGCAACAGTTTTGGGGGTATCCTTATCCGCATGCTGGCTCATGGACACCTATCCTGACGGCTTCTTCCTCTTATTCAGCGTGGCCGTCTCGCCATTTCGTTAGCCAGGGAGTTAACCACCAAGGCACCAAGAACACCAAGTTTTAATTTTTGTGTCTTGGCGTCTTGGTGGTTCAATGGTGCTCAAGCGCCCACTACAAACCACAGTGTTGGAACTACTCGCTGGCTTTGGGATGGGCGAAGATCATCCGCCCGGCCACGGTCTGCAGTACTCGCGTCACCACGACGTCCAGATCACTGCCGATGTAACGCCGCCCGTTCTCCACTACGACCATGGTGCCATCGTCCAGATAGCTTACGCCCTGGCCCAGTTCCTTGCCTTCCTGGATAATGCGCACGGTCAGTTCTTCACCAGGCAGAACCACGGATTTCACGGCATTGGCCAGCTCGTTGATGTTCAGCACCTTTACCCCTTGTAAGCCCGCTATCCGATTAAGGTTAAAGTCGTTGGTGATAATAGGGGCATGCAGGCTCTTGGCCACCTGAACCAGCTTGCTGTCCACGTCGGCCACCTTGGGCTCGTCCACCTCGGAGATCTGGATGGGCGTCTTGGATTCCTTCTGTAACTTGTTCAGCATGTCCAGGCCGCGGCGACCACGGTTGCGCCGCAGCACGTCCGGTGAATCGGCAATGTGCTGCAACTCGTTGAGGACGAAGCGGGGGATGAGCATCGTCCCGCTGATGAAGCCTGTCTGGCTGATGTCGGCGATGCGTCCGTCAATGATGGCGCTGGTGTCCAGGATCACGTAGTCACCTTTCCTGGCCGCCTTGCCCTGGCCTCCCCCGGCGAGTGGCCGGCCGACGAGCTCAAAGAGCTCCCGCCCCTTAGCCTCCATGACGATGATGCCCAGGTAGCTGAAGAACACAGCGCCTAGGGCGGGCAGAAGATGGCCTAGAAATGAGGGCAGAAAGGACAGAGGCCAGGCCAGGAGCGCCCCGATGATCAGACCCACGATCAGGCCGATGACCGCGGCGATTATATCCTGCAGAGACATCTGGCGCGTCTTCTGCCGCAGCCACTCGGCGGGGCGCAAGACCAGGTAGGGTGTGACCAAGAAGCCGATGATGCCCCCGGCAATGCCAAAGCCGATGAGATAGCGGGAGAGGTTCAGCGAGGTCAGGTTTTGATCAGCCAGAATCCCCAACTGCCAGCCCACGTAGCCCAGCACCAAGGCCCCAATGATACGCAGGATAATTTCGATGATCATGATAAAAACCTCCTGGATAAATTTGGCATGCACTACACTTATGCGACAGTCACCAGCTCTGTACGAAAATCTACAACCTTTCGTGAGCTATGCACCATTCGTGCGGGTGGAGTGACTTCAACTTGGTAACTCACTGCTGACCTCGGCTCTGTCTAGTTCAGCTTCCAAGTCCTCCCATTTTGTCCAAGTCTCTGGCTTATCTCCGTATTCTTTTAGCACAGCCATCGCTTCATGTAAAAGTTGCTTATCACCAGCGGGGTCATCCGGCCCTTCCTGACTCCAATCATCGAGGATGGAAGACACTGGCGTGCGCGGCAGGCGCGAGAGTTCTTCATGCACTACTTCGCGTACCACGCGCCGTATAAGACTCTCCAGGTCGGTAAGACTGATGGTAATGGCAGCTTGAGTTATAGTTGTGCTCATAACACTCTCCTCTCTGTTCATACAGTTCATACACGCTACCGCAGCAGCGCCACCTCCAGGGCCTCGTGCAGGGAGCGCGCCCCCAGGCTCTCCATCCCTGCCACGCGCTGCGCCGTGCGCTGCACGGCCTTGGGCAGCAAACAGCGCTTGAAACCCAACTTGAGGGCCTCGTTCAGGCGTTTCTCTACCTGGCTGACGCTGCGTAGCTCGCCCGAAAGCCCCACCTCACCAATGACCACCAGGTCGGGGGCGACCGGCACCTCGCGGAAGCTGGAGGCGATGGCCAGGGCCACCCCCAGGTCGGCGGCTGGCTCTTCAATCTTCAGCCCCCCCACCACGTTGACGAAAACGTCCTGGTTGCCCAGGTTCATGCCCACCCGTTTGGTGAGCACGGCGGTCAGGATGAGCAGGCGGTTGAAATCAATGCCGTTGGCCGTGCGCCGCGGCAGGCCAAAGCTGGTGGTGGCGCACAGGGCCTGGATCTCCACCAGCAGCGGCCGCGTGCCTTCCAGCGTGACCACGATCGTCGAGCCGGGGGCCGCCGAGCGTTCGGCCAGGAAGACCTGGGAAGGGTTGTCCACCTCCACCATGCCCTCGCCCCGCATCTCAAACACGCCCACCTCGTTGGTGGAGCCAAAGCGGTTCTTGGTCCCGCGCAGCAGCCGGTAGGACTGGAAGCGTTCCCCCTCCAGATAGAGCACAGTGTCCACGATATGCTCCAGCACTCGTGGCCCGGCGATGGCCCCCTCTTTGGTCACGTGCCCCACCAGGAAGATGGGGATGTTGGTGGCTTTGGCCAGGCGCATGAGTTGCACTGTGCACTCGCGCAACTGACCGACGCTGCCGGCGGCACTGGCCAGCTCCTCCAGGTAGACCGTCTGGATGGAGTCAATGACCACCAGCCGGGGAGCCAGACGCTCGATGTGCCCCAGAATCTCGTTCAGGTTGGTCTCGGCCAGGACGTAGAGCTGTTGATTGGCCAGGCTCAGCCGGTCGGCGCGCAGCTTGATCTGCTGCGCCGATTCCTCGCCGGAGACGTAGAGCACCGGGCCGCCGCCATCGGCGACCAGCGAGGAGACCTGGAGCAGCAAGGTGGACTTGCCGATCCCCGGATCCCCACCGATGAGCACCAGCGAGCCAGGGACGATGCCGCCGCCCAGGACACGGCTGAACTCCCCCATGGGGAACTGCAAGCGGGCGAAGCCGTCCGTGGTGATCTCTGGCAGGGGCACGGGCGCGCTGCGCGGGCCAGTAGACGAAACAGGAGAGCTGGGCGGGCTCTCCATCGTCTCCACGAAGCTGTTCCAGGCTCCGCAATCAGGGCATTTGCCCAGCCAGCGGGGGCTCTGCGCCCCACACTGCTGGCAAACGTAGAATGTGCGCGTCTTGGGCATGGGCAAACCACAGGGATTAGGGAATCAGGGATCAGGGAATCAGGATTTTCCCGATCCCCTGATTTCCTGATCACTCATTCCCTGATTCTTCTTCGTATCAGGTAACTGCCATCACCGGCACGGGCGCCGCCTCCAGCTTGATGTCATCGCCGTCACGCTCGGCGAGGACGGTGTCCCCCGGATGGAACTTACAGGCCAGGAGGGCCTCGGACAGCGGATCGTCAATGAAGTTCTGGATTACCCGGCGCAGAGGCCGGGCCCCGTTCTGGGCGTCAAAGCCCTTTTCCACCAGCAGGTCCTTGGCCGCCTCGGAGACGACCAGGGTGATCTTCTGCCCATCCAGGCGCCGCTGCACCTCGGCGATTTGGATGTCGGCGATTTTCCGCACGTGCTCCTTGGTCAGGGCGTGGAAGACGACGACGGCGTCAATGCGATTAAGGAACTCTGGCCGGAACAGCCGCTTGAGCTCGCCCAGGACCTTGTCCTTCATCTTGTCGTAGTCGTCCTTGGCCTTCTTGGCGGCGTCGGTCTGCGTGACGAAGCCTAGCGAGGTCTCACGGCGAATCTGCTCCGCCCCGACGTTGCTGGTCATGATGACGATGGTGTTGCGGAAGTCTACCTTGCGCCCGCGAGCGTCGGTGAGCTGGCCGTCTTCCATGATCTGTAGCAAGATGTTCCACACCTCGGGGTGGGCCTTCTCGATCTCGTCGAACAGTATGACGGCGTACGACTTTTTGTGGATAGCCTCTGTCAGTTCGCCGCCCTCGTCGTAGCCCACGTAGCCGGGTGGTGCGCCGATGAGCCGGGCCACGGTGTAACGCTCAGAGAACTCCGACATGTCCAGTTCAATGAGCGTATCCTCGCTGCCGAACATGAACTCGGCCAGCACCTTGGCCAGCTCGCTCTTGCCCACGCCCGTAGGCCCCAGGAAGACGAAGGAGCCAATAGGCCGCTTGGGGTCCTTCAGGCCTGCCCTGGCCCGCCGCACGGCGCGGGCGATGGTGTTAATCGCCTCGTCCTGGCCGACTATGCGCTTATGTAAAGCCTCCTCCATCTGCAGAAGGCGCTCGGTCTCCTCCTGAGCCAAGCGGGTCACGGGCACGCCCGTCCACATGGCCACGACATAGGCCACGTCTTCCTCGGTGACCTGCAGACGCTGCGCCTGGGGCCAACTTTCCCAACTATGGCGTATGGCCTCCAGTTTGTTGGCCATCTGCCGTTCCTGATCGCGCAAGGCAGCCGCCTTCTCAAACTGCTGCTCCTGAATGGCGGCCTCCTTCTCCCGGCGCAAGACCTCCAACTCCCGCTGCAGGTCTTTGACCTCCTGCGGCATTTCGGTTTTTTTGTAGAGGCGCACCCGCGCGGCCGCTTCGTCAATCAGGTCAATGGCTTTGTCTGGCAGGTAGCGATCGGCGACGTAGCGAGCGGCGAGCTGCGCCGCAGCCCGAATGGCTCCCTCGGTGTAGGTTATGCCGTGGTGCTGCTCGTAGCGCGGCTTCAGCCCTTCCAGGATGGCTATAGTCTCGTCTACCGACGGCTCATCCACACCGACGGGCTGGAAGCGGCGCTCCAGGGCGGCGTCGCGCTCGATGTACTTGCGATAGTCGTCGCGGGTGGTAGCGCCGATGCATTGCAACTCGCCCCGGGCCAGGGCCGGCTTGAGGATGTTGGCCGCGTCCAGAGAGCCCATGGCTGAGCCGGCACCCACCAGGGTGTGAATCTCGTCAATGAAGAGGATGCTCTGCGTGTCCTTGATCTCTTTGATGACCTGTTTCAGGCGCTCCTCGAACTGGCCGCGGTACATCGTCCCGGCCACTAACGAGCCCATGTCCAGCATGATCAGGCGCTTGTCCAGCAGGGTGCGTGGTACATCGCCAGCGGCCAGACGCTGGGCCAGCCCTTCCACGATGGCCGTCTTGCCCACACCAGGCTCGCCAACCAGGACGGGGTTGTTCTTGGTGCGCCGCGACAGGATCTGAATGACCCGCTCGATCTCTTTCTGGCGACCGATGACGGGGTCGAGCTTGCCTTCCCGGGCCTGGGCCGTCAAATCCAGGCCCATCTGGTCAACCATGGGCGTGCGCGCCGGCTGGCGCCGGGCCTCCTGTTGTGGGGTGTAGATGGGGCTCTGGCTCATGGCCCGCATGGTCTCATTGCGCACGCGCTCCAGACTGACGTTCAGGCGCTCCAGCACACCGGCGGCGATACCTTCCCGCTCGCGCACCAGGCCCAGCAAGAGATGTTCCGTGCCGATGTAGTGGTGATGGAGACGCCGCGCCTCGTCTACGGCGAACTCCAGGACTTTCTTGGCGCGGGGGGTCAGGCTCATCTCCCCAGCCGACGTCTGATCGCCCGCGCCGATGGTGTACTCTACGGCCTCACGCACCCTTTGCAGGTCTACGCCCAGGCTGGTCAGTACCTGCGCGGCTACCCCTTCGCCTTCACGCACCAGGCCGAGCAGGACGTGTTCTGTGCCGATGTAGTTGTGGCGCAGGCGCTCGGCCTCTTCTTGGGCCAGGCGTAAAGCCCGCCGCGCCCGTTCTGTGAAACGTTCGTTGAAAAGATCGCGGGATATTGATTCCGCCATGTGTATTTCCTCCCGACCAGCGGGGTCAAAATTAAGGGATCGGGGAATCAGGCAACCAGGGAATCAGGGATTGCCCGCTTCCTGCTCCCTCATTCCCCGATCACTGATTTCCTGATTACCTGGTTCCTCCATGGCTTCGGCGCGGCGCAGGCTCAAGGCCAGGCGACGGCGGTCTGGATCCATGCGCACGATGCGCAGGTTCAGCACGTCGCCCACCTTGACCACATGGCTCGGATGCGCCACCCGCCCCTCGGTCAGTTCTGTGATGTGGATCAGCCCCTCTACGCCCTCTTCCAGACGGGCAAAAGCGCCAAAGGTAGCCAGCTTGGTGATGGTAGCGGTTACCAGGTCGCCCACGTGATATTTCTCCGCCACCTGAGCCCAGGGCTCTGGCTGCAGGTGCTTCAGGCTCAAGGCAATGCGTTTCTTCTGCCGATCCACAGCCACCACGTAGACACTGATCTCATCGCCCACCTGGAGAACGTCGCTGGGGTGGGCCACTGGTCGCCAGGATAGCTGAGAGATGTGAATCAGGCCATCCGCGCCGCCCAGGTCAACGAAGGCGCCAAATTCGCAAAGGCTGGAGACCCGGCCTGTGCGCACTTCACCTACGTGTAGCTCGTTGAGGAGTTGCTCCTTGCGTTGCTCTCGCCAGGGCTTGAGGGCCAAGACCTCGGAAAGGATCAGGCGATTGCGGCTGCGCTCTACCTCGATGATTTTGAGCACCAGCTTCTTGCCGACCATCTTGGCCATGCGCGTCTCGGCTGGTTCGTTGCTGCGGCCACGCAATTCCACCACCTGCGAGGCCGGGACAAAGCCACGAATGCCCCCCAGCCGGACGATGAGGCCGCCTTTGTTGTAACCAACCACGTCTAGCTCCAGGATTTCGCCAGCCTCCATTTGCTGCTTGGCCTGAAGCCAATCCCGCTCGGCCTGCGCCCGGTTCAAGGAGAGGAGCACGTGACCTTCAATGCTCTCCGGTTGGAGTACGTAGACCAACACCTCATCGCCCACCTGCAAGCTGGCCGCCTGTTTGCTCGCCACTTCACTGGAGACGATGATCCCCTCCGATTTGGAGCTGATGTCTACCAGGATGCCATCTTGGTCCACGCGCACCACCTTGCCGGTGACCACGTCGCCACGCCGGAGTCCCTGGTACTGCTTCACCAGATTGGCGAAGCTTTCCCCAGGCTTGGCCTCGGCCTCTGGCTTAGGCGCTGGCGTGACGGCCTCGGCTGCTGCGCTGGGCGGTTCAACCGTGACTATCTGCGGCTCGGCCGCGGCTATCCGCGGTTCGACCTCAGCTATCTGAGGCTCGACCGCGGCTACCTGCGATTCGACCGCGACTTCCGCTGGTGCCGTGCTAGTAGAAGCGATTGTGGCCACTGGCTCTGCCAGCAGCGTAGTCTCCTGAACAATCTTCTCCTCAGGCTCGGCAAGGAACTCCTGTTCCTTATCAATTTCCATCAATGAGCCTCACTTGCTTATTTCTTGCCTTCATTATAGTCAATTTCGCGCAAAAAAGCAACTGCCTCACCCTCCCCCAACCCCCTCCCTCTCCTGTCGTACGATGCCAGGAGAGGGAGGGGGGTTAGGGGGGTAGGTGAGGAGCGATGTGCTCGCTCCAGACCCAGTTGGCCGCTTTGCGCAGGCGCATACCGGGGGTAACAATGATGCTGCGAAACACCTGCGGCGCAGCAATACTCGTGTGGTCGGCTACGGTCCAGAACTGCCCGCCGAAGTCTGTGGTCTTCTCCGCCAGGGCCTGGCGCAGATCGGCGGCAGTGTGCCCGGGGAAAGTGGTATAGGCGCTACCGATGGTGTGCAGGGCGTGGGAGTCGCTGCCCCCGCAGCGCGCCAGGTGCCACTTGGTCTCGTTGAGCTCCAGGGTTTTGAGGTGCCCCACGCGCCCGGCGAAGCTGGGATTGAAGACCTCCAGGCCGTCAATGTACACGCCAGGCGACCGGCTACGCAGCAGGCGATTGATCGCCTGTTGCCGGATGCCCATAGTGAAGAAGGCCAGGGGATGCGGGATGATGACGAACCCACCCTGCTCGTGCACAGCGGCGATGGTCTTCTCCAGGGGCAGGAGCAAGCGGACCGGCTGCTCGATGCCCAGAGCCAGCAGGTGGCCCTCCAGGGTGGTCACCTCCATGCCCACGATGACCTCCAGGCGATAAGACCCGCGGGCCACAATCTCCCGCGCTTCCAGAGCACCCTGGATCTCATCGTGGTCGGTGATGGCGATGACGTCCAGGTCGGTGTGTTCTTCTACGTAGGCCACGATCTCCGCCGGCGTGGCCAGACCATCGTTAGCCAGGCTGTGGATGTGCAAGTCGGCCTTGCCCAAGTAGTTGCTCACAAATATGCTCTCCTCAGGAGTCGGGGAATCAGGCAATCAGTGATCAGGGAATCAGGAAACCCTCAGAACTGATTCCCTGATTCCCTAATTCCCTGATCCCATATCGGCTGATAGAATGTCCACTGCTCCGGGTACTGGCTGATGTAGCGCTCCAGAACGGCGACCATCTGCGCCACGCCAGAGCGCACAGCCAGTTCCCGATCCCCGCTGTTCGCCAGGGCCAGGGGCGGCTCGATTTGAATGACAAAGCGGCCATCCGGCTGCCGTACGATGAAAATCGGCAGGACTGGGGCGCTGGTGCGCAGGGCCAGCGAGACATAGCCAGCGGGCAGGGTAGCTGGTGCACCGAAGAAGGGCACCGTGATTCCCGTGCCGCTCACGTCGCGGTCGGCGGCCAGCCCCACCAGTTGGTTGGCGCGCAGGGCCCGGAAGATAGCCTTCAGCGAGCCGTCAATGGGCACCAAGTGCACGCCACCCCTGCTGCGCTGGGCCAGAATATAATGGTAGAGCTTCTCTGGCTGCAGGTGCTCGGCCACGGCGGTAATCTGGTACTGGCGAATGGCGGAAGCCCGGGTCATGAGCTCCACGTTGCCGAAGTGGGCTGCAGCCAGGATGGCCCCCTTCCCCGCCGCCAACGCCTCCCGCAAGTGCTCTTCCCCTTGGACGACGATCAGCTTCTCCAACTCCTCGGCGGGTAAGTGCGGCAGGCGGAAAAGGTCGTAATAGTTGCGAAAGGTATGGCGGAAAACCGCCCGCGCCGTACGCCGAATCGCCGCCTCGGAAGCGCCACCGCTGGCGCTCGACCCCAGCACATGCCGCAGGTTGCGGAGCAGAATCGCTCGCCGGCCACGGGCCAAGTAGTACCACAGATCGCCCAACACCGCGGCCAGGCGCAGCCCCAGCCATGCTGGAAGTCGGGGGGCCAGCAAGCCCACCAACCGAAAAACGTAGTACACCACGGCTGATCAGGAACTCAGGGAATCAGGGACCAGGGAATCAGGGACCAGAGATTGCCTGATTCCCCGATTACCGATTTCCTGATTCCCTCGCTCCCAGATGTTGTGGAAGGGGTACCATTGATCCGGGTAGAGCTGGATGATTGCCTCCAGGGTTTCGGCGATCTTCTGCGTCAGGGCCTGAATGTCCCGCTCCCGCTGGCCGCTGGGAGTAAAACTCAGGGGTGGGAAAAAGCCCCCCAGGAACTTCTGGTCATCCTGGGGATGCCGCACGCAGTAGCCCAGAATGATGCTCGCCCCGGTTTTCAGGGCCAGGGCGGCCGGCCCTGGCGGCAGGTAGGCCTCCTCGCCGAAGAAGCGCACAGCCACTCCGGAGCCCGTCATGGGGCGATCCACTACCAGGCCAACGATCTCGCCGCGACGCAGCGCCTGATAGAGCCTTTTCAATGCCCCCCCGAAGGGGATGATGTCAATGCCCCGCGCCCGGCGTGAGCGCTGCACCAGCTCGTTAGCTCGCTCCGACTTGAAGGGGTCAGCCACGGCGTGGATCCGGTAGCCGCGCAGCCCCAGAATCGCCCCGGCAAAATCCCAACTGCCGAAATGCGGGGCCACCAGGATCACCCCTTTGCCCGCCTGCAGGCCGCTCTCCAGGTTTTCCCAGCCAAAGCTCTGGGCGATGAGGGCCTCCAACTCGTGGACGGTCAGCCTGGGGAAGCGCAAAAAGTCTACCAGGCTCTTGGCATAGTTGCGCAGGGACTGGCGGGCCAGGGCTCTAGCCTGGTGTAATTGGCTATCTGGCCCTAAAACACGCTGCATGCTTTCCACGGCAATCTGACCCTTGCTGCGCCAGAAGAAGTAGGCGGCATCCCCCAGCAGGCTGGCCACGGCATAGCTCAGCCGCACCGGCACGATGGCGGTGACATAGCCGAGAAGCAGCAAAAGGCAGTACCAGAACATGACCTCTCCCCAGCGTATTGGCGATTGCCGATTGCCGAATCGCCAATCGTAAATCGCAAATCGCAAATCGGCAATCTCAGGTGGCTTACATGTTACTGCAAAAGGATAGTCCTGTCAAGGGTGCTGTGGCAATTTTGGGGGCCCCGTTGCCTTGCGCGGCAAAGCATGATATAATCGGCCCAACGACTTCGCTGAATGAAGGAGCACAGCTTTCAATGAAGAGAGAACGCGTCATCATCATGGGCGCGGCAGGGCGCGACTTCCACAATTTCAACGTCTATTTCCGCGATAACCCCGCCTACGAGGTGGTGGCCTTCACCGCCACGCAGATCCCCAGCATCGAAGGCCGCCTCTACCCGCCGGAGTTGGCCGGTAAGCTCTACCCGGAAGGCATCCCCATCTACGCCGAGGAGCAGCTCGTTGATCTGATCAAGGAGCGCCAGGTTGATCAGGTCGTCTTTGCCTACTCGGACGTGTCCCACGAGTACGTGATGCACAAGGCCTCGCTTGTCCTGGCCAGCTCCGCCGATTTTCGCCTCATGGGCGGCCACGACGTTATGCTGGAAGCCAAGGTGCCGGTCATCGCCATCTGCGCCGTGCGCACCGGGGCGGGCAAGAGCCAGACCACCCGCCGGGTGTGCGATGTCCTGAAAGCGCTGGGCAAGCGTTTTGTGGTGGTGCGACACCCTATGCCCTACGGCGACATCGCCAAAGAAGCAGTGCAGCGCCTGGCCACCTATGCCGATCTGGACAAGCACAATTGCACCATCGAGGAGCGGGAAGAGTACGAGCCGCACCTGGAGCGAGGTAACGTGGTCTACGCGGGCGTGGATTACGCCGCTATCCTGCACGCTGCCGAGCAGGAGGCGGAGGTCATCGTCTGGGACGGGGGGAACAATGACCTGCCTTTCTACAAGCCCAGCCTGCACATCGTCGTCGCCGATCCACATCGCCCCGGCCACGAGCTGGCCTACCACCCCGGTGAGGCCAACCTGCGCCTAGCCGATGTGGTCGTCATCAATAAGGTGGACACGGCCCGGCCGGAGAATGTGGCCCAGGTGCGGGCCAACGTCCAGGCCACCAACCCCAGGGCCACGATCATCGAGGCCGCCTCGCCCCTCTTTGTGGACGATGCCCCGGCCATTGCTGGCAAGCGGGTGCTGGTAGTGGAGGACGGCCCCACCCTCACCCACGGCGGCATGACTTACGGTGCTGGCACGGTGGCCGCCAGGCGCTTTGGGGCGCTGGAGATTGTGGATCCGCGACCGTACGCCGTGGGCAGCATCACCGAGACGTACAACAAGTACCCTAACACCGGGCCGGTGCTCCCGGCGATGGGCTACAGCCCACACCAGATCGCCGAACTGGAGCAGACGATCAACAACACGCCCTGCGATCTGGTGGTCATCGCTACGCCAGTGCACCTGGGCAAGATCGTGCACATCAACAAGCCGATGGTGCGCGTGCGCTATGAATTGGAGGAGCGCACCTGGCCCGATCTGGCCGCCGTGCTCCAGGCACACTTGAGCGGGCTGGGGGCAACTTGAAGTCCAGCAAGCGATGAAGTTGCCGACCTAACCCCCAGCCCCTTCCCTGCGAGGGAAGGGGAGATGGCTCCCCTCTCCGTGTCGGAGAGGGGCCGGGGGTGAGGTCTGGTGGCTCGCACGGGGAGTGCATTTATGTCCGCAGAAGCGCCCAATCTCGACTCCTACTCCAATCTGGAGCGACGGTTCCTGGCTCCCTATCGCCAAATCATCTTCACGGTCGTGCACCCCATCGTCTGGGTGTTAGCCCGCCTGGGCATCCGGCCCAACTGGGTCTCCATCTCCCAGGTGGCGGTAGGAGTTATCATTCTGCTGGTCATCGGCAGCCAGCCCAGGCTGGCCTTCGTGCTCTTCTTGCTCAGCCTGTTCATTGACAATCTTGATGGTGCCCTGGCCCGCTACACTGGACGCTCCTCGCTCTATGGGGCGCTGGTAGATCAGATGAGCGATCACGCCCGGGAGACACTGGTCATCGCCGCCCTGGCCTCCACCGGTGGGCTGTCGGTAGTTCTGGCCACGCTGTACGCCTTCGTCTACGCAGCCTTCAATTTCATCCTCTTCCTGTGCAACTACTTCCGGGTACCCGTGCAGATGACGCCGAAGACTGCCCTGTTCACCTATCCGGCCATCTTCTGCTACCTCTGGTTTGCCTGGAACTGGCTGAACATCGGAGTGGGGATTTCCGTGGCCATAATGAGCGTGGTCATCGTCCTGGGGCTGTGGCGCTTGCGGAACGTGGTGGTGTAGGGCGAGTAGACAAGGAGGCAAGTAGCAGGTAGCATAGGGCCTTGTGCCCGTCAGCCGTAGGGCGGGCGCGGCGCCCGCCGCCTTGGTGGTTAGTTTCTGTAAGAGGGGGAAGAATGCGCCATCTGGCAGAGGGCGACCACGAGGGTCGCCCCTACCCCAGCGCCGGTGATTCGGTGCTGGCGGTCATTGACTTTCAGGAAAAGCTGTACCCGCACATCGCCAACCACGAGGCGGTGGGAACGACGGCGGCCCGGCTCATCCGCCTGGCCGCTATCCTGGGCATCCCCGTGCTCCTCACCGAGCAGAACCCCCGCGGCCTGGGCAGCACCGTGCCGCTGATTCGGGAGGCCCTGCCTACCTATGAGCCCATAGCCAAGATGGCCTTCAACTGCTGCGCCGCCGATGCTTTCCTGGCCCGCCTGACTGAGCTTAGGCGGCACACCCTGGTGCTCACAGGCATCGAGACGCACATCTGCATCTTACAGACGGCGCTGGACGCCCGGCGGCGGGGCTACCAGGTGCACGTCGTCGCCGACGCCACCGGCTCCCGCACTCTGGCGAATCACGAACTGGGCCTGGCCGTGCTGCGCCAGGTCGGCGTTGTCGTCACCAGCCTGGAGATCGTGGTCTACGAGTGGCTGGAGCAGGCGGGAACAGACGTCTTCCGCCAGGCCCTACCGCTGCTCAAGTGAGAGGATTTAGCAATTATCGTCTCACCGCCGAGGGCGCTGAGGGCGCAGAGAAAATCCGCAAAAGTCTCGGCGTTCTCGGCGTGCTCTGCGGTGAATAATAGGAGGGTTTTCATGCCTGTTCAAGGCTATTTCACCTTCGTCCTGCATTCCCACATCCCCTACGTCCGGGCGGCGGGACGCTGGCCCTTCGGCGAGGAGACCCTGCACGAGGCCATCGCCGAGACCTACATCCCCCTGCTCAACGCCCTCTACGACCTGTTGGCCGATGGTGTGCAGCCCCGGCTGACCATCGGCATCACGCCCATCCTCCTGGAACAGATCGCCGATGCCGACGTGGCCGCCCACTTTGAGCTCTACGTCCAGGAAAAGATGGCCCTGGCCGAGGCGGACATGGCCCGTTTCGAGCAGGAAGGCAACAAGCGTTTTCTCGCTCTGGCCCGCTTCTATCACGGCTGGTACAGCAACGTACTCCAGAGCTTCCAGGAACGCTACGGCGGCGATCTGGTGGGGGCTTTCCGGCGCTTGCAGGATGGCGGCTACCTGGACATCCTCACCAGTGCCGCCACCCACGGCTACCTGCCCCTCATGGAGCGAGACTCCACCATCTACGGCCAGCTCAAGGTGGGGCGGGACGCCTCAGCCCGGCGTCTGGGGCGAGCGCCCCGCGGCGTGTGGCTGCCGGAGTGCGGCTATCGCCCGGCGTACTACGCCAGCACCGGCCAGCCCTACCTCAAGCCGGGCCTGGAGGACTTCCTGGCCGATCTGGAGCTGGCCTACTTCTTCACTGATACCCAGGTCATTGAGGGCGGCCGGCTCACCGGCAAGGCTGTGGGCGACGTGATCGGCCCCTACGGCGGCCTGCCGATCCGTAAGCTCGTCCAGGTGCCCATCACCGAGCCCACTGAGAAGACCACCTTCCGCCCCTACTTCGTCACCACGCCTAAGGTCGCCGTCTATGGCCGGGACGAGCGCACGGGCATGCAGGTCTGGTCGGCAGCACACGGCTATCCGGGCGACTTTGTGTACCGCGAGTTCCATCGCAAGGACGATCACTCCGGCCTGCAGTACTGGCGAGTCACCGGCGCGGGCGTGGACCTGGGCCAGAAAGACCTCTACGACCCCGGCCAGGCCCTGCAGCAGGTGGGCCTGCATGCCCAGCACTTCGCCAGCCTGGTCGCTGAGCGTCTGGCCGGCTACTACGCTGCGCACCAGAAGCCGGGCATCATCGTCTCCGCCTACGATACCGAGCTCTTTGGGCACTGGTGGTTTGAGGGGATTATCTGGATCAAGGAGGTTTTGCGCACCCTGGCCGCCAGCGAAACGGTGAAGCTGACCACGGCCAACGACTATCTGCAGCAGTTTCCGCCTACGGAGGTGCTGGCGCTGCGGGAAAGCTCCTGGGGGGCAGGTGGGGGACACTGGACCTGGCTGAACCCGGACACGGAGTGGATGTGGCCGCTCATCCACAACGCTGAGCGGCAAATGGAGAAGCTGGTGGCCCGCTATCCGGACGCCCAGGGCGACATGCTGGCCGTGCTCAACCAAATCGCCCGGGAGCTGGTGCTGCTGGAGTCCAGCGATTGGCCTTTTCTCATCAGCACGGGCCAGGCCAAGGACTACGCCAGCGGCCGTTTTCAGCAGCACCTGGCGCGCTTCAACCGCCTGGTCGCCGTCGCCGAGGCGGGCGTGGTGAGCGAGGGCGACCGGCGCACCATGGCCACCATCCTTGAATACGACAATCCATTCCCAGCCATTGATTATCGGCTCTTCGCCAATCGGGAAGGAAAGAGTAGGTAATCAGGGATTAGGAAATCAGGGAATCAGGTCTACCTAATATCCTGATTCCCCACGGGGACACAAAAAGCCCCCTACTCAGAAACTTGGCTAGTAATTGCCGTAGGGCAGTGCCCATGGCCTGCCGCCCAGATGCGCAGAACAGGGCGGCGGGCGCCGCGCCCGCCCTACGGATGCTCACGGGGACACAAAAAGCCCCCTACTCAGAAACTTGGCTAGTAATTGCCGTAGGGCAGTGCCCATGGCCTGCCGCCCAGATGCGCAGAACAGGGCGGCGGGCGCCGCGCCCGCCCTACGGATGCTCACGGGGACACAAAAAGCCCCCTACTCAGAAACTTGGCTAGTAATTGCCGTAGGGCAGTGCCCATGGCCTGCCGCCCAGATGCGCAGAACAGGGCGGCGGGCGCCGCGCCCGCCCTACGGATGCAAACCGCGCACAAGTTTCTGTCATCAGGAATGACGCCGCCGCGTCATTGAGGACTCGTAATAACGAGGGGGCTTTTCGCAGGCTGGCAACGGACGGCATGGCAGGTTATAGCCCAAACAGCTTGCGTAGCCTGTTAGCGACCTCGGCTTGCATCCCCAGCGATAGCTCTCCTTTACCTCTGGTCATAGAACGGTTTACCATCGGCGAGTGTGTAAACGTCTTCTTCCGGCTCCTTCAGGAAGGCAAAGGCCGGGTTCATAGCTGCTGCCCGCAGCCACTCCCTCTCGTCTATATCGGTCTCTTCGAGCATCAAGATGACACGGACGCGGCTGGGGCCGATAATGGGTAACGGTTCGTCTAGATGTAGCCGCCGCTGTTCATCAATCGTCCCCATTACTTCCAACGCTTTCAAAGGTACTCCCACTGTCCTTCTCCTTCCACCTCCGGGGATGCAAATCCCCCACCCGCCACCCCACTGAAGCGCAGAGCGAAGTGATGGCACTCCAACGTCCTGGCTAATGTACGGCGATCTTCTTGGCTTCTTTCTTCTCTGGCTCTTTCTCCAGGCGCTCGATGGCCGCGTCCAGGAGGCTGCGCCAGGCCAGGAGCATCTCCTTCCTGGCGGTCCGGCGGTGCTTCCAGAATTCCTCTGGCAGGAGGCCCTTAGGCCCGCCCTCATGCACCTCGGCCCGGAAGGCCTTAATGGCCTTGGCCAGATAGTCCTCCCAGCCAAGCTCCTTTTCCTCACTCATGGCTCCTCACCTCCTCAGGCAAGCTGTGGAATCGTTCCACTAACCACTTTGATTATACCACACCCAGGTTCCAGATACAATATAGATGGAGTTTGTTTCAAGCTTGTCCATGGCAAAGGTGCGCGATGGCGCAATCTCGCCACGCAAGATTGCCCCTCCCTCACGTACACTGGCCACCAGCTCAGCAAACAATTCCTCTTTCATAGGTGCTCTTCCTCAATTACCTTCTTTAACACGATGCCCGGTTATTCCCACGGGTAGTATGTCTCCTGCTGGGCATGCAATCGCCACACGAAAAGCCCAGCGTAGGAGAGGCGGATGACCGTTCCCAGGCGTTTGGCGTGGGTGTCGAAATCTGGGTGACGAAGGAAGCGACGGATGAACACGGCTGACTCATCCCGCGCCACGTCCAAGAACACCAGACAGTACCGTGTGTGACACAGACTGGGTTTAAAGTCAATACGGTTTAGTTAAGGATAACGACGGCCTCGCGAAACAGTTTGGCTGGTTGAGGCCAACGGAGGTGTTCCTCCCGTTTCAGCTTGAACTTTGACATCTTGCGTTTAACCACCCGCGGGTTGGAG
>Ga0315268_10000403_pt1 | contig 50813 bp, 45 predicted proteins | sample C1_top_MG_FD_204535 | JGI IMG/M metagenome (GOLD analysis project Ga0315268, IMG submission 204535) | Sediment microbial communities from Yellowstone Lake, YNP, Wyoming, USA - C1_top | ecosystem: Environmental > Aquatic > Freshwater > Lake > Sediment | place: USA: Wyoming | collected 2017-08-01 | reverse complement strand
GCCCGGGGCGTGACGCTCCATGACGCCTCCGGCCGGCCGTACCGGAACGTCCCGCTCACCGTCATCGAGCCGGATGGGCGCCTGGGCGAGACCGTCGATTTCTCGCAGGACAGCATCAAGCGCTCCATCATCGCCGGCTGGCAGCAGGCCAAAAAAATACTCGGATAGACCGCCGTCTCGGCGGTCTTTTTTTGAATAAATACTCCCCGGGCTAACGCCCGGGGTTTTCGGCGGAGGTGAAAAAAAAAATAGGCTCAAATGAGCCTATCTATGAAGACGAATAATCGCGTCCGTCGGAGTCCATGGGGCGATAGCCCATGGTTTCCACGATCAGCAGGAAATGCCGGTATCGCACGCCGGCGATGGCGGCTACGGACACGCCCTCGGGCAGGCGGAACTGGACCCGCCCGGTATCCTCGGACCGGGGCCGGCCGAAGCCGTTCCGGTCGGGCGCGAAGACCACGCGAAAGGATCCGGTGACCCGGTCCCTGAGGAACTTCGCCAGAAAACGGATGAAGGCTTCGTCGGCGGCGCTGAACATCCTGTACCAGCCGTCTTTCATCGTCACTGCCTCCGTGTCTGTTCACCGAAAAAGAACTCGGAGAAAATTAGCAGAATGACGGCCGGCGGTCAATGCCCGGCGCTAAAAAATCGGCGGACCCGAGGGGGCCCGCCGATCAAGTTCGGCAACTGATACGGACTAAATGTCCAGTTCGAGCTCCGGCTGGAGATCGGCCCGGACGAGCCGGATGCCGCTGCCGGCCAGCTCGGCCTGGATCTGTGTCAGGGCGCCGACGCTGCCATGCGACAGCACGGCGATCTCCGGACCCGTGTCCCGGAACCACTGCATGGTCCCCTGCCGGTCGTTGTGGCCGCCGAGCCGGAAATGCTCGAGGCGGCAGCGCAGCGGCAGGCTGACCGTGCGGACTTTGCCGCTCCGGTCGGTCTCCCGGAACACCGCCCGTTGGACGGTCCCGGAGGCCAGGCGCTCGGCCTCGGCCCGGAGGATGATGTCCCCGTCCGTGCCGGCGGCGACGTAGCCGGTGAAGGCCGTGACCGCGTCGGGATCGGGCAGGAACTCGCGGCGCCACCAGGTGCCGCTGCCGCCCGGACCGCCCATGCCCGGCGGCGCGATAATGACGCAACCGCCGGACGCGGCGCAGATACGCTCGCGCTGGCTGCGGTCGTGGATCAGGCCGACCTCATCGATGACGAAAGGCCGGTCGCGGTCGCACCAGAAATGGCGCCGGTCGGTGAAGAGCCGGGCGTAATCGCCCGCCGAACCGTCGACGTAGACCTGACCGATGCGGCACAGCCCTTCCCGCTGCAATTCGTGGGCGATGACGCCGGCGCGATGCAGGGCGAAGGTATAGAGCAGCGCGCGCCGGCCGTCCCGGAGCGCCTCGCGGCAGACCTCGACGCAGCGGTCCATTTCGGAACGCCAGTCGGCCTTGACCGAGACGTCCGCGCCGTAGGTGCAGTCGGAACCGGCCACGACGTCGGGACGCCACTCGTCCGGCAAGGACGGGCAGCCGAGGACGCCGGGCTGGTCATGGTCGCAGCGGTCGCCGGAATAATGGACCAGACGGCGGCCCGCCCGCACGGTGTACGAACAAGCGCCGCTGATGTGTCCGGCCGGGTGCACCCAGACGAACAGTCCGGCTGGCAACTGATGCTCGCCGGCATGGTCGAACGTCCGGATGCGGCGCAGGGCCTCCTGGACCTGGACCTTGGTGTAAGGCTTGGGGCCGTCCAGGGGGCGGGTGGAGTCGATCTCGCCGCGCCAGATAACGCGCAAAGCGGCGGCCGTGGGCTTGGTCATCCAGATGCCGGCGTCCGGCGCCAGGAACGGCGCCAGGGCCGGCAGGCAGCCCATATGGTCGTGGTGCGCGTGCGTCAGCAGCACGGCATCGATGAGACGGCCGTCCTGGAACAACGACAGGTCCGGACCGCGGACGCCGGTCACGCCGCCGAGGCGGTGCAGTCCGGCGCCGCAATCGACGACAACGCGTTTTTGGACGGTCGTTCCGTCCAGCACATCCAGTACGCCGCAGGACGGCTCGATGTCCGTCGTCCCGACATGGCGCCCGAGACGCCGCAGCCTGATGGATCTGGCCATTGATTCACCTCTTCTGCCGGCGCCCGTCAAGGGAGCCGGCGGCCTGAGAAATTGTCAAAGATCGGCAAGCGATTCATTCCGATCATTCGGAATTACTGACTCCACCACACATTCGAGGACAAAGTCAATTATTGAGGCGCGAAAGCGAGCCGGGGCCGGTCACCGGCCGGAAATGAGGGTCTGAGCGTCCCCTTGCATTTAACGGGGGCCTGCTGTATCCTCTTTCGGTAACGGGCGCGGTGGACCGCCGGCTGAAATAAGCTCCGGACGACGGTCACGCTTCTCACTGCCGCCTTCTCAAATAGAGCTTAATCCAGCTAAATATGGCCAAGAAGGTCAAGACATACATCAAACTGCAGATCCCAGCCGGCAAAGCCAACCCGGCGCCGCCGATCGGTCCGGCACTCGGCCAGCACGGCCTGAACATCGCCGAATTCTGCCAGAAGTTCAACGCCGCCACCTCCAAGCTGGGCGGCGACATCACCCCGGTCGTCATCACCGTCTACGAGGACCGGACCTATTCCTTCATCCTCAAGACCCCGCCGGCATCCGAACTGCTGAAGAAAGCCGCCGGCATCACCAAGGGTTCCGGCAAGCCGCTGACCGAGAAGGTCGGCACGGTGACCAAGGCCCAGATCCGCGAGATCGCCGAAAAGAAACTCCCCGACCTCAACACCACGAACGTCGAGGCGGCCATGAAGATCATCGAGGGCACCGCCCGCCAGATGGGCGTCGAGGTGAAGGGCTGAAGAAGAGAAGACGTGAAGTTGTGAAGACGCTTCACAACTCCAAAACTTAATAACTCCATCACTTAATTTGTGGGAGGCCCCGACCGGGCCGACCGAACCACGAACCTATGCCACGCAGCAAGCGCTACAAGGAGCTCAAGGCCAGTTTCGACAACAAGAAAGGCTACTCGACCGAAGAGGCCGTCGGCCTGGTCCTCAAGACATCGACCACCAAGTTCGACGCCTCGATCGAGGTTCATTTTCGCTTGGGCATCGACCCGAAGAAGGGCGACCAGATGGTCCGCGGGACCGTTGCCCTGCCCCACGGGACCGGCAAGACCAAGAAGGTCGCCGCCTTCGTCCCCGCCAACAAGGAGGCCGAAGCCAAGGAAGCCGGCGCCGAACTGGTCGGCGGCGAAGAGCTTATCGCCGAGATCGCCAAGACCGGCAAGATCGATTTCGACATCGCCGTGGCCACGCCGGACATGATGCCTAAGCTGGCCAAGGTCGCCAAGATCCTCGGCCCGAAAGGCCTGATGCCGAGTCCGAAGAACGAGACCGTCACCCCGAACATCAAGAAAGCCATCGAAGAGCTGCGCCGCGGCCGCGTGGCTTTCAAGAACGACGACACGGCCAACGTCCACATGATCATCGGCAAGGCGTCATTCCCCAAGGAGAAGCTGCTGGAGAACCTCACCGCCCTGATGGAAGCCATCCGCCGGGCCAAGCCGGCCACGTCCAAAGGCACCTATCTCCGGTCCGTAACCCTGACCTCGACCATGGGTCCGGGCGTCAAGATCGCGGCCTAAAAATGGCCGAACATCAACCAAAAGAACCGGAGCCGCCAGGGCTCCGGTTTTGGTTCGCCGCGGCCGCGCGGCTTCTGTCGGCCGCGGGCGCGCTCGGTCCGCGAGCTGACCGCAGAGAGCGCGGCGCCATCCGCGCGTAAAATCCGCCGAAACTGGCGAATTTTTTGATTGGACGCACGTGAACCGTCGGTAATTATGTGTTATAATTAATCAGTATATGAATATTGCGACGCCCCGGAAAAGCCGCGCAGAAATATCGATCATCGGCATGATGTTGGCGATGATCATCGCCGGTTCGCCGCTTGCCGCGGGCGCGACCTTAAGCGGATCTTGGCTTGTCCCGGGCAGCTTTCTTTGGCGCATCGTCGCCAACGGCGAACATTTGTTGGTGCAGAATCTGGTCAAATTGACGTCAGGCGACGAGGCGAAGATGCGTTACCTGGAAAAAGAGATAAATGAACGCATCGGCGAGATAAAGGCGATGGAAAAGAACGGCGACTTCGGCTCGGACGGACACTTGGAGGTCGAAGCCCATCGAGATGTGCTGATGTCGGAATATTTCCCGTTGGCGAAGAAGGTTTATGAGGCTAAGGGGAGGCCGGAATACATCTATAAGGAAATAGGCGGCATGGAGGACGCGCTGTACCGGGCGGGCTGCTTGGACATGGACGTGCATGAGATGGATTCTCTGCGTGATGACGTGGTGGTCGCGCAAAACAACGGCGACGAGGCCGGCCAGGCCCGCCTGCTCGACGACCTGAAAAAGGCCAAAGAGAAGTACGAAAACGACAAGATCGTCATGGCCCATCTGGGAGAGCTTGACAAACAGCGCCTGGAGAACGCCCAGGACATGTTGAACGGCGCCGATAAGATCAAACTGGCCCTGGCTTGGGCTGAAACCAACAAGGCGTATCTGGCGAGTTTCACCGATCCGGGCTTCGAATCGGACAAGGAACAGCTCAAGGCCGCCGGCGACGCCCTGGACGGCTACACGGCCATCGTCAAGAATATCCCGCTTGATAACGTGGACAATGACTACCTCAATGAGTTGCAGCGCAACGCCCTCCAAAATTTCAACCGTCCTATCGACGAGATCGTCCAAAAGCACTGGGACAAGGAGGCGGCCAAACAGCTGCCCAATGAGACGGTGCCGCTGCTGACGCAACCGCCGCCGGCGCCGCCGCCGCCGGCGCCGGAGCCGCCGCCGCCGGGTTCGATCCCGCCAGGATGGAGTGTGGAAGGGCCGGCGTCGTGGGCAACGCCTTCGCCAGCCGCGACGCCGCCCGCGGCGCCGACGTCACCGGCACCGACGTCGCTGACGCCGCCCGTGATGCCAACACCACCGACGCCGGCACCCGCCCCGCAACCGCCGGCCGCGACGCCGCCAAAGCCGCCGACCCCTCCCAAGACGCCTACGGCCCCGAGCAACCCGGCGCCGAAACCGACCCCGCAGCCGCAGGTCCCGCAGCAGCCGCCCGCTCCGGCGGAACCCGAAGAGCCCCCGCCTGACTTGGAGCCGATCCCTTCAGAGAGCGTGCAGACGGAGCCGTTGCAGCTATTTTATGTAACGGACCTGGCCGGTTGGGTCGGCCAGGATTTCAGCGAACAGCTGTACGCCGAAGGCGGCCTGCCGCCGTACCACTATCAGCTCGGCACGGGCGTCGGCTTCCCGCCGCACGGCATCGTCTTGGACGTGAACGGCCTGATCTCCGGCACCCCGAGCGTCGCCGGGACGTCGACGTTCAGCGCTTGCGTGGTGGATACGGCCGGCGCGTCCGATTGCGGCAAGATTGAGATGGTCGTGGACGAAGTGCCGCAAGCCACGGCGACCCTGGACTCGTTCACCTGCGCCCTGGTCTCAAGGGAACCTGGCTCTTCAGTCTCCGAGTGGCAGATCCTCACCCTCCATGCTTCCGGCACCCTTTCCGGTACGGTGGACGGCTTTGTACAGATCGATATATACACGAATCATGTGGCGCCAACGGCATACACTCTTAATTCGTCATGGACAAAGACCGAGGAAAGCTCCAGCGAGTATTTAACCGAAGTCGAGTTCGTGCGGGGCAGGTCCGATCCGAAGACCACTCAATGGACAGCTCAATATACTTGGAGATATGACCACTATTTTAACGAGGGGCCGGCATCGGCCTCAATCAGAGTAAATACAGGAGAGCAAGATGATTATACGGACGTAACCTGTACGGGCAGTTAGCCCGCCGCTTTTAAAGAAATTTGTGTCCCAAATGAGCAAGCATATTCTCGTAAAGATCGCCGGTTGGACCGCGCTCCTGGCCGTCACCATCCTGCTGGTGAATAGCCCGAAATTATATTATCACCGGCTTACCGGCAGGTGGTCCGAAAGGGCCGTGGTCTGCGGCCAAGAGAGCCCGTACGCGCGCGAAGAGACGCTGCCGGACATAGCATTCCATTTGGAATACTGGACCGGCCAGCAGGTCGCGCTGTCCGGCCGGCTCGATTACCTCCGGCCTGAACAGACCTTCTTTCTCCGCGACGGAATATTCACGGCGCCGCTCGACGTTTCCGGCTGCCAGCACGCCGGCGACTTCATGGCGGGAGGCGTCCCGGTGTTGATCAAGGGGACGGTGGCCGAAAAGGGCGGCCTGCCCCTGATCGAGGTGACCGACCTGCGCGAGACCGCTCCGGACTTCATCCGCGCGCTGGTCGATGCCGGCACTTGGTTCTCGTTCCCCTTTTTCATCCTGGCCGCCTTGGGCCTGATCAGGCTGCTGGCCCGGCCGGCCGCCTGGATGATGAAACGTCTGGGATGGACGAGAAATGCCAAGCCGGCGCCGACGCCGGAAAAGCAGGCGGACCGCGCCGCCGTTTGGTTTTTGATCGCCGGAGCACTCGGCGCCCCGTTCATCTGGCTGTTGAATCCGCTCGTTGGCGCCGCGTATCAATTTTATTGCCTCATCCGTTTCCGGAAAGGCCTTCGGTCGACCAGGAAATGGCTGGTGGCGGCCGCCGTGACGTTATTCGCGGTCGGCTTCGCGGGCATGGCGCTCGTCAGCCTCGGCCTGGGAACATTCGAGAAGCCCCTGTCGGACACCTATTCATCCTGGTACGCGGACGCGCGCGCCAAGGCGGACGGTTCGGAGCGCCTGGAGTTCCAACCCTACGTCAGCAAAAAATTCTATTTCAGCATCCATCTGCCCAAAGGCTGGACCGTGGACGAAAATGGAGATGCGGACGCGCCCGGTTTTCCGGTCTTCAAGGGCCCGGAGTCGGGCATGGTCCAGGGCAAACCGTTCGTGCCGGAAATGGGCACTCAATTCGTTCCTGTCCAAGGCTCGGACATCAAGACCCTGGACGATGCCGTCAAGCTGGTCACGGACAGCATCACCGGCGAGTCCGGCGCCAAGATCCTGGGCAAGAGCCACCGCCTGCTGGCCGGCGGCCGGCTGGAAACCGTCATGCTGGAAGCCTCCAAGACGAAGGATGGGGCTGAGCAGCGCGCGCTGCTTCTGATGGCGCTGAAGAACGGCGTCTTCTACGCTCTGGGTGCCAAGGCCATGCCGGCCGAAAAATGGGACGCCTACGCCCAGGTCATCAGGGACTCTCTCGGCACGGCGGAGATCTATCCGGACAATTTCGCCGCCTGTCTCAGGCTGAACGGCGCCGTCCTGTACGGCAGCAGATCAGATAAGGAATACACCTATCAGCAAAGGGAGCTTTTCGGCGACGACGCCGGCGACCTGCGTTTCGTCGAATGTCTGACCATTGACGGCAAGAACAGCCTGCCGATCTGCGCGGACAAGAACTTTAAGGACTATCCTCAGTGGAAGTTCGCGGACGGCACCTGGGTGGCTGGAGTGCAAACGCTGCAATATCTCTCGGAAAAGACCGGTTGCGCGCTGCCGTCCAGCCAGTAAGATCCATCGGGCGATCCGAACCCTGTTTTTTAAACGGACTGAAAAAACGGATGCCCCGACGGTATCCGTTTTTTCAGTTACGAAACATTCATTCGAATCCATCCACAAGGACATTTGAAATCGAGCCCGCGGTCTGATATAAACTAAGCACCCTATGATACTTTCCGACCGCGACATCAAGGAATACATCCGCCTGGGCAAGATCAGCGTCACGCCTTACCTGCCCGAGTGCATCCAACCGGCGTCGATCGACCTCCATCTCGACAGCGCGTTCCTGATATTCGACACCGTCAACCACCACATCATCGACGTCCGGCAGCCGGTCGACAACCTGATGCGCCGCGTCGAGATCGCCGACGACCGGCCGTTCATCCTGCACCCCGGCGAATTCGCCCTCGGCGCCACCTACGAAGAGGTCGGCGTCGGCGACGACGTCGTCGGCCGGCTCGAAGGCAAGAGCTCCCTCGGCCGCCTGGGCATCATCATCCACGCCACGGCCGGCTACCTTGACCCGGGCAACCGCCTGAAACTGACGCTGGAGCTGTCCAACATCGGCAGCCTGCCGGTCAAACTCTACTTCAAGATGCCCATCGCCCAGATGTCTTTCTGCCCCCTGTCCTCGGCCTGTCAGACGCCCTACGGCTCGAAGTCCCTGGGATCGAAATATTACGGCGCCAAGGAACCGCAGGCCTCGCAGATGTGGAAGAATTTCGGCCCCGGCGCGCCCCAACCCTGATCCTGAACCCGGCGGCTTCCCCGAACGCCGCCCCTCCCTTATGCCCCCACGCCTATCGCGGCTCGCCGCGGCCGCGCTGTCCCTCAGCCTCCTGTTCCTGCCCCTGCCCGGACTGGCCCAGAACCTCGATCTCGGACTGGTCTACGCTTCCGGCCTCGGCCTGCCGGGAATGGATATCCGCGACGTCGCTACGAGCCTCATCCGCTGCGCCCTGGCCTTGGCCGGTTTCATCATGATCCTGCGCATCCTGCAGGGAGGACTGCAGATGATCACCGACGGCGGCAGCGCCGAAGGGCGGAGCGAGGCCATCGAGACCATCAAGAGCGGCGTCATCGGCATGCTGATCCTCATGACCTCGGCGGCCGTGGTCCGCTTCGTGGTCGCGGCCGTGGTCAACGCTTCCTCGTATTATCTAACGTAAGCACCGCGCCCATATGATCAGACTCGGCATCAGCCGGATCGACAAGACCTTGCCCCTCCCGCGCTACGCCACGCCCGGTTCGGTGGCTTTCGACATCTACTCCCGCCAGGACGTCCGCGTCGCCGCCGGGGCCATCGAACTCATCCCGACCAACCTGATCGTCCGGGTGCCGGCCGGCCACGTCCTGCTCCTGTGCTCGCGCTCCTCCACTCCGCTGAAAAAAAGCCTGATGACGCCGCACGGACTGGGGATCATCGATCAGGACTTCCGCGGACCGCAGGATGAACTGCTGGTCCAGGTCTTCAACTTCGGCTCCAAGACGGTGACCGTCGCCCGCAACGAACGCATCGCCCAGGCGCTGATCGTGCCCATGGCCAAATGCGAATTCTTCGAACTGCCCGATCCTCCCCCGGCCGGCGCCAGCCGCGGCGGCTACGGCAGCACGGGTTGAAGCGGCAAAGTGCAAAAAGTCCGTGAGGAATTACAAAACCCGCTCTGACCGAGCGGGTTTTTGAAAATGCCGGTGCCTACTTCATCCCGAATTCCAGGATGTAGGGACGGAGCAGGTCTTCCAGCCGCTTCAGCGTGGCGGCCAGGCGGCCGTCGCGGTTGATCACGACCCGATCGAAGGTCGCGGCCAGCTGCCGCTCGCGATGGGCCGTCTTCAGGCGCGCGGCCAGGTCTTCCGGGGTGATGCCCGGGCGGGCTTCGAGCCGGCGCCTGACCTCGTCGAAACTGCCGACGTCGACGAAAACGGTCAGCGTCTCCGGGCGGGCCGATTTCACGGCCGCCGCGCCCTTGACGTCAAGGATGGCCAAGACCAGCGGATGGCGGGCCAGCAGCTTGTCCAGCTCGACGCCGGACGAACCGTAGAATCGGCCGTAATTCTCGGCCCACTCCAGGAACTCGCCGGCGTCGCGGCGCCGTTCGAACTCCTCGCGGCTCAGAAAATGGTAATCCCGGCCGTCGACCTCGCCCGGACGGGGCGTCCTGGTCGTGGTGGTGATAAGCTTCACCGCCGACGGCAGGCGCTGCTCGAGCAGCTTCTCGACGATAGTGGTCTTGCCGGCCGCCGACGGGCCGGTCACGACGATGAACTTGCCTCGTGACATGCGGACCTCCTGAACTCTTTAATAATGGCCAATGAACCGCCTCCAGATTAGCATCAGACCGGCCTTTTTAGCAACTGCCCGGCGGCGGCCGTTTCCTCAAGGTCATCTGTTGAGTTCGGCCAGGGCCGTAGTCAAGCTTTCGGCGCGGGCGGCCAGATCCGCGGGCATGACATCCTCGATCTTCTCTTTGATCCTGTTCGTGGCGTCGGTCAGCAGCTCCTTGCCGACCGGCGTCAGGCTGGCGTAGCGCGCGCGGGCATCGGCATCGTCCAGGTCCCGTTTGACCACGCCGGTCTTCTCCAAAGGCAATATCATCCGCGTCACGCCGGACGCGGTCAGGCCGAGCCGATCGGCCAGATCGACGCGCCGCAGCCGGCCCTCCGGCGCCTCATTCAGATAGTGGAGGATCATGAAATCCGTGAAGTCGAGACCCTGGGCGCTGAAACGCCTGGAGATCATCGAGTTGGTCCGGATGATCTCAAAGAAAAAATGAAGGATGTCGTCCATATTTAAGCTTAATAAATAATTGACATAGCAAGTATAACTGCAAATGATTGATATGTCAAGTATCTCTACCCTCACCCGCGAGCTAGGCACTTTTTGCTCACTGCTCCGCTCCAGGGCCATTGGCCTCAAAACCCGCCAGCGGCTATAATGGCAACCGAACTAACCTCCTCAATCCCCTATGCCGAATTTCGCCCCCGGCGAGCGAGCCAAACTGGAACCCTACGTCACCGACACCGAATCCGACATCTTCGCCGTCAAGAACCTCGAAGGCATCGTCGGCGCGGTCTACGCCCGCTACTCCCGGGCGGCCACCGGCTTCCGCGAGACACTGCTCAAGGAATTCATCGAGGAAGGCCAGATCAACGCGGCCAAGGCCCAGGACCTGATCGAACGGGTGCTCATCGCCTACGGCGACGACTCGGTCGGCGAACTCGAAGGCGCGCACGTCTCCTTCGAGAACATCTCCATCCTGGCCACCAAGGAGATCGAGGACCGGCGCATCGGCGGCTCCCCCATCGAGAAATCCACCCGCTACGTCCTCTTCGACCAGCCCGGCGCGGACGGCAACTTCCGCTACTACCGCGACCCGGCCGTCATGGCCTCGCCGCACGCCGAGGCCTACGTCGGGACCATGGACTTCATTTTCCGGACCTACGCCAAACTGGTCGGTCCGATGCAGGACCATTATAAGAAGCTGAAACCGCTCAACGCCGCCGAGTACGACATCAACGGCGACGGCGTCAAGGAAAAATTCTCCACTCTGTCCGGCGACGAGGACTTCAAGGCTTTCCGGCGGACCTACTCCGCCGACATCAAGACCAAGGCCTGCGACGCGCTGCGCTACCTGCTGCCGCTCGCGACCCAGGCCAACGTCGGCTTGTTCGGCAACGGCCGCTTCTTCCAGAACGTGCTCAACCACTGCTATTCGAGCGACCTGCCCGAAGCCCGGGATATCGCCGAGCGCGCCCGCGTCCAGCTGGACCGGATCATCCCCCGCTACGTCAAGCGGGCCAAGCGGCAGGATTATCTCGTCGCCAACCGCGGCCGGATGAACGGACTGGCCGCCGCGCTCTTCGCCGGTGCCGCGCCGCAGCCCGCTGATCAGGTCGCGCTCGTCGACCGCGGCGAAGACGCGCTGGCCGCGAAACTCGGCGCCGGACCGGCGGACGCCGCCGCCGTACGCGCCGCGCTCCAGGAAGAAGAGGACATCCTGCTCGTGAGCCACATGCTCTATCCGCACACGAACCTGCCGCTGGCGCAGATCCGCGACCGCGTCCGGGCCATGGCCGCCGCCGAAAGGCAGCGGGTCGTCGCCGCCTACGTCGGCGAACGCGCCACCCGCCGCGACCGGCCGGGCCGGGCCCTGGAGGCCGGCTATCCCTACACCTTCGACCTGCTCACCGACTTCGGCACCTACAAGGACCTGGAGCGCCACCGCATGACCACCCAGCTGCGCCAGAAATTCACGCCCAAGCTCGGTTTCGCCCTGCCGCCGGACCTGGAAGCGGCCGGTTTCGCCGCCGAAGCCCGCGACTGCGCCACCCAGGCTGCCGAACTCTACGACCGCCTGCTGCCCGACTTCCCGGAACAGGCCTCCTACGCGACGCTGCACGGCTCGCTGGTGCGCTGGGCCCTCGGCTTCAACGACCGCGAGGCCTCGCATCTCATCGAACTTCGGACCGCGCCGCAGGGCCATCCGTCCTACCGCAAGGTCTGCCAGCGGATCCATCAGGCCATCGCCGCCCGCTCGCCCTGGCGCGCCGGCGTCATCAAATTCGCCGACCACAACGACTATTTCTGGAGCCGGGCCGACTCCGAAGCCCGCCAGCGTTCCGAGGAACGGGCTCTGGAGAAGAAGTGAAAAATCAGGGAACCGGGGTGGACAATAATCCGCGGCTATTCTATTGTTGGCTCAAAGGCGATCCCCTTTGATCCAGCTTAAAGGAAAAACGTCCTTGGGCTCGGAGGAAAACAACTATGGCTAACATAGGCAAGTTCCTTGTCATCGACGGCACCGACGGCTCGGGCAAGGCGACCCAGACCAAGCTTTTGATATCCAGGATAAAGGAAGAGGGTCTCCCGGTCGAAACCATTTCCTTCCCCCAGCACGGCCAGCGCAGCGCCGGGCCGGTCGACGAGTATCTCGAGGGTCTCTACGGCGACCCGACGAAGATCGACGCGAAGATCGGTTCGACCTTCTACGCGGTCGACCGTTTCGCCGCCCGCGCCAAGATGCGCGGATGGCTCGAGTCCGGCTCGAATGTCGTCGCCGACCGCTACGTGAGCGCTAACATGGGCCACCAGGGCAGCAAGATAGACGACCCGCAGAAGCGGATGGAGTTCTTCCGCTGGAACGACGGGCTCGAGTACGGTCTCTTCGGCATCCCGCGGCCGGACCTGACCGTGATCCTGCACGTGCCGGCCGAGGTCAGCATGGAGCTGATCAAGAAGCGCGGCAACAAAACCGACGGCCACGAGACGCTCCAGCATCTCAAGAACGCCGAAGCGACGTATATCGAGATGCCCAAGCTCTTCCCGAACATGGTCCTGATCGAGTGCTTCCGGGACGGCCGGCTCCTCTCCCCGGCCGAGATCCACGCGCTGGTCTGGCAGATCGTCCAACCGCTGCTGGCCGCCTGAGGCCGGCATCCCAAGACCCGGTTCTAAAAACGGGTCTTTTTTGTTATACTGCCACTGAACGGCCTTGAGCCGGACTTACTCCGCCTAAACCCGGCGCGCCCGGGAAAAAACTATGCCGCGAACCCTGATCGATCCGGCCGACATTATTTCCGGATCCTGGAAGAATTTCACCAAGAACTGGCGCCTTTACGCCGAATTCACGATCTGGATAATCCTGCTGAGCCTGCTGGTCTGGGTCCTGAACATCCTGATCCGCTCGCTCCTCCCCGATCGGATCACCGCCAGCCTCGTTTTCTTCGCGACCACGCTGCCCATCTCCGTCGTCTTCGGCGTGATCCTCGCCGCGGTCATCGACGCCACGGCCAAGACCTTGCGCGGCGGCAAGGCCGATGTCCGGTCATCGCTGGCGGTCGGCGCCCACAAGCTCCTGTCCCTGATCTGGATCTCGTTCCTAGTGACGCTGATGCTGGTCTTGGGATTCATCCTGCTGATCGTGCCGGCGCTGATCTTCGGCGTCTGGTACGCTTTCTCCACCAACCACCTGATCGTCGACGATGTCCGCGGCACGGGAGCGCTCAAGAAGAGCAAGGCCCTGGTGTCCGGCCGCTGGTGGCCGGTGATGTTCCGCATCGCCGTGCCCTGGCTGGTCTTCGCCCTGTCCGCCGGTTTCGGCCTGCGCCTGACCTATCTGCTGCTCGGCGCCGTGCTGGGCGACCCGGGGACTTTCTTCGGGACCATTGCCGACGTCTACGCCCTCACCGACCTGCATCTGCTCGTGACCACGATCGTGCCCCAGATCTTCTACGGCCTGAGCCTGCCGCTGTTCATCGGCGCGAACCTGATCCTCTGGAACGACCTCAAGCGCCCCAGTTGATGAAGTCCGGGAGTTCAAAGTCGGAAGTTTTTGAGTTAAGATAAAAGGACTTCGTGCTTTAAACTCCCACCAACCACTATGCACCTCGAACCGGTCATCGGCCTGGAGATCCACGTCCAGCTCAAGACCAAGTCCAAGATGTTCTGCGGCTGCTCCAACCGCGGCGAATTCGAGCCGCCCAACACTACCGTCTGCCCCGTCTGCCTGGGAGAACCAGGCGCCCTGCCGGTGATCAACGCCCGGGCCGTGGAATTCGGCGTGCTGATCGGTCTGGCGCTCGGCGGCAAGATCGCCGAAAACTCCAAATTCGACCGCAAGAACTATTTCTACCCCGACCTGCCGAAAGGCTACCAGATCTCCCAGAAGGACCTGCCGGTCGTCGAGGGCGGGACCGTCTCGTTCCCGGTAACCGAAAAGAACGGCAAGAAGCGGACCGCGACGGTGCGCCTCAACCGCGTGCACCTCGAAGAGGACGCGGCCAAATCCATGCACTCCCCTGACGGCAAGTCCTCCTTCGTCGATTACAACCGCGGCGGCACGCCGCTCGCCGAGATCGTCACCGAACCGGACATCGCCACGCCGGCCGAAGCCAAGGCCTTCCTCCAGGAACTGCGCCTGATCATGCGCTATCTCGGCGTTTCCGACGCCGACATGGAGAAGGGGCATCTGCGCTGCGACGCCAACATCTCGCTCCGCCAGGTGCCGGACGACCCGGCCAAGGAAAAATGGCAGCCCCAGCTCAACCCCAAGACCGAGGTCAAGAACATCAATTCCTTCCGCGCGGTGGAAAAGGCCCTGGAATTCGAGATCGACCGGCAGTCGTTGCTCTGGGTCAACGGCCAGCCGCCGCGGGTCCAGGAGACGCGGGGCTGGGACGACGACAAGAACGAGACCGTGCCGCAGCGGACCAAGGAAGAGGCTCACGATTACCGCTATTTCCCGGAACCGGACCTGCCGCCGCTGAACCTGGCGGAGATCACCGCCAAACTCCGCGGTCGCGTCCCGGAACTGCCGGAAGCGCGCCGCCGCCGCTTCGTGGAAGAATACGGATTCACCGAAGCCGACGCCAAGACGCTCTGCGACGAGAAGGACCTGGCCGATTACGCCGAACAGGTGATGTCCGAGCTCCAGGAGTGGTTCGCGTCCGCGCCCGGCGCCGACGGCAAGAAGCCGGACTGGGACGCCCACCGCGCGGAGCTGGCCAAACTGGCCGGCGGCTGGCTGCTGTCCAAGCTGGGTGGCGTCCTGACCGAACTCAAGCTCGGCCCGCGCGACCACAAGGTCACGCCCGAGAACTTCGCTGAACTGCTGACTCTGATCCACGGACGCAAGGTCACCGGACAGAACGCCCTCCTGGTCCTCCAGGAGATGGCCGTGACCGGCGGCGACCCGTCGATGATCATCGAGGAAAAGAACCTGGGGCAGGTCGAGGACCGGGGCGAGCTGGAGCTGGTCGTCCAGAACGTCATCGGCGCCAACCCCAACGTCGTGACCGACTGGCGGGCCGGCAAGGCCAATGCCATCCAGTTCCTGATCGGCCAGATGATGAAAGCCACCCGGGGCAAGGCCTCGCCGCAGACCGCCCGCGAGATGCTGGAGAAGGAATTGAACAAGAAAGTTTAGAGTTTAAAGTCAAAAACATCGAGTTGGGGAACCCCGGGCACGCACCCGGGGTTTTAGCAGGCGGAGGACGGGATGCAATGCGGCCGGCTGAAACGAGCGAGGCCGTGAGCCGCACTGGACTGCGCGGCGGAACGGCGAACGAGCGAAGCCGGACGCGGTGCGCCCGGACCCGCAGCTGCCGGCAACGTAAAAACCCCGCCTGAGCGGGGTTTTTAGCGTTTGGATGGACTATTTCTTCTTGGGCAGGATCTTGAACATGCCCGTCCCGCACACCGTGCAGGTGCCCTTCATCGCCGGGCGGGTGCCGCCGCCCTTAGCGGGCATGGCGATCTCGTTCGCGTCCTTCATCTCCCGCTTCTCCTTGCACTTAACGCAATAGCCAATGGTTGCTTCGGCCATACGCTTAGATAAATAAGGTTAATTATTTCCTGTCCACAGTATAGCACTTACCCTAAAATAAGGCTAATTTTTGGCAAGATATATTCTGGAAAAAAGCCAAATTTTGCCCTATTTTAGCTTATTTTGCCGCGGTGGATAAATCCGGCTTAAAGACGATCTTTCAGCCTAAAAAATCGGCGGCGATCTTTTCGGCGGCAGACGCGTTTTTCACCCAGCGGATATCTTTATCGCGACGGAACCAGGTCAATTGGCGCTTGGCAAAACGCCTGGTGTCGCGTTTGATCTGCCTAACGGCCTCTTCCAAGGGTATCTGGCCGCGCAAATACGCTCCCAACTGACGGTGGCCGAGAGCGGTCAGGGCCGGCAGCTGCCGACCATGACGCCGCCCGAGGCGATCAGCCTCTTTTACCAGCCCCCGCCTGATCATTTCGTCGACACGGGCCTCGACCCGCCGGTATATCTGCGGCCGCGGCCGCTTGACGCCCAGCTTCAGCACGTCAAAGACCGGCTGGCCGGTCGCCTGCTGAGCGGAGAACGGCTGGCCGGTCGCCCCGATGACCTCAAGGGCGCGGATCATGTAGCGGCGGTTGCCGGCGGAAATGCGGCCGGCGTAATCGGGATCGAGGCGGACCAGCCGCCGGTAAAGCGCGGCGGTGCTGATAGCGTCCATCCGCCGGCGGAACCGCGGCTGAGGCGGCACGCGGGGTATCACGAAATCATCGGTGACGACCCGCAGATACAGCCCGCTGCCGCCAGCCAGGATCGGCACGCGGCCGCGGCCGATGATCTCGCGCGCGCGGCGCCGGGCCAGCGCCTGGAATTCGGCGACCGTGACCGGCTGGGCCGGCGAGCGGAAAGCGATCAGATGGTGCGGCACTCCCCTGGCCAGATAGACCTTGCGGCTGCCGCGCTTCACCCATTTGCCGGGAATGATGTCCGAACCGATGTCCGTACCGCGATAAAACTGCCGCGAGTCGGCGGAGATCACCTCGCCGCGGAATTTCTTGGCCAGAGCCACGGCCAGGTCGGTCTTGCCCGACGCCGTCGGCCCGACGATGGCGATGAGCTTGGGTAATTTTGATTTCGCACTGACCTCCATATGTCATTCCCGCGCAGGCGGGAATCCAGCGATTTATTTGACGTCAATCGATTTGCTATTGATCCTGTATATTCATTCCGGGCCAACAGATCACCGTCGCCTTCGCGGGGATGACATCAAGCGGCCTCCTCCAAAACGCCGGTCAGCATCCATTCCATGGCTTTGTCGATCCTGACCCGGACCAACCGGCCGCGCAGGTCGGCCGCGGTCGGGAAACGGACCAGCTTGAGTTCGCGCGAATTGCCGCCGCACCAGCCTTCGCCGCGCTGCTCGACCAGCACCTCGACCGTCCGGCCGAGATAAGCCTGGTTCTTGCGCAGCACCGTCTCTTCCATCAGCTGCTGCAGCACGTTCCAGCGCCGCTTCTTCTCGGTCCGCGGCACGTCGTCCTGGTACAGCTTGGCCGCCTGGGTGCCGGAACGGGTGCTGTACATGGCGTTGTAGGAGATGTCAAAATCGGCTTCTTTATATAAGCTAACCGTATCTTCGAACTGTTCAGCCGTCTCACCGCAGAAGCCGACGATGATATCCGAACCGAGGGCGATGCCCGGCACGCGGGCGCGGACCTTGCGGATGATCTCCAGGTACTGTTCGCGGGTATAACGGCGGTTCATGCGGCGCAGCACCTCGTTGTTGCCGGCCTGGACGGGCAGGTGCAGGAAATTGACCTGTTTGGGCAGGGCCAGGGCGTCGATGACCTCCTCGGTCATGTTCATCGGATGGGCGCCGGTGAAATTGACGCGGCGGATGCCGGAGACCTGGTTCACCTCCCAGAGCAGGGCGGCGAAATGGTTCCGATAGGGATTGGCGGCGCTGAAGACGGCCGGATCCGGGGCCTCGTAGGTGTTGATGGCCTGGCCCAGGAGCGTCACCTCGATGGTGCCTGCGGCGGCCAGCCCGCGGACCTCGGCCAGCACGTCGCCGGCCGGCCGGTTGCCGCCGAAACCGCGGGCGAACGGCACGACGCAGTAGGTGCAGAATTTCTTGCAGCCGGTCTGGAGCGTGACGAAGGCCTGGAATTTCGAGGCGTAGCGCGGCGTTATCTTCAGGTAGTCGGCTTCGGCGTCGCCGCTCGTCGCCAAGGCCGGATTCAATCCGGCGATCCGGCGCGGCAGCTGCGGCAGGTCCTTGATCGGGAAGAACAGGTCGGCTTCGGGCATCTTGGCCCGAATGGCGCCGTCCTGGTCGCGGCCGGGCAGGCAGCCGGTGACCGCCACAATCAGGTTGGGGCGCTTGGCCCGCAGTTTCTTGAAATCTTTCATCTTGCCGAAAACGCGGTCCTCGGCGGTCTGCCGCACCGAACAGGAATTGATGATGATGACGTCGGCTTCGGCCTGGCGCCGGGTTTCCTCCAGGCCCATCCGGTCAAGCAAAGCCGCGATCCGTTCGGAATCGGACTTGTTCATCTGGCAGCCCAGGGTCATCAGGTAATACTTACAGACGGACATAAACGCTGATTAGTCCGCTTAAATTAGCATCAAAAAGCGGCCGCGTCAACAACGGTCGGCCGGCTCGCCGGGCCGCAGCCGGCCGCCCGATTGACAATTCCCGGCTGGCCCGATAAGTTCACCTGTCCCGCCATAGCAACAGGAGTCGCAGCATGGAAGAACGCACCGCCGACGTCATCGATCTTTTGAACAGCCGCCGATTCGACCGCCAGCTTTTCGACCGCGTGCGCGGCGTGATCAACGCCCGCCTGATCGACGGCTGCCTCTACCTGGAGATCCATTCGTCCGGCTGCTCCCTGCCGCCGGCCTGGATCGAGACCGTCGTCTGCACGGTGGAAGACCGGCTGACCGGCACCCTGACCTCGGCGCCGATAAGTTCGGTCATCCGCCAGGATGACGGGCATGTCCTAGCCAAGACCGGGACGCTGAAGCCGCCGCTGACGTCAGCGCACATGCTGTCCGGCGAAGCCGTGATACGCCTGACCTCGATCAGCGGCTGCCAGGCCGAACGCCGGCTCCAGCCGCTTCTCGTCGCCAAACCGCAGCCATGACCTGGCGGCGGTTTATTCGTTATCGAAAGATAGGCTGAAATAAGGCTGAATTGATTGACTTTTCAGCCTAAAAATGCTACGCTTTACATTGATATAAATAACCTCCATCATATGCGCCACGAAGCCGCCCGACAGCAGCCTGAAGAGGCTCCAGCCGAGGAAAAACCGAAATTCGATATCGACCGGGAAGCGGCCGCGGCCCAAGAGGCCGAAGTCTCTGCGCCGCCGTCGCGATTTGCCCTGGATGTCGGCGAATACCGCCTGATCGGCGACCAGCTGGCGAAAAAGGAGAAGGAAAAGCTCCACGTCAACGAGGCCAGCGAGGCCCTGGGGCGCGGCAGCCATGCCGCCGAAGCCCTGGCCGAATCCATCGATTCGGACATCACCGATCTGACGCACAAACGCGAATGGCTGTTGGCGCAATATCCGGACAAGGGCAAGGGGTTCATTGAGGACATGGCCGCCATCGACAAGCTCAAGATGGACCTGGCGAAGAAACAGGGAAAATTGAGCGATCTCGATAACGCCGCCAGTCATGCCAATTACCCCGGCGGCGAACGCGGCGCCAAGGCGGAGATGGACTTTCTCAGGGGAGGCATCCAGAAGTTGGAGCGGGACATCGAGGCCGTGTATCAGAAGCACGCCGGGCAGGAAAAACCGCAGGCGGAACTGCCTCCGCCGCTCCCGGGCTCGCCGGAACGGCCGATCGAGGTCACCGAGGACATGATCGTCGCGGAAGAGCCGATCATCCTGCTCACGCCGGAGATGCGGAAACGGACGGCGGCCGCCGCCGAACGGAACCAGGGAGTGTCCAAGGACAACAGCGACGCCGAACTGCTGGTCTATGACGCTTTCCGGGACATGAAGCCCGTCTCCGGCCAGGAAATGGACGCGGCCGTCAAAGCCAATAAGCTCAGCCCGGAACGGCAGGCCGATCTCGCCAAAGCCGTGACTTTCCTTGAACAAAGGATGTTCGAGGTGCAGGAGGGGCTGGAACGGGCCACCCAGGTCAAGAAGGCCGATGGTTCGGTCGAGACCAAGATGGTCAACGAGCCGGGCGTCAAGGAGCTGGCCAAGGAGGCCAAGGACAAGTACGGCATCGCCGACCTCCAGGAACGGCTGCTGGCCAATACGACCTCGGGGATCGGCAGATTCGCCTTCGGCCTGAAGAAGCTCTTCAATCCGGGCCTGCGCCGGCTGGTCAACGATTATGACGCGAAGACGACCGTTGCCAGCAAGCTGACCGCCGAGATCGACTCCATCAAGGACATGGCGAAAAACCCCCGCGCCCACGAAGCGCGGCTGCAGTCGATCAACACCAGACTGCACGCCTTGCGCCAGAGGATGAAACAGCCGCCGCCGGTCGTCAACGTCAAGGTCCGCTGAGAGACATCAAAAAACCCGCCAGCCGCAAGCTGGCGGGTTTTGGTTTTATCGGGGACGGCCGGCTGGCGGATCAGAGCGCGGCCTTGCGCCGGGTGACGCTCTCCTTGACCTTCTTGACGAAGGCGCCGAGCGCCATCCGCTTCTCCTGCTTCCGGCCGCGGGTGCGGACGTTGACCGACTTCAAGGACTTCTCCTTGTCGCCGATGACCAGCATGTAGGGAACCTTCATCTTCTCGGCCTTGCGGATCTTGTAGCCCACGGTCTCGCGCAGCTCGTCATAGTTCGAACGGATGCCCTCGGCCAGGAGCAGCTTATGGAGCTTCTGGGCCGTCTTCCAGTGGTCCTTGCCCACGGGAATGACCTGGACCTGGACCGGGGACAACCAGAGCGGGAAAGCGCCGGCGTAATGCTCGATGAGGAAGCCAATGAAGCGCTCGTGGGTCCCGAGCGGCGCCCGGTGGATGCATAGCGGCGTCTTCTCGCCGCCGTCCTTGTCGGCGTAGGTCAGCCCGAAACGCGCCGGCACGGCAAAATCGACCTGGTTGGTGGCGATGGTGAACTCGCGGCCGATGGAGCTCCAGACCTGGACGTCGATCTTCGGGCCGTAGAAGGCGGCCTCGTTGGGCACCTCGACGTAGTTGATCTTCTGGTCGATGAGCGTCTGGCGGACCAGGTCCTCGGTCTTCTTCCAGAGTTCCGGCTGGTCGATGTATTTCTTGCCCAGCTCGCGCGGATCGTGCGTCGAGAAGCGCATGACGTACTTGGTCAGGCCGAACAGCTTGAAATAGGCCAGGTACATGGCGTTGACGGCCTTGAATTCGGAGGCGAACTGCTCCGGCGTGCAGTAGATGTGCGCGTCGTTCATGTTCATCGAGCGGACGCGCATCAGGCCCAAGAGCTCGCCGCTCTGCTCGTAGCGGTAGCAGGTGCCGTATTCGGCCAGGCGCAGCGGCAGGTCGCGGTAGCTGCGGGGCTCGGCGGCGTAGATCTGGTGGTGGTGCGGGCAGTTCATGGCCTTGAGGTAGTAGACCGACTCGCCGCCTTCCTCCTTCATGGTCATCGGCGGGAACATGCTGTCGGCGTAGTACGGCAGGTGGCCGGAGGTCTTGTACATGATCTCCTTGGCCAGGTGCGGCGTGCGGACGCGGCAGTAGCCGCCGCGGAACTCGGTCTCCTTGGCCAGCCGCTCCAGCTCCTCGGTCAGGATGGCGCCGTTGGGCAGCCATAGCGGCAGTCCGGGGCCGACCAGATCGCTGAAAGAGAAGAGCTTCAGTTCCTTGCCCAGCTTGCGGTGGTCGCGCTTCTCCGCTTCTTCCAGCATCTTCAGATGCTCGTCCAGTTCGGCCTGGGTCGGGAAAGCGTAACCGTAGACGCGCTGGAGCATGGGATTGGTCTCCTTGCCCCGCCAGTAGGCGCCGGCCACGTTCTTCAGCCTGATGACGCCGACGTCCTTGGTCGTGGCCACGTGCGGCCCGCGGCAGAGGTCCACGAACTTGCCGGTGCGGTAGATGGACGCCTTGGCCGCGCCAGCCTCGATGTCGGCGGACTCCTCCTCGCTGACCGCGGTCGTGCCTTTCCTCTTCAGGTCCTCGAGGAGCTGAACCTTATAATCCTGTTTCAGACCGCGGAACATCTCGATGGCCTCGTCGATGGGCAGCTCCTCGCGGACGAATTCGATCTTGCGGCTGATGAGCTGGTTCATCCGCTTCTCGATGCGCTGGAGGTCGAGCGGCACGAGCGGCCGAGCCAGGTCGATGTCGTAGAAGAAGCCGTTCTCGATGACCGGGCCGACGCCGAATTTGGCTTCAGGAAAGAGTTCCTGGACGGCCGCGGCCAGGACGTGGGCGGCCGAATGGCGCATGGTATCGACTTTGGTGAAATCGGCTGGTTTGATGGCGGGCATAATTAAGCTTAGATCCGACTCTTTATCACGGGATATAGATTACCTCTTAACGCGGCGTGTTTCAAGAAGCTGACGCCAAGCCGCGCGGCGACAAAAAAGCCGACCTTAACGGTCGGCCGTCCTGACAACGGCCGCTATGGCGTGACCGCGCGCCAGGTGCCGTTCTCGACCCGCCAGATGCGCGTGGTCGTGGCGGCCAGCAGAACGGTGCTGGCGTCATGGTAGGCGTCCCTGTAATCGATGCTGGTGTTGTTGGCGATCACGACCGACTTGCCGGCGGCGGCGGCTATCCCGGCGTTGTTGCTGATATTGACGTTGCCGTTCGGAGCGAAGAACACCGCCCCGAGGCAGTTGTTGCTGATGTCGATGGCCGGGCTGGCGCTGCTCGTCGTGTGCATCATGATGAAGCTTTTGGCGTTGCCCGAACCGTTGACCTGGGCGTTGTTGCTGATAGTGATGACGCCGTCGGCGGTGATGAGCGTGCTGTTGGCGCCGAAAGCCGGATTGAGTTGGAGGACGGCGTTGTTGGCGAAACCGATGGTACCGGTCACCCAGAGCGGGCCGTTCAGCGTCACCGTGCCGCCGATGGTCAAATTTCCGGATATTTTCATCGGGCCGAAGGAGCCGCCGGACTGGGTCAGGTTGCCGTTATTGGTGCCGCCATCCGTGGCGGCCTTATGCCAATAGGTCAGGTCCAGGGTCGGGCCGGCCGGCAAGGTCGGCGTGGCCTGGCTGCCATAAGCATGACTGACGCCGGCATTGCCGGTGTTGGTCGTTTTATAATAGACTTCGTTGCCGTAAAACTGGTTGTTGGTTACCCGGTCGGCATGCGCGTCGCCGTGCACCTGACAATTATTGATCAGTCCGTTGGCCAGGGAGACGTAGACCGGGCCGCTGATGCTGTTATCGTCGCAATTGATGCTGCCCTGGGAATAGACCGGTCCGCCGGTGATCGCGGCGTGAGCGCCGAAGGTGACGCCGTCGCTGCCGACCTGCAGCGAGTAAGCGAGGCCGGGATCGGTCGTCGGCGGGTCGTTGGTGGCGTTGACGTTGACTTTCATCTTCTTGCCTTTAGCCGACTTGCCGGTCGAACTGACGGTCCGTGACGTGCCGCTGCCGGTGACGACCGTGGTATAGGTGCCGCCGCCGAAACTGACGTTCGATTCCCCCGCGAAATTTACGCCGTAGGTTCCGCCGCACTTGGATCCGTCGGTGGCGTTCAGGCAGTAGATGGCCTTGCTGAGTCCGGCCTCGGCGATCTCCTGGACCGAAGCGGCCTCCACTCCGGCCCTTGAGGCCACCCGGGTGGTGGTCAGGTATCTGAGCAGGATGGCCGAAAAAGCCAGGACCAGCGCCATCAGGACCGCGGCGGAAAGCAACGCGAAACCGCGGGCGCTTGGCGTCCGCGGCAGCCGATGACGCCGTCTGAGGTTATTTCGGGCGTTCTTCGGTCCTGAGGCCGGGCCGAACACGGGTCTGGAAATAGTCATTCTTATCACTCTTATATTTTACCCCATTATCCGCTCTGATTGAAGAGCTTATCCCAAATCGGACGGAAAAGAAAAAATCCCTCGGAGGGAAGAAAAACTCGCCTTAATTGACCTGGATGCCGGCGGCTACCTCACTTCCACCCGGATATGATCGACGATATTCGGCAGTCGGCTAGCCCAGAACGGCGAGACTTTGACCGACGCCGAAGAGACGCCTTCGATCTTCTCCAGATAACCCCGGGCCGCGTCCACGGTGACCCCGGTCAGCTTGGCCGGATCGAGCGCCGCCGCTTCCGGGGACAGGATGGAAAGCCCCGCGGCCGCGACGCGAAGGTTGGCTTCGCCTGAAGCCGGGTCGGTTTTCTCCACCGTCACCTTGGTGGCCTGGTCCTCGACCCGCTGGAACCGGCGGTCGAAAGGCACCAGCTCCTTGAGCTTGGCCGTCACGACCTTCTGAAAAGCGGCGTTGTCATAGAACACCCCGGACAGCTTCAGCTTCATGGTCAGGGAGAATTCGGCGGCTTCGGAGCCGATGGGTTCGTCGGTCAGCTGATTGAGGATCTCGGCGCTGATGATGGCGCCGCTCGAAGCTGTCCCGCCCTCCTTGGCCTTCAGCATCAGCCGGTCGGTCAGGTCCCGGGTCAGCTTGTCCTTGACGACCTCGGCCGCGCTGGCGACGTCCTCCTTGGTCACCATGCGCACGTCCTTCACTCCCCCGCCGATGGGGCTGACCGTCGCCACGGTGAAATACTTGCGGTTCTCCGGCAGCAGGCCGGGGATGGTGAAGCTGGCGTCGCCGATCTCGCCGCCGGCGCCGACCTGGTCGGCGAAGACGTCGACCTCGACCGAACCGCTGGCCGGCACGACCACGGTCTTCTTGATGCGGAACAGCCGGCCGTCGGCCGCGGCCAGGCGGGTCGTGGCCACGAGCGTCTGGGCGCGGGGCAGCGTGCTTTTGACGGCGACGCGTCCGGTGGCCGGGACGTCCACTTTGACCACGGAGGTCGAGGGGAATTTCTGCGTCAGTTCGTCGGTCAGCTCGATGACCTCGCCGGAGATCTCGCCGGCGATCGGCTGGCGGGAAACGTCGATGACCGTATCCAGCGTGACCTCGTCCTGCCGGGAAAGGACGACCACGGTGGCCCGCGACAGCACGACGTAAAGGACCAAGGCGATCGTGCCCAGGGTCAGCGCCAGGAACAGGGTGGCGATGCGCCGGAAAAGCGCCACGTGGGTCGCGGGCAGGGCCGGCTGTTTGGCGTCAGAGTCGTTCATGTCCCTAATATAGCACTAAATGGCCGGCACATGAAGTTGTGAAGTGGTGAAGATGTGAAGTGGCGAAACAGCGATACTTCGCAACTTTATAACTTTACAACTCCTCAACTTCACGACAGCACCGCTCCCCGTCCCAGGATCTTCTCGATGGCGCTGATGGCTTCGCTGGAAAATTCGATGGAATAGCCGGTCTCGATCTTTTTGGTCGCCTTACCGTCCTTGGCCTCCAGGACCACCTGCCGGCCGCCGGGATAGGCGGCCAGCACGCGCTTGAGCTCGTCGGCGAAGGTCTTGGTCATCGCGGCCGGCACGGCGAGGCGCACCCGGCCGGCCTCGGAGATGAGTGCCTTCCCGGCCCCGGCCGGTCCGCGGCCGCCAGTGGCGTACGCCAGCTGCTCCCGGATCGCCTCGACCGTGCCCGGGGCCAGAGGCGTGGCTTTCTCGCAGATCAGCTTGGGCTCGCCGTCCTTCTCCTGATACTTGCCTTCGACCATGACCGCGGCGTCGGCGACCATGATGCCGGAACACTGTTTGAACACCGAGGGGAAAACGACGACCTCGATGTTGCCGCTCATGTCCTCGAGCCGGGCGAAGGCCATCGGTTCATTGGACTTGGTGACGATCTGGCGGATCTGGGTGACGGTGCCGCCGACCCGGACCAGCCCAGTGTAGTATCGGTTGTCCGGCAGCGACTTGATCGGCGCCAGCAGCGCGCCGAAATACTCGGCGTATTCCCGGAACGGATGTTCGGAAACGTACAGGCCGAGCAGCTCCTTCTCCCACAGCAGCTTCTCGCGCTTGGTGGCCGGCGGCACGGCCCGGAGCGTCAGGCCGGCCGAAGCGACGAGCGGCGTGGCGCTGAACATGTTGGCCTGGCCGGAGTTGATGTCCTTCATGGCGCTCTTGTGGAAGGTCAGGACCTGGTCGATGTTGGCCAGCAGCTGGTTCCGCTCCCCCATCTGGTCCATGGCGCCGGACTTGATCATGGCTTCGAGCGACTTCTTGTTAAAGCCCTTGGAATCGATGCGCGAGGCCATGTCAGCGATGCTTTGGAACGGTCCGCGGGCCTCGCGTTCGGCGATGACCGCGGCGATGGTGTCGGAGCCCAGGTTCTTGACGCCCTCGAGCCCGAAACGGATGGTCTTGTCGTCGATGTAGGTGAAGCTGGCGCCGGAGGAATTGACGTCCGGCGGCAGGACGGCGATGCCCATGCGCCCGCATTCGGCCACGGCGCTGGCCACGGTCTCCATGTCCCCGGACTGGGACTCGGCGGAGAGGACGGCGGTCATGAACTCGGCCGGATAATTGGCCTTAAGATAGGCCGTCTGGTAGGCGACGACGGCGTAGGAGGCGGCGTGGGCCTTATTGAAGCCGTAGGCGGCGAAGGGCTTGATCAACTCCCAGATCTGATCGATGGTCTTGGGCGCGACGTTGTTCTTGGCGCAGCCCTCGCGGAACTTGGTCTCCTGTTTGGCCATCTCCGCCGGGATCTTCTTGCCCATGGCCTTGCGGAACTTGTCGGCCTCCATCCAGTCGTAGCCGGCCAGGTGGATGGCCGTGAGCATGACGTCGTCCTGGTAGACCAGCACGCCGAGCGATTCCTTCATGAAGCTCTCCACCCGCGGTTCGAAGTAAGTGATGAGCGACGGGTCGTGCTTGCGCCGGATGTATTCAGGGATGGATTCGATCGGACCGGGACGGTACAAGGCGACCATGGCCATGATGTCGAAGATGCTGGTCGGCTTGAGCTGCATCAGGTAAGTGGTCATGCCCGAGCCGCCGAGCTGGAACAGGCCGGTGGTCTCGCCGCGGGCCATCAATTCGAACGCTTTCTTGTCGTCCAGCTTCAGGCCGTGCAGGTCGACGTCGATGCCCTTGGTGCGCTTGATGATCTTGACCGCCTGCCCCAGGATGGACAGGTTGCGGATGCCCAGGAAGTCCATCTTCAGGACGCCGGCGCCGTCCTCGCCGACGGCGTTCATGTCGAACTGGGTGATGATCTTGTCGCCGCCGGGCTCGCGCTGCAGCGGCACGTAGTCGGTGAGCGGGCCGGGGGCGATGACCACGCCGGCGGCGTGGACCGAACAGTGGCGGGCGCAGCCTTCGACCTTGCGGGCCAGGTCGAGCAGCTGCTTGACGCTCGGGTCGTTGTCGGCCAATTCCTTGAGTTCCGGGGTTTCGTTGAGGGCCCGCTCGATGGTCATGGCGAAACCCTGGCTGCCCATGGGGATCAGCTTGGCCACGCGGTCGACGAAGGAATATTGCAGGCCCAGCGCCCGGCCGACGTCGCGCACGGCGGCGCGGGCGGCCATGGTGCCGAAGGTGCCGATCTGGGCGACCTTGTCCGCGCCGTATTTGGCAGTGACGTAAGCGATGACCTCGTCGCGGCGGTCGTCGGCGAAATCGACGTCGATATCAGGCGCGGAGGGGCGGAAAGGATTGAGGAAACGCTCGAATGGGAGCTTAAAATAGAGCGGATTGACCGGCACGATGTCGATGGCGTAGGAGACGAGCGAGCCGGCGGCCGAACCGCGCGTGGTCGAAACGATGCCTTGTTCGCGCGACCAGTGGACGTAGTCGGAAACGACCAGGAAGTAGACGGCATAGCCTTTCTTGGCGATGATCTCCAGCTCGTAGTCCATTCGCTGCTTCATCTCCGCAGTGACTTCGGGGACTTTATCAGCGATGCCCTGGTAGGCGCGCTCGCGCAGAACCTCGTCGTAGGTCTTGCCCTCAGGGAGCGGATAATTGGGGAACTTCCATTTGCCGAGTTCGATCGTGACATTACAGCGCTCGGCGATCTTCGCCGTGTTGGCCACGGCTTCGGGATGATCAGCGAAGGCCGCCTCCATCCGTTCGCCGCTGACGAAGGAGTAGTCGACGCCCAGAAGGCGCGTCCGGTCGTCCTGCTGCACGGTCTTGCCGGCGCCGATGCAGATCAGGATGTCATGCGCCTCGGCGTCGTCCGGCCGCAGATAATGGACGTCCTTGGTGGCCGCGAGCGGCGCGCCGGTCTTCGCCGACAGCTTGGCCAAGTCCTCGTTGCGGGCGCGCTGTTCGTCCATTTCCGGATGGTCCTGGACCTCGAGGAAGAAATTATCCGGTCCGAAGATGTCGCGGTATTCCTTCACCAGCGCCTCGGCTTTGTCCGGCTCGTTGACCTCGAGCGCCTTGGCGATGTCGCCCTTGAGCCCGCCGGAGAGGCAGATGATGCCGGCGGAGTATTTGCGGAGCAGGTCTTTGTCCACGCGCGGCTTATAGTAAAAGCCTTCGAGGTGCGCGGCGCTCGAGATCTTGAGCAGGTTCTTGTAGCCCTCGTTGTTCTCCGCGAGCAGGATGATCTGGTACGGCCGGTCGTCGATGCGCGGCCGCTTGTCGGTCATCTTGTGCTGCGCCAGATAGACCTCGATGCCGATGATCGGCTTGATCTCGGCTTTCTGACAGGCCTTGTAAAACTCGATGACGCCGTACATTGCGGCGTAATCGGTGAGCGCCAGGGACTTCATCCCCTGTTCCTTGGCGAACTTAACCAGGTCGTCTATCTGCGGCAGGGCCTGCAGGAGCGAGTAATGGCTGTGGACGTGGAGGTGGACGAAGGGGGAAGACATGGGTTTATTCCTTTTCAACCGGCAGGTTTTAATTCGCTAAAACTCCTAGCAACCAAGTACCCAATAAATGGTGCGCAGTAAAACCTACGTGAGGTGGCTCAATGAAGTAACCAGGTTCGTACATATTTTTAATGTAACGCTCACACTGTACCCTATTTGCAACACAATTTCTATACATCAACCGAGCTAACAAAAAGCGCCGGCCGCGAAGTGCGGTCGGCGCTGTTGGAGGACCTATTCGTCTTCGAGCGGCTTGCCGTTGACGGCGATGCGCCCCAGGAAATCCCGGCGGGCGCGGCGTCCGCAGCGGCGGGCCAGCCTCATCAGCCATCCATATTTCCTCTTGATCGCCCGGATCTGCCTGTCGGTCATGAGCCTGCCGACAGGACGCGGTGCGGGCTTTTTGGCCCTGATCTTCATCTGCGCCTCCTTCGGCTGGATTTGGGTTTTTGTCTGCTCAAATGAGCTAATAACGGCTTAATATAGCATAAAAATTGTCTTTTGTCAATGGGACCGGTTGACTGATCCAATAAAAAAGAACCCCTGTAGGGGTTCGGAAGATCAGACGTCGCCGGTGCGTTCAGCGTAATCGTCCGGAACCTTGCCGGCGTTGGGCACGAAGATCCAGAGCAGGATATACGGCCAAAAACCGACGCTGTAGAAAAAGAACGCGACGCCCCAGACGAGGCGAACGACCCAAAGCGGCAGACCCAGATAATAGGCCACGCCGGCGCAGACGCCGCCGATCCAGCTTTTTTGGGGCAAACAATGCAGACCGCTCAGCTGCTTTTCCGCCATTTCAGACCTCCTGATCCCTGGAAAGAGCATCGGCATTTTTCCACCGGCGGGCGATCCTGTCAACCCGGATATGAAAAACCCCGCCAAGGGCAGCGGGGTCGCGACGAATAGAGGGGCTAGATGACGAAAACGCCGTTGAGGCTGAGCAGGGTGACAGCGTCGTCGGGCAGCATCTGACCGGCCGGCAGCGCCCTTTTGACCTGGCGCAGGACGTCCTTGGCCTGAGCGGCGCCGATTAGACAGCCGTCGAAGGCCGAATCGAAATCGTCCATCCACAACTGATCCAAAGGCGGCAGCATGGCGTCGTCGAGCGTCTTGGCCTCGACCGTGCCCTGGCCACCGGCGTCGGCAGCGGCGAAGAAAGCATTGAGCCAGTTGCTGACCAGCGTCAACGCGGTGTTGAGGACCATCTCCTCGACCAGGTCCTCGGTCTCCTCCGGCGTGAGCGGCGTCGGATGACGCAACTCCCGCTCCGCGTCGGCCAGCGCCTTCTTCAATTCGGCCGGATCAGCGCCTTGAGCCAGACCCATCTGTTCGAAGAGTTCGAGCACCTGCTTGATCTCTTCGTCGGTGGCCGGCTGGGTGGCGGCCGCCTGGCGCAGGACCAGCGGCCGCACGGCCGCGTCGACCAAAGGCTGAAATAAAGCGATCAGATCATCCAACTGCTGGCTGCCCGGTTCGGACATGAAGTCCTCCTTTTCGGCCATCGGCGTTACTCAATATGATGACAAGGAACCTACGCCAACATACGTGCCCCGGCACCGACTGTCAATTTCAAAAGCGCAGCCATGACGGCCGCGCGATCGATCCACAATTTCGGGGAGGCGGTCAATCCGCCTCTTCTTTCTTTCTCCGGCGGCTGACGTTCTTCTTGGCCCGCTCGTTCATGGCCCAGACGATCAGCTCCTTGACCGCCGTCGCCACCAACGTGAAAGACGCGGCCGAATGCTCGAATTTCTCCCGCACGGCATGGGCCAGATGGTCCACTTTCTCCACGGCGCCCTTGATCTGCCGCACCAGCGACTCGGCGTCGCGCATGATGGAAATGACGTAATAGAGCAGCCAGGACAGGAATACCGTCAGCCACAGTACGCAAAAAGCCAGGACGACATAAAGCAGGTCTTTGCTGGTCTCGATCATAGGAATAAGGCCAAGGCTTATGCTTACAGTATAGCAGAAAAACGGCCGCGCGACCACAACTGGAGTGAGCAATGAAGAAGAGAAGCGGGGAAGTTAAAAAATTGTGAAGTCATCACTTTACGACCTCACAACTTCTACGACCGGATAGTGGCGCCAAACTCAGCGGTCATGGCCTTCTTGATGTCCTCGATGGCCTTATCAGCTTCTTCGGCGGTGAGCGTCCGGTCCGGCCGGGCGAAGATCAGATGCAGGGCCAGGCTCTTCTTGCCGGCTCCGAGATTCGCTCCCCGGTAGACGTCGAACATTTCAACCCCCTTGATCAACTCATTGGCCGCGAGCACCGCCTTGGCCACCGCGCCATATTCGTCGCGTTCGGCCAAGACGAAGGCCATGTCGCGCAGGACCGGCGGGAAAGCCGCGACCGGCTGGTAGCGCTGGACCGGCTTCCGGGCGGCCAGCAGGACCTTGAGGTCCAATTCCATGACCGCCACCCGGCCGTCGACGCCGCACCTGGCCAGGACCGCGGGATGGATCTCTCCCAGGCGTCCGAGGACCTGGCCGGCGACGCTCACTTCGACGCCGCGTCCGGGATGCCACAGCTGCTCTTCGCCGCCACGGCGCAATTCCACCCCCTCAAGACCGGCCATACGGACATAAGACTCGAAAACGCCCTTGATCCGCCGGAACAGCGCCTCGGCGTCCTTGCCCGGGCCGTAGACGGCCGCCAGGACCCTGGGCCGCTCGTCCGGCAGGTCGCCGGGCCGCGGCAGATAGACGTTGCTCACCTCGAACAGGCTGGCTTCGGGAAAAAGTCCCTGATTCTCGCTGATGACCGCGAGCAGGCCGGGAACCAGGCTCGGCCTCATGAATTCGAAATCCGCGGTCAAAGGATTGGCCAGGCGCAGGGCGGCCGCCGGATCGAAGCCGCAGCGGACGAGCTGGTCGCGCGAGATGAAGGAGTAGGTCAGGAGTTCGGTCAGGCCGGCGCCGCGCAGGAATTCCCGGACGCGCCTTTCCGCCGCCAGGACCGGATCGACCGGCTCCACCGGCAGCTCGCCGGCGGGCATGAGCGAAGGCAGGTTATGGTAGCCGTAAACGCGGGCGATCTCCTCGGCGAAGTCGCGCTCGGTCTCGATGTCGCGCTCGCGCCAATACGGCACGGTCACTTCGTAGCGGCAGTTCTTGGCCGTGCCGCTCCGGGGCGAAACGCCGAAACCCAGGGACTTGAGGATGCCGACCATGCGCGCCCGGGGTATCTTCACGCCGATGAGCTCCTCGGCCTTGCAGGGCCGGAAAACGAACTTGGACCGCTTACGCGGAGCGTGGTGGCAGTCGACCACCTGGCTGGCCAGCCGGCCGCAGGCGATCTCCTGGCATAATTCCACGGCGCGCGCCAAGGCGGCGTGCGTCTGCTCCTCGGGCAGTCCTTTCTCGAAACGCAGGGACGAATCGGTGTGGGTGTTGAGCGCCCGGGCGGTGCGGCGCACGGACACCGGGTCGAAACAGGCTGATTCGAAGACGATGGTCTTGGTCTCCTCATGCACGGAAGCGAATTTGCCGCCCATGACGCCGGCCACGGCCATCGGCTTGGCCTCATCGGCGATGACCAGCTGGCCCTCGCCGAGGACGGCTTCCCGGCCGTCGAGCAGCAGCAGCTTCTCGCCGGACTTGGCCGGCCGCACGCAGATGGTCGAACCGCCGACGCGATCGTAGTCGAAAGCGTGCAGCGGCTGGCCGTACTCGATCATGACGTAATTGGTGATGTCGACGACGTTGTTGATCGGCCTGATGCCGGCCATGCGCAGCCGATTCTTGACCCACCAGGGCGACGGGCCGATGATCACGTTCTCCAGGACCACGGCCTCGTAGCGCGAACACAGTTTGGACGCGTGGTTGAGGACCGCGATGTCGCGCTGCTTGACCGACTTGGCCGGCGACGGGATGACCGGCTCTTTCCAGGAGAACTTGCAGCCGAGAATGGCCGCGGCCTCGCGGGCCAGGCCGACGATGGAAAAAGCGTCCGGCCGGTTGGTGGTGACCTCGACGTCGAAGACGGTGTCGTCCAGCCCCAGAGCCTTGGCGAAAGCCGTGCCGGGCTTGGACTTGCACCAGCTCAGGTCCAGGATCTCCATCTCGGCATGCGGGAAGATCTCGCCCAGGCCGATCTCGCTCGCGCCGCAGATCATGCCCTCGCTCCGGACGCCGCGGATCTCCGCCGCCTTGAGCTCGACGAGATCGCCCTGCCCGTGCCAGCGGACCTTCGCTCCCGGCAGGGCCACGACCACCTTCATGCCGACGGAAAGATTGACGCCGCCGCAGACGAATTCGGCCTGCTTCTTGCCGAGCGAGGTCTTCACCAGGCGCAGCTTGCCGGCGTTCGGGTGCGGCCGCAGCTCCAGGACCTGGCCGATGACCATGTCGTCAAAAGGCGGCGCCTGCGGATGCTGCCGCTCCACCGAAGGTCCGCACAGGGATATCTGCCGGGCGAAAGATTCGGCCGGTCCCTTGAAAGCCACGTATTCCTTGAGCCAATTGTAGGAGGCCAGGATGTTCATAATCTCAGGCCCGCGGGCGGCGCAGCCGGGCAGCGGCATTCTTCAGCGCCGCGACGAGGCGTTGCCGGCAGGTGACCGGCTTATCCTCGGCCATCTTCACCAGGAAATAGTAGAGTAAAGCGGTCAGCCAAAACAGGCCGAACGGCAGGCTGACGATGAGCAGCGCCGCCCAGAGCAGCTTGCCGGTCGAGCGGCGCTTCAGGCAGTCGACCAGCATCATCATCCAGAAGATGGCGGCGGCCGCGGTCACGAACGCCGCCAGGAAAAAGAAGATGCCGTTGAGCGGCAGGCCGCCGAACAGGTACATGGAACCGTCGGTCATCAGCCGGTCATTGACGTATTTCTCGAACGGCGGGACGCCGATCGGCGTGTCCGAGGACTTCGAGATCAGGCCGTAATACGTCAGTTTATCCATCAGCGACATAGCCAAAATTCAGCTAAAATTGGCTCAAAAATCTCAGATCGTTCTTATAGATCTCGCGAATGTCCGGTATCTGCAGTCCCGACCGCATCATCATCGTCCGTTCGACGCCCCAGCCGAAGGCGAAACCGCCCCACTCTTCCGGGTCGATCTTGCCGGCGCTGAGCACGTTGGGATGGATCATGCCGGCGCCGCCGAGTTCCAGCCAGCCGTCCTTGCACAGACGGCATTTGGCGCCGTCCTTCAGGCGGCCGGTGCCGAGGCAGATACCGCAGGAGATATCGACCTCGAAACTCGGTTCGGTGAACCGGAAATGGAACGGTCGCAGCCGCGTCTTGCGCTCCGGCCCGAAGTAGGTCCGGGCGAAGTGGTCCAGCACGCCCTTGAGATGGGTCACGGACACGCCGTGGTCGATGAGCAGCCCCTCGAACTGGTGGAACATCGGCACGTGCGAGACATCCATCTGCCGGCGGTAGCACTTGGAGATGCCGATCATGCGGATGGGCAGGCCGCGCCGCTCCATCTCCCGGACCTGGCCGGAGGAAGTGTGCGGCGTCAGCACCATGCGTCCCAGACGCGGGTGGACCGGCGCGTCGACAAAGAAGGTCTCCCACTCGTCGCGGGCGGGATGGTCGGGCGGCATGTTCAGGGCTTCGAAAGCGTACCAGTCCCAGTCGGCCTCGGGATGGCGGTAGCGGTAGAACCCGATGCGGCTGAAGATGTCGGTGATCTCATCGATGGCCTGGTTGGTCAGGTGGACATGGCCCGCCGGCGGCCGGATCCCCGGCGCGGTGATGTCGATCCATTCTTCCTCCGCCAGGGCGCCGAGCGAGGCCGACCGCAGTTCCTGTCGTCGGACGCCGAAAGATGCGGCCAAGGCCGTCTTGATCTCGTTGGCCTTCTGGCCGACGGACCGGCGCTGCTCGGGAGGCAGTTCGCCCAGTCCTTTCAGGGCCAGCATGAACTCGCTCTTGCGGCCCAGCTCGGCCACCTCAAGATCGTCGAGTTCTTTCAGGTTTTTGACCCCGTCCAGAGCGGCGGTAATGCGCGCCTGCAGGGCCCCAAGCTTATCGATCATACGCTCATCAGACTCCGAAAATACGGCCTATGGATGACAAAATTCGGTCACCGAATTTTACCATATCCCGGTAGGTAATGACGAGGACCAGAAGCATCAGGAAAACGAAGCCGAAATTGTGCACCATGGCCTCGATCCGGGCGCTGACCGCCCGGCGCCGCAGCCGTTCGATGACCAGGAACAGCAGCCGGCCGCCGTCCAAAGCCGGGAAAGGCAGGATGTTGATGACGGCCAGGTTGACCGACAGCAGGGCGACGAACTGGAGCAGGTGCCGGAAGCCCATGCGCACGACCTCGGCAGTGATGATGGCGATGCCGACCGGGCCGGAGAACTCGACGGTGACGCGCTGGGTGGTGAACAGGTCGCGAAGCAGGCCGTAGAAAGCCCCGACGATTTCCTTCACGAAGAACCAGGTGGCGGCCAGACCCTGGACCGGGGCCAGGTACCAGGGATACGAGACCAGACCGGTCTCGACCACGGCGATACCCGCGCCAGCCCGTCCGCTCTCGGCGATGATCCGCGGCGTGACGGTCTTCTGCAACAGCTTCCCTTCGCGGCTGACGGTCAGGCTGATGGGCACGCCTTCGCGCGAGCCGGTGTATTCCCGGAACTGCTCATAATCGACCAGCGTCCGGCCGTCGACGGAAGCGATGGAGTCGCCGGTCCGGAGGTCGGCGGCGAAAGCCGGGGAATCCTTGAGCACCGAGTAGACCTGGAGCTTCTGGTCGACGACGCGGGCGCTGGCCGGCAGGTCCTCGATGACCTGAGGCAGGCCGATGACATAACCGACGCTCAAGACGAACCAGGCCAGCACCACGTTCATGATCACGCCGGCGCAGATGATCAGGGCCCGGGCCGGCAAGCTCTTATTGGCGAAACTGTCCTGGTCCTTGGTGTTCTCGCCGGACTCGCCCTTGATCCTGACGAAACCGCCCAGCGGCACCCAATTTATGGAGTAGAGGGTATCGCCGCGCTTGAAGCCGGCGATCCGCGGCGGAAAACCGAAACCGAACTCATCCACCTTGGCCCCGGCCAGTTTGGCGGTGATGAAATGGCCGAACTCGTGGACGAACACGAGCAGGGACAGGACGACGATGAGGATGACGGCGGTCAGGATCATTCGAGTTGGGCTTCTTCTAAATTTATTCGTCCGCCGAGCCAATGGGAGGCCAGGCTGGAAAACTGTTCGGTGCGGTCGCTCACGAAGAACCGGCGGCTGCCGCCGCGGTCCATCCGGCGGTCCAGATCCGGCTTCGACCCCAGGTACCATTTGAGCCGCGCCACGGTCTCCCGGGCCGGATCGACCAGGGTGACGCGGCGGCCCATGACCCGGCTCACGACCGGTTTAAGGAAAGGATAGTGGGTGCAGCCGAGTATCAGCGAATCAACCTTACGCAATCTTAGCGGAGAAAGGTAGCGCTTGGCAATCCGCAGCGTTTCCGGCCGGCTCAGCCAGCCTTCCTCGACGAGCGGCACGAACAGCGGACAGGCGGCGGCGAAGGTGCGGGTCGCGGGCGACAGCCGGTTCATTTTTTCGGCGTAGACGCCGCTCTGGACCGTGCCGCGCGTGCCGATGACGCCGACGCGGCCTTTGGTCACCTGGACCGCCCGCTCCACCGCCGGCGAAACGACCTCGAAAATGGGAACTTTGATGTGTTGCCGCAGCTCGTCGATGGCCAAGGCCGACGCGGTGTTGCAGGCCACGACGATGACCCGGGCGCCCTGGCTGACCAGGAACTCGGCGTCCTGCAGCGCGTAGCGGGCCACGATCCGCGGGCTCTTGTTGCCGTAGGGCATCCGGGCGGTGTCGCCGAAATAGACCACCCCGTAGCCGGGCAGCTGCCGAAAGATCTCCTTGACCACGGTCAGGCCGCCAAGGCCCGAGTCGAAGACGCCGATCATATCCGGGAAGAACGCCGGCCGTCCGTCGGCCGGACGAGCTTGGTGCCGTCATTAAGCCGGTAGACTCCGGCGTCGGCGGCTATAGTGATCTGATAGAAATAGGCCGTGTCGTCGAGGCCGATCTTTTGAGCGGCTTCGGACAGAACGAACCAATCCTTGCCGCCGGATTCGCGGAGTTCGGCCAGGATCTTCAGCGCCCCGGCGCCGAACGCGTCCTCGATGAAACGCAGGGAGGCCATGTCACCTTCGAAGTAACCGCGGAACAATCCGGTCCGCAGTTCGCGCGGCTTGCGGCCGAGCTTCTTGCCGGCCGCGGCCAGCAGATGATCCAGAAAGACCACGCCGTCGGTATAGCCGCCGATCAGCACCTCGGCGCCGTCCTGGCCGCGCCTGACGGCATCGCGCCGGCTGACCTCGATGGCGATGGTCTCAGTGACGAGCTCGTTGAAATATTTGAACGCGCGCCGGGGACCGCCCTCGAAACCGGCCCGCTTGATGCCGGCCTCTTCGATCATGCCCTTGTCATCCAGCGAAGCCTCCCACGTCCTTGGCGCCAGCACGTGAGCCATCTCATGGGCCAGCTTGCGGGCCGTCTCGTCGGCCGTGGCCCCCTGGCTGACCAAGATCTGCCCTGACTGGAGAATGGCTATGCCCTGGCATCTTCGGCCCTCAAGCCCCTGGGCCTCGGCCACCGCGTTCCAATCCTTTTCCCCGTAGACGGCCAGTTTTGCCGTCGGCGGCGTCCGCTGGCTGGCATCGATGCCGAGTTCTGTCAGGAGATCTTTATATGTCGCTTCCAGGCTCTCGATCCTGGCGGCCAGTTCCGGCGACCTTTCAGCCTCCGGGACCTCGAACTCGACCAGAAGATTCTTGAACGAGTCGTGAAAATCGGCCACTCCCTCCGGGGACGGCTGTGCCGATTCCTGATAACGATGTTCCTCCATGCCAGGCACGCGATGGGTCATATCCTTGGCGGTTCAGGCCCGGATGATCTTCAGCAGTTCGTCCCGCTTGGCCTCCATCTTCTCTTTTGATTTCGCCTCCAGATTCAGCCTTAAAAGCGGCTCGGTATTCGACGGACGCACGTTGAACCACCAGTCCTCGTCCGGCGCGGTCTCGTTGCGAAAGTCCAGACGGATGCCGTCGATCCTGGTGACGGTCGACGCCTCATGCCCGTACACCTCCTCCAACTTGGCCAGCACCTCCTCCTTGTTCTCCACTTCGGAATTGATCTCGCCGGAATGGTGGTAACGCATCAGCGGCGCGACCAGTTCGGAAAGCTTCCGGCCGGTCTCGGACAGCAGCTCGAAGACCATCAGCATCACCAGGTCGGTGTTCTCGGCGTTATGAAGGTCGCAGAAATAATAATGCTGCGACAGTTCGCCGGCGAAGACCGCCCCGGTCTCGCGCATCTTCGGCTTGATCAGGCCGTGCCCGACCTTCCACATCAACGGCACGCCGCCGGCCCGTTCGACCTCCTCGGCCACGGTCATGCTGCAGCGGACGTCGTAGATGACCGCCGCGCCCGGAGCCTTCTTCAGCAGCCGCGGCGCCAGCAGCGCCAGCAGGATGTCGCCGCGCACCGGTTCGCCGGTCTCATCGACCAAGCCGACGCGGTCGGCATCGCCGTCGAAAGCCACGCCGACGTCGGCCTTTCGTCGACGCACCTGTTCCTGCAGATCCTTCAGGGTTTCGGTCTTCAACGGATTGGCTTCGTGATTGGGGAAACTGCCGTCGACGTCCAGGAACAGCCCGTGCCACAGACACTTGGGCAGGCGCTTGAAGACGTCCTTGATGATGATGCCTTCCATGCCGTTGGCCGTATCGACCACGACGTTCAGCTTCTTGAACTTGCGCGTGTCCACCAACGAGAACAGCTTTTCCAGGTAGTCCTCGCGGATGTCGGTCTCGACGGTCGTGCCCGCCGGCTGTTCCGGATACGGTGCCGCCGCGGCCAGGTCGCGCACGTCGTTCATGCCGGAATCGGCGCCGATGGGCTGGACGTCCCCATGACAGAGCTTGAAGCCGTTGTACTGCTTGGGATTGTGCGAGGCCGTGACCATCGCTCCCCCGTCATGGAGGTCGTAGTCGCCGACGGCGAAATAGAACATCGGCGTGGTGACGAGCCCGACGTCGACGACGTCCGAACCCCGGGACATCACGCCCTGGGCGAACGCCTCGAACAGCCCTGGCGTGCTCTCGCGCATGTCCTTGCCCGTGACCACGGTCTTGGCTTTGGTGAACTTGACGAAAGCCTGGCCCACGCGATAGGCGGTGTCCTCGTCCAACTCGCCTGGAGCCAGGCCGCGGATATCGTAGGCTTTGAAAATCTTCGGATTTAAGGTCATATTGGCTTTATTGAACGCCTCAAAAACTTACCCCCAAGCGAGGCTGATCAACTTTGAAAAATAAGCCCAAGTTAGGTATAATTAAGTATAGAGTCTCATTAATAAGTAAGCAACTTAACCTTACCCGGTCTTAACCGGACGACTTATATGTCCACACTTAATATCATAATGCTCGCGCTCGGCGTCGCCGTCGTGCTGCTCATCGGCTGGGTCATCGCCGTCTACAACGGCCTGATCACGCTCCGTAACCGGACCCAGGAAGCCTGGTCCGACATCGACGTCCAGCTCAAGCGGCGCTACGACCTCATCCCCAACCTGGTCGAGACGGTCAAGGGTTATGCCCGACACGAATCGCAGACGATGGAAAACGTCATCAAGGCCCGCGCCGCGGCCATGGGCGCCACGAACACCGCCGCCCGCGCCGAAGCCGAGAACGCCCTGAGCCAGACCCTGAAATCTCTGTTCGCCGTGGCCGAGAACTACCCCGACCTCAAGGCCTCCCAGAACTTCCTGCAGCTGCAGGACGACCTCAAGGACGCCGAGGACAAGATCCAGGCCGCCCGCCGCTTCTACAACGCCAACGTCCGCGATTTCAACACCAAGATCGAGGTCTTCCCGAACAACATCATCGCCGCGAAGCTGGCTTTCAAGAAATACGAGTTCTTCGAGATCGGCGAGGCCGAACGCCAGAATGTCCAAGTGAAGTTCTGATGAAGTTTAGAAGTTTAGAAGAAGTGAAGTCGTGAAGCGACGGTAAACTTCACCACTTTATTACTTCACTACTTCATCACTTCACCACTCCGCCACTTCCCAATGACCACTTACGACTTCGTCGCCGCCAATAAGCGCAAGACGGTCCTGCTGATCGTGCTCTTCCTGAGCTTCATCATGGGCCTGGGTTGGCTAATCGACAACGCTTACGGGGCGGGCGGCGGCTTCATGGTCATCGCCGCCGGTTATTCGACCGTCACCGCCCTGGTCAGCTATTTTTCCGGCGACAAGATAGCCCTTTTCACCACGGGTGCCAAACCGGTCACGGAAGCTGAAAATCCCTACCTGGTCCGGATGGTCCAGAACCTCTGCATCGCTTGCGGAACCCCCGTCCCCAAGGTCTACATCATCGACGACCCGGCCATCAACGCCTTCGCCACCGGCCGCGATCCGAACCACGCTTCCATCGCCGTGACCACCGGCGCCATCCAAAAACTGGCCAACGAGGAACTGGAGGGGGTCCTGGCCCACGAGCTGTCGCATATCCGGAACTACGACATCCGGGTCATGACCATCGTCATCGTCCTGGTCGGCACGGTCACCGTGCTGAGCGACCTGATGTTCCGTTCTTCATTCCGGATCGGGCGGCGGAGCGGCGACCGCGACCGCGGCGGCGGAGCGCTGATGATCATCGGCCTCATCCTGATCATCCTGTCGCCGGTCATCGCCCAGCTGATCAAGCTGGCCGTGTCCCGGAAACGCGAGTTCCTGGCCGACGCGTCCGGAGCCCTGCTCACCCGCTTCCCCGAAGGCCTGGCCCGCGCCCTCCGCAAGATCGCCGCCGAGAACCGGCCGATGGCCCGGGCCTCGGCCTCCACCGCCCACTTGTTCATCGCCAACCCCTTTTCCGGACGCGCCCTGGCCGCCATGTTCTCCACCCATCCGCCCATCGAAGCCCGCATCGACGCCTTAAATCGCATGTCCAGTCCAACCTGAACCTATGCCCGATATCCTCGATAAATTCACGTCGCATCTGAAGAACGTCCTGGCCAAGTCCTACTCTTTGGCTGTGGAGATGAATTCACCGGGGATAAATCCGGAACATTTGCTGCTGTCGCTGCTGCACCAAAAAGGCAGCATCGGGGGCGAACTCCTGCACAAGGCGAACATCAGCGCCGAAGAGGTGCGCCGGCTGCTGCGCCTGGCCGACGAGCTGGCGCTGGAGCAGGGCGCCGCGGCTGGCGCGGGCGAAGACAATATTCCCAAACTGTCGCCGGACGCCAAGCGCGCCATCGAAAAGGCCGTGCTCACGGCCAACACCCACGAACACAAATACGTCGGGACCGAGCACCTGCTGTCCGGCCTGCTGCAGATCGACTCGCCGGCCATCGACGCCATCCTGACCGAACAGGACATCAACCCGTCCGGGCTGCGCGAACAGGTAACTGCGGTCCTGAAAAGCACTTCCAAGTTCCCGGAGATAACCGAAACCTTCGAGATCGGCAAAGCCCCGGCGGCCAAAGGCAAGGCCGCCGCCGAAGAGTCGCGGCCGGAACCGAAGAAGAACCGGCCGGCCCGGACCAAGACGCCGGCGCTAGATTTCTTCTCCATCGAACTGACCGATCCCAAACTCCAGGAGACCATCGATCCGGTCATCGCCCGCGACAAGGAGATCGAACGCATGATCCAGATCCTCTGCCGCCGCACCAAGAACAACCCGGTGCTCCTGGGCGAGCCGGGCGTCGGCAAGACCGCCATCATCGAAGGTCTGGCCAAGAAGATCCTGGCCGGCGACGTCCCGGACATCCTGACCGGCAAGCGCATCCTGTCCCTGGACCTGGGGCTGATGCTGGCCGGGACGATCTACCGCGGCGAATTCGAGGGCCGCATCAAGCAGATCATCGACGAGGTCAAGAACAATCCCGACATCATCCTGTTCATCGACGAGCTGCATAACATCACCGGCGCCGGTTCGACCTCGGGTTCGCTCGACGCCGCCAACATCCTCAAGCCGGCCCTGGCCCGCGGCGACCTGCGCTGCATCGGCGCCACCACCCTGGCCGAATTCAAGAAGAGCATCGAGAGCGATGGCGCCCTGGAACGCCGCTTCCAGCCGATCATCGTCGATCCCCCGTCGCCGGAAGACACCAAGCGGATCCTCCAGGGGCTGCGCGCCAACTACGAGAATTACCACGGCGTGACCATCACCGACGAGGCCATCGACGCCGCCGTGACGCTGTCCGACCGTTACATGACCGACCGCTTCCTGCCGGACAAGGCCATCGACCTCATCGACGAGGCCGCCGCCTGCGTCCGGGTGGCCAAGAGCGGCGAATCCGGCACGAAAAAGCTCCAGGCGCTCGAGGAAGAAATCGCCAAGGTCACGCGCAAAAAGCAGAAAGCCGTGACCGAGGAGAATTTCATCGAGGCGCTGGAACTGAAAGCCAAGGAAAAGGACCTGCAGAAGCTGGCCGGCCAGGCCAAATCCCTGGCCAAAGGCAAGGTCAAGCCAATCATCGGCCAGATCGGCCGCCGCGACATCGCCGAGGTCATCTCCCGGGTTACCGGCGTACCGCTGACCAATCTGCTCAAGGAGGAGAAGGACCGGCTGCTCGACCTCGAAAGCGTGCTCCGCCGCCGCATCGTCGGCCAGGACGAGGCCGTTTCGGCCGTGGCCGAGCTGGTGCGCCGGGCCAAGGCCGGCATCGCCGATCCCAAACGGCCGCTGGCCTCCTTCCTGTTCCTCGGACCTTCCGGCGTTGGCAAGACCGAGATGGCCAAGGTGCTGGCCGAAACCGTTTTCCATGATCCGGAAGCGTTGGTGCGCATCGACATGTCCGAATTCGCCGAGGGCTTCAACATCTCCAAGCTGATCGGCGCTCCGGCCGGCTACGTCGGCTACAAGGAAAGGACCAAGCTGACCGACATCATCAAACGCAAGCCGCACTCGGTGGTGCTGTTCGACGAGATCGAGAAGGCCCACGACGAGGTCCATAACCTGCTGCTGCAGGCGCTCGAAGACGGCCACATCACCGACGCCACCGGCCGCAAGATAAATTTCAAGAATTCCATCATCGTCATGACCTCGAACGTCGGCGCCGCTTCGCTGCTGACGCCGGACATCGGCTTCGGTTCGCACAAAGAGGGCGAAGTGACCAAAGAACAGGTCGAGGAGAACCGCGAGCGGCTGATAAAGGAGCTGGAGAAATCCTTCCGCCCCGAATTCCTCAACCGCATCGACCGCGTCACCGTCTTCCGGCCGCTGTCCAAGACCGACCTCGAGGCTATCGTCGGCCTGCAGCTCCTGGACCTCACCGGCCGGGTCCAGCGCGACTACGGCGTCAGCCTGACCGTCGGCCCGAAAACCGCCTCTTTCCTGGCGGGCAAGAGCTGGAATCCGCTTTACGGCGCCCGCGGCGTCCGCCGCCAGATCCAGGACCTGGTGGAGAATCCGCTGGCCAGGGAACTGCTGGCCGAGACCTTCCGCGCCGGCGACAAAGCCGCGGTCAACGTCAAGAATGACGCCATCGTCATAGCCAAACGACAAGTCCATGCCAAAATCCACGCGAAATAAACCTGCCGACGCGCCCGCGGGCGAAGAGGAACTGCTCTGGAAGCGGCAGCTTGAGCACGGCCGCTTCGTTTTGCCGGCAGCGGACAGCGCCGTCAAGCCGGCCGCGCGCATCGCGGTCACGCCGGATGCTTCCGGATCCGAAGCTCAGGACAGCTGGCGCCGCCAGCTCGAGCACGGCCGCCTGTCGGCGATGGCCATGTCAAGCCAAAATCCGGTCTTCGCCGGACCCGGAGCTGCCGGCGCCGGCGCCGCGAAAGCGCTGGCTAAAGGCGTGCCGTCTCCCGAAGAAATGAAAAGTTTGATCAAAGACGGCGAAACCCTTTTAAAATGGCAGGATCGCAAACAATGGCCCTTGAAGATCGTCCAACTGCCCTGGGTAGGATGGCTGCTGGCCCCCATCGGCCTCGGCGGCGTGGCCTGCATGAAGGCCGGCCACGACGCGCTCCAGGCGGGGGCCGCCAGGAGACTGGACGGCGCGTCGAAAAAATATGATCTGGACAAGATACCGAATCCTTACATCAAGCTGATCGTCTATATCGTCAGACACTGGCAGAAATTGCAGTTGGGCGAATGGCTGACGGTCATTGGCGGCATCTTGCTGTGGTTTTTGGTCCTATTCATCATCATCGCCCTGCCGTACGCGATCTATAAAATGCAGCCTTGGCCGGTCCAAAAAATAATCGAGGCCTTCACGTAAATCATATGAGCGAACGACTCAAAAAGATATTTTTATTCCTGGGCTTCCTCGCCGTGACCGCGCTGATCGGTTTTGGCCTCTATTACCTTTTCTTCCGGACGGCCCCGACCCCGACAGAGGAGCTGCCGCCGGAGATCAACGCGCCCGCGGGCGCGGGACTGCCGGAGGCCGGGATCGGCGCGCCCACGCCCGTGCCGACGGACAAGAAACCGACCGAACCGCTGCTGCCGCCGGGCGTCAGCCGCGTCGCCGACGGCGGCGTCACCCTGACCACGCAGGTGGTCGACGTCCCTACCGTCGGGGCCTCGCTTTCGGAGTCCGGCAGCCTCAACTATTACAACCGCGTCGACGGCAAATTCTACCGGATGCTGCCGGATGGGACGATGGAATCGCTCTCGTCGAAGGTCTTCTATAACGTCGACAAGGCCACCTTCGACCCCGTCGGCAACAAGGCCATCATCGAATACCCCGACGGATCGAACATTTTGTACGATTTCGCCTCCAGCGAGCAGGTCACGCTGCCGCGTCATTGGGAGGAATTCAACTTCAGCGGCGCGGGCGACAAGATCGTGGCCAAAAGCATCGGCATCGACCAAAGCAACCGTTTCCTGATCGTGGCCAATCCCGACGGCTCCGGGGCCAGGGCCGTCCAGGACCTGGGCAATAACGCCGACAAGGTCCAGGTGGCCTGGTCGCCCAATAACCAGATCGTAGCCACGGCTACGACCGGCGAATCCTTCGGCGTCGATTCCAAGGAGGTCTATCTCATCGGCCAGAACCATGAGAACTTCAAGTCCATGGTGGTCGAAGGCCTGAATTTCGAGCCGAAATGGGCCCCAGGCGGACAGCAGATGGTCTATAGCGTCTCCGGCGAGCTTTCCGACTACAAGCCCTCGCTCTGGATCGTCGACGCCCAGGGCGACGATATCGGCAAGAACCGCCGCAGCCTGAACATCGACACCTGGGCGGACAAATGCACTTTCGCCGACGACAACACCCTCTACTGCGCCGTGCCCGACCCCGACCAGATGGTGCGCGGCGCCGGCCTGCAGCCGGACGTGGTCGCGGACGTGCCGGATACCCTTTACAAGATCGACCTGAGCACCGGCCTGCAGACCAAGGTCGCCATACCCGAAGGCAGTCATAGCATCGAGAGCCTGATGTTGACTCCGGACGGAAAAAACATGTACTTCACCGACAAAGGCAGCGGGATCATCAATAAGATCGAGCTCGCGCCATGACCAATCCGACGATCGGTCATGGCCGGATCACGGCTCGCGGCTGAACTATGAACAGATCATCTCTCTTCCTGGCGACCCTTATCCTCATCGGCACCGCGCTGCTGATCGTCTTCGGCATCTCGTCACTGCCCGCCGCCGCTCCGGACGCGACCAATGCCGACCAAGCCGCCGCAGTGGCCCCGCTCGACGTGCCGAGCGTCCTCTTCGGCAACCCCGTCCGCGGCCGGCAGGACGCCAAAGTCACGGTGGTCGAGTTCGGCGATTACCAGTGCCAACCCTGCCAGGAGATGGACGATTCTCTCGGACAGATACTCAAGGACTTCCCGGACGATGTTCGCGTCGTTTGGAAGGACTTCCCGGACACCTCGTCGCACAAGGAAGCGCTGACCGCGGCGATAGCCGTACGCTGCGCCGGCCTCCAGGACGCCTTCTGGGAATATCATGACCTGCTGCTCGCCAACCAGACCTCGATCAACGCCAGCGCCTACGGCATCTTCGCCAACCAGCTGGGACTGGACGAGGTCAGCTTCGCCGGCTGCCTCAAGGACGAGGCCACGAAGCCGGTCGTCGAGCGCGATTTCGAAGAAGGCCGGGGTCTGCGCATCGACGCGACACCCTACCTCTTCATCAACAAACGCCGCGTTTCCGGCGTCCTGAGGTACGAATTGCTCAAGGAGATGGTCCGGATCGAGGTCGACCGCGCCAAAGCGGCCGGATCCGCCGACCAGCCGGCCGGCCAGCCCTGACAGCTATGAACAGGAAGACCGCGACAATCATCCTTTTCCTGGCGGCGGCCGCCCCCCTGCTGTTTTCCGGCGCCGCGGCCCTGGCCCAGGCCGGGCCGGCCGTCACTCTGCCGGATCCCACCGTCGGCGCGACCCCGGTGAACGGCACCTGGAAAACCGACAAGACCGCCGTGCCGGTGAACGGCCTGATAACCATACCGATCCCGGACCTCAAATTTTCCGACATTCTGACCTCGGACAAGCCCCTGCCCGGAGCCACGAGTTCGCCGATCAACGTCCCCTGGCTGGCCGAATACATCACCGCCGTCTACAAGTATGGCGTCGCCATTGCCGGCGTTCTGGCCGCGGTGATGATGATGATCGGCGGCATGCAATACCTGACCGCCGGCGGCGACTCCGGCCGCGTGTCCAAAGGCAAGGAGAAGATCGCCGACGCGGTCCTCGGGCTGTTCCTGGTCCTGGCCACCTACATGATCCTCTACGTCATCAATCCCGAGATGGTGAATCTGCGGGGCTTCACCATGTCCAAGGTGGAAAAGGAGACCTACACCTACGGCAAGGCGCCGATGCCCGCCGACGTGTTCCAGAAGGTCACCGGCAAACCGCTGCCCTCGCCGGAGCAGGCCAAAGCCATGCTCGCGCAATACGCGACCAGCCAGGGACTCGACCCCTGCATGTTCACGGCTTCGGCTGAACACGAATCGGCCGGCTTCCAGGCCGCCATCATCGGCCATGACGAGAATTGGCCCGGCCCGGGCGTGACCTCGCGCAAACGCTTCATCAAGGATCAGCTGACCTATCAAGGAAAGAAATTCAAGGCCGACCCCAACTCCTTCGAAGACATAACCAACAAGAAGATATTGAACGACGACGACGCGATCAAAGACGAACCCAACCTCGGGCTCGACTGGCGCTATACCCACGGCATCGGCCTGGGACAGATCACGCCCGGCGCCGAACCGGGAGCGGGCATGACGCCTCACAACTGCCCCGGGACCCAGCAGATCGGCCGGACCATCAACGGCAAATGCTATACGGTCCGGGAGCTCCTCGACCCGATGACGGCCGCCCAGACCGCGGCGGTGAAATTCAAGGATTTCGAGGAATCCTGCGCCCCGGAATGCGAAGGAGCCAAGGACAAGAAGACCTGCGTCGTCGGGTGCTCCTATTACAAATACAACGGTAACGGCTGCAGCGCCCGCGCCAGCCAGTGCCGCAAGATGAATTCCTACGCCAAATGCGCCAAGATCCCCTCGCCGGAACCCAAGCCTTGCAGTTATTGGGTCAGCAAGGAACGCGCCAGCAGCCCCTGCGATTGGAAAGACCAGGAATGACGCCCCGCGCGGCCGCGCTGGCGCGAACCGCCGGCACGCCCGCCGACCGCCGGCTAAACCGACTTTTATGAACAGAAGGATCGCGAAAATCATCTGCGCCGCGGCGCTGGCCGCCCCCCTGCTCCTGTCGGACGCGTCCGCCTGGGCCCAGGCGGCTTCGGAGGACCAGGCCGCCCCCATCATGGACCCCAACGTCAGCGTCACGCCGTCGGCGGGCACCTGGAAAGAGATGAAAGATTCGCCGGCGCCGAAGGAGCTGATCACCATCCCCATACCCAACGTCCAGTTCTCCAATATCCTGGTCAAAGAGGAGAACATCGGCGGCGGCGCCGACGCCACCAAAAAGACCATCAATGTCCCCTGGCTGGCCCAGTACATCACCGGCGCCTACAAGTATGCGGTCAGCATCGCCGGCGTTCTCGCCGCGGTGATGATGATGATCGGCGGGATGCAATACCTGACGGCCGGCGGCGACGCCAGCAAGGTGGCCAAAGGCAAAGAGAAGATCTCCGACGCCGTCCTCGGTCTGTTCCTGGTGCTGGGGACCTACATGATCCTGAATACCATCAATCCGGCCCTGGTGTCGCTTACCGGCACGCAGATCGAGACCGTCAAACAGGTCACTTTCGACGCGACGGAAAAATCAGACCTGTCGGACGCGGCCACCTCGACGGCCAGCGCGGCCAGCGGCGGCACCACGGTCTGCAGCAGCAAAGAGGGATGCAAGACCTGGTGCGAAACGAACACCGATCGGGCCAAGTGGCCGAAATCGACCTCCATGACCGCGGACTACAACTCGCTGACGCGCGTACCCAATACGCCCGGCGTGCAAAACAACGCCAGGTCAACCAGCGACCGCGGCACGTCCGAACTGGTTGCGGCCATGAAGAAGGCCGGCGAGTTCGCCGTCAAAAAAAAGGCGACCTATGTGCTGGCCATCAGTTCCATCTCCCGGTCGCTGGAAACCCAGATCAGGCTGGCCTGCGACAAGGTCAAAGCCAATAAACTCGACGACCTGGGCAAGACCGTGGCCTTCCCCGGCGGCTCCAATCACGGCAAGGGCATTGCCGTCGACCTGGCGCTGCTCGACAACGGCGACGCGCTCACGACCGCGGGCGACGCCACGGAACAGAAGAAGGACAAATGGAAGTCAGGTTCCCAGATATTGGATGAGATAATGACCCAGGCCGGGTTCAAGAGATACACCCGGGAGATCTGGCATTTCGAGATCGGCACCAACGGGAGCAGTCTCTGCGCTTCTCCGAACTGCCCGTGGCCGCCGCCATGATGAAAAGCGGGTGGGCGGCGCGACGCGATATCACCGATGAACGGCGCTTGACGCCGTTTTTGGTTATGTCTATAAGAGGCTATAATGCCTTTGCTTAACGCTTATCTCCCTATGCCTAAACCGCAACAACAGATCTTCGTCTGCACCGCCTGTGACGCCCAAAGCCCGAAATGGACCGGACAATGCCTGGAATGCGGCGCCTGGGGCACCATGCAGCCGGCCCGGGCCGACTATCGCGCCGCCTCGCCCGCTTCCGGACCGGCGGCCGCCCCCAAACTGTCTGAACTCAAAACGGTCCCGTCAGGCAACTCCGACCGGACGGCGTCCGGCATCGGCGAGGTCGATCGCGTCTTCGGCGGCGGCATCGTCGCCGGTTCGGTGACCCTCCTGGGCGGCGAACCGGGCATCGGCAAATCCACCCTGGCGCTGATGCTCGGCGCCAGCCTGGCCGGCGGCCCGGGACGCAAAGTGGTCTACGTCTCCGGCGAAGAATCCGGCGCCCAGATCAGGATGCGCGCCGACCGCCTGCGCCTGCCGACCGAGGGCATCTTCTTCCTGGCCGAGACCGCCGTCGAGAGGATCTGCGCCGCCCTGGAGAAGGAGCGGCCGGTCTTGGCCGTCATCGACTCGGTCCAGACCATCTACTCCGAGGACATCCCCTCCGAGGCCGGCGCCTTGAACCAAGTGCGCGGCGCCGCGGCGAAACTCTCGGCCTGCGCCAAACGCACCGGCATTCCCCTGCTGCTCATCGGCCATGTCACCAAGGACGGCCAGGTGGCCGGACCGAAGACCTTGGAACACCTCGTCGACGCCGTCTTCTCCTTCGAAGGCGAACGCAGCCATCCGCTGCGCGTCCTACGCTCCCTGAAGAACCGCTTCGGCTCGACCGACGAGACCGGAATGTTCGACATGAGCGAAGACGGCCTCAAGGAGGTCAAGAACCCCTCGGCCTACCTGCTGGACGAACGCCGCGCCGGCCTGCCCGGCTCGGTCATCTCCTGCGTCATCGAAGGCACCCGGCCCATCCTGGTGGAGATCCAGGCACTGGTCCAGCGGACGGCTTTCGGTTATCCGACGCGCCGGGCCTCGGGGTTCGACCAGTCCCGCCTGGAAATGCTAATCGCCGTGCTTTTCCGCCGCGGCGGGATCGATCTCAGCCAGCATGACGTCTATGTCAACGTCATCGGCGGCCTCAAGGTCAAGGAACCGGCCGCCGACCTGGCTGTCATCGCCGCGCTGGCTTCGGCCGCCCGCGATGCCGCCCTGCCCGACGGCCTGGCGGTCTGGGGCGAGGTCGGACTCGGCGGCGAGGTCCGTTCGGTCATCGCCGCGGACCGGCGCCTGGCCGAAGCCGCCAAGCTCGGTATCAAAAAGGTCATGACCGCTTTACCGCGCTCGGCTCAGCTGAAAAAAGTCCAGGGTCTGGCGCTGACCGACGTTCGGACGGTGCGCGACGCCGTAGCCGCGATCGCCGCGCGACAGCCGGCCGCCGACAAGAACCGCTGAACTTTAATATATAAACGCCCGAGAGAAGTCTCTCGGGCTTTTTGTTGCCGGCAACCGGATCACTCCGGCTCGACCGGCACGTCAATGAACAGGCGATCGGCGGCGTAACGGGCGAAATTCTCGATGACCACCCGCCGGGTCGGATGCCCGCGCCAGCGCGGTTCATTGAGCGCCATGTTCAGGCACACCGACAGTGTCCGGGCCAACAGCTCGCGGCCGCGGACCTCCCGGGTCTCGGCCGCGAAATAGTTGGCAGTGAACACGACGGCCAGACGGGCGAAGAAGTCATAAGCCTCGTTGCGGACCTTGAGCAGCTCGTGATCGAGCACGCAGCCTTCATGGGCGTACTTGCCGTGCCGCTCCAATCGCTCCGGATCGCCGGGCGCCACGGTCAGGCGGCAAATGCGGCAATAAGGGTTCCTTTTCCTGGTCATTAATGCCTCCGGTGAGGATCAAGCATCAGATCATTTTAAAGAACGGAGACCGGCTTCAGGCCGGCTGAAGACGCATAAAAATCCTGCTGGAGCGACGCCGATAAGTCAACAGGACGGTCCGAAACGGTCATTCGAGATGCACCGCGGCCTCGTCGGTTTCCAACTGCCGCCTTAATTCGGGATACCGCCGCAATTCCGGATCGTCGGCCAGCAGCCCGGCGGCGGCGTCCCGGGCCTCCTTGATCATGGCGGTATCGCTCAATGAAGCGATCCGGAAAGAACCGGTCCCCGACTGGAGGCGCCCCAGGAGTTCGCCGGGGCCGCGGATCTCCAGGTCCTTCTCCGCCAAAACGAAACCGTCGGTATTTTCGGCGGCGATCCTCAGGCGGGCCATGGCCGCGGCCGAGGCGGTTCCGGGA
>Ga0315268_10000402_pt1 | contig 50953 bp, 62 predicted proteins | sample C1_top_MG_FD_204535 | JGI IMG/M metagenome (GOLD analysis project Ga0315268, IMG submission 204535) | Sediment microbial communities from Yellowstone Lake, YNP, Wyoming, USA - C1_top | ecosystem: Environmental > Aquatic > Freshwater > Lake > Sediment | place: USA: Wyoming | collected 2017-08-01 | reverse complement strand
GAGTAAACGAGTTGCGGGGTGGGCCGGGGGAGTTTTCTGTAAGTGCTCCCCCGCCCTCCCCTCAAACTCTCCTCCCAACCCCCTTGTAGGGGCGGACCCATGTGTCCGCCCGATCTGAGGGCGCACACGCGGGTGCGCCCTACGGGGGTTGGGGGTGGGGATTTGGGGGAGGGGGCAGGGGCTAGTGGCACAGGCGTCCTCGCCTGTAGAAACCCCTGGCCCCCTCCCCCAATTAAAACAACATATCAATGAAATGTTCGTGGTACTCTTTCAGTTCCTTATGGCATTCGCCGCAGAAGAGGCGCACTTCCCCCTGGATTTCGGAGTCGTCGCTCACGGCGGTGAAGCTCCCGTCTTCGTTTTGCACGTAGAAGGTGGTGATGGTCACCCCTTCGGCGACTTCGTAAAAGTCCGTGTCATTGCCGCAAAAGGGGCAGGAAATTCTCATTTGCCCCGCTCTTGCTGGAGAGTTTCCGCCAGGTTCTGGCGATAGAGAGGATTGGAGGGTTCCAACTTCCGGGCGTGTTGCATTTCAATGTCCGCCCGCTTGGCCTGCTGCTGGGAGATTTGCTTTTTCCCCTGGGCCAGGTAGATATTGCTCTGGTGGGCAAACAGCCGGGCCAGGTAGAAATGGGTCCGGGCGTCTTTGGGGTTCAGTTCGTTGGCTTGCTGCAACTCCTGGCGGGCCCGCTTATACTGTTTCTGGTGGTAATGGATGATCCCCAGGTTGCGCAGCAACCGGGGACGCGCCTGCTTGTCCTGGGTTTTCAAGGCCTTATAAAGCAAAATCTCCAACCGGGCCATGTTTTTGTCATCCTGGAAAGTGGCGATTTCATCGGCCAGCATGCGATCGCTGAGATTCGCGGCTTCCACCGGCGAGATGCTTTGCCCTTGCAGCGCGTCCTTGAGAAGGGCCTGATCAGGGGTTTTAAGAGATGAAGATTCCTGAGGGGGTGGCGCATACTGGGGCTGCTCCACTACCGCCACACCGCCGCCGCATCCCGCCGCCGTCGCCGCAAAGAGTGCCACCACCCACCAGACCCGAAACTTAGCTCCGTCAGTCAAATCAGGCCTCGCCCAGATTAAGGATTAGGGAAGTATTATCCCATGCAGCGAAGCCCCGTCAACCCCTTTTTAACTCCGGGTGAAAGGCAGTAGTGTCTGCAGGCTATTTGCAGGAACTCGTTCCCAAGCTCCCGCTTGGGAACGAAATTTGCGGCCCAAGCTCCGCTTGGGCACCTTTGAATTAAATAGCCTAGCCGATAAGAAGGCAAAGCAGGAGCTTTTCCAGAAAGGGGGGATGTATGGACCTGGACGGCCATTTGTGCGGATACGAAATTAAAGTTCAGAGTTCAAAGTTCAAAGTTGAGACCTCTGCCAAAATCTAAATGTGGGACACCCGCCCTCGGGTGTCATACGCTATATAGGCGCAGGCGAGGGCGCCTACGCTACATTTTGATTACATAAGTGAATGTTTAGATTTTCGCAGAGGTCTTAAGTTCAAGGTTAATGTAGATGCGCACTGCGCACCATTGTTCGCTGGTGGCGGGCGAGGACGCCCGCCCTACGGGACTTTTCATGGTTTACGGGTGGGCCGAAGGCCCATGAGGAACTGCTTAGAAAAGTGGCTAAATCGGGGTAGGGTATTTTTTTCTTGACGTAAGCGTTTAAACGGTTATATTCATATTATGAAAGACGAAGCCCGGCTTTTTAAATCCCTGGCCGACGAAACCAGGCTGAAAATCCTCTGGCTGCTAATGGAGGAAGAGGAGCTCTGCGTCTGCGACATCATGCGGGGAGCTGCACCTGCGAGGTGCCGGCCCGGGCTTGAGTTGGCCGGCGCAAAAATTTCTTAGGCGCATATATCTATCCAACGGATAGACGAGTATCTTTAAGGGAAGAGTAGAGGAGCAAACATGGCGACTACTTTAGCCAAGAGGCTGTCCACGGTGGAGCGGTTTCTCACCCTGTGGATCTTCCTGACCATGGCCGCGGGAGTTTTCTTGGGTTATCTGGTGCCCAGCTTCACCCGGTTTTTGACCTTTTTCCAGGTGGGCACCACCTCCATTCCCATCGCCGTGGGCCTGATCCTGATGATGTATCCGCCCCTGGCCAAGGTGCGCTACGAGGAACTGCCCCTGGACGTGTTGCGCATCGCCGTTCCCCTGGTGATCTATTTTGTGATGATGTTTTTTGTTACTTTCTATATGTCCGCCAAGGTGGGAGCCGGGTATCGCATTGCCACCACCCTCTCCTTCACCGCCGCCAGCAATAACTTTGAACTGGCCATTGCCGTGGCCGTGGCGGTCTTCGGCATCCAGTCCGGGCAGGCCTTTGCCGCGGTGATCGGACCCCTGGTGGAGGTGCCCGTGCTTATCAGCCTGGTGGGCGTGGCCTTGCGGTTCAAGCAAAAATACTTTTCCGCGGTCAGTTACGCCCAGTCCGGAGCCGCTTCTTCGGCGCGTTCGGTGGAGGGTCAGTAGTGTCCGGGGACGGACCTAAAATCTCCTCAAGTCCGGGGAGGTCTCCCCCTCAGGGAGATTTTGGTGGCCCAGGCTTTCCAGCCTGCGTCAGCGCAGGCTAAAGCCTGTGGCTACATTTTTCATCTTTCATCACCCGTTAAGCATGGATTGCACCTGCAAAGGAGAACTTGATGAGATCTGTTGATCGTGGCCCCTTACCCCTGGTTTGCTGGATATTGGCCCTCGGCATGCTGTTTTCGGCCCTGCCGGTTTCGGCCCGGGCCGCGGCGCCCCTCAAAGCCAGGCCCGCCATCCTGGACTTCGGCCGGGGCCTGTGCCCCAACTGCAAACAGATGGAAGGAATCCTGGAGAAGATTAAGGAACGTTACGGCGGCCAGGTGGACGTTCGACTGGTCTATGTGGACCAGGATGAGGCCCTTTTTAAGCAATACCGGATCATGCTGGTGCCCACCCAGGTGTTTCTGGATGCCTCGGGCAAAGAGGTCTTCCGCCACACCGGGGTCTTCCCCCCGGACCTTTTGGAAAAGAAGTTGAGGGAGCTCAATTTTATCAAAGATCAGGGGACCTGAGACATGGGTTGGTCAGAGGCTCTAGGTCAGGTAATGCAAACGCGTCCCCTGCTGGCTTACGGCGCCTCCTATCTGGGGGGCGTGGTGGCTACGGCGAGCCCGTGCATCCTGGCCAGCATCCCTTTGGTGATCGGCTTTGTCGGCGGTTATGCGGGGGGCAGCAAGAAGCAGGCCCCTGCTGCAGAGAAAACTTCGACAGAGAGAGGCCCGTGCATGACTCTGCTTCGAAAAGTTGAAGCGTAGCGTGCGTCTTACGCACCATTAAATCTGGCTGGTGGCGGGCGAGGACGCCCGCCCTACGGGATTTTTCATGGTTTACGGGTGGGCCAAAAGCCCGTGCATGACTTCTCTGAGAATATAGACTCCTGGCCGGAAGAGCGAGGTCTCGCGGGCGGGCGAGCCTGGGAATGAGTACTGGGGGCAAGGCTATAGTAAATCGCTGGAAAGAACTCTTCTAAGGTAAGGGAAAGCCGGGGAAATATCTGCATCAAAGGTGGCGATGCCGTGCAGGACCTCCTTGGTGGAGTCGCACTTGGCAGCCTACGCTTTCAACTTTTCAGGGCAAAGCTTGGGCCACAATATGCGTTCCCAAGCGGGAGCTTGGGAACGAGTTCCTGCCGGTACTCTGTCGTACACTACTGCCAAAAGTCCGCATTTGCGACGATTATCATGGGTCCGCCCCTGCAAGTAAATACCTCTTAGAGGGCATTTGGGGATAAGAATTTCTTTTCGACGTGTTCAGGTGTACCGGAGCGGCAGGCTCATATTGTGAAAGAAGATCATTTCCATGAACTTGGCGGCCAGATAGGGATCGAACTGGGTGCCGGCCCGGGCCTCGATCATACCAAGCGCTTGGGAGATTGGGAAACGAGGTCGGTGGGGCCGATCATGCGTAAGGGCCTCAAAGGCATCCGCCAGGGCCACCAGACGGCAGAGGAAGGGAATCTTTTCACCCGCCAGCCCTTCGGGGTAGCCCCGGCCATCCCAATGCTCATGGTGGTGCAGAATGATTTCTTGTTCTTCAGGGCCCAGTCGCAGGGATTGCACCATCTCCAAACTGTTATAGGGGTGCCTCTCAATAATCACCCGCTCCGCCTCGAACAGAGCCCCCCGCTTCAGCAATATGCCCCTGGCAATCCTGACTTTGCCAATATCGTGGAAGTAGCCCACCGTTTTCAGCAACTCCAGATGGATCCGGGGCAACTGCAAATGGCGTCCGAAACCCATGGCAATAACCGCCACCCGTAAGGAGTGCCGGCCGGTGAAGCCGTCCCGGGTTTGCAGAATTCTGAGCAGGTCTCTGGTGGTGTTTCTGCCGTAGAGGCTGGCATATTCGGAGATCAGGGCGGGGTGGCGGGACATCAGGTCCACCAATCCCAGATCCATTTCCGGATCATTGATACCCAACACCACCGAACTTATTTTCCGGGGATCGAGGCGATATTGCCCTTGTCGGATAGTCCGGAGTAACACCTTTACTTTATTCGGCAGGATTTCCTGAACCGGGCCGATAACTTGCCGGGCCATTTGCCTCAGCCTGGCATCCTCTCTCACCGTGAGAGACTTCCCTGGACCCTGGAATGCTGAACCCTCCCATGGCATCGTCTTCCCTCCCCCCTTTCTTTATCGACTTCAATAAAGATTTACTTGAGAGTTAAATAAAGATTTACTTGAAATTTTCAGAAGAGAGCGACAAGCGCCACTGCATTTATAGAAATTGCTAAAGTAATTTCCATGGTAGCGGGACGACGAGCCAAGGTCCATGGGTTTTGAGGCGCAGCAAAGACGGGACTCTCAAGCTAGCCGGGTAGGGGAGGGGGGGAATTCATACCGAGTTGCTTCCCAAAGAGATTTATGAGCCCTAGAAAGAAACCTGTAGCGCCCCTTTCACGCGCCATTATTGGTGCGGGAGACGCACCTGACATTTTTGCCAATAACCAGGCTTGCATTCCGGGGCCATGGCGCAGGCTAAAGCCTGCGGCTACCTAAATACCTGCTTGAAGCAAGTTGAAATGGTGATCCCGGAACCGCGTACGGTGCGGCGCGCCGGTTGCCGCCGTTTTTCCGACTGCTATTGCCAATCGCTATTGTTGGGGAATTTCCGTTCGCTGAAAGAGGCGATAAAATAAGGTAATAAAAAAGATGACGGCAAAGACATAGTAGGCCCGTTGCCTAAGAAGCCCGCCATTGATATTGTTGCGGAACACCCAAAACCATGAAAGGGGCAGCCTGCTCCGCGTGGGGGTGGAGTCGCCTTGCGAAATAGGTTATTTCCGGTGGGGGCACAGAGTGATGCGCCCAGCCCCGAAAATTTGGCAAAGCAGACCGCAGGCCTGACCGCGCGCCGCCCGGCGCTGCAAAAACGCAAATCAAATTCTCCTCCTTGCTCTTCCTGGCACTCGACATTACTTTTATTTTAAGTTTATTATCTGGCTGTGGCGGTCAATGGGCCTGGGAGGGGGTCAGATCCCGAGGAGGCGCACCTTGCCCTAGCGGCAAAAAATTTCACATCGTCTAACCGGAGGTCATCTCTATGGGAAAGATTCTGTCTTGGACCCTGGCCGTGGCCCTTTTGGGTACGGCCATGTTGGCGGCGGCAGGCCCGGCGAAGGCCCAAGTCGAAAGGGGCAAACAGATTTACGAGGAGAAATGCACTCTGTGCCACGGCAGCGACGGCAAAGGCAACGGTCCGGCGGCGTCTTCTTTCAGCCCTCCCCCCGTTGATTTCACCGCCCCTGGCTTCTGGAAAGGTGACGTTGATAAAAAGATCGCCGATTCCATCGAGAACGGCAAGGGGGCGATGCCGGCCCTGGACTTGAGTGGGAAGCAGATCAGGGAAGTCATCGATTACATGAAGCACAGGTTTAAATAGACCGGCGCCGGCCGCAGCTTTGACGTCCGACCAGCGGCAACCACTTACAGGAGGGAGGAGAAGATGCTCAGACGCCTGGTAAGGAGTTTGTTTCTGGTCTTAGGTTCCTTGGGATTAGTCATACTCTGGCCCTCCGGTCGGGCCCAGGGGGTGCCGAGTTTCGGCCGCCAGACCGGCCTGGAGTGCTCCGCCTGCCACACGGTCTGGCCGGAGCTGACCCCGTACGGGCGCACTTTCAAGATGACCGGCTACGTGATGAGCAAAAGCCAAAAAATTTACGAGTTTCCGCCGCCCTTATCCGGTTTGTTTCAGGCCTCCTTTACTCACACCGACAAGTCTCAGCCTTCGGGAGCAGCTCCATTTAATTCGTCCGCAAACGACAATGTCAATCTGCCCCAGCAAGCCAGTGTCTATTATGCCGGCAAGATCCTCGATAAATTGGGGGCCTTCATGCAGTTCACCTATGATGGGGTGAGCAATGCCTTCATAGTGGACATGACCGACATTCGGTTCGCCGACACCACCAAGTTGGGGGGGAAACCCTTGGTCTACGGCGCTTCTTTCAATAATGCGCCCACGATGCAGGATGTTTGGAATACCGGCCCGGTCTGGGGGTTCCCCTTTGCATCCGCCAGCGTGGCCCCCACCCCGGCGGCGGCGGCGGTGATCGACGGCACTTTGAACCAGCAAGTCGGCGGCCTGGGTCTCTATGGCTATTGGAACAATTTGCTCTATGCTGAAGTCAACTTTTACCGGACTGCGGCCAATGGCTATCCCCAGTTTTTAAGCGGCGGCACCCACGTCACCAGTCTGGTGAACGGGGTGGCCCCTTACTGGCGGCTCTTTATCCAGCACCAATGGAAAAATCAATCATTGATGGTGGGCCATTACGGCATGGTGACCCAGATCTTTCCCGAGGGAGAGACCCGGGGCAACAGCGACACCTTTACCGACATCGCCTTTGACGCGCAGTACCAATATATTACCAGAAAACACCGATTCTCCGTCGCCAGCACCTGGATTCACGAGATTCAGAACCTGGGCGCCAGTTATGCCCTGGGAAACACGGGCAACCGGTCCAATAACCTGGATACCTTCAGAATCAACTTTAATTATTCCTACCGGTGCCCTTACGGCACCTTTGGGGGCAATTTCGCTTACTTCAACACCTTCGGGAGCCGGGACGAGGTGCTTTACGCACCCGATCCCGTGAGCGGCAGCAGAAATGGCCTGCCCAACAGTGACGGCTTCATTATCCAGGGGATCTATGTGCCGCCCAAGTGGGAACAGGCCAAGATCGTGGTGCAGTATACTATCTATAACAGTTTCAATGGCGCCAGGACCAATTACGACGGCTTTGGGCGCAATGCCGGGGACAACAATACCCTCTATATCCTGACCTGGCTGATGTTTTAAGGGGCCTGGCGGGCGCGGCCACTGGCCTTAGAGGCCGGCCAGACGGCGCCGATCGCCAATCGACCCATGTATCCAAAGCGTGACAATTTACCTTGATGAGCCTTACCGAAGAGAGGAAATTTATGGCCAGAATCGTGGGTGACGGACTGATCGTCAATTTGGCCCGGAAACCCGGGGAAGAGCAGCTCCTCGACCTGATGAAACTTTTCAACGACCACCCCAACCGCATCATCGTGGTGGCCGGTACGGTGGGTGCGGACGGCGCCCCCAATACCGCCCCCCTTTCCTTGATCTATGCCAAAGATGAAAAGACCCTGATGCTGGCGACCCTCAGGCACAGCACTACCAGCGCCAACCTCCGCCGGGACGGGCGCGTCTCCCTGGAAATCCTGGGCAGCGACGACCTGGTGATCGGCATCCAGGGCACCATGCGCTTGGTTAGAGAACCGCTGCAATGCAGCGAGGCCATGGCCCTATGGGAAATGCGGGTGGAAAGAGTCAAACATGACACCTCGCCGGCCCAGCGGGTCATTCAGGGCCCGGCTTCAGTGGCCCGCTCTGACAAAGCCAAGGCTTTTGAGGAAGCGGCTTTTGCCGAGGTGGTGGCCGCGGCCCGGGCCGGTTGACCATGCCGGGACCTGCGTCTTATGGAGCCAAAGAGGCGCGTCAGGCGCGCCCTTACAAGGGGCGGACTACGAAGGCCGCCCACCCAAATTCTTCATGTTTTACGGGTGCGCCCGAGGCTCATGAACGGCTGCTAAAGCCAAAACTCCGGGTACCGGCGTTTGGGGGAAAGATTATTGATCAGCAAGGCCACCATGAGCATGATGATAACTCCCGCGCCCACGGGCAGGACGGCGTAGAAAAACCCCAGGTGGTGAATCTTTTGGCTGCCGGTGACATAAATCAGCGCCGTGGCGCCGCCGGGGGGATGCAGGGTTTTGGTGGCGTGCATCACCGCGATGCTGAGGGACACCGCCAGGGCCGCGGCCAGCCAGAGATGCGGAAAGAGCAGTTTATAGACAGCCACGCCGATCAGGGCGGAGATCAGGTGTCCGCCCACCAGGTTCCGGGGTTGCGCCAGGGGACTTTTGATGGCCCCATAAATCAGCACCGCCGAGGCGCCGTAGGAGCCGATGAGCAACACCAGGTCCGTGCCTTCCACAAAACGATAATTGATTAAAGCCACCGCCCCGATACCCAGAAAGGCCCCCAGCCAGGACCAGAAGATTTCCATGAACCCCACCCCGGGTGGACTCTTGGTGGTGCCGGCCATTTTCCGGAAAAAATTCCCTCTCATGATTTTCCCCCGAGCATGGTGGCCTTGACGATATCGCCCCGGGAGACGATGCCCAGGAGACGCCCCTGGGAGTCGGTGACCGCGACCCGGTTAATTCCTTTTGCCGTGAAGACGGCGGCAATTTCCTTGACCGGAGTATCTGCCCCCACGGTTACCGCCGGGGAGTTCATGATATCCTCCGCCTTCTGCTTCTTTATGGGTAAGGCCACGCAGCCTTTGCTCTTCAGGCACCTGGCCACCAGGGACATGAAGTTCTTGGGTTCCAGGACCCCCATCTGGGTTAAAAAATCTTTTTCGGAAATCATGCCCGCCACCTTCCCGGCCTGATCCAGCACCGGGACCCCGGACACCCCTCTTTGCCCCATGGCTTCGGCCACCTCGGCCAGAGGCGTGTCGGTGGCCACGCTGACGACCTCCCGGGTCATGATCTCTTTGGCCGTCACGGCCCGGCTGAGGCGCTCCAGGGCCCGCCGGTAGGCCAGGCGGTACACTTCTTTAAAATCCCCGGGGGTGATATCCAGATATCCGGTGATCTCCTGCATCGCCTCCAGGATATCTTCATCTTCCAGGTCCGGGGCACGGATGGGTCTTTTTTTCGGATTATCGGTCATAAAAATCCCTTCTTCTGCAGGCTGTAACCTTTAACTGCGCCCGGCCAACTATATCTGGTTGAGGAAAGGGCCAATTACCTTTAAAATAATTTTAAAGGTTTTATAACATGCCCATCGACATTCTGGGATATTCCCTGGGGGAATGCAAGGGTGGAACGTGGAGGACGGCCAATCCCCAACCCTTGAAAGCGGGCAGGGTTCAAGGTTATTTGGCACTGCCATCCGGGCGGCTACCATGATAAACTTCGGCTGGTTTTCCAGCGGTCGGGACCAGGCGGCCATCGATCTTTTTAGGGCGGCGTGGCAGCGCCTGCAGAGCGGTTTCATTCCCGGGCGCCTTGCTTACGTTTTCTGTGACCGGGAACCGGGGGAGACCCCGGCCTCAGACCGGTTCCTGGCGGCGGTGCGAGCCGCCGGGGTGCCTCTGATTATCAATTCCTCCCGGAAACTGCGCCGCCTCGTCAAAAAGCATCCCCCCGACCTGGAGGCTTTCCGGGAGGGCTTCGACCTGGAGACCATCGCCCTGGTCAAGGACTTCGACGTCGAGATCGTGGTGCTGGCCGGCTATATGCTCATCCTGAGCGAGGCGCTCTGCCAGGCCTTTCTCTGCCTGAACCTCCATCCCGCCATCCCGGGGGGGCCCAAAGGGACCTGGCAGGAAGTGATGTGGCAACTCATGGCCGAGGACGCCCAGGAGGCGGGGGGTATGATGCACCTGGCCACCCCGGAACTGGACGCCGGCCCCCCGGTCGCCTACTTTCATTTTGCTTTGCGGGGGCCCGTTTTCGAGCCCCTGTGGGAACAGTTCCGGCGCAAACTGCAAGCCCAAACCCTGAAGCAGATCCAGACCCGGGAAGGGGAAGCCGAACCCCTGTTCGCCCGCATCCGGGCTGAAGAACTGCGGCGGGAGTTCCCCCTTATCCTGTTGACCCTGAAAAACCTGGCCGCGGGCCGCTTCCGCCTGACCCGCCACGGCGCCGACGTGGCCGGGAAAATCGCCCCGGCCGGCTTCGACCTCACCGCCCAGGTGGAGGAGTTTTTGAAGCAAAGTTGAGGGGAGGGGCGGGGGAGCAGGGGCTCACTTACAATCCCTCCCCTCAAGCTCCCCTCTCAATCCCCTGTAAGGGGTTGGGGGAGAGGGTTTGGGAGAGGGGGCAGGGGGCGCAGCCCCCTGCCCCCTCTCCCAAAACACCCCAAAGGAGACCCTATGCGCTCCATGCAGTTGGATACGGATTGTGAAGGGCCCCTGGCCCTGAATGACAACGCCTTTGAACTCTGCCGGGATTTCCTCAAGCCCGATGGGGACCGGTTCTTCAAGCAGGTGAGCCGCTATGACGATTATCTGGCGGACATCTTGAAAAAGGAAGGTTACAAGGCGGGCGACACCCTGAAGTTGATCCTGCCTTTCCTCAAGGCGTACGGCCTCACCAACGAGATGATCCGGGAGTATTCCCGCAAGACCTTGATGCTGGTGCCGGGGGCGGAAGCAGCCTACCGGTTTCTGCACAGCCTGAAATTTCCGATCTTTGAGATCAGCACCAGCTACCGGCAATTTGCCGAGACCGTGGGGCTCAAGCTGGGCTTTGACGCGGCCCACATCTATTGCACGGACCTGGACCTGGACCGCCATGTCGTCTTAGAGGCAGAGGCTAAGGAACTGAAGCGGCTGCAGGCGGAGATAACGACTATGCCGAAAATCGACCTGCCACCAGAAGCGGCTTCCCTGGCGGATTTGCCGGGGCCGGTGCAAGAGGCCATCGGCAGTCTGGATGAGATCTTCTGTAAAAGAATTCCGGAAATGAACATCGGCGTGCTCTACCAGGAAGTCAATCCCCTGGGGGGCGCGGAGAAGGCCCGGGCCTTATCGGAAAGCGTGGACAAGACCCAAATGAGCCTGGCGGACACCATCTACGTGGGGGACAGCATCACCGACGTCCAGGCTTTCGAGGCAGTGCGGGCCGGCGGCGGGCTGGGGATCTCTTTCAATGGCAACCGTTATGCAGTGGATGTCGCCGAAGTCATCGTCATTGCCGATACGGTCTGGCCCATTGCCCTGTTGGTAGCGGTGTTCGGCGAGTGGGGCAAAGACGGCGTGCTGGAACTGGCCGCGCCTGAGGGTCCCGGAAAATCCAGGAGCCTGATAATTCCCGAGGCCGTTATCGAACCCATCGCCGTGGGGCTGCAGGGCCACCAGTTCAACCTTTACACCGGGGGCCGGGTCGATGGGGAAAAAGTCGCCGGGGAAAGTGTAGCTATGCGCGCCAAGCTCAGGGGCGCGGCTATTGCGGCCTTGGGGTAGCAAGACCCTCCGGGGGGAAGACAAACAGGTCAAGTCTGGCGGCCCAGACTTTCCAGCCTGTGGGGGGCGCAGGCTAAACGCCCATGGCCATTTGTTGGCCACCCTCGAGAATGAAAGTTCCTTTGTAGGGGCGTGATTCATCACGCCCTTTAGGGCGCAATGAATTGCGCCCCCACATTTGGCACAGGGTGCGATTCGTACCACCCCGAGTGGACTTTCACGGTAAAGCCCGCCGCTACATCCGGCTTTTTCCTTTACCCAGCGCGGCAAAATGCTGGCCGACACTGTTGCCACGGGTCTCCTTGTCAAAAAAAAGGGCGTGATGCCTCACGCCCCTGCCGGTCTTCGTGAGCGGCGTCCAGCCCGCAGATCAAGACATTCTGTCTGGTTCTACTTTCCTTTTTTGGCGTATTTTTTCGGTTGGGCCGCAAACGTGTCTTTGCAGAGTTCGGAACAGAAATAGTAAGTTTCCTCTTCAAAATCATAGGCAAACTTGCCGTGCAGTTCGCTTAAATCCAGGTTGCAGACCGGATCGACATGGCATTCAGGCCTGATCTTCTTTTCCATCATGGAGACCTCCTCCTTTCTCTTCGCTCCACTACAAGCTAAGGCCCGAGGCGGAGAGCGTCAAGAAGGCGATTCTCGGTTCAGGGGGGCGCTTGTGCCCCGCAAGCGGGAAGGGTCCTGGCATACGAGGGCAGGTCCGCCTCTAGGTCTTGCATTTTCTGAGCAAAAATAATTCCCGAAAATCGCTCAGTTCCACGCCGGCCGCGGCCAGAGCCTCCCGCAACCGCAAGCTGAGAAGCGCGGCCAATTCCGCCTGGCGCCGGTAGTCAGGGGCCCAGCGGCTCAATTCCTGGTCGGCGTACAGAGCCGGATGGCAGTAAATTTCCGTGACCCCAGGTTGGAGGCGGGGCGCCAGGCCCAGCAGGTAATCCTCGGTCATGCGCCCATCGTTGGTGAGGCCGAAGAGGTGGTCGTTCACCAGCAGGCCGGCGGCTTCGGCCTGGCGCCGGGCCCGGCGGCCCAGCCAGGAAAAGATCAGGCCCTGGGCCACCTTCGGCCACGGATGGTCGGGGGCCAGGGCCAGAGTGGTCCGCCAGTCTTCCCGGGTCAGGCGGAGCGCCGGCACCCCGTACTCCCGGGCCAGGTCCGCAGCCAGCGGAAAAATGCCGGGGTGCATGTGCAGGTTGACGTGGCTGTTGAGAAACCAGGGGGTGAGGCCGGCGGCCAGCACCGCCTCGATCTGGGCGGCCAGTTCCCGGCGGATCTGGGGCCGCAGCCGGGAGTCCATAAAGTAGCGCCAGCCGGCCCGGACCGGATCGTCCAGGAACCGCCCCTGGGAATCCACCAACCCGGGGAGATGTTCGGGAGGCAACACGGCCCGGCCCTGGATCAGGGTGAGATGCACCCCGAGACAGAGGCCCGGGAACTCCCGGGCCAGGGAGAAAGCCTGGGCTGCGGCCGGCGCCGCCGGCATGAGACTGGCCGAACGCAATAATCCCTGGCGATGGGCCAGAACTACCGCACCATTCAAGGCCGCAGACAGGCCGAAATCGTCGGCGGTGAAGATGACTGATTTGGAGGCCTTGAGGGGAGGGCCGGGGGATCGCCGATCCCCCGCCCTGCCCTCAAGCTCCCCTCCCAACCCCATATAAGGGCTTGGGGGAGGGGGTTTGGGGGAGGGGGAAGGGGCCCCTGGCCCCTGGCCCCTTCCCCCAAAGCTACCTACCTCCTGACCCAATGGCGGCCCTCCAGGAGTGCGGCCAGGGACAGGAAGTTATAAGGGTGGAGGAAGGCGCCCAGGCCTTTGAGGAATTTCCCCTGGCGCCAGGCCGCCAGGGCGTCTGCGGTGGAGACGGCCAGGTATTGATAGACGCTGGGGTCCCGGTAGCAGTCGATGGTGCAGGCCGAGCAGCCGTCCCGGACCCGGGGGATGTGCTCCATCTCTTCCAGAGCGCCCAGGCTGTCGCCCAGGTAGTGGCAGCGGAAGACCTGGAGGCGCCAGTCCACGAAAAAATATTTATATCCCGCTAGGCAGGGGAAGCGCACCGGGCGGCCCTGGAGCTGGCGCTGCAGGTCGCTGATCCCCAGGCGCGGGTTGAGGATGAGCAAAGGTGAACTGGCCTTCAGGGTCTTGATCTGGGAAAACCAGTGGTATAGTTCAGCCGGGGTGAAGTCCACGGAATAATGATCGGCAAACCCCAGGTAGGAGGAATGGAGATGGTTGACGGGGTAGGAGAAGGTGATCCGCTCAAAGCCCAGGTCCTGCAGGAAATGGATCATGGCGTCCAGGTCATCCACTAGGCGGCTCATAGTCACTGAGGCCACCGGGCTGAGGCCGGATCGGCGCAGCCACGGCACCATTTCCCGAATATGGGCGGTGAGGCCCGGCAGACCCCGGTGGGCGTCGTGGCGGTCCTCGGAGGCGGCGTCGATGGAGACGATCAGGGTGTCCAGGCCCCTTTCCCGGAGCCCCTGGATGCGGGCCGGGGTGAGCAGCGAGCCGTTGGTGCACAGGATGGTGTTGATCCCCAACCTTTGCGCCTGGCCCAGCACGGCAGGAAGTTCCGGATGGAGCAAGGGTTCGCCGCCGGTGATGGAGAGGTAGCTGACCCCGGCCTTTTTCAGGGCGGCCAACCCCGGCAGCAGCCGGTCCGGATCGGCCATGATGCGGTCTTTGGCGGGAACTTTGGGAAAGCTGCAGAAACGGCAGCGGGCGTTACAGACGTTGGTGATGGCGATCTGGCAGAATCCCGGGCCCCCCTGAAGGAGGAGGTGGAGGATCTCTCTCAGGGTCATGGGCAGTTGCTGCCGCTTCCGGCGAGCCTTGCCTCGGGGCATTGCCGCCTCTTGAAGAGGAAGCTGAAAAATTCCCGCCCTTCCCGGAGCAGGCGGCGGCGCTCTCCCGGGTCCCGGAGCATCAGGCGGGCCGCCCGGGCCATGTAGCGGGGCCGGAAATAGAAGCGCCGGTAAAACCGGGGCACGGCCTGGAAGATGTCGGCCGCGGCCAGCCCGGGATACTGCACCACGCATTGCTGATACCCGGTATGGCCGTTGACCAGGGCATCATCCTGGAGATAGCCCTTCTCCCGGCAATAATCGTAAAACTCCGTGCCCGGATAGGGGGTAGCCAGGGAGACCTGGATGGTGTCCGGGTCCAGCTCGCAGGCGAAGCGCATGGAGGCCTCGAGACTCTGGCGGGTTTCCCCGGGGAGACCCACCATAAAGGTGCCGTGCACCTGGATGCCCAGTTCCCGGCACCATTTGGCCAGGCGGCGCCCCAGTTCCAGGGTGGCGCCTTTGTGGATATTCTTGAGGATCTCGGCATCGCCGGTCTCGAAGCCCACCACCAGGAGACGCAGCCCTCCTTCCTTCATGGCCTTGAGGGTCTCATACGAGGTGTTCACCCGGGCAGTGGCCGACCAGGTGAATTTGAGGGGGCGAAATTCCCGGCTCAGTTGCCGGGCCCGCTCCCCATGGGCGGTGAAGGTGTCGTCGTCAAAAAAGATCTCCGCGGCCTGGGGAAACAGCTCCAGGGTCCGGCGCACTTCGGCCACCACGTTGGGGACGCTGCGCATCCGGTAGCGCCGGCCCGTAAAGGTCTGGGGCCATAGGCAATAGACGCATTGGCCGGGGCAGCCCCGGCCCGTGTAGAAAGACACGTATGGGTAATGGAGATACGGGATCTGATAATGCTCCATGGTCAGGTCCCGGTGGTAGATCTCGGTGACAAAAGGCAGGGCGTCCAGGTCCTCGAGGAAGGGGCGGTCGGGATTGTGCCGGATACTCTGGCCGCGGCGAAAGCTCAGCCCCGGGATTTCCTCCCAGGGCCGGCCCTCAGCCACTTCCAGGATGGTGTAGTCGAATTCCCGGCGGGCGACAAAGTCCACCTGGGGCCCGGCGGCGAGGGACTCCTGGGCCAGGATGCTCACCTGGGGTCCCACCAGGCCCACCTCCAGCCGGGGATTCTTTTCTTTAAGCAAGCTGACGGTCTCTAGATCATGGCGGAAGGAGGGTTGGGTGGTAAAGAGGACGGCCAGTTCGAAGTCCGGGGCCAGGGCCGCCACCTGGTCAACCGTCAGGTTCTCCGGGGGGGCGTCCACCACCCGGCTGTCGGGGATGAGCCCCGCCGGGTAGCAGAGCCAGGTGGGATACCAGAAAGAGGTGACTTCCCGGGTGGCCTGATAGCGGGAGCCGGCGCCGCCGTCAAAATCCTGGAAGGACGGCGGGTTGAGGAACAGCGTACGTTTCATCGCGACCTCTTAAAGCGCTGAAACCCCAAGGGCGGGGCGAATGGGCAGATTCTAACCGAGGGGCGCGAGTTTGTCCAGGGAAATAGCAGTCCCCGGCAGCTTAGTACCGCATCCGGCTTTGTATTCTATGTTCATACCAAAAGTAACGAATCACCCCCCGGGTTAATTAATTATTTCTTTCCACCCGCTGGCGGGGGGAGAGGGCTGGGGTGAGGGGGCATTTAAAACGTTATGATATTCCAGAAATCAGCTAATGGGCAAGCAGTGTCAGAGATAGGGGAGGGGAGATAAGGGGAAAGGCAGCCACTGCCACTTAAGCGCTGTCGGGCTCCTAAATGGCGTTCATGATTGGCGGCTCGGGGAAGAGTCTGTCTTAAGTTTGATAAGTTGGGGCATAGTCAACTTAATATTGCACCAGCCGGGCCTCGGGGTGCCAATGGTTTTTGACCATCAACAGCCTGGCCTCTCGCCAATAGTCCTTGATTTCCTCCTCGCTGAGAGGCTGAGCGCCATATCCAATTTGCCTCACCTCGTGCAGGATTTCCGATGGCACCTGCAATTCGCCGGGAGGCAGGTCACCGGCCTCCCGGGCCTCCCCCAGAATCACCACCACGGGCTGGCCGTAATGGGGTCCTAGCATGGTCCAGGAGATGGTGACCGGATAGCTGACACAGCCGTTTCGATCCAGCGCCTCGCAATAAGCGTCAAATTCCGAAAAGATCGCCTTAACGTCTTTGTGTCTCATCTAGGTCTCCTCTGGGACCTGTCTTCTCCTCGGCGAATTAGGAGTTAAAAACCCTGATGGTCGCATTAATATCATCAGGGGTCTTCATTAGGTGGCGCTGCCAGGCCTCAGCATTGGTCTCTCCAACTCTCACCGGTATTATAGCCAGCTGATAATAAAAATATTTCATTAACTCAGACTGCGGAATGAATCTTACCATAGCATTATTTCCTTTCACATTAAACATTAACTATCCCTTTGCAAAACTGGTCGGAGCCGTCTTCCAGTCGAGTACCTGTCCCTCCGGAATTTAAATTTCCTCAAAGTAAATCCTTGGTCCCCTCACCATGGATGTCTGCTATTGACGTTGCCGGTTCGCTTTCCGGGCTAGGACGCCAGCGTTCAGCGTCAGTTGCGGTTGCGGCGGCCAAAGGAGCATTTTGACTGCGGCCCGTCTTCCTTGACTGCCAGGAGTCGTCCGTCTACCAGCCGGCCGTTGAGCATGGCAATGGCCTTCTGGCTTTCCTCTTGGGTTTTCATCTCCACAAAGCCGAAACCGCAGGTCTGCCCGTTGTGCAGATAGGTGATGATCCTGGCTGAGGCCACCAAGCCGGCCTCAGAAAAAAGGGTCTGCAACTGTTCTCCGGTCATTTGGTGGGGCAGGTTGCCCACGGATAATCTTTTACTCATGATCTTCTCCTTGTCGGTCTTATCGGGAGGCATTTATTTGGGCCTTCTCTTCAGCCGCCCCGGCGCAGAGCAGTTCGGTCCACGTGATGGAGACGGCGCCCTTTTCAGGCTCTTCGAGTCCCAGCTCAATCATCCTGGCCGGGAGATCGGGCTTCCGGCTCAAAGTCCGGCGCCGGAAAGGGCTCCAGAGTAATTTTAGGAGATCGGCTTTCTTCATATGTCGGGCAAACATCCGCAGGAGATTATAGGTGCAAAGGGGACGCCCGAAAAGGCGACGGACAAAAAGCAAGGCGTACCCTTTCATGCGCAGGCGATTCACCCTCGCACTCGGTAGAACGGTGGGGTCAACGTCCGAGCACTTGAACCATTTGTGCCAATCGCGCGTGTCGTCAATGATCCCGCGGTCGATATACTCCTGCCATAAAGGGGTGCCCCGGTAAACGCATAAGCGATTGAAACCAAAGGTGTCCAGCTTCAGCCGGGCGGCAAAACGGAAGCTGGCCAGGATATCTTTCTCGGTTTCGCCGGGAGAGCTAATGACAAAAAAGCCGTGCACCCGATCGATGCCATGCCGCTTCGCTTCACTGACCGCGTGTTCCACCTGCTTCAGGGTCTGCTTCTTGTGCAGCCGGTCAAGTGCCCTTTGCGTCCCCGCCTCCACCCCAAACGCCAGGAAGGTGCAGTTGGCCTTTTTCATCAGCGGCAGTTGATCCACCGCCACCGCATCCACCCGGCCTTCGCAGCCCCAGCGGAATTTGAGGCGGCGCGCAATGATGCCCTCACAAATTTCGCTGATGCGCTTACGGTTAAGGAGAAAATGATCATCGGTCAGATAAATGGAGCGATAGCCCAGATCGTTAAGTTGCTGCATTTCTCCCAAAACATGCTCCGCGGAACGGTGGCGCCATTTGCCCTGGGAAAGGGACGGGATATCGCAATATATGCAGGAATAAGGGCAGCCGCGCGATGTCTGCATGGTGCAGAATTTATCCAGAGAGAGGACCGCGGGGACGTCCAGGGGCAATGACTCGATGTAGTCGATGGGAAGGCTGGTCCGGTCAGGGTAAGGAAACTGATTCAGATCGCGAATAAGCGGACGTGAGGCATTCCGAACGATCCCAGCGGCGTTACGCCAGACCAGGCCAGCCACGGAGCCTGGATCATCAAGGTTGTTCAAGTAGTCCGGTAGAAGCTCTTCGCCCTCCCCGACCGCTAGGCAATCAATGTCAGGGCAGTCTGCCAGGATGCGGTCCGCATTCATGGTGGCAAAGGCTCCGCCCATGATGATGGGGATTTGCGGCGCTCCCAACTTTAATCGCTGGGCCAGGTTTTTGAGCGCCGGGTAGGTGGTCGTGGAGAGGCAGGAGAGGCCAATGACGTCGGGCCGCTCTTCTGCTACAGCCTGAGCGATGTGCTCCGCCTGCATCTGCGGGTGACACGTGTCAAACAGCCGCACTGTGTGGCCATACCGGCGCAGGACCGGAGCGAGGGTCTGGATCCCCAGGGGCGGAAACCCCATCACTTTGATCCGGCCATTGTCAGACCTTGATCTATCCAGCTCCTTGGGGAGTAATCGCCAAAAATTTTCATCTCTAACATAAACCAGAAAAGCCTTCATCAGAAAATCCTTCGCATCCGCTGACGCAAAAGGCATCGCGGGGGTTCGGTTTCCGAAAAGAAAGGCGGCCGGGAGGCCGCCTCTTGATTACCCGGAAGTCCAAGGACCGGAAAGGGCTAGTGCCCGCCTCCGACCGCCTGAACCCCGCTGCTAACGGTAACCGCCGCGGCCGCCGCCGCTAAATCCGCCTCTTTGCTGCGGCTTGGCTTCATTCACCGCCAGGGGGCGCCCATCTATATTCCGCCCGTTCAGCATGGAAATGGCCTTCTGGCCTTCTAATTTGGTCTCCATTTCCACAAAACCGAAGCCGCGGGGTTGGCCCGTGTGCCGGTCGGTGATGATCTTGGCGGAGGTCACTTCGCCGGCCTCGGTAAAAAGAGTGTTCAGCTGTTCTTCGGTCATCTCGTAGGACAGATTGCCCACGTATAATTTCATACTCATATCTTCTCCTATTGTTGGTCTTACCGGGATGGACTTGCCGGAGTCTTTTGCCGGCAGGTCTGCCCTGTCAGGACCTTTAAGTTCCTTCTTCAACCACCCCCGGCATTTCCTCCGCCGGCGGGGTAGTGATTTTGTTCTGGCGACGTTTCATTTTTTCGTCGTTCTTCTCTTTGCGGGCCATCTCTTTGGCGCGCTTTTGCCAGCCGTAACGGTTTCGGGCCAAGTTCTACCTCTCTAAGCTCAAGGTGTCGGAACTCCGGAGATCCCGAGACCGCCGGAGTGCCGATCATCAGGCGTTTCAGCCTAAAGTTTTACTACGTTTTGGGCTTGGGGCCCCTTGGGACCTTGGGTTACTTCAAATTCCACCGCCTGCTCTTCTGCCAGGGAACGGAAGCCTTCGCCTTGAATGGCGCTGTGATGCACAAACACATCCGGACCGTTTTCCCGAGTAATAAAGCCAAAGCCCTTCGAGTCATTAAACCATTTTACCGTACCAGTTTCCTTCATGATGAAAAAACCTCCAGCAAATACTGCAAAGATATTCCTGCCAAAAAAGCAGGGCGCACAGCAGTCAGGCAAAAAAAAATCGGCCGGGAATTAGCACCCCCGTCCGATTTTTGTCCAGGCCTTGTGGCCCTGATTTCAGTCTGACATGCTAAACTTGAAAATATTTTACACAAAAATCGTTCAATGTCAAGCTAATTAAAATAATGGTCCGCAGGCTCTCGGGGGCTCCCATTGAGCCCCTATAAATAATAGGAGTTATTTTATCATGCGCCCATCCAGGTGACTTAGGCGAAAAAAATAGAATCTAGTCAATATATAAGTTACACTATTCAGTTGAGTGGCAAAGGAGGAGTATCTATGCGTAAGCGCATTATCGGTCAGGGCCCTCGTGAGGTCTCAGCGGCCGAGCAGGGCTGGCTAGACCTTGAACGCCTGGCACAGGTCGAAATCACGTCCGAAGACGTCGACTACCCGATTGAATCGGCACTGATTCCGGGCACGGGTTTAGGTTGGCGGGCGGCGCAGCCTGGGGAGCAGACGATTCGCCTCCAGTTTGATGAGCCCCTGAGACTCAAACGGATCCACTTAGTGTTCCAGGAAGATGAGCACGAGCGCACCCAAGAGTTCGTTTTACGGTGGTCACCAGACGGCGGTCAGTCGTACCGGGAGATTGTGCGCCAGCAGTATAACTTCAGTCCACCGGGGGTGGCACGTGAGGTCGAAGACTACGACATCGATCTAGACGGTGTCACGGCGCTCGAATTGAGGATGGTGCCGGACATCAGCGGTGGCAGCGCCCGGGCATCGCTGGCGCAACTGCGTGTTGCGTAATTATCTGACTGACTTCGGCCATTAGTGCAAGGGAGGTAGCCTAACAGGAGAGTGCGATGGACGAACAGGAAGCCAAAAAGGAAATAGCACGAGCAAAAGAGGAACTTCTGAAAGCGAAAGCCAAACTAAAAGAATTAAACGCTAAACTAATGGAACTCTCGGAGGTGATGGAAAAAATAGAGGCAGCCCAAGGTCGGCTGCAGAAAGTGGAAGAAAAACTGTTTCTCGAAAGTTTTAGCAAAAAATCGTTTTTCCACCGCGTCGATAATAAAAAACATTAGAAGGGCTCGAAAGCCGCGTGACCCCCGCCAAAACAGGCCGGGTGCGCCGGGTGGATACGTCAGACCGAGTTGCATTCAAATGTTGCTTTTGTAGCCGCAGGCTTAAGCCTGCGCTGCACAGGCGAGACGCCTGTGTCACCAAGAAAAATTGGAAAAATATTCGATTGGCCGCAACTCGGTATCAGACCAGCTTATTGAGGCCCTGAAAGACCTTTATACCAAAAGAAAGCGAGAAGCCTTACAGGAGGGCAGGGGGGAAGTTTTGGAAACGGTCTTTCACCGGGGCGGCAAGCACATGGAGCAGAATTATATCCGCCGGGTATTTAAACGGCTGCTAACGAGGGCGGGGCTTCGGGAAATCCGGCTGCTTGATATCATACTGAGTTGCGGGCTTGACGGGTTGACTCAAATTTGAAAGATTGGATCGGATAAAAGTTCATTTGAAGCCCTGAGGATTTCAACTCAGGGCTTTTTCATTTTAAGAGATTTCCATATTCGAATCATCTGCAAAGATTCTCAAAAGACGGATAGTTGGCAAACTATCATTCATTGTTTAAATCAGGGAGGATTTCAGAAACAAGTGGATATCGGCAGGCTTGAACGGGAAAGAAAAAGCATCGGACGCACCGACATTTTTTTAGCCGAATCACAGGGTATGGCAAGAAATCATAGAATTAAATAAGGAGTTTTATTTGAGGGTATATAAGCCTTTTCGGGGAATGCTTGTCGAAGCAAAAAGTCTAACCATTTCGTCAAAGTAATAGGCCTCCCGCTTTTCTATCCAATTGACAGAAAAATCTTTTTGAAATAGCTTGTACCGAAATTTTGATTGGATTACCCTTACTCAGCGCCTTTCATATAACCTCTACCCTTTCGAGCCTAAGCGCAGCCCCCCGTGAATGAAAAAGGTTTCGCCGGAGACGGCCTCGTTGCGGTAAAGTTCGCCGATTAAAGAGGCCACTTCCGCAGGTTCAACGAGACGGCCAATTGGCACTTGGGCCAGAATCTGCTCCAGGGCTTTTGGATTCATGCCCTTGACCATAGGGGTGGCCACATATCCCGGAGCAATGGCGACGCAACGGATCTTATCAGCCAGGCCACGCCGGAAGAATTCTGCGGTAATGACCTTGGGCATCACCGACATGGCGGCTTTACTGGAGGAATAGTTGATCTGGCCTGCCGTCCCCAAGGAGCCGGTGGAAGAGAAGAAACAAATTAGCCCCCGGCAATTGTGATTAATCATCCGTTCGGCGCATTCCCGCACTGTCAAAAACACGCCTGTCAGGTTGATATTAATAACCGACTGAAATTGGTCCAGGGTCATTTTTCTGGTGACCTTCCCGGTTTCCCGATCCGGGGCCACCATCAGGCCATCCTTGATGATGCCGGCACAAGGGGCCACCAGGTTGATCTGGCCGAATTTTTCAATGGCGGTATCGGCCAATTTGGCGCCATCAGCCTCTTGGGTGACATCACAAAGAGAGGTCACGACCTGTCCACCGAGGGCTTTGATTTCGCCTTCAACCCGGCTCAATCCTTCGGGGCTAACATCTCCCAAAACCGCTTTCCCGCCCTGCCGGACCCAATATTTCGCAAGCTCTTCGCCGATGCCTCCAGCTCCCCCGGTAATAACCGCCACCGCATCTTTTATTTCCAGCATAATCTTCCCCCCTGGCTAATTTGCCCTCGGTTTCCCGTCACTTAATGTCAGGATGGCTCAATTTATGTCAGCTCGTTTTGCGGCCTGCCTTAAATATCTCATCAAAGCCCTGCATCAATTTTTGAAACTGATCGCTTTGCTTTTCCATCAGCTTCTGGAGCCCTAAGGTTACCGCGTCAAAATCCAGCCCTTTTTCGGAAAGGAGTATGTGGAGCTGCTTGATGGTTTCTTCCCGGTCGGCTACCTTCTCTTTTAGCTCTTCGCACTTTCTGGCCGATTCCTCATAATCTTCCCGGGGCACTCCGCCGAGCAGGCTCAAATAATCCCGGTAAGAGTCCCGGAAACCCTCTTCGGCTTTTTTCCACGTTTTTTGATAATCGGGGCTTGCCTGGTCCAGGTTTTCCAATCCATAGAACTTGCGGAATAAGGTGATAAACTCCCCGGAATTAAAGAACCCCGGCCCGGTCCATTTGGCCAGGTCTTCCATTTGTTTCTGCCCCTTGGCGACCAGGAGCAAATAATTACCCCAGAATTCCAGGAATTGCCGATCCATGTTATTGGCCTTCTGAAAATTTTATCCGGGTTATCCCAGGCTGGCTCTTGAAGGACGAGGTCATTGGTCCAACCCGTTTGGTAAACGGAATCAGGCGCTTAGAGCGTTGGGTAGAGGACGCCGAGCGCCTGGAGCGTTTGGTCAACGGAGCCGACCGTCTGGAGCGTCCCATGGCCTTTTCAAGATCCAACTGATAGCGTACTGGGCCTCTGAAGTCGAGAAAACAACTGTCCAGAGAACACTCGGAGGTGGGCAGCGACCAGGAGGTGGCTATGGCCACATGGCCTTTGGGAAAGATGGACACCTCAGCATTCACCCAGTCCAGGGGGGCCAGGGCAGCCTCTTTCTCCACCAGATCATCCCTTTCGGCGCAGCAGATAAGCCAGGGGATGCCCTTCTCTTCTATCCGTTTAAAATTAAGGGAGCGGCCAAAGAGTCTGAAGGGGAGGGTCCCGTCCTCCGCCACGGGGATGGTGTAAGAGTCATAACTCATCTTACAGATGGCTAGGGGCATGTCGGCTACGTCATAAAGCAGCCAATGGTTGATGGCAGCCGCGCTCTTACTGATCCCCGGTCCCTTTTCCAGCATTTTTATATCCCGATAGAAAGCCGTTATCGGGTTTTCGTTGAGGATGTTTTTGAGTTTGATAACCCAACTCACCAGCTTGCCATCCACCACCTGGTTACCGTTGGGAAGCCTCTTCATCGCAAAGACCAGGTCCTTGAGACTTTCGGGTAGCTGGTCCAGGAAGGCCCTGAAGGCCTTGCTGCGAGTGCCGTCCATGGGGGCCACGCAGGTAATCAGGGCGTCCACCAAGCCGTCAAGTTCTCCGGACAGGAGATTGACCACCGCAGTGAATCCACCCTGGCAGTAGCCGCATAGGGTAACCGGCTTGCCATGCCTTTCCTTCACCTTCTCACAAAACAGTTGAGTGTCCCGGCAGTCATCCTCTCCGGTCAATAGTTGCACCGCGGGTGTAATATCGATATCTTTTAGGAAGCGGATATAAGTGGGAATTCCCTGGTTTGCAAAGCAATGGGCATAACTCTTGTCCTCTCCAGGCAGACAGGCCAAGATGTGACCCCCATTGACGTAAGGGGGAATAATGACGACGGGTTTCCCCCTTTTTCGAACTTTGACCCCTTTATGCCTGGGCAAGACTTGATAAAGATAAAAGCGGTCGGTTTCGGCGATCAGGTCATAGCCGCCGTCGTCGAAATGAAACCCATATTCCGTTTTGATGGCGCGGATGGCATTAGGGTAAGCGTGCACCACCAGGTCCATCAGTTGGGCCTGCCTGGCCATAAGATCGCCGATATTTTCCCCCTCGAGGCCAAATGCAGTATTTAGCCAGGCTCTAAAAGCAATATCCATCTGGCGCACATGGTAATCATTCAAGGTTTTCATGCCGCCCATGAGCCCCGTTTGCATCATCTGCAAATTAAACAGGTGTAAAGATAAATAGTTCTGTAGGCTTTCCTGGGAGGGAGTGTGTTCCAGTTTCTCTCTTGCAGCCGCAATCGCGGCGTTCAGGGCGTTCAAGAAGGGAAGCGTGAAGTCATTAACACAGCGATAGAGCCCCAGCCAATAAGTCTGGGCCGCCTTGGACTGGTCCAGGATGGCTGCCATTAGGGTTTCATTGAGTTTCAGAGCCTTTTCCAAATAAGGGCTCAAAGACTCAGGTAAATCGCCAGTGAAATTTGCCGGAGGTTCCATGGGTCAAATCCCTCCTTTTTCACTGTTAAAGAGCCCACCTAAGATAGGAAGGCTTGCCAAGTTCTAAAACCGTCAGCACATTTTATTAAAAGGTTCTCCCCCTCATCTGTCTGTAGGTAGGTCTGAGGCATTCGGTGAGGACCTTTCCCGCTCCTGGTAACCATCTTACCCGCCCCGGGGTCCTGTTTCGATTGCCCACCGGCTTAGCATCAATGGTTCTTGATAGCGGCCAATCCCGGCAATTTACGCGGTCTTGGCTTTTTCAGACTTTTCACCTTCACCAAAAAAAGTTTCAACTCGCTTAAAGTTTTCATCCACGGATTTCTTAAAATCCTCAAAGCACTTTTTGTAAGCCTTGAGCCATTCATTGAGGACCTTTTTGCCTTCCTCCGGGAAGACCGGAGTCTGGGCGAGGAACATGCTGGTCATGTGTTCCATCTGCTCCAAGATCAGGATTTGGGCATTAAAGGAATTGTCAAAGGTTGTTTTGTAGAAATCGATCATTTGCTTTGCCAATTTGCGAGGTTCCATACAAGGCATTCCTCCTTAATACGCCAAGGCGCTTGGTTTATTATTTCCTTTTAGGGATGTGTAGATTATAAGCATGGAAAAATATCTGTCAAGAAATTGATGCAGTGCACCATTTATCTCCCTCCTTTGGGAAATCTATTTCAAATTTGGCTAAGTGCAAAATTTATTGTTGCAGTACGCCAAACTATTTCTTAAGATTAACGGTTAAGAGGATTAATTATGACTGAGAAACTACTCATTAAAAAGTATACCAATCGACGGTTATATGACACCGAGAAGAGCACCTATGTGACCCTGAACCAAGTGGCGGAAGCGATCAAGCAGGGCCGCGAGGTGGAAGTTATCGATGCTGAGACCAAAGCAGATGTCACCGCCTTTATCCTCACCCAGATTGTCCTGGAGGAGGCCAAAAAAAAGGCCGCGTTTTTGCCGGTCTCCCTCCTTTACTTGATTATTCGTTATGGGGAAACCGGTCTCAGCGAATTCTTTGAAAAATACCTGGAGCAAACTTTCAATAATTATATGGCTTATAAGGCCGCGGTGGATGAGCAGTTCAGAAAATGGCTGGATATGGGGATGGACCTCTCCGGTATGGTGCAAAAAACCATGGAAGGCTTCGCCCCCCTTAACCCCTTTGCCATCCCACCCTCCCCGTCGGCCGACAAAGAGAAGGAAGAACCGGAACAATAGCCTCGGCCGGTTATGAGGTTTAGGTAAATTGGCTCTAAGGCTTCGATAACGATTTGATCATTAGAATCAAATCCGATTCCTGGCCTTGTACATCCCTCACAAAACCTTGTAAAACTGCCACTTTTTCAAACCCCATCTTCTCAAATAGAGAAAAAGCCTTATCCAACGCCGGCGGAATTTCGGCGCTGAGCTGCTCCAAACCCAGGGCAGCGGCAATGTCTATGAGATTTTGAACCAGTATGCTTCCCAGCCCTTTAGCCCGATAACGGGGATCGGTGGTCAGGCGGACCTCCCCCTGGTGCCTGGTCCAGCCAATGGGGCTGAAATTCAAAGTGGCATCACCCACAATCTTTCCATTATGTAAAGCAACTAGGGGCAAGACACTGTTATAGTCCAGGTTATAGATCCAGTTTTCAATAATCTTGGGATTCGTAACATCTTCTTTGAGACAGAGCCGATCTTCTGCAGGCATTTTCTGAAAATATTCCAGTAAGGCTTGCTCATCTGCCTTCACAAGCGGTCGGAGGATTACCGAGGTTCCATCTTCCAGGGTAGCTTTCTTGGGATAGTTTTTAATGAGTACTTCCGCCAGGTTTTGCATCGTCATCACCTTGCCAATCCCCAGGGCTTAAATCAGGTCAGGCATTACCCAGCTATACATTACCCAGCTATAAGGCTCTCAAAAGTACCACCCTCGTTCCAGGATCATGGCATATCCCATACCACCGCCCACGCACAACGTGGCCAATCCCACCTTGGCATCCCGCTTTTGCATCTCAAAGAGCAGCGAGACGACAATCCGGACCCCGGTGCACCCGAGGGGATGTCCCAGGGCAATGGCTCCACCATTTACGTTGACTATCTCCGGGTTCAGATTTAATTCCCGCAGGCAGGCAAGGGCCTGAGCCGCAAAGGCCTCATTAAGTTCCACCAGTTCGATTTCCCTTCCCAATTCGGCCCTTACTTTGGCAATGGCATTGCGGACGGCATAGATCGGACCGGTACCCATAAGTTCCGGTTCACAGCCCTGGCAACTATAAGCGACGATCTTGGCCATCGGCCGGATTCCCATGCTCAGTGCCCTTTCCGCCGACATGATGAGCAGGGCCGCGGCAGCGTCGCTGATCCCGGAAGAGTTACCCGCGGTTATGGTGCCGTCCTTGCGGAAAACAGGTTTCAGTTTGGCCAGGGTTTCCACGGTGGTGCCAAACCTGGGAAACTCATCCGTATCAAAAATTATCGGTTCGCCCCTCCGCTGGGGAATTTCCACGGGGACGATTTCATCTTTGAAGCGGCCGGATTTGATGGCCATCTCCGCCCTTTGCTGACTTTTGGCGGCAAAAGCGTCCTCCTCTTCCCGACTGACGTGAAACTTTTCAGCTACGTTTTCAGCGGTTACCCCCATATGAGAGCCATCGAAGGCACATAAAAGGGCGTCATGGAGCATGGTATCGAGAATTTGCACATGACCCATGCGCTGTCCCCATCTGACCTGGGGCAACACAAAGGGGGCCTGACTCATGTTTTCCATGCCTCCCGCCACGACGATCTCTGCATCCCCGGCCTGGATCGCCTGGGAGGCCTGGATAATTGCCTCCATGCCGGAACCGCACAACACATTTACGGTTATGGCCGGGGTATATTGGGAGATGTCCGCCCGCACCGCCGCCTGGCGGGCAGGATTTGAACGTTCTCCCGCCTGCAAGACATTGCCCATGATCACCTTGTCGACTGCATCCTGCCTTACCCTGGCTCGCCTGAGCACTTCTTTAACTACCACTCCCCCCAACTCCACGGCAGGCACATCTTTTAATGCTCCGCCAAAGTTGCCGATGGCTGTCCGGGCCGCGCTGGCAATCACCACTTCTCGCATAGAACCTCCTTTGCCCCCGCCTTAATGACTCTCTCAAGTTATCTCTTTTACCAGGAGGGCAATGTCGGCATATCTTCGTTGATGAACGTCTTTGACAAAGTCTTTTAACACCGCTACTTGCTTAAATCCGGCCCGTTCAAAAGACTTGATAACAGGAGCCCGGGTAGTGACGATTCTAGCCAGAAGTTTTTTTACTTTGCTCTTAGCCGCCAGCTTAGAGATTTCACTCAAAAGCAAGGATCCCAAACCGCGGCCACGGAACTCGGGGGCAATTGTGACCCGCACCTCACCGATATGACGCCCCCACCCAAAAGTTTGATAATGGAGGGTAGCGTTAGCCACGATCTTGCCGTTACTTTCTGCCAATATCGGTAAGACATTTTCATAATTGAGATTACGGGCCCATTTTTCTATCAATTTTCTGTCGGTGACGTCATTTCTTAAAAATCGCCGATCTTCTTCCGAGAGGCTAATAAAAAAACTGTAAAGGTCGTATTGATCGTCCTTGGTCATGGGCCGCAAAGCAAGACCGGCGCCATCTGGAAGTGTAACTTCTTTGGGATAATCTTCTAACATGACCCCTCCCTGAAATCCATTGATTCTCGGGATCAATAAGTTATTCTTCTCCAATCACCAGGTAATTCGTTTTATCCTCTCAATCGGCAATAACACAAGGGAGTTTTATATCCTAAAAGCGGCTGGAACCGGTTACTTGTGAAAGTTTAATTAACCGGCCCAGTATAGATCGAGGTTTACCACCTACACCTATAAGGCAAGAGGAAAGTGAAAGATGTCACATTTCCGAAAGCAATTGTGAAGAACTTACAATTATGTAATGTTTCTATATTAATAATTTAACTATTGCTTGAAATATGTCAAGAAGGTTATATGGCCCTTTAGTAAATTCGATTATGGCCAAAGTTTGAAGGCCCAGGGAGGAAGAGCTCCTGTGGGTCTTAATCTCAGGGCCGGCCAAAAGTCGGAATCAGGGAAGTTCAATACTGCCTGGAAGCTCCGGGAAGCCTGATAGGTTGGGCATGGTGGAGGTTTTCCAGAGGGGTATCAAGATTGGGGAAAAGGCGACCCGACGGGAGGCGATCCGAGTGCTAAAGAGGCCGCCTCTTCCCGACAGCGAAGGAAATTGTGGCCTGGCTCTGGTAAAGCGGATGGGGGCTTTAGCCTCCAACCACTTGCAGTTTTAGTGACTGGCTGGTGGACCTTCTTTTCTTCCCCCCCAAGTCGACACCGACCAGGATTTCCCCGTTTTTCCCAGTAACCTCATAAACCTGGTCGCAAAGACGGCATGTGACCAAGATGGTCCGCCCGGGCAGCATCTGTATGGTGATGCGGGTTCTCTGACAATTAAAACATTCAAAGGATTTCTCTAAGACTCCGCCCTCATGCATGACATTCCCCCCCTTGGTTAGGGTCCGAGCCCTTTTGTCGCCAAGCCCACGTTTCCTTTCCAGTCTGGTTTATTAATTGCTTTTCGACTTTATTATGCTCATACATAAATCGTTTTTGTCAAGATATTTAAATCTTAAAAGGAGTTGAGTAAAATAAAGCCTGAGGCCAAGGAGCTCTTCCCATTAAAGTTATATTTTCAATTTTAAAAATTTTAATGCAGAAACCATGCCATCTTATCCAAGAGATTGTGAACTCAAGCACTAACTTTATATTATCTCAATAATAAGGCTGGTCATTATCTTATAAGTTCAAATTTCTTTCTTGCAGCAGAAATATTCGCGACAGCTCAAAAATTTTGAGCTAAATTTCTTTATTAGGTATTATTGTTCGGAAAATGGACAGAAAAATCCAATAAATTGGACAGAGGAAGATATCAGAGAAAAGTGGATCGGAAAACTTAGTTTAATATGATGCAATCTGGCCCGAGAGATTTGCTTTTCTTGGGGTCTCCGGCAATGCGCTGGAAAAAGTCGGTATCAAGTTCCCCGGCAAATTCAGCCCCATAGGTAAACCAGACCCGGCGCTCATAACCATCATCTAATAATTCGCATTTGGCGACCCAGCCGATGGTGGCGCCTGCACTCAAACAGGAATCTTCGATGTGGAAAAGGAATTCGAGCTCTTCACCGACCTGGAACTCTTGACGACCTTCCCTTTCGAAACAACAGACATCAGGGGAAATCTCCACTATTTCAAGATGAACAGGCTGGAAATCTGTCTCACCCTTTTTCCGGACCGCCAATTTCTTAACCTGGCCCAGATCCAAGTAATGCATCTGCTGCGCTGTTTGCCGTTCCATGGTTACCCTCCTATGTAGGGCAATCTACAGTTTCCCGTCGACTAGGTCTACGCTACCGCTTTTCCAATTGAAAAGCTACCAGGCCGCGCCGGGGTAATTCTCGGCGAGCCTGAAACAAGGGGGGAATGTAAGTTATGGTAGCGCTATCCCTGAGTTGGATTTCCAGTCGGGCAAAATCTGCTAAATCGATGAACTGGGCATCTCGCATCATTGCCGGGAACAGCCCCAAAGTAACTGCCAACAGGTTAGCTGCCCTGGTGAAGGACGAATCCTCCAAGAAAGCCAAAAGCATCTGGCCGCCGCCTTTCGTCACGCGCAGCAGTTCTTTCAGACCGGTCAGGCCGGTATAGTGGAGCACATTCGAGCAGATCACCTCATCGAAGGTACCGTCTCGAAAAGGTAAGTGCTTGAGGTCCGCTTGGATAAAGAACCCTGAAACTACTTCTTCCCGACACAGCTTAACCTGTTCCCAGGTGAGGTCTAAGAAACAGGCGTCCTTCAGCCCCAACTCATTGGCGAGATATCCGGGGCCGGAGCCGGCATCGAGTATCCTGCCCCGCCGACGCAATCGCGGTCGGAAGAATGGAGCAACGGCCTGGCGATTTACTAACTGACAAAGCTCATCGAAGAACAGGTGCCCGCCTTGCCCATAAAATTTCCGTACTTCATGATTGAAATTACGCATTCCGAGCAAGCAACCGGAGATCAAGAAAACCTCAATTTACAAAGCACCGGCTCAGGCCAAGGTTTTAATGACTTCCAGCGTGCTGATGACGCTCCTAAGGCGCCCTTCCGGATCCATTACCAGGAGGCGGTGAACCTTTTCTGCCACCATGGTCTTGGCTACCGCGGTGATCGCGGTTTCGAGCCTGACGGAAATTACCCTGGGGTTCATGAACTCCTTTACCCGCCTTTCCAGAACCTCCTGGCCAAAATCACGCACCAGGGGCACCTTCTTCATGAACGGGTCAAGGCCGTAAAAATCCGGGTATTTATATCGCCGGCGATCGGTTTCGGCCTCTTGTCTAACCAGATCAGCCTGGGAAACGACCCCCAGCACGGTCCCATCTTCTCGGATGACTGGCAATCCGGTAATACCCTTTTCAGCGAAGATATCGATGAGTTCCCGGATAAGCATATCCTCTGACGCCACCGGAGCGACCTCAAGTGACAGATCTGCGACCTTGGTGGGGGGCTCAGTCAGGGAAATTTTGCCTAGGGCGAGTGCTTGCAAAATATCTAACGTTGAAATGAGGCCAAGAATTGTTTTTTCTTCGGCTACAATAAGGCGGTGGATGCCGTGCGCCAGCATGCGCCGGATCACAATAGGCAGGGACTCTTGCGGCAGGGCCGTGATGACCTCCCGGGTCATGAAGTCCGCCACTTGCATATCCAGTACCTTGGGACTACATTCCCCAAAAAGCCCTACTTGGCCCGCAAACGGATCATATTCATAAAAGGTGTAGCAAAAGTCCTTCCCCGTTAAGTGAGCCTGGGCTCTCACAATATCAGTCTCTGAGATTATGCCGGTCAGCTTACCGTCTTCATCTACCACCGGAACCCCGCTCACCTTCTTATGAGCCAGTAATTGGATCAGGTCCTTTACCCGCATGGATTGGGGCACCGTTTTGACCTCGCTAATCATCACGTCTGCTCCCGTGAGCGAGGCCAAGGCCCTTGCATCTTTCCGTTTTTTTCCGCCCCCTGCCATTCCTAAATCCCGCAAAACCATTTAGCACTCCTAAGGTCTTCGAACCTTAAAATAATCCGCCTTTGGCAAATTTTCAAGGCTCTGCCAGGACAGCACCGAGTTGCCCTATTGGCCGGAACGTTCTAAAAGCCAATCTGTGATTCGCGGCCAGGTGGTCTTGAGGGCCCGGCCGCCGATTAGCACACCGATATGCCCCCCGGGCATGACAATGGCTTCATTATCCTGGCTGGAAATGAGTTCCTTGATGCAGGTAGCCCCATGAGGCGGCACAATGTTATCCTCGCTGGCGCCCACAGTCAGGTGATTGGCGGTGATCTTTTTGAGGTCAACTCTGCGGCCATCGATCTCCAAGAGCCCTCTATAAAGCCGATTCTCTTGGTATAGGTCTTTAATAAGCGTACGGTAAGCTGCTCCGGGAAAGGGGACATTATCATTGACCCAGGTTTCCATGGCAAAAAAGTTCTCCAGGAAACGGTCATCATGCATGTGCTTGATAAAATTATAATATTTGGCAATATCGCCTATAGGGTTAAGGATCTTGAACCCGGCCTGCATGGACCAGGAGGGGAGATTGCCATAAGCGGCCATCAGCGTGTCGAGGGGAAAGTGGTTACTATCTACCGCCTGCCTAAGATACCCTCCCTCTGCAAAATTGATGGGAGGAGCGAGAAGAACCAGGTTCTTCACCCTCTCCGGATGCAAGGCGGCATAAATAGCCGACATGGTGCCTCCGATACAGTAACCGAACAGGGAAACCTGGGGGGAGCCGGAAAGCTTAATGACCTTTTTAACCATTCGGTCCAGATAGCCCTCGATATAATAATCGAATGGGATCTCCCGGTCTTCCAGGCCGGCCGTGCCCCAGTCCACCGCATAGACATCTATCCCTTCTCTGAGCAAGTGCTGGACGAAGCTTCGGCCCGGATAGAGATCCAGGATATAAAGGCGGTTAATGAGGGCGTAAACGATCAGCAGGGGTACCGGCTTGACCTCGTTCACGGGGGAATGGTAGCGGTAGAGGGTGGCCTTGTTTTCCCGGTAGACCGCATCCTTGGGGGTGGTTCCCACTTCCACCTTAGGGGGCTGTAGCCATAACTCCCACAACTTCCCTGCCCGCTTGATGTTTAGGCGGGTCTCATCATATAGCTCTCCTTGCCAACGGGTGAGCTTTTCCCACATGTGCCTGGCTCCTTAAGGGCGTGGTGATAATAGTCTAAGCGGCCCCACTCTGTTTCTTTGCCGACGCCTGCGCCGCAAGCCTTTCGCAGGTCGCAGCCAGTGAACCGAGTTTGGGGTCAACCTGGGCCACGGCCTCTTTGATCTGGGCCAGGTCCTTGGTAAGGCTGATGACCTTGGCTTCTACTAGGGCCGCGATCTCTTTGGAGACGTCGGCCACTTGTTTTTCCATGTCTGCAAGGGCCTTCTTCAAGGGTTTGAGGTCATCTCGTGCGGCCAAGTTTCTTTTTTCCAGAACAGTCGTCACCTCTTGGGCCCAATCCCGCTCTTGCAAGGCCACCAAATGGGATTCCAGCAAGTTGAGCCTTTCATGGAGGCGGGTAATTTCTTCCAGCGAGGGAAGGCGAAAATTGCGCCACATCTCATCAACTACTTGGTTCACCAACTTCTTGAATTCCAGGGATCGTTCCGCGAACAGTCCCATTCCCTGTAAAAAGAAGGGCTCTCGCTTGAGCATTTCCATATAGCGGCCAGCGGCGGATTGCCACCACTGAAAATATTGGTCCGAAAGCTCTGTGAAGGTCATCATCATTTTCTCTCCTCGTCTTGGCGTAATCAATCTCGTTGAGCCCTAGTCACTTTCATTGGCAGAATTATACCGATTGACCGCGCGCTTCAAGCCTCCCCCTCAGTTCTGCCATTTGCTCCGGCCCAGGATGGTCATTTGGGCAGATGGGATAGAATGTGCACCAATGCTGGTGACAGTACCCAAAGCACCTCAGGTAGCAGTCGGGGTTCCCCTCTCTGCTCTGCTGTCTGCGAAAACGGGACGCAAGGGCCAGTCTTAAATGCGGCAAACACAACCCATGACTGTAACCACTAACCCCAGTCTCTGGCTCCCCCCAAACTTCATCGCACCCAGGCCAAATGCATTTGTATAGCATGGCTCCCCCCCAGTCGCGATCCTCCGATGGCTCTAAGGAGGATTTCCTTTGTCCAGGTCGTCATCATTAACTCCAAGAACATTATCGACATGCAACTTTGGCGCATTTGTTTAGGCCGCTTTGCCGGGTGCGAAAAATTCTTGCGCCCGGTCAAAGCCTTCTCCCATCATCTTGTTAAACTCATCCCGAGTCTTCTTATTATTCTCAAGCCATCCCTGCCAGAGCCTCATCCCTTCCTTCTGGGAATTGAGGCCTTGCTCGACCATTGTGGTGTAAATTTTTTCCGCCTGCTCCTGGAACAGGAACATGGAATTGCAGGCATTGATGGTGGCCGTCTTAGAGAAATTGATCATATCAGTGGCAAGCCGTTCCGGATTAAACATTTTTGGTAGTTCCTCCATTTAAGGTGATTTTTAAGCTGCCAGAAATTGCATGTCGATATGTTTCCGAAGATAACCTTGGAAGGGACCCCTGTCAAGGAAAAAATTTCGCAGATACATATTTATTATATTATCTGCAATAATTCTCAATAGTTAAAATTGTTGCGAGACAACATATTTTCTCCAGAGTTCGTGCCTGGGGCATTCATAGCTGGTTCCATGATCTGAGCCCATCAATCCTGGAAGAGACCTTGGTCTGACCGCCGCCCTCAAAAATTTGTTCACCAGATTTAGCGAATACCTCGGTAATGAGAACTTCTCAGTGGACCTGGAGGAGATCGATGATCTCTTTTCGCAAGAGGTTCAAATCAGCATCTATCGAATCTTCCAGGAATGCCTGACCAATATCGGCAAGTATGCCCCCCCCACTCGCGTCACCATAGCAATTAAGAGAGGATCGACTAGTGCTCTATTTAGCGTGGAAGATGATGGCGTGGGGTTTGAGGTGGAAGAGGTTCTGGCCCGGGAAGCTTATAAAAAGGGCTTGGGGCTGGCAGCCATGGATGAGCGTGTCAGGATCATGAGCGGATCTTTGCATATTTGGAGTCAAAAAGGAAAGGGGACCAAAATAACCTTCACCATCCCCGCTAATACAAAGAGCTGAGGAAATCTCACAGAGCTATTTTCTCCATTCTGGAACATCCCCCTAATTTCCCCAAGAGATCAGGGTCCTGGATTTGTTAGACTTTTATCCTCCATAATGGCAAGATGTCTCAGATTTTAGTACAGGACCTGGAAAGAATACCAAGCTATGACTCCACTCTAAGAAAAAGAGTTACCTGGGTACCCTTGTGGGGTTCACTCTCGATAGTGATCTCCCCCTGGTGGGCAGCCATGATCTTCTGGGAAATGGCCAGCCCCAGGCCGCTGCCTTTGGGCTTGGAAGAAAAGAATGGCTGGAAGATCTTCTCCCGGATTTCCGGGGGAATACCCTGCCCGGTATCACTAATTTGCACAAATACCCGATCCTCCTGCTGACCGGTGGTAACGGTCAGAGTTCCCCCGGCGCCCATGGCCTCGATGCCATTCTTGGCAATATTCAAAATCACCTGGCGCATATGACCCGGATCAAATTGAATCTCCGGGAGGTGAGGGTCCAGTGCCAATACGAGCTCTATATTGTTTTCCCGCAGACTCGGCTCCAGCCGCAAGCAGGTTTCCTGGATCAGGGCGTTAAGATCCCCCGGGCGCCTTTCGGGCTCGGAAAATTTGGCATAACTGCCGACCTCGGCGAGAAGGTCTTCTAACCGCTTGACTTCGTCCACGACGATGTTGAGTTTTTCCAGGTTTTTTTGCGGATCTTGAGTTATATCTTTCACCACCTGGCGAGCAAAACCGCCGATGAGCATTAGCGGGTTTTTGATTTCGTGGCTGATATGGGCGGCCATCTTACCCAGGACTGCCAGGCGCTCACTGCGCAGAAGTTCTTCCTCCATGCGTTTCCGTTCCCGCAAATCTTTGAAATGGCCAATTATGCCGATCTCCCGTTCATTTTCAAAGAGCACCCGGGCGGAAAGCCAGATGGGCACCAGGGCACCGTCTTTATTCCGCATCCAGGTTTCATAGTTTTCTAAAATGCCCTCTCCGCCATAAGCCGGATGGTGGATTTTAGAATCGATTTCCTGAAGTTGGCCCGGTGCATAGAGTTCCCTGACATTCATTTTGCCGATGACTTCTTCCGGTTCGTAACCCAGGATCCTAGCCGCGGTTTCATTAAAGGTGCGAATAATGCCTTCTATATCGTGTGCCACGATGCCATCCATACACGTATGAATCAGCAGATGCTGAAAGTAAATACCCCGCTCCACCTCGGCCGTTAGGGCCTCTTCGGCGCGCTGACGCTTGACTTGCCACCACATACCATTCATCAATAAAGTCAACTGACGAACATCCGATTCATCATATTCTTCCTCCTTATTTCCCACGCCGGCTACCGCCACGATTCGGTCACCGTCAAATACCGGAATATTCAGGTGGCGTTGAATTTCCACATGGCCTGCGGGGTAGCCTTTCTTATAGGGGTTGGGTGCGGCATAATCATTGGTAAGGATGGGCCGGCGTTGACGTACGGCTTCGCCCCAGAGCCCGGTGGTCTCCAAAGGATAGACCAGGGGTTTATCAGTAATGGCGCATTCCTTCATGGCAGTCTTGGACCAGGCTTGCATAGTGAGCACCGTTTCGTCCTCGTTCATGAAAGCCAGGTAGCCGATCTGGCTTTTGGTCAGCCGTACTCCCTCTTCCAGGGCGAAATCGGTAATCTCTTTCAGCGTCGCCCGAGTCATCTGGCTGAGCTGCCATACCGCCTCGAGACGGGACTCGTCCAGGCGCAGCGCCTCTTCCATACTGGCGGTGCGCACCGCCAGTCCCAACTGCCCGGCCAGTGATTGGAAAAACTCGACGTGTTCCCTGGTAAAATACCCTTTCTGCCCGCTGGCGGCGGTCAATACCCCCAGGGTCAGGGTTTCCGTGGTGATGGGGGCCAATACCAGGGACCCCAAAGCTTCCTCTTCTGCCAGCCCCTGGAGGCGATCCGCCACCGCGGCGGAATCCGGCACGAGGATTACCTGGGGGGTTGATAAACATTGCCCCAGGAGGGATTGGGGCTCAGGCTTTGCCACCTGTCCCGCGGCCTCGGGGGAGAGACCCCGCGAGACTTTCATGTGCAGCAAGCCTTCTTCGTCTACCAGGCGCACTGCACACTTTTCCACCCCCAACTGTTCCACCAGCACCCCCAGCACGCCTTCCAGGAGATCCGGAATGTAAAGAGAAGAGGCCAATCTGCGAGCCGCTTCGTAGAGCACCGAGAGTTCAGCCACGCGCCTTTTAAGTTGTTGCTCGCTTTCCTTCAGGGAGCTGGAGATCCGACCGAAGAGGTCGAAAACGTCTTCCATTCTGGATCCCAATGAGGAAAGGTAACCTTCCACTATTACCCGAGCCGCCGCCGGTCCGATGGAGCCGGCAATGGTGCGTTCTACGAAGCCCGCCAGCCGTAACTTTTCCCGGTCCCCCCACTCGGATTCGGGAGTCCCCACCTCCCGTAGAAAAGCCCGGCGCGCCTCTGCGGCCTTCCGGGGGCCGATGAGTTTCTGCATAAAGCTGGTCAACTGCTCCAGGCTCGGGAAGTAGGTATAGCGCTTCTCTAAAGGCACCTCTCTTTCCCGTTCAAACACCCCGGCAAACCGCCGGGCCTGCTCATCTTCCACCGAAGTGGGCACCGTGAGTAAAGAAACGCTTACAAAGCTGCTGACATTAAATAGCATAGACCAGAAGAAGGCGTGGGAGAGATTATCCAGTCCGGTCAGTCCTAAGAAAGCGGTGGGCTTGAGAAAAGCCAGGCCGAAGGGGCCCGCCGATAAAATCCCGGGAGGAAACCAGCCTGCTTCCACCAAATAGGGGAAGACCAGGGTATAAGCCCAGAGGAAAAACCCTGACAGCAACCCCGCGAATGCCCCCCACCGGGTGGCCTCCCGCCAAAACAAGGCCCCCAGCATCGCCGGCGCCAACTGCATCACCCCGCAAAAGGCAATCAGCCCGATATCCACCAACATGACTGTAGGAAAGACCAGGTGATAACCGAAATATCCCAACAGAATCAGGAAGAGGATGCTGCCCCGCTTGATGGTCAATAGATGCGGAGTGATGCGCTCTTGCATTTTCAGCCGAAGGGCCAGAGGCATCACCAGGCTATTGAGGAGCATCGTGCTCACCGCGATGGAAGCCACTGACACCATGGCGGTAGAGGCCGACAGTCCCCCCAGAAAGACCAACAGGGCGAGATAGGGATGCCCAGTTTGTAAAGGAATGCTGAGGACAAAAGTGTCGGCCTGTTCCTTGGGGAGACCCAGCAGCAACCCCCCGAAGGCGATGGGCATGACAAACAGGTTCATCAACAACAGGTACAGGGGAAAGAGCCAGATGGCGGTCAGAATATGCCTCTCATTGGTATTCTCCACCACTGCCATATGGAACATGCGGGGGAGTAAGTGGATGGCCCCCATGGCCAGGACAGTGAGCACCAGGAGCAGGGCATAGCTATTTTGAGGTCCGGTGTTCACCAGGAGAAGCTGGTGAAATTCAGGGCTTTGTTGGATACGGGTGAAGATCTCCCCCCAGCCGGAAAAAAGACCAAACGTTACCAGGATACCGAGGCTAAAAAACGCCAGAAGTTCGATCAGGGACTCAAACACCACTACTGCCACTAACCCTTCATGGCGTTCCGTTGGGTCGAGATGGCGGGCCCCGAATAGAATACCGAACATAGCAAGAAGCAGAGCTACATAAAAGGCCGTATCTTTATAGATCGGGATGGCGAGAGGAGGGGCAACTTCCTTATAAACCAGGATGTTAAAAGTATCGGAGATGGACTTAAGCTGCAGGCCAATGTAAGGGGTTATGGCCAGGAGCACACACACAGTGGCGAACGCCCCCAAAAAGGCTCCCTTGCCATAACGCAACGTCAAGAAATCGGACATGGTGGTCAGGTTGTTTTCCTTGCAGATGCGCAGGAGCTTGCGTAAACCATACCACCAGGAAAAAGCAATAATGGTGGGGCCTAGATAAATGGTGAGAAAGGTCACGCCCGAAGTGGCCGCCTTGCCGACGCTTCCGAAAAAAGTCCAGGCGGTGCAATAGGCCGCCAGAGAAAGGGCGTAGATATAGGGATTGGCGATAATACTCTTTCCCCGGGCCCGTTGCCAGTCCCCATAATAAGCGATGGCAAAGAGCAGGAGGAGATAGCCAAAGGCGGCAGCGGCTACCAGACCCGTGCTTAGCATAATTTCTTGATTCCCGCCCGCTCACTCCCGGGAAGTTAATCGGCTACCGAGAGCATAAAGCCCGACAATGGCCAATATCCAAACCATCAGAAGATATAAAACCAGCAGGGGAATCCCTCCCAGCAAGATGCTGCGGTTAAAAATCTGCAACAGCGGATAGTTCAAGAGGAGAAAAATCATGATTCCCAGCATGGCCCAGAGTTTCCCTGGTTTTGTCATGGCTGCACCATTATTCTTTGATTATCTGTTTGGCTTCCACGAACCGGAGAGGTAGTTTGATGGTCACTGCCGTTCCAGAACCAACATTACTCTGCAAAAAGATATCTCCCCGGTGCTCATCGACAATCTGGCGCACGAAGACCATTCCTAGCCCCGTCCCGCCTATTTTGGTGGTGTAAAAGGGCGTGAAAACCTTTTCCGCCACTTCTGCGGGCATGCCTCGGCCGGTATCCTGGATCACCAGAACCGCATAGTCTCTTTCAATGGATGTGGCGATTCGGATTTCACCATGAGGAGGGGTGGCTTCCATGGAATTGCGGAGCAAATGGGCTAAAGCAATCTTGAGCAAATGTTTGTTCAAACGGCCCAATATCGGGCGCGGCGAGAGTTCGGTCACCAGGCGCAACTGGCTCTTTTCGAACTCCATTTGCAGCATATTCAAAGTATCTTTGATAATGTTATTAAGATCCTCGCGAGAAAAGAAAGCTTCCTTCTTTTGCGCCAGAGCCTCAAACCGCTCAACCAGATGCTCCAGGCGCTTCGCCTCTGTGGCTATAGCCGCCGCCCAGGTCCGGGCAGGATCATCCGCGTCAGTCTTGCGCAGGAGACGATGGCTGAACCCGCCGATAATATGCAGGGGATTGCGAATCCCGTCGGCCATGCCCAAAGCCATCTCTGACATGGTCCGTTCAATCACCAGGGCCTCCATCTGTCGATTAAGCTCCAGGATTCCCTTGGAAGTGATTTCCAGTTGACAGTGATTGGCCACCATCCGTTGATAAAGACGTTGAATATGATGGAAAAACAGGATCACGGTGCTGATAATCAGAAAAGCCATGGTGTTGAGGCCGCCGCTAAAAGGCCGCAACATTTCCCAGATACTTCCATAGCCGGCAAAGGTGGTGAGATGTCTAAATATATGACCGATTGAACGGGAGCAGGCAAAGAAAAAAAAGGCCACAGTGAGCCAAAAAATAAAGAGCCAGAGAGCATTTTCCGGTTCCTGGCGTGTAGCTTTTCTGACCAATTTGACACATTGCCAGAACACCATAAGCACCAAAGCCGAGCCGACAATATCTACAATCCAAATGGGGAACAGGGGCAAGGAAATCATGGTCTTCCGGTCTCCGCTTCTCTCGCCAAGGCTTTCAGTCCGCGATAAAAGAAATAGCAGGCCGGCAAAAGAATAAAGTGATCCAAACTGGTAAAGTAATAAATCCAGTGAGAAGGGCCTGACATGACCAGGCGTTGGTTAAGATGCCCCTCAAGACCAAGAAAGTCCAAGGTGCTAATAGGCAAAGCGCTCAGGTGGCCCGCTAAGTGATCCAGGTTCCACAAGACCAACAAGCCGCAGGCCCAGGCCAACAGGCGAAAACCTCGATGTTTTGGGACCTCTTGCGCTAATTTATAGATAAAGAAAATGAGGGCGCCGATAAAAGCCAGATGGGCGATCTGATGGAGATAGAAGCCTTCCGGTGGCCCATGAGGTTGAATCGCCAGAACTGGACGCGGAAAAAGCCCCTCAAGGAGCAGTACCCAGATTAAAAGTGGTAATCGGCGGATATTATTCATCTTTAATTTAGTATGTCAGATTCAGAGGAATTTTCAAAGTGGGAGGGATAGACCGCCTTGGCTTGCCGAACTTAAGGCTCTTTCTTCCTCCCCCCAACCTTCCCTCCCCAAGGGGAAGAAAAGGTTTCCGGAGGCGGCCTCCGGGATGAAAGCAGCCGTAAATCTGACGAGGCCGCTATCAGGCTGTTGAAAAACGGTTTTTTTGTCATCCTGAACGAAGTGTGGATTAGATTCTTCGCATTGTTCAGAAATGACATTTGAAAAATTCGGCAGTTTTTCAACAGCCTGCTGGTGTCAAAGAGCAACCGCCGCCCGTCTGACCAGGCAAGAGAATTAGAAAGAATCCTACTCGGCTTGCGGCCTGCCTGGGCGACCTCGTTGTCATAGACAATGTGAGTTTCATCTTTAAATTGCTAAGAAAGCTTTTTCTCTGCCTCCGTAATCGCGTTTACAACCGGGTGTCAATACGCCCAGGACCCCCGCATTCCGGGGTATAACAGGTGATATTGTCAAAAAGGGTTTTTTGGTGGCAGCTGGGACATTCAGGCGGCGGCTGGGGCGCAGTGATGGTGTACTTGCAGTTGCTGCAACGCCAGTACGTCAGGTTGCATTGCGGGCAAATATCCCCCACGAATTTCCCTGAGGCCGTATAGCCGCACAACGCGCATTCCATGGGCATTTCCTTCTCTGTGGGTGCCATTTCTTTCACCTCCCTTTTATTGGCTAGCAGCCGGAGGGGCGCTATCTCTTTTAGCTCTTTATGTAAAAGATAAGGCTCTTTAATAAAGCTTCAAGAAGCACCTTATTAAACCGAATGTTCGGACCGAACGTGGTTTTACTTTTCCCATCTGGGAGTTGTACTGGGTATGGAAACACCAATAAGCCGCGCCAATTCTTCTCGACTGAAGGCATAATTTTCACGGCAAAATTCGCAGGTCACCAAAGTTTCCTCTTCCTGTTCCATGAGAGAAGACAGTTCTTCTCTCCCCAGGCTGATAAGGCTTCCACCCTTTCCCGGCTACAGGAGCACCGGAAGGCGAGTTCATACTTTTCCAACGTGGAGAAAGGTATACCGGCAAAAAGGAGCTCTATTATGTCTTCCGGCGTTTTGCCGCCGCGCAGCAGCTCGGTAATGTGCGGCAATTTTTGGATGAGTTCCATCAGCCTGTCAATTACTTCCTCATTAACCGGAGGAAGGGACTGGATCAGGAAGCCCCCGGCCGCAGAAACGCTCCTGTCAATGTTCCCGGCCATGAGCTGGAAAACACTTACTGCCCCCGATGTCAGAGCCTTCTCATCCGCCGGGAAATTTTCGACGTGCTGGAAAACCGCCTCCGGGCAGGCTGCTGCCCGGAATGCGGGATTCCGATCCAGGCCGCTGGATTTAGAGCAATGACTTGGATTTAAACTGACAAAAATGAATTCAGATCACCACGGACGGATTTACCCAAAAATACTTTCTTGGATTAAATCCCTGGGGCGATTTTTCTTTCTTATAACTTTTCCTTAAAGCTAGATAAGGGCATTGCTTCAGCAGGGCTCTCTGCCCCGGCATTGACATGCTTCCGGGTCATCCTTAATTAACTTTTAGTTTCCTGCAGGGACTCAAAGGAGGCTAAGATGGATGAGTTCGAGGAAATCATCCGGGAAAAGGGATTGCCCAGCGTCGGCCAAACGGTCCGTAGCAAGAAGTACGGCGCCCTTTGGCGCATTACGGGAAAGCGGGAGGTATGGCAAGCCATTGAAGATGACCCTATAACCAAGGCGCCCCGTCTGGTCCCGGCAATTTATCTGGGCTTCTGGCGTGTCCGGGAAGGAGTGCAGCCAGGTGTAGGAAAGACGATGGGTTATTTATATACCCTTGAAGATAATACCTTTGATCTCAACTGGGAGATTGTTTCCTAAGATAGCCTGCCCAGTTAAGAGCACGAATATTCAGTTATTTGATAAAGAACCTGGTGGTTCTCCTGGGCCTTACTAAAAGAACAAAACTATATTAATTAGAGAGAGGCAGACAAAATGATAGAGAAGATGGTGGCAGTTAGTAAAGTCGAGGACGGGAAATACCTTGCCCAATGCCGCATATGTGGCGCCTGGATTGAGGTCCATCCGGCTATAGGACAGGATCTGTCTATTAAATTTTGGGAAGCGGACTTTCTGTGTTGTGAAACCAGACAATCCGCTTTGTTTTTCACTATATAAGGCGTCTTAAAAGGAGCTCAAGAACCAACCATTGGTAAGAAAGTGGTGGCTTCTTTATCCCGGGGTAGCGTTAGAACTCGTCCCACAACTTTATTTTATCGAACTTTTCGGCTATCAACGCTTTTGCTTCCCTGACTGTGGTGGCCGGCAATTCTTCTAAAAGTTTATCACCCCGATATAATCTTACCCACCAAGTTCCCTTACTGAAATTCTGCCAAACCTCCCCCCGATAATTTCCCATGGTTGTTCGAAACGCGGCGGCTACTCCGGTTCGCCTGGTTCCCTTGAGCCGTTGCCATTGCAATTTAAGCATACTGCGCAATCCTGAAGTAATGGTCCTCCCACGGGTTGGGGGCATATCAGTGCGGTGACGGCATCCATAAGGGTCTCGCCAACATCGGAAAGCACTTCGCAAGGGGGACCAGCAGGAAACAGCCCGGATGGCGCGGAGCGTGCAGGCAGGAAACTCGGAATGCCTGAGTTTCTACCCAACCAATTTAATTTATTATATTTTTCCCTGGCTTGCCTGTCAAGAGGGTGAATTTATAGGATTTTTTATGACCGGCTGGTGATGCATCAGGATATCAGGCGCTTTGGGTCCGCAGTTGAAAACCAGATCAAAAGTGGCCAGGTTGGCGAGGAAGTCTCCCCAAAGCTGCGGATAGACGGGCGAAATGTATCTGAAGAAGCGAAGCTCAATCCCATTCTCCTGGAAAAGATTGGTATCGAGATATTTTTGGGCTTGACTTTGGGCCAGGAAAGTAGAGCCACCCATGGCCTTGCAAATCTCAATGAGAAGTTGTGTCGCCCTTGCTTTAACACCCAATTCGGAAAGGAGAACCAGTTTCGTGTCAATCTGCAGGCAAGTCATGAGATAGCTGATAATTGCCAGATTCAGATCGATGAGCTTTTCAAACCGCCAGGAAAACATCTCTTCAATGAAGCTGAGATGGTCTCTGAGATAAGGAGCATTCCCATAGGCGGTCTTGAGGCTTTCCAGGTGCTTGCGCGGCCAGCGGCCGTCGTAACAGATCTTCACCCGGCTGATGTTCTGCAGTCCCAGGCCCCTCTTCCGAACCGGAATGGTCATCCACAGGGGGCCTTGATCGTTTTTAAAGCGGTTTCTGCTGATCCACGTCGTACCGTGCGGGAACTGAACTTCATCCAGGATGATCAGGACATCGGCCAGGAGGGCCTTGTAAAAAAAGCCTGGGAAAGGGCAAAAATAGGGTTGATTGGCCGAGATAATCATGTTGGGCCTTTGAAAGCTTCCGCTTGGAGCAAGAGACGCTATTACTAAGTGAATTCTTTACATAATAAAATAGCTACTATTATCTCTTTTCTAAAACCTTTAAACCAGGACTTGGTGATTTTTCCCACAACCAAATACCAGAATCCAGTCTAATAAAATGCAAACCATTTAATTCTAATCCGTGCCCTCCGTCACGCATATAATAAATAAAATATTCTGCATCTGATATCATTCTGTTACCTAATATTCCTTTAAATATCCAACCGCTAGGTTTATCGGCTTTTATAATCGTTTCCGTTATAATTTTATCAGGCGGTAAATCTTTACTTTTATAAGGCTCTGCAAAAACGTTGCAGGTTAATAAAAGCATATACAGAAATAAAGCTACCAATGCTATTTTCATAATCATCTTCCTTTTTCTTGACTTTCCCTCCGGCCACTGCCTTTGGGGGAGCAAAGATTATAATCCTGAGGCTCTCTCAGGGAAAAAACCCCCCGCTCTTCCATAATTCAAACAGAACCTTTCAAAATTTGTACTGGAAAGTGCTCGCTGGAGTGAAAGCCCCCGAGGGCCCCGAGGGGGGTATGCGGCCCGGTATTTATCACAGGCATTAAAGATATCATTCATAAGATCGCTAACCTCTGTTCTCTCGTAGGTCAGCAGCTTTACAGATTATCCGGCCCGCCACATTGCGGACGCCGCCCGGGGGGTCTTATCTAGAAAGTAAAGTGCGCCAGAGGAAGTTCAATGAAAGTGGGGGAAAAAACTTTTTCTACCAGCGAATCGGTTTTGGTCAAACCGGTGGAGCAGCTCAAGGGAATTCCCGGCCACGTCTGCGGCCCCGGCCCGATTAAATAATCCCTCGGGCGTTGGCCGCGGGGCGCTCAGCTCACTTCGGCCCAGTAGGCGTCGACCTTGGCTTGAATCTCCTGGATGAGGGCTTCATGGCGCTCCGGGTGGAACAGGTGGGCGAAGCGCCCCTGGGTTTTCAGGTACGTTTCCACCGGGAGGCGCGGGTGGGGGATTTTGGTGTGCACCACCTTCCCGTCCTTGTACTCCTTGAGCGGCCAGATGCCGGTGCGCACCGCCAGCTTGCCGATCTCCACCGTTTTTTCGGGGTCAAAGTCCCACCCCGGGGGACAGGGCGCCAGCGTCAGGATCAATCGCGGCCCTTTGAGTTGTTCGGCCTTCTCGATCTTCCGGGCCAGGTCCAGGGGTTCGGCGGCCACGGCCGTGGCCGCATACGCCGGGTGATGCGCCGCCCAGATGGCAAAGAGGTCTTTCTTATAGCCGGTAAAACCCCGCAGGCTGGTGGCGGTCCGGGCCGCATGGGGCGTGGCCTCGGAGAACTGTTGCCCGGTGTTGCCGTAGCCCTCGTTGTCGTAGCAGATATAGAGAAAATTCAGGCCCCGCTCGATGGCGCTGGACGTGGCCGAGAGACCCATGCCGTAAGCGGCGCCGTCCCCGGTGAGCACCACCACCTCCAGGTCCTCTTCGGGGGCCATCCGGCCCTTCTGGAGGAGTACGTCCAGGGCGTCCCGCACCCCCTGGGCCCCGGCCGGCGCCGACGCCATGGCGGTGTAAAGCCAGGAACCCCGGAAGGGGGTGAAGGGATAGGTGGCCAGCAGCGTCAGGCACCCCGCAGCATTGACAAACACGGTCTTGGTGCCCAGGAGATCGTAAATCTCGTGCACCGTTTCCAGCCCCCCGCACCCGGCGCACATGGGCGTCCCCGTCCCCAAGAGGTGGACGGAGGGCAGGGGTTTGGACGGCTTAGGCTTTGTGGTGTTCATGGCATTGGTTCTCGAACTACAACCTCTCCCATTCTTCTTTGGTAATTCCCGCTTGCCGCAAAATTCTGCCTAAGAGTTCCCTGCCAACATCAGCCTGATGAGGATTAGGAACGTGTATAGTGAGGTTGCCTTTGAGCATGAACTGGTGCCTGCCGCCGGAATAAGGACCCTCAAAGCCGAACTGTTTGAGGTAGCGTACCAGTTCTTTTCTGGTGACAGGTCCAAACTGAGGCATCAGGCCACTTCTTTAATGGTCAACTCAATGCCGTCAATTACCGGTAAAGACAGATTGCGGTGTACGCGAAACAGGACCCATTCCTCCAACACCTCGCGCAACTCCTCCCGGCAGTCCTCGAGAGTGGCGGCGTTGGCATAAACCCCGTTACATGCAAGGATTTCCCCATAATACGTGCCGTTGTCCGGCAGAATCTCGTAATGAGCGTGGCGCAGCGCGGCCTGAAGGTATTCCAGAAGCATGGTTCACCTCTTAGACAACCGAAACATTTCTCGATTTGAAGGACTGGAGCGCCGCCTCCGCCAGATATTCTAATTTGCCTGCCCGGGCGTCTTCTTCGATCTGCCGGTCCCAGGCCTCGGCATCGAAATCGCGGAACCACTTGCGAAAGGCCGCGAGTTCCGCCGGCGAAAACTGCTGAATTTCCCGCCCGATTTTCTCAACCTTTTTCATCTCACCGTGCTCCTACGAAAAATCATAATTCTTTCAAAGGGCTTATGCAAGGGGACGAGCCCCCGGCCCCCTCTCGCCCCCGGCGCACCTGGGCGTCCCCGTCCCCAGCAGATGGACGGAGGGCAGGGGTTTGGGTTGCATAAGATTGGTGGGTTTCATGGAGTTTGTCCATATATAAGGCTGTTGGGAAAGAATGAATTAATTGGCGAACAGTGCCCACCCTGCAAGTGCTTTGATGCCCTTGGCTTGTCGATGAAAAGTGAATTTATCCAATTACTTATCTAACATTTCTTGTGCTTTTTGAAGAAATATCTCTTTTTGATCTGCCGTCATTTGTTCAAAATAATACTCCACCCGCTCCGCAACATCTTCGGACCGACTCTTCTTGTATTCGTAAAACCTTTGGATTTGCGCCTCAGTAATTAATTTGTTTTGGAGTAAACGAGTTTCCTCTTGTTCCTCCACTTCGCCAAACAGATCTAGCTTCAACGATTTGACTTTAGCTTCTGGTGTTATTAGAAGCGCCTCCGTATCGCCTGTCTCATCAATGTAAATAAAGTATAGATTAGAACTCTTGTTCTTACATATTTCCATGTTGCCCTCCTCCATTCACAGTAAACGTAGGGTGGGCACCGCCCACCAAAATTATTCTCCGAAAGCGTCACCCGAGTCAAAAGAAATTTGACCTCCCCAATCCTCTGCGTAAATCTTTTTCTTAACACACCGGTGGAACGTGGAATAGGGCCAATCCCTCGCCATTGAAACTAGGCCATGTTTTACGGGATTGTAATGGATATAATCGAAGTGCCTCTCAAAATCAGCGTCATCACGGATCAGATGTTCCCAGAACCGCCTCTGCCAAATGATGGTTTTCCGCTGTTTGGCCCGGGATGCCGTCAGCCCATCAGCTTGATGAAATAATGCCTTTGCTCTTCTGGAAAATTTCGCTTTAATCAATCCCCAGCGTTTCGAGAAATACGGCTCCTCGTCCGGGGCAAAGGTCCAGAGACAATGCAAATGGTCCGGCAGCAGCACCCAGGCGTCGATGCTGAAAGGGTATTGTTGCCTTACCTCTTTGATGGCCTCGCGTAAGATTTGCCGGCTATTAGGTTCAGTGAGGAACCTTCGTCGCCGGAAGGTCACCACCGTAAAGAAATATGTGCCGCCGGCTATTACGGTCCTGCGATACGTTGGCATATTAATAGTGGTGGAGAAAATTGGTGGGCGGTGCCCACCCTACGTATGGTTCTTAGGCCGCCTTCGCCTCCCATTCCCCCCAAACCTTTAATGGGGGTTGGGAGGGGAGTTTGAGGGGAGGGCGGGGGACCCACGGGTCCCCCGGTCCTCCCCTCAAGATCCTTATCATCATCGCTCCTCCCCCAACCGCTGCCGCTCAACATGGGCGATGGCCTGGAGTTTGCGGACCTCCCTGAGTTCGTCTTCGGTATAAAGCAGGCGGGGCGGGGGGGCCTGGCCGGATGCGGCGGCCTGGCGGGTGACCGCGGCCATCTCGTAGAACTCTTCCGGGCTGATGTCCCGGCCCCCCAGGCCGCCGATGAAGCTGACCAGGACCGCCGGCGCGTTTTTCTGCCCGTAAAGGGCCGAGGCCAGTTCCGCATACAGCACCCCGCCCTTCCCCAGGGAGAGGTTCTGATCGATCACCGCCACGCCCCGTTTCCCGGTCAGAAGCTCCCGGAGGCGCTGTTCCGGAAAGGGACGGAGCAGCCGGGGGCGCACCAGACCCACGGCCCAGCCGGCCTCCCGGAGCCGGTCCACGGCTTCCCGGGCCTTGGTGGCAAAGGAGCCCATCATATAAAAAACCATTTCGGCGTCTTCCGTGCGGTAGGCGTCCACCGCCCCATGGCTGCGGCCGAAGGTCCGGGCGAATGCCGCCGCGATCTCGTCATAGACCGCCAGGCCGCTCAGCGCCGCCAGGTGCATTTCGTAGCGGAAATAAGAATAAGGCGTGCCGCCCAACACCGCCACCGCCTGGCTGATGGGGTGGCTGGCCCGGAACCGGATGTTCTCGGGGTCAAAGGGCCGGAGAAACTCCTGGACTGCCGCCGCGTCCGGTATCTCCACCGGTTCCCGGGTAAACGAGAGGTAGAAGCCGTCCAGATTGACAATGACCGGCAAACGCACGCGACGGTCCTCGGCCAGGCGAAACGCCATGAGCGTGCTGTCCAAAACCTCCTGGCAGGTGGAGCAGTGAATCTGCAAGAAACCGCTATCCCGGGCCGCCAGGATGTCGTTGTGATCAGGTTCCAGGGTGATGGGAGACGAAAGGCCCCGGGAGACGTTGACCAGGACGAAAGGCGCCCGCCACCCCGCCACGGTATAGAGCATCTCCATGGCATAAAGCAGCCCCTGGCTGGAGGTGGCGGTGAAGACCCGCACCCCGGTGGCGGCCGCCGCGGCGGCCGCGGTGACCATGGAATGCTCGGATTCCAGGGTGACCGTGCGGCAGTCCATCTCCCCCGCGTCAATCCATTGGGCGATGGTTTCGATGATCTCCGTCTGGGGAGTGATGGGGAAGGCCGGCACGTAATCGGCCTCCGCCAGCCGCGCCCCCCAGGCCGCGGCGCCGTTGCCGGTTAGCAGGGTCCGGGTCATAATTAGCCTCCTGGGCTGGGTTTCTGGGGGGAGGGCCAGGGACCTGAGGTCCCTGCCCTCCCCCCAGACCCCCCTCCCAACCCACTTACTTTGCCCGGAAAAGTCAGGACTTACAGTCCTGACTTTTCCGGGCAAGATACGGGCTGGAAGCCCGCGCTGCCAATTTAAGGGGTTGGGGGAGAGGGTTTGGGAGAGGGGGCAGGGGGCTGCGCCCCCTGGCGCCCTCTCCCAAATTAACCTTCTCAATTCTCCTCATGCCGCCTCGTGCTCGGGTACCGCCCGGATGGCATGCCGGGGGCATTGGGCCAGGCAGATGAGGCAGCCCTTACAGTGCTCGTAGTCGATCTCCGGGTAGCCTTCCTCATTCAGGCTGATGGTGCCCTCGGGGCAGAGGGTGCTGCAGATCCAGGCGCAGCGTTTACACCGGTGGTAGTCGATCACCGGACGCAGGGTGCGCCACAGGCCGGTCTCCACCTCTTCGCTGCTGGCCGGGGCTTCAATGACCGGAGCCGCAAGGCTGGCGTCTTCAAACGGCAGATCGATCCACCCGGGTTTCTCGTACGTGTCCGCCGGGGGCTCTTTTTCCTCTGTCACGCACCCGGTATGGGGTGCCATGAGATCATAGGACTCCAGGGCCTTTTCGAGATTCTTGGCGACCACTGCTTCTCCCAGGGGGCTGAGTTCGTCCCGGAGGGCCTGGACCAGGGAATCTTGGGAAATAACCCCAACGAGCCGGGCCGCAGCGCCGGTGCAGGCGGCGCCGATATACCGAAGTTGCAGGCGGTCTGCCACTTCGACTGTGGAGGGCAACGTCAGCACCAGACCGGGGAAATTAAGCCGCTCCTTCCAAAGTTCGGGTGTTTTCGTGCTGCTGATGAGCAGCACCGTATGCTCGGTGACCCCGGACAGGACGCCTGCCGCCGGGATGGCCACGAGGGTGTCGTCCGCCACCAGGACCAGGTCCGGCCAGCGGATGATGCCCCGCTCGTTGATCACACGCCGATCGGCCCGAACATAGGCAAAAATGGGCGCACCCCGCCGTTCCGCACCGTAACGTGGTGCATCCTGGACCTCGAAACCCTGCAAAAAGAAGGCGGTGCCCAAAATGCGGCTCGCAGTCTTCATACCCTGGCCGCCGCGGCCGTGAAAACGGATGCGATACATGATGTCCCCTGAGTTTTCCGGATTTGAGGGGAGGGCCCGGGGAGCAGTGGCTCCCCCGGCCCTCCCCTCAAGCTCCCCTCCCAGCCCCCTTTAAGGGGTTGGGGGAGAGGGTTTGGGAGAGGGGGCAGGGGCCCACGGCCCCTGGCCCCCTCTCCCAATCTAAAAATTCGACCAGCGCTTAAATGCCAAGGCTATCCTTACCCGCTGGACGGCAA
>Ga0315268_10000400_pt1 | contig 51026 bp, 40 predicted proteins | sample C1_top_MG_FD_204535 | JGI IMG/M metagenome (GOLD analysis project Ga0315268, IMG submission 204535) | Sediment microbial communities from Yellowstone Lake, YNP, Wyoming, USA - C1_top | ecosystem: Environmental > Aquatic > Freshwater > Lake > Sediment | place: USA: Wyoming | collected 2017-08-01 | reverse complement strand
GCGCGTGCGATGCGTACGAGCGCATCATGTGTTTTCAGACTTTGTTTCTCTGTTCCTTAGCAAGTAGAGCACCAGAAGGACTTCTACGATGATGTTGCCCACGGTGAACACAAATTCGGACAGTATGCCTGAGCCTAGCTGTATTGAAAAAATATAGAAGACAAGAAGACCGAGTAATGCAAAAACAAATACAAAATTCTTTCCTGTCCTGAAAACACTGGCTTTTTTCTGTGTGCCCTCCTTGCGTCTTGATCTGCTGTTAATGAACAGATAGATGCTGATGAGGGTGAGAAATATGGTGCTGAAGCTTATACTTAGGGCCCACCAAGCAAACAGGTCAATGCTGGGCATGTTCATTTGTCCTCCTTTAGTATTTGCATATTTTGTAGAAGAACACCTTGCCAGCGTCCACTAGAACAAGGTACGTCGCTACCATGAGCACGAGGAGCAGCCAGTACTCTGGTGGAAGCGGAGCGAAACCCATGAAGCTGCCGAGAATCGTAAAGGGAAGTATGGTTCCGAAGGCCACGCAAGACAGTGTGAGCAAGGCAAGCCATTTTCCGGGGCGGCTCGTGAAGAAAGGTATGCGTCGGGTTCTGATGACGAACATGACTAGTACTTCTGTCCAGAATGACTCTACGAACCATCCAGCTTGGAACAGGCTTTGCGCGTGAAGCTTCACCGCATCAGTGGCTCCCGGAAGTGCTGCCGCCGAAGCACCGAAAACGAAAAGCATTATACCGAACGTTAGGAAGTCGTACAATGAGCTGAACGGGCCGAAGAAAAGAGTGTATTTTCTCACGAAACTCATGTCCCAGCGCTTTGGCGACTTGACGTATTCGTCATCGACATTGTCCGTGGGCAGGGTCATGTTTGAAATGTCGTACAGCAGGTTCATGAAGAGGATTTGCGATGCCAGCATGGGCTCAAAAGGAAGAAAAACAGATGCGGCAGCGGCGCTGAACATGTTTCCAAAGTTCGAGCTGGTCCCCATCAGAATGTACTTCATGGTGTTTCCGAATATCTTGCGTCCCTCATTTATGCCGTTAGCAAGTACAAGGAGATCCTTCTCGAGTAGCACGATGTCGGCTGCTTCTTTTGCCACGTCCACTGCTGTATCGACAGATATTCCAACGTCAGCCTCGTAGAGAGCTGGAGCATCGTTCACGCCGTCCCCCAGGAAGCCTACGACATGCTTGTTTGCCTTTAGAGCCTTGATTATGTCGAGTTTCTGCTCAGGCGTGACTCTTGCGAAAATCGTGGTTTCTTCCACGACCGTCTTGATCTCGTTCCAGTTCATCTGCATTAAGTCTGAGCCGACCACAACTTTCTTGATAGGAATCTTGAGATCCTCACAGATTGTTTGAGCGACAAGTTCATTGTCTCCCGTCAATATTTTGACCGTCACTCCCATGTCATTCAGCTTGTCAAATGCATCGTGAGCATCTTTCTTTGGGGGATCGGTGAATATGAGGAAGCCAAGAAGAGTCAGATCTTTCTCGTCTTCAACGGAGTAGGAAGTCTTACTTTCAACGTTTCTATAGGCTAGTGCGAGAATGCGGTAGCCTAGCTCTGAAAGATTGTAGAACTTGTCGTTGATTGCCTTCTGAACTTCAGTTATCAATTCGATTTTTCCACTCACGTCGGCATACTTGCACCTGCTGAAGACAGATTCTGGAGCGCCTTTGCTGATTAGCGTGTATCCCGCATTCTTTCTTACAACAACGGACATCATCCGTCGCTGATAATCGAAAGGAACCTCATCGAGCTTGCTGTAAGGCTCAACATCGCCTTGTGCATTGATTTGCTTGGCATATTCCCATATTGCAACGTCCATCGGATTTCCGACAATGTTGTGTCCTATTACCGCTGCATTGCACAGCAATGAATAGATCAGAAGCTTGTGATCTTTTTCTTCACCGAGCGGGTAAAGATCCTTGAGGGCTATCTTTCCTTCGGTAAGCGTGCCAGTCTTGTCGGTACAGAGAACGTTCATGTTGCCGAAATCCTCAATCGAGACCAAACGTTTCACGATGACCTTCACGTTGGACATTCTCCTCGCTCCCTGTGAAAGACTGATAGTCACGATTGCAGGCATCAACTCGGGGACCAGACCAACGGCGATTGCAAGGGAAAAAGTCAGAGACCAAACAAGGTCATGGCCGATTGCCGCATTTAGCGAAAATATCGAGACGGCGAGAACAATAGTTAGACTAAGAAGCATGTTTCCATAGCTTTTGATCCCTTTTTGGAATTCGGTCTCAGGGTGGGTCCGGGTTAAACTGCCTGATATCGCTCCCAACTTGGTGCGTTTGCCAGTGGAGACTACTACGCCCTGAGCGGTTCCGTGAACCACTGCTGAGCCCATGAATAAGTAATTCGTCAACTGTTGAGGTGTAGGGTTCTGAATGTCAAGCCTTTCGGCCGTCTTCTCGACCGGAAATGATTCTCCAGTAAACGTTGCTTCATTGGTCTCGAGATCCTTCAGTTTCACGATTCGCATGTCTGCAGGAACTAGGTCACCGACGCAGACCGAGACCAGATCTCCTGGAACCAGCAGTTTTGAATCTATTTGGGAGGATTTTCCGCCTCTGGTCACCACGGCCTTGATCGACACGGCCCGCCGGAGATCCTGAACGGTCTTCTCTGCTTTGTACTCGTTGTAGAACCCCAAGACGACGGCTATGACTATCATTAATAGTATTACTATGGACTGGTCTGGCTCCCCAAAGAAACCCGCAATGGCAGCACATGCAACGAGAATAGCAAATATGGGGTTCTTGAGTTGTCTGAGAAGCACTTGGATTCGGCTAAATGGATGAACGGCCAGCTCGTTGAAGCCGCTGATCTTAAGACGACGTTGGACTTCCTGCTCGGTTAACCCCTGCTCACTCGTCTCAAGGGATGTATAAACATCCGTAGGAGGGATAGACCAATAATCTGTTTCGCTGTTTTCGGTATGTTCCTTTGCCGTGTTCTTGAATCCGCCTCAAGTATGGTCCTCTTGACATTCAACAAGGTTTTACTGGTAATACAATGGGCGGTATTTAGGCGTTGCGTGATGGTTCTCATGTGCCAAGTTGAGCAGATGTCTATGCTTGGTCGGGTTCCTCGTGGATGTCGATTCTTGCTATGCTGGGATGAGCCTTCTTGATGTCGCTTTCGAGCCTGTTGGCAATCTCGTGTGCATTCTTTATCGTGAGTTTCGAGTCGAATCGACAGTTGAGGACGACGTGGACTATGTCGCCGAATCTTCGAATTCTGATATCGCTGACACTCTTGATTTCGGGAAATCTTCTTGAAACGTCTTCGATGTATGACACAAGCTCGGTTTCGACGCCTGCGAGTTCTTTTGATATACGCTCTGACGCGGATTCAATGTGGACGGTTACTCCAGATACGTCTGCATCCAATGTCCTTATCCTTTTTTCAACCTCATCAGCCACATCGTGCGCTTGCTTAACCGTCATGTTTGCGCTGACCTCAAGGTGTAAGTCCACGTACAGTTTCCCGTCGACTGTTTGTATATGTATGTTGTGAGCGCCCCTTGAGCCGGGTGCTCCTTCTGCAGCGTCTTTGACTGCTTTCCATATGCTTTCGCGTTCAGACTTGACGGGTTCTGTGTCAACGGAGATTCTAGCGTTAGGATATTGGGTTCGAACTTCCTTTTCAATGTCGAAGGCGATTCTGTGTGCCTCTTCGGTGCTGATGTTGCTGTCTAAGAAGACGTGGACATCCACATCGAGTCTCTTGGCGCTAAGGCGCACAGTGACGTGGCGGATCCCTTTCACATCCTTTATTGCTTCGACTTTTTTTCTTATTCTCCGTTCTATCTGTTGTGGGGACCGATCAACCAGCGGAAGAGGCAACGTCGACACCTCAGCTAACCTTCTGCCCGCTAGAGAATATATCTGTTAAGGTTCCATTTGGGTCGACACAGTCAGCGCCCGCGCCAAATTCTGCAGCAATAGAGAAGGGAGAACAAAAAACTTCGGGCGACGTCATCGGAAAAATCTTTGGGTTCAGCTTCTGGATCCAAAAAACAGCGCGCGCACTTGATTGATCGATCTGCGATATTGGAGAGGAAGATGGAAAGCAGTTCTTTGTCCTCGAGTCTGTGGGCGAATTGAATCTGCGAAACATCAGCTTGAGCATGGTAAGAGTCACTTAGTCAAACACTATCTTAGGCGTTGCTAGACATTTTCCACCCGAGGCTCATGAGCATGTTCTTCAAGAGTTTGAGGCTCTTTAGGGCATCCTCTCTAGGGCGAATCTCAAGTGTGAAGTGAACATCTTGCGGAAGCAGCAGGTTCAGATAACGAGAGAAGTCGATTCTCCCGGCCCCCAACATGTCATGTGAGTAGCTCCTTGGTTTCTGATCGTGAAGATGGCACTCCTTCACTATCCCTAGATGGCGCATGAAGAAATTCTCAACTTCAACGATTGGTTCGCCATTCGCATCGTGGCTCTTCGGTATGTCCCACGCAAGAAATAGATTTCCTGCTGGCAAGAGATCTTCCAATACTTCCATAGCCATTTTGCTAAGTCGATTATTTTCAACGCAGAGACGCACATCTTTGCCAGCGTATTCAGCAAGTTCAATCAAGCTTTGTTTCATAGCGCCCTTGTAAAGCGCCCAGTGATCTTTCAAGAACGTGCCCTCTCTTCCAGCGAAGACAAAATCAAAGGGAGGTTCAACGTGGATCGTGAATCTTTCTGCCCCCAGATCACGGGCAAAATCGACGCACAATTCCATTCGGCCAAGGACAGCTTGCCTGACTTCTGGATACAACGATCCTAAGCTCAGATAGTCAGACGGGCCGTGAAACGATATAGAAACTCCTTTTGCCTCTGCAGCTTCCCGAGTGCGTCGCCTTTCTGATGGGCTGAAACGCTCTGGAAAGAAACGGTGAACCATCAAATCGGGCACAATATAACCGAAACCGTGTTTGCTAGCAAAGTCGATTGCATCGTAAATGTCCTTGTCATAAACTACATGATATCCAAAACGCTTCCAAGATATTTCCTTCATTTCTATCACTTGCAGTATTCAACCTTCTTCCTTGGGTTCATATATTGTGTACTCGTGAACCTATTTCTTTGAAGTAGTTCTTTGACAGTTCGGGGAACGTAATGATTCATAGAAGAACAAAATATAAAGACCTACAGTTCTCATTGGAAAATGCGGTGCAGTGTCGATGAAAGAAGGGATCGGGAAAATCGCAGGTTTTGTGCATGACTATTTGATGGAAACGGGGAAAAGTGAGATAGATAGCGTCTGGGGTCCCAAGTATCGGTGGGAACACACTTTAAGAGTTACTCATTGGGCTTGGCGATTAGCGGTCGATGAAAAAGCGGATCCTGAAAAATGCGTGATTGCTGCACTGTTTCATGATGTCTCACATTTTGTTTCAGAGGACTACCGCAAGCACGGGATCAGAAGCGCAGAAATAGCGAAGGATTTCATGCTGAAAGCGGGTTTTCCTGAAGATTTCGTTGAGGAGATAGCCTACGCTGTCCAAAGTCATGTAGGCGAATTCAATCCAAGAACCGTTGAATCCAAGATCCTGCAGGATGCTGACACGTTGGACCGGTTTGGATACGTTAGAATCCTGCTCTTCGCAAAAACGGCAGAGCTCTCAGAGTTTTCAAACTTGAAAAAGAAGGCTCAATCCTCATTGCAGTACATTAAGAGACTTGAGAATGGAGAATTCGGTCCTATGTGGACGAAAACCGGGGAAGAAAGGCTCAAAGAGCTCGTCAGCGTCAACAAGGCAGTCCTTAACGGGCTGCTCATGGAGCTGGACGACACCAGATACCCTGAAGAGTACCTTGAATAAAGAATAGGTCTGCGGGACTGCGCTGTTGCTCTAATGGGAGTTGCATTTGTCAACATGTTTTCGGGATTGTTTTTCGTAAGCAACTTGTATGTCAGAGCCACGATGCTCCGATGCCTTAGAGACTTGAGCTCGTAGTGTTTGAGGTTTCTTCCTTCGATCAGAATCGTGTCCTGATCAATGCTGGTCCGCGCTTGTGAATTGAAATACACTTAACTTGCGGAAAACCAGTGCAATAAGCTGCTGGTTAACATTTAGCTTGATCGATTGAAGAATCGAACTGTTTGAGAATGTTTATATCGATTCGAATTCTATCCCTATGCCAAGATCATGATGAGCATAGCCAAGCCTCTTCTGGATTATGCTAAGTTGCTTAAGCGGCAAAAGGGTCTTACTCAGTCCTTCTCGGCTTTCAAGAGACTGATGAAGTATCACACAAGGTACTCCTGGTTCGTCGTGGCAATAGCCATTCTCGCAGTGATAAGATCCATTCTGTTCTCGCTGGAACCATTGTACACCACCTTCATCATAATCAACGTTATTGGACCTCCGTCCAACACCAGCCTCTTGCCGGGGTACCTACTGGTCATCATATTGGCAGGAATAGGTTACGCCATTTCAAACTTCGTTTTGACCTTCGTGCATGGAGTAATGTCTCAGTACATCGTGCGAGACATAAGAACTGAATATTACCGTTCACTTCAAGGTAAGTCCTTCAGTTTTTTTGGTTCTGTGGGCGTTGGTGATCTCACGTCAAGAGCCACAGTGGACCTTCAAATGGTTGACTCGTTCCTGAGAACGTGGCTTGGGACTCTTCTCAATGCTGTTTTAACGACAATTATTATTATCGTAATAATTCTCCCTATAAGTCCAATCATGACCTTGATTTCCCTGACCACGATGCCGTTCATCTTCTATTTCACTACACGCCTCTGGATAAACACGATGCCACTTTTCAGAAACATGCAGCTAATCTTGGGAAGATTGAGCTCCTACATACAGCAAAACATCATTGGAATGAAAACGGTCAGAATATTCCGCCGAGAAAAAGACGTTATTGACGGATTCAAAGAGGTAGAAAACATATACGTGAACACAGCGATCAACGCAGGCAAGATACAATCAATCTACATGCCGCTCGGACCAGCGATACTCACGCTTGGAATAGCCTTGGTCTACGTATACGCAGGGTATACGCTAGGCATTCCGGGCTCAGCCTTAGCAGTTGCTCAAGTGGGCGATATCATCCTTTTTGCCAGATACATGATGAGACTCACGTTTCCCATAAGAGACCTAAGCCAGACTCTGGGAACTTGGATCGCCGCTTACGCTGGACTGGAAAGAGTCCTTGAAATGACAGATGCGCCCAGAAACGTTGAAGATCTGCCCGACGCCAAAGATACAACGATAGAAAAAGGAAAGCTTGAACTCGAAAGCGTGACCTTTGGATACGTAAAAGACAGACCTGTGCTAAACAACGTCACTTTCACAGTGCAACCAGGCGAAAAAATAGCGATACTTGGCGCGACAGGATCTGGAAAAAGCTCTCTCATCTACTTGATTCCAAGGTTTTACGACATCCAAGCTGGCACCATAAGGATAGATGGTACAGACATACGCGAATTCAAGCTTGCTTCCCTCAGACGACAGATAGGCGTTGTGTTGCAAGATGTTTTCCTGTTTTCCGGAACAATTAGAGAGAATATCGCTTTCGGCAAGCCCGAAGCTTCAATGGATGAAATAGTGCAAGCTGCCAAGGCGGCAAGAATACACGATTTCATCGAATCCCTTCCACGCGGCTACGACACACTTGTAGGAGAAAGAGGGATCACGCTTTCGGGAGGTCAAAAGCAGAGGATGACCATAGCCAGAGCACTTGTAGGCAATCCTAGGATACTGATAATGGACGATTCACTGTCTTTCGTGGACGCTAAGACTGAGCAGGAAATTCAGTCCGCAATCGAGGAAGCAACCAAGACAAGGACGACCCTCATTATCGCACAAAGGTTCTCAACGATAAAGACTGCCGAGAAAATACTGGTTCTTGAAAACGGTTCAGTAGCCGAATTCGGCACCCATGACGAGTTAATAGCAAAGAACGGCGTCTACAAGAAGGTCTATGAGACGCAGTTTGTCCAAAAAGCTGCTCCTATTCTAGAGGAAGGAGATGGAGTCTAGTGTCAGGTTCGTACGGAACGTTTTCTACGAAGCAGGAAGAGAAGAGAAAGAGAACCGTTCCTGACCGGGTGTTGATTGGAAGAGTCTTCGACTACGCTCAAGCTCACAGGAGAAGCCTCATAATCGGCATATCGGCCACGGTAGCTGGTGCGCTGACTGGATTGGCTTCACCGTATATGCACGCGATTGCCATCGACCGGATAATAACGCCTAAGAACGTTGCGGGTTTCATATGGTGGATTCCATTGTTCGCTGCTATTATTCTAGGCAACTACGTGTTTCAGTACATTCAAACCTATCAGATGCGTGTGGTCGGAGAAAAAGTAGTTGCAAAGATGAGAGATGACATGATGGAAAAACTGCAGGTCATCTCCCTCAGGTATTTTTCAGAAGGCGAAACTGGCAGAATTATTTCCCGCCCGACGAACGACGCCAACACCGTCAGAATATTCCTAAGATTGGGACTTACAAGCATTCTCGTAGATGTCTCTTCAATTCTGGGTGCTTTCGCCATAATGTTTTACCTTGACCTTCGACTGTCACTTCTTGCCATCACGGTTCTACCTGTGGCCATAGTGCTGGTCTGGTACCTTGGAAAATACTCAAGAGCCGCATATAGAAGAACGTTAATCACGACTTCAGGGTTGACGGCAAGGATGCAGGAAGACCTGGCAGGCATAAAAGTCACTCAAGCCTATGCGCAGGAGAAGGAAACAGAAAAGAAGTTCCTGAAAAGCCAAGACGAAAACGTCAAGGCAACCATCAGAGCCATCCTCATAGGCTCTTCATACACGCCGTTCGTAATAGGATTAAGACTGATTGGAACCATGATAATTCTGTTCTATGGAGTCAATGCTGTTTTGACAGGAACAATCACGCTGGGAATTCTGGTAGCCTTCACCGAGTACCAGTTTTCATATTTCATGCCGCTCGTTGATCTTGTGACTATGTACGACCAGTACCAGTCAGCCATGTCTGCAATTGAAAGGATGTTCGATTTGATAGATACAAGAGTCGAGGTCGTGGACGCACTGCCTGAAAGGAGCATCGCATTACCGTGATAGAAGAAGTGAAGTTCGAAAACGTCAACTTCGGATACGAACCAGACGTCCCAGTTCTGAAAAACATCGACTTCACCTTAAAACGCGACATGAAACTCGCGATAGTCGGCCAAACAGGCGCAGGAAAGAGCACAATAATCAATCTTCTCGCCAGATTCTATGATCCGAACGAAGGCAGAATACTCATCAACGGGCATGACATAAGGGACATCCCGCTTTCCTCTCTGAGAAGCCGCATGAGCATAGTGCTGCAGGACTCCTTTCTGTTTTCAGTCTCCATAAAGGAAAACATAAGATTCGGGAAACCTGACGCGTCAGACCAAGAGATCGTAGACGCAGCAAAATCCATCGGTGCCCACGATTTCATAATCAAGTTCCCAAACGACTACGACTACCTGATACAAGAAGGGTCTTCAAACATATCAATAGGCCAAAGGCAACTCATAAGCTTCGCCAGAACCTTAATCGCAAACCCGGAAATTCTGGTGCTGGACGAAGCGACATCGTCAGTTGACGCCTACACCGAACTGGTGATACAGAAAGCCCTGAAGACACTCATGCAGAACAGAATGACCATAATAATCGCCCATCGACTTTCAACCATCAGGCTTTGCGACGAGATTTTAACCATCGACAATGGATCAATAGTGGAGAGAGGCACACATGAACAGCTTATGCGCAAAAGAGGGTTATACAGCTCATTCTACAGATTGCAATTCAGAGAAGAAACAGGAACAGAAACGTCATAACAGTCCAGTTGGACACCGTGGAGACTAGTTCGAACTACCTGTCCTCGAGGATCTCACAAGGCAAACCAAGCCGCCGGGCGCGTGTGTGTCAATCGATTGCTCGCTGACGTATTGGCTGTGTCTATGCGGTCTTAACGCTCTTATCGTGTGATTTCTGTCTGCGCTTTCGCTTTTTCAGAGGTTTATGTCAACCCTCTTGTGGAAGATAACGGGGGCTCACCAAATATCCTAAAATGTCGCGTATCTCCCTATCCATGTACCTTTCAAGGTTGCTGGCAATATCTGCAGCTGTCAAGACGCCGTGGACGATCCCTTCCTTAACCACGGCCACTCTCCAAATCTTGTACTTCTTCATCATCTTTGCTGCTTCTGTTAGATCTGCATCCGGATCAATCGTTATCAAAGGCGTCGACATTATTTCGGCGACTTTCACACTCTTCGGGTCAAGCCCTTTTCCAGCAACCTTCCAAGTCACATCGCGGTCAGTTACTATGCCGAAGGGCTTACCCTGTCTCAAGACAATTGCGCATCCTTCCCTTTTCTTGTACATGCTCAGAGATGCTTCAGCAACGGATACGCCTTCTTCGACGGTGATTATGCTTGTTCTCATAGCTTCAGCCACCCTCAAGAACTTCGCCTTCCTAATGTTCAGAACAATTCGAACATAGCTTAACAAGTTCCCAATAATTAAACCATACTATGCCGGCACTATCATTCCAGTCACACTTCAGCACTCAGATGGCGACGTGAGCTTTCTTTTACATCTCAGAAAATCTTTCACGTCAGAGTCGAGATAGTCTCAAATCCCGAAGAGCCTTAAACTCGGTGCACTGTACATGAATAGATTTAAAGTCAGACTCGTGGCTTGATGTATGCACAAAGGTACCTACTACAAAGACAAGCTTTCTGCCAATAGATTACTCAAATGCTATGAACTGGCAACTCCTAGAATGAAGAAGTATCTCGAGGCAGAAATCCAATTCGTGATTTCCAACATTCGAGGTGCAGATTTGGTTCTTGAACTTGGATGTGGCTATGGAAGGGTTTTGAGAGCGGTATCTCCTTTTGTTTCAATGATTGTTGGCAATGATATTTCACGCGAAAGTCTAGAGCTTGCAAAATCATACGTGAAACCCTATACAAACTATAGAATAGCTGAGATGAACGCCTCTAGAATGGCACTCCGTTCATGTATTTTCGACGCCGTATTTTGCATCCAAAATGGCATTTCCGCATTTGGAGTGGATAAGAAACGCCTTGTTGCAGAATCTATAAGAGTTGCGAAAACCAATGGTTTGATTCTTTTCTCCAGCTACTCTCCTAAGATATGGGAAGATCGTCTTGAGTGGTTTAGAAAGCAGTCACAGGTCGGTCTTCTGGGAAAAATAGACGAAGAAAAGACGCACGATGGGACAATAGTGTGCGAGGACGGGTTTAGAGCCACCACGGTCAGCAGTAACGAATTTGTTGAGTTCTTCGGCAAGTTTGGACTGAATGCATCTGTCACAGAAGTGGATCAATCCAGCATTTTCTGCAAAGTTATCAAAAATGAAAACGTTCCTAGCTCAGACAGGAGATAGTATCTGGAGTCCGCATTTTCCAGCTGAAGGACAACAAGATGATTGAGCACTAGGTGGAGAATCACACGCTGTCAAATTGCAGCATCTTTCTTCAGAATCTCCACTTTGTCAGTTCTCTCCCATGTGAAGTCTGGATCATCTCTTCCAAAATGGCCAAACACAGCCGTTTTTCTGTATATTGGTCTGAGCAAATCCAAATGATCTATGATTGCTTTGGGTCTCATGTCAAAATGCTTTTCAACCAATTCAAGAATTTTCTCATCCGGTATCTTCCCGGTGCTAAATGTATTTATCATTACTGAGACTGGTTGTGCTACACCGATTGCGTATGATATTTGGATCTCGCATTGATCTGCCAAACCTGCAGCCACAACATTTTTTGCAACATACCTTGCCATGTAACAGCCAGATCTATCGACTTTCGAGGGGTCTTTTCCGGAAAAACATCCTCCGCCATGGCTTCCAACGCCTCCATAGGTGTCGACGATGATTTTTCTTCCTGTTAAACCTGAATCTGCCAGAGTTCCTCCGACCACGAACCTTCCAGTCTCGTTAATGTAGTATCTTGTTTTTTCGTCTAACATACTCGAAGGTATGACCTTTTTTATAACCTGACTTATTATGTCTTGTCTCATCTTTTCTCTGTCAATATTCTCAACGTGTTGAGCAGCTATTACCACAGCGTGCACTCTTTTTGGTTTTCCATCAACATATTCAACTGTGACCTGCGATTTACCATCTGGTCTCAGGTAGGGTAAGATTTCTTTCTTCCTGCATTCGGAAAGTCTTTTTACAAGATTGTGTGCAAGCATTATTGGGAGAGGCATCAATTCCTTTGTCTCATTTGTTGCATAGCCAAACACCATTCCCTGGTCCCCAGCTCCCTGTTCATGAGTTTCAGTCTCATTAACTCCCATTGCAATATCCGGGGATTGCTCTGTTACCGAAACCAATACACCGCAAGTTTCCCAATCCATTCCGTCTCTGGCATTATCCAGCCCTATTTCCTTCAATGTTTCTCTCACAATGCGGGGTATGTCCACGTAGCAGTTGGTCGTGATTTGACCAGTGACTACTACGTTGCCTTGCATTATCAATGTTTCACAGTCAACTCTGGCTTTAGGATCCTTACACAAGATAGCATCTAACACAGCATCTGATACTTGATCTGCGACTTTGTCAGGATGGCCTTCTGCTACAGATTCTGAAGTGAACAGATATCTTCCATTGTTTATCATGAGAATCCTTCAGTTGAATTTGTAGCGCAGGTTCTTAATGTTTTCGTAGCCTCGCATTGCTTGCAAAGAACGTCGTTTGAAAGCAGAAACAAGTTCCTTGTTTCTAGCTTCTTCGCCTTTGCCCAGTCAAGCGCAGCTATATCTTGGCGTTTACGCGTTCTTTCACACGCAAACTTAAAATCTGGAACTGGCTTAGGGCGGAGTGTGGAAGGTTCGCAGAAGGAGTCAAAGGGGCTTTCTGAGGTCGAGGCTGAGAGGAGGCTTGAACAGGTCGGGCCAAACCAGTTTGTTAGACCTGAAAAGATAAGCTTCTTCGGTATCGCTGAGGAAGAAGTAACCGAACCTATGATCTTGCTATTGCTTTTTGTCGGTGTAATGTACACTGCTTTCGGAAGCCTGCAAGATGCGTTGACAATTTTCAGCATCATCTTCGTTCTGGTTTTTGTCGAAATCTGGAATGAATATCGTGCCAAGAAAGCCATATCGGCGCTTTCTGAGCTTGCTGCTCCAAGAACTAGAGTTGTGCGGGACGGTGTGGTGGTTGAGGTTGAAACCGAGAAAGTGGTTCCCGGCGACATTTTGGTTTTTACTCAGGGTACGCGAATTGCTGCTGACTGCAAGCTTGGCGTGGCCTTTGATGTTCAAGTTGATGAGTCAGTTTTGACGGGCGAATCTCTTCCCAAAGAGAAGCGAGTTGGAGATGACGTTTTTGCTGGAACCCTGATCGTTTCAGGCGAGGGAAAAGGGGAAGCATACGCCACCGGCGGAAACACTGGTTTCGGCAAGATTTCGGCTCTAGCTCAAAGGATCAAACCTCCGAGAACGCCATTGCAGTTGGCGATGAAGTCGCTGTCGAAAACTCTTGCTTGGGTCGCTCTTTTCTTCAGCGTAATCATACCGTTTATAGGCTTCCTGCGCTTCGGATCACACGATCTTGCCCAGCTGATCCTGACAGGGCTTGCACTTGCTTTTGCCGCTATTCCAGAAGAATTGCCAATCATAATCACAATGATCTTGGGCATAGGCTCCTACAGGCTTTCGAAAAAGGGATTTCTGGTTAAGAAGCTCAAAGCCACAGAAGTTCTCGGTGACGCAACCGTCATACTCACTGACAAAACAGGGACAATCACCGAGAACAAGATGCAGGTTGCCACCGTTTATCCGCAGAACGAGGAGGCTAGAACGCTTCGAACAGCTGCCGCCGCATTAACCGAGATGTCACTGTCTCCGACTGACAAGGCAGTTCTGGAAAAGGCTAACGATCTCGGAGTCAGGGCAGATTTCGGGAGAGTTCTCCGCGAACGCGGTTTCGAGAGTGGCAAACGGACCAAAGCCGTTTTACGTGCGGCAAATGGTGGTTTCCTGCTTTCGGATATTGGAGCGCCGGAGGAAATTCTAAGCTCATCACACGACAATAGCGCCCTTGACGAAGAGCTCAGGAATGAAACAGCGAAAGGGAGAAGAGTGATTGCTGTTGCGGAAAAAGCAGTCGCCGCCAAAGAAGCAGATTTGCCCTTTGCAGAGTTAGAGGCAAACTGGGACTCTATGGGGCTTGTTTCCATTGAAGATCCTCCACGTCAAGGCGTGAAAGAAACAATAGAGGCGACTCGCAGAGCGGGGATTAGAACGATCATGGTCACTGGCGATCATCCGCTGACTGCGGTCTACATCGCGAAGAGCGTCAGCATTCCTTCAGAGAGAGCGCTAACCGGCGAGGAATTGGACCGGCTTTCTGATGAGGAACTGCAGGAGGTTGTGAAGGAAGTCTCCGTTTTTGCGAGGACGACACCCGAGAATAAGTATCGACTGGTGAAGGCGTTACATGCAAACCATGAAGTCGTTGCGGTCACTGGTGATGGTGTCAACGATACTTTGGCCCTCAAGGCAGCGGACGTCGGCATTGCGATGGGCGTAAGGGGTACTGACGCCGCTAGAGAAGCGGCGGATGTTGTGTTGACCAATGATGATTTTGTGACCATCGGGCAGGCGGTGTTTGAGGGCCGCAAATTCTTTGACAATCTCAGAAAGGGCTTGAAGTATTATCTGTCTGTTAAGGCTGCGTTGATCTCCATTTTTCTTTTGCCCCTGGTTCTGGGGGTGCCTTTACCGTTTGCTCCGATACAGATAATTGTCCTCGAACTTTTTATGGACCTAGCTGCGTCTGCCGGATTTGTTACGGAGCCCGCTGAAGGAACGATTTATCGTCGAAGGCCAAGAGATCCGAAAGCCAAGTTTCCAGATTCAAGAATGATAGTTGAAATTGCAGTTTCCGCGGCAAGTCTTTTCGCAGCCGTAATGCTTTCGTACTTCTACGCACGCTGGCAATACCCTTTAGATATTGAGACACAGCAGACCTTCGCTTTTTCTGCTTGGATAATGGGTCACGTAATTCTTGCCTTTGTTTCACGCTCAGAAAACGAACCGCTTTACATCTTAGGTCCTCTGTCAAACAGGGTAATGGACGCGTGGGCAGTTCTTGCCTTCTCTTTCCTGCTCGTTGCAGTCAACGTGCCTTCAGTAGGTCTGCAGCTCAGGCTTTCGACACTCACGGCCAGTCAGCTAGGCTTGATCCTCGGCTTCGCTCTTCTCACGATCGTTTGGCGAGAAATTGCGAAGCTCTTGCTGTTCAAACCAGATACAAAACAGATGCACAAAGATCAGTAACAGATTTTGCAGATTGCTTGTTGAAAATGGGCAAGGTTCTTTTTCTGAATTGCGAAATATGATGGTGGGGCTGGCTGCGTTTTGACTCACGTTTAGATTTGACAATTGAGCACTAATCATACAAAGGGAAGATGCATGTTAGGAGTACTAGGGTAAAGCATTGAAAATTTGGTGAATTTACATTGAAAATCTGCTGAGATTTTTGCTCTAGAGCATGTTGGCTCCGCGTCCTGGCAACATTGTCTATGTCAATTTTGTGGGGTCTGAGAGGTCACAAAATTGATAGCCCCTATCCCCCTATTCTTGAGATGTTACAATCTGTAGTTCAACCGCCGTGTGCGACGACCCCTTCTCGTCAGTCGGCGTCAGTATTTGCTTCTGCTAGCCACGTGCATGCGCATGTTAGGAGCTGGGGATTTTGGGTTTTCTGTTCTAGCGCGCCCCCTTTCTATGCAGGTTGGTTTTGCCAGAGCAGATTGGATTGATCGTCGAAAGGCATAAATCGAAGTTAACTTGCAGACTGAGCCTGCAATGGAGACATCCGCCATGACTGAACGGACGCGTGCTATTGAAAAAGCAAGCTTCCTGCAGATTTTTGACAGAACGCTTACTCATCATCAGTTCAATTTTGGTGGGGCCGTATAGGTTCAGACTTAAGTTTCAATTTTACAATTCAGCTTCGCACACAGCCCTGCATACGGAACCGGAGGAATTCAGACCCAAATGGGGTCAGGTCCCAAGACCAGTTGGTCTGCATGCACAAAAGCTGAGCCAGTTTCTTGCGAAAGATCGATCGATCTTGCGGAAGCATGGGTTACTTCATGGAACTGTACAGCTAGAATAACCATCTCGCGCTAGTTTTATTCGAACCCAAATCAGATGGGAAACACCGTTATTGTTTCTTCTGGCGCAGTGTAGATTTCAACCACGTAGTTATCTGGGTCGCAGAAAGAAACGGCATAATATCCCTGTGTGAACTGGGGATGCGCTTCAGGAGGAAACAACGGGACAAAACCGTCCATCTTCATTTTTGTAGCTATCGCATTCACAGTCTTCTCGTCAGAGACCAAAATCGCAAGATGGTCAGCAACTGCAACCTCTTCACCAGTCGGGCATTCACGCTTGACTCTGGGAGGCTGCGACTCGCACACCCAGATTTGAAAGTTTCTATTCGAAAACGCCATCGTAGTTCTCTCATCGACCATGAGTCTGCAGTCGAGTCCTGTCAGCAAAACCTCATAAAATCTCCGCGAATCCTTCAAGCTGGAAACCTCGATACTGACATGACCGAGTGTGGACTGAATTGTCTTTTTGTTTGATATCATCACCGCGTCTCCTACCAACGATTAGCGCGCTGGTCACATAATAATCTTCATAGGGATAAAAGTTTAGAGGAGGAGGTAAAGTTTTATCCTGCGCGCGCAGAAGAAATAGCCATAATTGTCTATAGCAGCATAAAACAGTCCGTCCTTGAGTAGCGAGCTTTAACTCAACGGTTTCTCATAAGACTTAGCTGGTGAAAGTCGAAATAATCATGGCGCCAATGATGACATCACGTCAGTATGAAGGGATTTAAGTTCGGTTCTTTTTTCCCAAGATGATTGACATTAAATTGATTCTGAGGTGCCACAACACCACCTTCTAAAGTGGGCTCACAATGAGCTTGTAGAGCAACTGAAAGAAGAGAAAAAAACTCGGTGAAGGAATAAAGAGAAATTTGGAGAGTATTAGATATAGCGTCTGAGGAATAGCCGCAATCCAAGCAAAACGCGCGCTAGAAGATGGATTGATTTATGGATATCATGATGACCATCTGACTAGGCTTCAAGCGATACTTCTATTAAAGAGGTTAAATAACTTCGGTCTAGTTGAAGGATTCAAGGGAACTTAAAGTAATTTTGGAAAATCAACCATCAAGTTTGTAGAATAAGAAGGTGAGAAAAGATGAGCGAGAGAAGATACAACAGAAGTAAAAACTACAGATGTCCATCATGTAGTCTAGAATTCAAGAGTGAGGGAGTACCTGGACACTGTCCACGATGTCACACTGTAATTGAGATTAAAGAAAATAATAGGAGATCCCAGCGCGCGCGCTATTAGTGGTACTGAAAAAGCATTAAGCTCAAGCGCGCGCTAAAGAGGATTAGAGCCGTCTTTGTATGAGTATCCTGTCTATTTTTCCTTCTGCTAGTTGTTCCTGCAAGTCTTTGAAGAAGCTGTAGAATTCGTCTGGAAACATGGCGGCTTCTGTGTTCATGTCGAACGTTTTTGTCTGGGCCACCGTGTTAGCGTAAAGGCCGTTCTTAATTCCTTCCACACTAACCCGTACCATACCATCATCCATAGAAAGAAGAAAGGAAGATACGTTATATGCATATCTAACAAGTCAAGGCGTGCTACTATCTCATTATTGATTGTACTCTGCCGACTTTGCCGTCTATCAGTCGTACCTTGATTCCGTGGGGGTGAGTTGAGCTGTTGGTGAGGATATCCTTGACGATGCCCTCAGTTAATCTGCCGTTGCGTTGGTTCTGCTTCAAGACGATTCTTACGCGGATACCAGGATTGATTTGGCTCCTCTGCTGATTAGGTTGCATTTCTGATAATAGGTGCCTTGCGGCTTATAGTGTATTCGCACTGCTTCGATCGATCGAAACGATGGATTGGTGCCGAGGTCTGAGTTTTGTCCCCCGCACACAGTTTAATCGTATATTAGCGCGCGTTAGCTCTGTTTCAGTGGAATTGCCCAAAAGCTGACGACGTCTCCTTTCACCCATCTGCCGCCCAAACTTCTAATAACATCGCTAATTTCATCCCATTCAGCCTTCAAGTACTGGGTTGGCGTCACTTTAACGTATTCTCCGTCTACCGTGAAACTCAGCAACCTGTGCTGCTCTGGACTGAACTCCTTTTCTATTGCGCTTGTGTCTCGACTTGGTTGAACCGGCGTTTTCTTTGCGGGATTAGATTCAGGTTTGAAGCTTGTCGTGGGCTGAGATTCGGTTTTGGAGCTTGCCGCGTAGACTATGTTGAACTCTGGAATTGGATAGGATTCTGCAATGTCTTCAAAACTGTCGCTTCTCACGATTGCGAATACTTGCTTGGAAAACAAGTCGTACTTAATATCCAAAAGCTCAATATCGCTTGGCAGGTTGGAAGTAAAAGATGACGTTTTTCCTTGCAATGTTTCCATTATGAACTCAGGACGCAGTTTTATCATTCTCATTTTCATGGTTCTAACCACTCAGAATTGCTTTATTATCTGGTGGCAAGTAACTTAAGGGTATTGTAGCGCGCGGAGGGTCAAGACTGTGTTTGGTGTTTGGTGTGTTTTCGCTTTGTGTGTAGTGCGGTTTTCTGTGTGGTATGTGTAGGTTTTGTTTAGCTGTTTCTGTTTCCGGTTTTTCTGTATGCTGTAGGGTGTGGGAGGTGTAGGGTGTGGCATATACTGTATTTTCGTTTTTTTCGTGGTAGTATTTTTGTTGTGTTTTTTGTTGTTTGTTCCCTCTTATCTTCCGTTCTGGTAATGATGACACATACAATACAATAATAGTCCTAAGACATGAAGCAGACAACAAGCCACAACCACAACACAAACCACGACCACAACACACATATCACAACACAAATACCAAAACCGGAGAAAATACAAACCGAGCATTAGCACGATAGGAAGGAAGCTTTCCTCTTCACCAAGTTTCCGAGAGACGAATGTGAAAGGAGTAGCTGTCCATTTTTGAGTTTAGCGTCGTCGTTATGCGTCGTCGTGTACGCGCTAGCGTCGTCGTTCGTTAGTTAAAGTGTGTGTGTGAGATTCTAGGTGGGGTCGTGCGGATTTGAACCGCAGACCTACGGGTTTCTCCGGTGACAGCTCCAGAACTTCGTCATTCCAGCGTTCTGGTCAGTAAACCCGTTTCTACATTCTGGAGCCCGTCGTCATACTTTGGTCGTTGTTGTTGAACGTCTGCCTAGACTACGACCCCACGACTGCCTTCAGAATGACTTACCACATTCCAAATATATGCATTATTCCTTGGCAACAGAATCTGTCGGCAAGACGGAGAATTTGGAGTAGAAACACAGTCGCGGAGCGATAAGCTTATGAATATAGAGTTGGCGTGTATCTTGGGGTTTGCCGGCCATAGGGCGCGGGTCCCACCTGATCCCATACCGAACTCAGAAGTTAAACCACGTTCCGTTTCCGGTTGTAGTGTGGTCTTCGGCCATGTGAACCCGGGAAAGCTGGTAACCCCACCCAAAATGATCTGCCAATTCGGCAGAGAATTACCCAAGATTTATAGGTAAGCGCTGATAGTCTCTGGGAAAGGTGAGTTTGTGAACGTAGTCCCACCGCTAATAGATTTGCAGGTCAAGGTTGCCCAGTTGGACGTAAGTTGGGTTCTGAACGTGCTTTTCTACGTCGTCTTCATAGTCTTCATATTTTATGGACAAAGAATCCAAACGTACGTCATGCTCAGGGAGGTCGAGGCCTCTCTTTACAAGTTGAAGTACATAAAGGAAGAAGGACGTAAAATCGCAGTGGAAACCATTAAGGAAATTGGAAAACCACAAGCAGATCCAGCGGTCAGGGTTGACAGGTTCATGGAATACTTCACGATAGGCCCGCAGGGTCTTGATCCAGCGGGCATCGTTTGGAAGCTCGAGCACATACTTGACGTTCGGGACGTCCGTTTTAAGGACGAGGTGAAATCGATGGCACCCGCGGCTGATGAGATCCAAACGAACAATTTGGAGAATACGCTTGAGGCGGCGAGTGCGCTCAACTTCATCTACAAGGTGATAAGGCATTACTATTTGCTTGGCAAGAAGACACTGAGCCTGTACATCATAATGCAGATTCAGATGATTTTGCCGATGGTGATGCGAGAGGCAGAAGCCTATGCAAGCGCGTTGAAAGCCTTTGCGTACGGTCAGCCGATCGGTGACGGAGCGGGTGCGCTCGTTGCGGCGAAACTCATGCATGGGTACGAGACGAGAAAAGTGGCTAAGGACTGTGTTGCTGCGACTGTTCCTTTTGAGGGACGCACCGCGTTTGTGATAAAGGCTGAGGGACCGGGGGGAAATGTGGGCAAACCTGGCGACGCAATAAAAGCGGTCATTGATGAGAATGAGGGCAGGATTGCTACCGTGGTGATGATTGATGCAGCTTTGAAGCTTGAAGGAGAAGAGCTTGGTGAGGTGGCTGAGGGTGTCGGCGCGGCAATCGGTGGACCTGGCGTTGACCAATTTAAGATTGAAGAATCGCTTGTGCAGTATCACATTCCGATAAATGCTGTGATAATAAAGGAGGACATTGGCGACGCAGTTTCTCCTTTACGCAAGGAAATCTTTGACTCCATGGACAAGGTCATCGAGAGGGTGAAACAGGTGATTCTGGAGAGAACGAAGGAAGGAGACAAAGTGATAATCGCCGGAATAGGAAACACAATCGGAATCGGACAGTAGGAGAATGAATGAAATGACTGTAACTTCACAATCAACAACCGCAACCAGAATCTCATCATTCATGCTTATGGTCATACTCGTGACTCTGGCCTTATCGTTAGTGGCTCTCATATTCGGAGTGTCCGTTCTTGACCAGAACTCGGAAGCAGCGTGGGTTCTGGTGCTAGTAGGCTTCTTGGGCGTAGCCACATCTACGTACGTGCTGTTTCAGACAAGAAGACGTCTGTCAAAACTGAAAATCGTGGTTCCCCCTGTGATAACAACCATCGAGTGCAAGAAATGCGGGGTCAAGGACGTCAGAGAATTCCAGCGCGGCGACTACATGTTCAAAGAACTCGGGCCATGCCAAAAATGCAACGACAAAATGATGATAACGGCAATATACAGGGAAGTCAAAGATAAAGAAAAAGCAAAAGTCCCCGTCTAGGTCAGGACAACACATCCGTTTTCAACTATCAGAACGGTATGCTCTGCCTGAGCCACCGTTTTTCTGCTCACCTCGACGAAAATCGGGTACTCCATAATAGCCTTGGACTCCAAGAGTTCATGGAACGCTTCCCGTCGGTGCTCGTTGGGCACAGCGTTCTGCAACCAACGTTCAGCAAAAGGCAGTGTTCTGAAATTCTCTTCGATGTACTTCAATAGCTGTTTGGCATACTGACTCTTCAATGATCGGGATTTTACGAAACGGAAAATCGTGGATCGATCACCGTCCTCGACTCTGCCGACTGCATCAGGAAGAGTAACGAACGGTTCAATCGCGTAGACGCCGCCTAGCTTGATTTTCGCAAAAGAAAGCTGCGTTACGTTGGGTATTGACGTGCCGGTGTGGATAATGTATCTTCCGATTTGGTGTCCAGTGAGGTTGGATATCGGCTTGAATCCACGGGATTTTATAGTATTCTCTATTATCGTTCCCAGTTTTGATACTTGCATTCCTGGCTGAATGTTTTCGATAGCCGCCTTTAGAGCACGTTCTGCTGTTTCCACTAGACCCTTGTGTTCGGGGTTAAAGCATATTGTCACTGCCGTGTCGGTTACGTAGCCGTCTACATGTGCGCCAATGTCTACTTTGACTAGAGAGTTTTCAGGTATTCTTGTTGTGTCATTCGGCGGAGAAGTGTAGTGGGCTGCTACTTCATTTATCGAGACATTGCATGGAAACGCTGGTTTCCCGCCCTTTTTCCTTATGAGCCCCTCAGCTTGCTCGCAGACTTCAATTATTGGCATTCCCTCGTGAACAAAATTTCTCATCTCTTCCCGAGTTTCCCTCAGAATCTTTCCTGACTGTGAAAGTTTGTTGAAAGCTTCTTTGTCCACTTCAGTCATTCAAGTTTCACTATTTCCAAGTTGGAAGCATCATTGCAGCTTTCTATGATAAGCGGGACTTAAATGTTGTGTCGAGTATCTGAACTCATCTAGGGCTTCCAACGAAAACACCTTCTGCGTATTGAATTTCTTGTCTTCAAGATTTGTGTAGAGAAGCTTTCGACCTAACTTCTCGCATGAAGCCTTGCTCCACAATGTTCTTGCTCATTTGTATGCTGTCTTGAGACTGCTGCCATTAGGGGCATTGGTTTCACGCACTCCTTGTTATTGCGCTTGGCATCAGCCTTTCATCGCGCCTCCGATGGCGAATATTCCGCTTACGTTTTCGATTGTAGGGTGTTTCCCCAAATGCATGCGGATGCTCTTCGAGTATGGTTTAAAGCCAAATTCCTGGAAAATCATGACGGCCTTTTCGTTTGTAGCCGGAATCCCTGAATAAATGGCAGTGTTTGGACCGATTTTCTCTATAGATCTTGCTAGGAGTTCTCTGGCGACACCTAGGTTCTTGGGGTTGCACACAAACGGTCCGAGGTTGTATCCTCTTGTTGCTCTTCTGCACATCACGTAGCCGACAACGTCTGAACCTTCATAACATGCAAAGCAAAGTTTTGGATTTTCCTGATAGAGGCTTAGAAGAACTCTTGTTCTGTCTGTTCCAAAATATTCAGCATCAAACCTCGCAATATCCGCCATTTTTCCTCTTTCTATGCCCTTTGTGGAATCAATGCGCCTTGAGACAGTCTTCCGGGAAGTGCTGATAAATCTTAGCGAATCAAACTCGTCGATGAAACCGAGTCTTCGATACAGATCTGATATTTCAGGGACGGCTTCCAGCTTGATCGTTTCAACGCCGCAATGCAAAAGATAGTCAACCGCCTTTTTCATCAGCAACGTGCCTACTCCCTTCTTCCTGTATTCGAGTTTGACGATGAGCAACCCTATCCATCCAAGTCTTCCATAGTTCACTGTGAAAACGTGGCCTACAGGCACACCGTCAACTTCAGCAACAAGACTGCCATCAGGTTCATAATTGAACATGCGTCTAATGTCATTTATTCTGTCGTTCCAATCCTCTGTCACATTCATTTGGTACACGAATTCAATGTCTTTTTCCACGAGGCGCCAGACGGAAAAGTCTTCCATGCAGATCATCAGACAAAAACTGGTAAAACCCAGGAAGAGCTACAGTTACATCCTTCTGATTCTCATGGTTTAGGCCTGAAAATCGTGGGGGCAAGCGTTGCGAACTCGTCTCCGCCCAGATGGAAGATCATTTTTGTTTTTTTCTGGCGTATGTAAATCACGCCTTAACGTTTGATATGATACTTTTCTATTGTGTTTCTCGCTTTCTCTCGTTTTTTCTGGTGTTCTGCAAGGAACCTGTTGATTCTTTCCGTCAAGTCTTTCTTGCATTCACCGCAGAGTACTTCGCCGGCCTTGCACTGTTTTTCTCTTTGCGCCAGTATCTTGTCGTCTTCTTCGAACAGGTAAAGGAAGTACTGAAAGATTGAGCACACGTCCGGGTTTGCGCCTTGCTTTCTCTGCTCAGCCGCCGTTCCTTTCCCGCCTGTGAAAGCATTCCAGACTTTCCGTTTAACCACTTCAGGCTCGTCGGTCGTGAAAATGGCAGTGTCGGGTTCTGAAGCGCTCATTTTTCCGCCTATTCCCAACCCGGGCAAGAAACGGTTGTGAATCTGTGCAGGTTTGAAGTAGCCGAGCTTAGGCGCGATATCCCGAGTGATTCGCCAGTACGGGTCCTGATCTATGGCTGCGGGAATCAGAGCTGGAACATTTTCCCCTGTTATTTTCTTATGAATGAAGCAGGGCACTGCTTGGATAGCCGGCCAAAAGACCCAGCCCAAGTTTGTGCTGTCTTGGAATCCGAAAGTGGATTTCGCGGTTGAAAAGGTTACTCGCTTGGCCACTTCTAGCGCGATGTCATAGAGCAAGTCAATGTCTTGAACATCGTAGATTATGAAGGTGTTCTCAGGTTCAAAACCTAGGGCTATCAGGTCTAACGCGTTTTCATAGGCCATTTTCGTGGTTTCTGCGAGCTTTCGCTCGTCATCCACGACGAATTTCTCGTCGTCAGTCATCTGAAAATACAGTCTAGTGTCAAACTTGTCCTGCAGGTGTTTTGTGAAAATCCACGGGACAAGATGTCCGATGTGAACAGGTCCTGATGGACCTCGCCCAGTGTACAGTACGAATTTAATCCCTTTTTCATACAGGTCCAGGACAACATCCAGGTCTCGGTGGGAAAAGAACAGTTCTCTCCGCAGTTGCATATGAAGCCCGTCGGTGTATTTTGCCAATTTCTGCAATAGCTCTTCAGTCAGGGGTTGCGTTCCGAATTCGCGGATTAGACGTTCATAATCAACCTTGCCCCGGACTTCCCATGGAGTGACGATCATCTCGTTCTTGTCTTCATCGGTCAAGCCTGACGCCGCCTGCACAGTCAGCTTCCTTATACAATTCATGAAAACATATTAAATCTTGTGTGAATGTAAGGTGAGCATCCATTGCAGCCGCGCTTCGGACAGGTCCAGACATGGTCTGTTTGCGGATGTGATTCAAAAAGTTTAAACATGTCTATTCACTTGTTTGTGTTGGGTAATGCCTTGGACTGGCAATAGTCTCCTTCAATGATTCACTGATTTTTCTAATCGTACCTCTGAATTGTGCCAGTCTTCTGCGGTCGCAGAATTCTCTTAAGAGAAAAGGAGGAAAGATCCGTGCATTCAAATTCTGATAAGACGGCAGTGCTTGACCCGTTTGGAGTAAGTTCAGTCACAGATTATGAGCGGGTGAGCAAAGAATTCGGGATCGAACCGTTTGAAACAGTGTTGCCAAGAGTGCCTGATCCATCATTCTATATGAGACGCGGAGTGATCTTCGGCCACAGGGACTTCGGCAGAATCTTGGATGCGCTGAATGCGAATGATGATTTTGCAGTTCTGAGCGGTATAAAGCCGACTGGTGAATTTCACCTGGGCACGTTGATGACGGCGAAGGAGATCATCTATTTTCAGCAGCACGGTGCTCAAACATTCTACTGTATTGCTGACATAGAAGCCTATGAGGATAACAAAATCCCCTTCGAGAGAAGTGAAGAAATAGCTGTAGACAACGTTGCAGACATGCTTGCCCTTGGACTGAACCCTGAGAAAGCCTACATTTACCGTCAATCTAGGGAAAGCAGGGTCAAGGACTTAGCCGTTATTCTTGGCAGACCTGTGACCTTGGCTACTATGAAAGCGATATACGGCGAACGACGCATCGGTCTGTACTTGGCGGCTTTGATTCAAGCCGGAGACATACTCTTGCCGCAGCTGGAAGATTTCGGCGGTCCCAAGCCCACGGTGGTGCCTGTTGGTGTGGATCAGGATCCACATCTTCGCTTCACCAGAGATCTGGCTCAGGTTTTTCATCGGAAATATGAGTTCATCCCTCCTTCCTCAACCTATCACAAGCTTATGAGGGGATTAGACGGTTCTCCGAAAATGAGCAAAAGGCAGATGAATTACTTCACTTTGCATGACAAGCCTGAAGCCATTGCACGCAGAATATCAGACGCTTTCACCGGCGGAAGGGCAACCATCAAAGAACAGCGTGAACTCGGAGGGGTTCCTGAGGCGTGCCCGATCTATGAGATGTGTCTTTTCCATTTCATTGAGGATGACCGGAAAATCGCTGAAACCTATCATGACTGTAAGACTGGAAGACTGTTGTGTGGAGAACATAAGAAGCAGGCAATCGATGCGGTGCTGAAGTTTGTAGAGGATCATGCACGGGAAAAGAAGAAGTTCGTTGCAAAGGCACGGGAACTGCTCGGAATTGACGATGATGAAAAATAACCCAAGCAATGCAACATGGGAAGGTGATACATAAGTTGCTATTGGAGAACCAAGTAGCCCATCGAATTCAAGCTCGTATACAGATGCTGTTCAACTCCTTGTCCATTATCAGTTCGACAGTCATGCTCCAGGTCCCTTACCTCACCAACTCATGTTTGACCTCACTCCGGGCTTCAAAGTGGCTCTAGGACAAACAATCAACGTGTGGAGAGCTTTCGTAAATACTGAACCTTACAACATTACCGCTGGTGATGTTCAAGTCATAATCTACTATGAAAACACCTAGTGCATTACTTGCTGTATTTCGGAGAATTCTCTGGCCTAAGCTACGCCATACAAGAGGCTCCAAACACGTTGAAAGCGATCGATCAAGCCAAACGTCAGCAGTGGATCCAGAGCTTCCTAAAGAAAGCTGTTGTAGAAGCTTCTTCTACATGAGCGTGTAAGTAAGAAATGTCTTACAGCAATCTTGATAATGATCGATCGACGCGGCACGCCGGAAACTGCCTTCATCACCATTGTGGTAGAAGCGAATGGATACAAAGGAGAGCCCCAGCGTGCCTTCATTCATTTTAACTCCACTCTCTCCACTCTACTGTAATGTTGTGTTGACAAACTCCTTTTAACTTTCTATTCAGCCCGTTCTTATTTGAGTTCGATGAATCTTGCTTTCACCCGGCGAAATAGAAAGGTTCCATCTAGACACTTCCCTCATGATGCCTAATCTCTGGAACCTGAGCAGAAAACACTTCCGGGTAAAGCTGCGTGAAGGCAGATTCATCAAGCTCAACAAGTTCGAGAACCGCTTATCCGCAAAGGACTTGAAGTTCTACTGTTGGAAACTCAAGCCCTTACACGCTTACTTTTCCTTTTTGAACTGGTGAAAAAATGGCTAAAGAGAAACAACTCATGTATTTCGCTGAGGAGAAGAATAATCTGTTCAAGGATGATATTACGGTTAATGTAGTAGTCTCGGGAATTCCTTCTATGCTGTTGAAAGAGTTCATGCAACGGGTCGTGAATGAACAGTACTCAGGAGGCATAAGTCTGGCTGTGAAAGACTTGATGTGGTTGGCCGTTCAGAAGAGCAAGGAAAAACAAGCTAGGCTAGACGTGTAGCACAATGTGACGATGCTTCCGCAAAAAAACCACTGGTTAGTATAAAGAGCAAGAAGGTCGAGACGACCGAGTGTTCAGTCTGCTTGAAGAGGGGAACCGAATACTGTTGGAATGAGTGCTCACACAACATCTGGAACCCTAAGATAGATCGCTCTCTCAGAGAAAAGGAAGAGTGAAGCCTGCGCTCGTGAAACGATTAATATGCCATCCGGTTAAAATCTCAAGCCGCCCACGGAGGCTGAAACAAAGTTTCACAAAACTTAAAAGCATCTGCGAAGCCCTATCAATTGAAGGGAGAGGCACCCCGTACGATGTAGCGCGACTGGCTTTCACCGCGCAGGGACGAGAAGCCGATGAGCCGGATTCTCTGATTGTTTCGCTCTTCTCCTTCAAAGGCACGATGGGAGAAAGGGGGAAAGGTTTGGAAAATGAAGAGAAAAGCAGTTGTTAGTTTCGTTTTAATTGTGTTGTTCTTAATTTCGGTGTTTCCTATGAGTACTCTCTCTGGAGCACCCGCTTCTCATGGCAGCCCCGGACTTCTTGGGTCACAGTCTACCGTCGGTCCCACGGACTGGTGGCCGATGTTTCACCACGCCCTGAACCACACCGGATATTCCACATCAACACGAGCGCCGAACACAAACCAAGTTCTCTGGACGTACACGACTAACTGGTGGGTGTGTTCTTCCCCCGCCGTTGCCGATGATGTGGTCTATGTGGGCTCAGGCGACTGGAATGTTTATGCTTTGAACGCCTCAACAGGCAAAAAAATATGGAACTACACGACCAATGCGCCCGTGTATTCTTCACCTGCTGTTGCTAATGGCAGAGTCTACGTGGGATCAGGGGACACCTACCCCTATGTAGGGCTAGGGGGCATGTACAGAACATGGTGGATCGGAGGGATTTATTGCTTTAACGCTTCATCTGGAAACGTCATCTGGAAAGTCCCGACAAAGTTTCCGGTGGAGTCTTCACCTGCGGTCGCCGATGGTGTGGTATTCATAGGCGGATGTGACACCGCTAGTTCTGGCAATGTTTATGCCTACAACGCTTCCACCGGCGCACATCTATGGACTTGCGGAACATACGGTTGGGTCGTATCTTCTCCCGCGGTGGTTGGTGGTGTGGTTTTCGTGGGCTCAAACGATACAAACGTCTACGCTTTGAACGAGTTCACTGGCTCTGTCGTGTGGAAACGCCCGATAGGCGGCTACGTGGACTCTTCTCCTGCGGTCGCCGATGGCATGGTATTCGTGGGCACATGTAACAACACTGTTTATGCTTTGAATGAGTTCACGGGCGCACCCATATGGAGCTTCCCAACAGGTAGCTGGGTGGAGTCTTCTCCTGCGGTTGTTGGTGGTGTGGTTTTCGTAGGCGCAGACTACCCAGACGACAATGTTTATGCTTTGAACGCCTCAACAGGCAAAAAAATATGGAACTACACAACCGTCGGCCAGGTGAATTCTTCTCCCGCTGTCGCTGACGGCAAAGTCTACGTAGGCTCATGGAACGGGCGGGGCGACTTCGCGCCCGCGCCATTTTATTGTTTGAACGCTTCCACCGGCGCATTTGTATGGAGTTACGCAACCAACTCTGCCACTTTTGATTGTTCTCCAACTATTGTTGGTGGCGTTGTCTACGTAGGCGCGGACGACTCAGACGATAGTGTCTATGCTTTTGAGTCAAATACCACGATACTGGCTTATTGCATGACTGAGGCTGCATACGTAAATGTCAGCGTAGCGCTGGATGGTTCGCCGACGGGCTACACAACGCCGCACACTTTCACCAGCTTAAGCGCACACACTTTAGGAACACACACAATCACAGTTCCCAACACAGACCCAAGCTTTCACCCGTTCAAGAACTGGAACACCGGCGAAACAACCCCAACCATAACGGTTTCGTATGCGGGATTTACGTACATCGCATATTATCAAGCTCCTCTGCTAACGTGCGATGTCACGATTGCTGCTCACTGCACGACGGAGGGCAAGGACGTCAGTGTGGCTATTACCGAGGATGGAACGTCCACCGGTTTGAACACGCCCTACACGTTTACCGGGCTTACGGGAACACACACATTCACAGTTCCAAGCACTGATGCGAGCGGTCACCCGTTCGAGAACTGGAACACCGGCGAAACAACCCCAACCATAACGATTTCGCATGCGGGAACGTACACAGCATATTATGTTACATCGGTGGCCGTAGACTGGTGGCCGATGTTTCACCACGCCCTGAACCACACCGGATATTCCACATCGCTGGCGCCAACCACAAACCACACTCTCTGGACTTACGCAACAGGCGATGCTGTGTTCTCTTCTCCTGCTGTTGCTGATGGCATGGTTTTCGTAGGCTCAGGTGACAACAAGACTTACGCGCTGAACGCCACGACTGGCGCATTCGTATGGAGCTACACAACCGGCGGCCCTGTATCTTGGACTTCTCCTGCTGTTGCTAACGGTGTGGTTTATGTGGGCTCATATGACGACAAGGTTTACGCTTTGGACGTCGCAACGGGAGCGCTGGTATGGAGCTACACAACCGGCAATGTGCTGTGGTCTTCTCCTTCTGTTGCTAACGGTGTTGTTTTCGTGGGCTCAGAGGACGGCAAGGTTTATGCGCTGAACGCCACGACTGGCACATTTGTATGGAGCTACACAACAGGCGACTGTGTGGTTTCTTCTCCTGCTGTTGTTGGTGGTGTGGTTTTCGTGGGCTCAATGGACGGCAAGGTTTACGCTTTGGACGTCGCAACGGGAGCGCTGGTATGGAGCTACACAACCGGCGATCAGGCGCGGTCTTCTCCTGCTGTTGTTGGTGGTGTGGTTTTCGTGGGCTCACATGACGGCAAGGTCTATGCTTTGAACGCTGCGACGGGCAAACAGGTATGGAACTACACAACCGGTGGTGTGGTGTATTCTTCTCCTGCTGTTGCTAACGGTGTTGTTTTCGTGGGCTCAGTTGACCACAAGGTTTACGCTTTGGACGTCGCAACGGGAGCGCTGGTATGGAGCTACACAACCGGCAATGCGGTGCATTCTTCTCCTGCTGTTGCTAACGGTGTTGTCTATGTGGGCTCATGTGACAACTATGTTTATGCGCTGAACGCCACGACTGGCACATTTGTATGGAGCTACACAACAGACGATTGTGTGTTCTCCTCTCCTGCTGTTGCTAACGGTGTTGTTTTCGTGGGCTCATATAACGGCAAGGTTTATGCTTTTGGTGCGGTGCGCACTTCAGACTTGAATGATGATGGAGTTGTAAACATACTTGACATTGCAATCGTCGCCAAAGCCTACGGCTCTAAGCCTGGAGACTCAAACTGGAATGCCATAGCAGATTTGGACAAGAACGGTTGGATAAACATCATAGACATGACCATGGTAGCAAAAGATTACGGGAAAACAGTCTAAAATCACAAACAAAAATGGAGAAATGGGGTTTTAGGGGTGGAGCATAGCTCGAGCTAAAGCACGATACTCTTCGGCATGTGCCAAGGCATCCAGCCGTTCTCTTTCTGTTCTTTCCATGTTCTTCACCTCAAACAACACGTAACCCGCTTGACACTTTAAATGTCGACGCAAACACAGAAAGACATCACAAATTGTTACTTAGTGAGTCATTCAGGCCCAAATCTGACTCGTAGATCGATCGGTGACATGCTTGCAGCGTTCGGGCTCCAGAAAGCCGCGGAGGCAAAGTTAACTGTGAACCCTGAGGGTGACGCGCTCATAATCCGCAAGGCGTGAGTGCGCCCCAGCATCTCTTTTTTTAGACCTTTTGCCTTGTGAACAGTCAACTTTTAAGGGAACAGTCTTATTAAAACATCAACAACTACATTACAAAATCCTACTTGCCTTATTCACGCAGGGAAGAAAAATGGTTGAGCTAAGAGAGCAAGAACGCCAAACCCTTTCGGTCTTGAACAGATTGGGCGGGAACGTATCATTTGAGCGGCTTATCAGCAAGAGCAACATGCCTGACGCGGCAATCATGCGGGCGGGTCTGTCGTTGCAGGAAAAGGGATTTGTGACGATTCAGGAAGAAAGGCAGACTGTTTTGAGGCTGAACGAGGAAGGGAAACTGCATGCCAAAAAAGGTTTGCCCGAGCGTCGCTTAATGCTCGCCCTCACCAAGCTCAGAGGAAAGGCTACGCGTGACAAAGCCTTTGAGAAGGCAGGCTTGGAAAAACAGTTTATCCCGATAGCATTGGGCTGGGCTCAGCGGAAAAAATGGACAACGCTGGATACGAAGACAAACACTTTGCAAATGATGCAGGAGCCGTCAGAAGGCGAGGATGAAAAGCTACTCAAAATCTTGGCAGAAAAGGAAAAAGTGTCCCTGGAAGAATTGACGCCGGGGCTTAAGGGAGCCGTCAAAATCCTAAAGGGCAGAAAACTTCTTGACGTTCAAGAGAAGACCAATCGTGTCATCGAGTTAACAGCAGCCGGTCAATCAGTGCTCAAGAAGAGCGTCAAGCTGGTTCCAGAGGTAACCCAGCTAACGCAGGAAATGATTGTAAGTGGCAAATGGCGGAAGGTGAGGCTTCAAAAATACAATGTTGATGCTTCTGTGGCAAGGACGTGGCCCGGCAAGAAACATCCTTACATGCAGTTTCTCGAAGAAGTCAGGGACAAGCTTGTAACATTAGGTTTCAAGGAAATGATCGGCACCGCCGTGGAAACGTCACTGTTCAACTTTGACGCACTCTACACGCCACAGGATCATCCGGCTCGAGAGGCTTCGGGCATATATTTCGTCAAGTCTCCAAAAGAGGGAAACATAAACCCTTACAAGCGAATAGTCGCCAACGTGAAGGAAACTCATGAAAACGGCTGGAAAACAGGGTCAACGGGCTGGGGATACAATTACTCGCTGAAAGAGGCTAGGCGTCTGATTCTTCGCGGGCACGGCACGTGTCTGAGCGCCAGAACCTTAGTGAGTAAGGATCTGGAGATTCCGGGCAGATACTTCTCAATCGTACGCTGCTACAGGCCAGAAGTCGTGGACAAGACACATCTGACAGAGTTCAATCAGGTTGAGGGCATAATCATCGACAAAGACCTAACACTGCGAGATCTTCTAGGCGTTTTAGGAAAATTCGCAATCGAGATCGCTGGAGCGGACAGGGTCAAGTATAGACCGGACTACTTCCCGTTCACAGAACCGAGCGTCGAGCTTGCCGCTTACAAGAAAGGGTACGGCTGGCTTGAGTTCGGCGGTTCGGGAATTTTCAGGCCTGAAGTCACGTTGCCCCTGGGAATCAAAGACCCCGTCATAGCTTGGGGTTTAGGCATTGACCGCCTGTTCATGATGAGGGCAAGAATTGAGGAGATACGTTACATTTTCACTCAGGATCTCGATTGGCTGAGGAGGAAGGCGGTGGTCTAGGATGCCGACGATAGACGTGGACTACGCTGAGTTTGAAAAGCTGCTTGGACTGGAACTGCACAAAGACGCGGAGAAAATCAACGATGTTCTGGCTTTTGTGAAGGGGGAAGTGAAGCTTTTCGATGAGAAGGAGGGCACTATGAACGTTGAGATCAAGGACACCAACCGCCCGGACACTTGGAACGTTGAAGGCTTGACTAGGGCTCTGCGCGGATTCCTCGGCATAGACGAAGGCTTGAAGACGTACACGATCGGCAAACAGTCGGGTGAGGTCTATGTTGATCAACGGTTGGACGGCATCCGACCCTACATAGGCTGTTCACTAGTGAAGGGCCTGAGGCTTTCGGACACGACGATTCGCGGTTTCATGCATATGCAGGACAAGCTTGACCAGACTTATGGAAGAAACAGGCAGAAAACCTCCATTGGACTATACAACTTGGACCTGATCAAACTGCCTCTGCAGTACACCGTTGCGAAACCGGATGAAATCAGCTTCGTGCCATTAGGCTTCGCTGAGAAAATGAATCTAAGAGAGATGCTGAAACGTCATCCGAAAGGCTTGGAATATGGTCACATCGTAAGCAGGCATATCGCGTATCCTGTGCTGTTGGATTCGGAGAACAAGCCGCTCTCTTTTCCGCCGATAATCAACTCAAACGATCTAGGCAGGATCACAGAAGACACAGAGAACATTCTGGTCGAGGTCACGGGCACGTTGAATGAAGCAGTGCTGAACACGTTGAAGATTGTGACTCTGTCTCTGATCGACCGAGGAGGCAAAGCCTACTCGGCTCAGGTTCATTATCCGCATCGGAGGCTGGATCTTGTGACGCCCAGCTTCGCCACGAGAGCGATGGATTTGGATGTTGAGTACACCAACAGGATTCTGGGCTTGCAGATGAGTGCCAAAGAGATTGTAAAACTGCTGTCTAAGGCAGGTTATTATGCTGAGGCTTCTGGGAAGGGCAAGGTGCAGTGTAGGATTCCGTGTTACAGGGTTGACGTGATGCATCAGATAGACATCGTGGAAGATGTAGCGATAGCTTATGACTACAACAACATCAAGCCGGCGTGGCGTAAAATCCCCACGACAGGCGGAGTGAGACCTGAGCAGGGATTGATCGACGTTGCGAGGACGTTGATGGTCGGCCTCGGCTATCAAGAGGTTCTGACGTTCACTCTGACGAACCCGGTGAACCTGTTCGAAAAGATGAACTGCAAAAAGGAAAGGATAATTGAAGTCTCGAACCCGAAGGTCATGACCTACACGTGCTTGAGAAACTGGCTTCTGCCCAGCCTCCTAGAGTATGTGGGCAATAACCTTCACGTCGAATGTCCCCAGAGAATCTTTGAACTCGGCAAAGTCACGTTGCTGGACGAAAAGAAGGAAACAAGAACCAGGGACGAAGAGAGGCTTGCCGCCATTGTTTATCATGCAAATGCGGGGTTCAGTGAAATCAAATCGGCACTCGATGCTTTCTTCATGAACCTCGGTCTGGAATGGAAAATAAAAGCAGCTACACACCAAAGCTTCATAGAGGGAAGGACAGCCGCAGCAATAGTCGGTGAAACAGAAGTCGGCATCTTGGGCGAGATCCATCCAAAAGTCTTGGCTGCTTGGACGCTCGAGAACCCTGTGGCAGCGTTCGAACTAAACATGCAAGAAATAACCAAAATCAAGCGCGCCCTTTGATATGTTCGGATTTAGATGATCGAGACATCTCTCGGAGTCTGCTTTTCTAAATCAGAGATCTTCATTCTTCAAAATAAGAAACGCGAAAAACTACTTGGAACCGTTGTTTCTGAACTGTTCATGATGAAAATACGCAGAGAACTGTTCAAGTATGTTCGATTAGGAAAACTTCAATTCGTCATATTGATTTTCGCATGGTTTTCCATACAAGACTTTTATGGTTTTTCTGTTAGGGTAGAAGACTACTGAACGTAATGTGCTAGCGAAATCGGCATGACGGCAAATGGTCAGCATAGACGGCTTGTTGTCTTCACCATGGTCGCGTAAAATCGCGGTTATTTTGGTCTCGTCTACTTTTTCTTTATCTTTCAGCAGTTCCTGTGCTCGCTTCAGTCTTTGCTCGCTAGACTCATGAACCCTGACTCCGAGATGTTCTTTCGGCGTGCCTCGACCAAAATTGACAGCGTTGCGTGGTATCTCATACCTCTGCATCTCCCTTGATTTGTAATGGTTTGTGTTGATGGCCTGACCATCTGTCATGTTGCTTGTCGTAGAATGATTAGAAGTGATTTCAACGTTTTTTATGTTGCCTTCTGCGTCGGCCAGTGTCAAAACGGCATCATGCCCGCCACGCTTTGCTTGCACTATGAACTGCGCTGCCTCATTGGCATTTTTGCATGTTTCGAGCATCTCTTGCAAAGCCATGGATAGTGGTGCATAGCATTTTGGTTCATCGAGCGTGTATGCGAGGTTGTAAGTGACAGTCAGACCGTGCTCGTTCATGCCGTCCAGCATCCCAGCCAACGGCGCCATTGTGCATCCGAGAGTTGCGTAGCCCTCTTTCGGCTCAGTTTCACACGTCAGCTGGTACGGTTCCAAAGCGCTCACGTAGTCGAAGTTTTTGCCAACAATCGTTTCCCTCGTCGTCGTGCGACTGGGACCGAATGCCAATGTCGTGCAAGCCTCAAGTCGATAACTTGGCTTGCTTACCAGTAACTCCATCGCTTGCAGGAACAAGATGGAGGTCATGTCCGTTTCTGCCCCTTCGGCTATGCCACTCATGCGCTCTGCCTCCTTGGGATAATGCTCAAAAACGTCATTCTTGAGCAGCTTTGCAGCTTGACGCTTAGCCATCCACACGAAAAGTGGCGTCGGCAACAAACGAGGCTTCATGAGTTTTACAAACTCATAATTCGGGATTTTCTTGAAAGCTTCACGTATTTGCTCAGAACTAGCCTTTCCCTGTTGAACGCCTATTTCATGATGAGTACCTGAGAAACTGTAGAATTTCACACGTGTCACAAAGTCACCGTAGTCTACATTGTTGCAAGGGCATGCTTATAATTTGCTCAGAATTGCACTGTTTGGGCGTGTTCATCCTGCTAATAATGCCTGATTGACCCAGACTGTGCTCTTAGTCCGTTGTTGTTCCCTTCGTTTCAGCAATGACTTTTCTCAGAGTCCAAAACTGACTTATGAGAGCTCATAGACAATACTTGTGATAGAAAATGAGTAATGTTAAACCATTAAGATGCCAGAAGTGCGGAAAACCTATAGGTTATGTAACCGTGCTCGCAAAGGGCATAACGCCCTTATTTCAACCACTTCAAGACGTGAAGCTCATTGCTATTTGCATGGAATGTTTCGAGAAGAAGAAATAGTCGAACGGGCAAGACTGGCTCAAAAAGACTGCTAGAGGATTGCTTCAGTTAGAGGTAGCCGCAGTTAGATTTTTATTACGATATGTCAAATCTTATCTTGACGCTCCTTCGAGGGCAGTTGTCATTTCTCTCCCACGGCTCAGGTTCAGTTTCTTGTCTTCAAGCAAGTCGAATCGACAATCCGAATAGTCAAGTCGGTTGACTATAACTTTTGTGCGGTTTTTTGAATCGCGGTTTCACCGGTTTATATAGACATGCGTTTATGAGAATTGTTAAGTCATGCGTTGTTGTTAGAGGTGGGAGACGTGAAGATAGGGGCAAAGTACCCGACGGTTGAACATGAACGGGCTTCAGAGGCTATTGTGAACTTTTTCTCCAAGCTTTCTGATGTCGAGGCCGTGGTACTCACTGGTTCTTGTGCACGTGGGGAAGCCACTAAAGACAGTTGTTTGGACATGATGGTTCTCCTGCCCCACAAAATGTCAGCGAGCAAAAGATCTGAGTTGGAGCGACGATGGGTCGACTTCTATGAAAATGACACTGTTTTTGATAAACTGCAAAGAGTCGGTAGATTTTCGCATGTAGATCTGGATTTTGTTGACGGTTGTTTTGTGCCCAAGCCACGTGGTTGGACCTCTGGACCCGATGATTTTGAGCTAGAGATAGGCAACACACTTGTGTATAGCGTGCCACTTTTGGAGACGGGTGACTACTTCAAGCGTCTTAAGGCCAGGTGGCTGCCCTACTATAACGAGAGGCTTAGGAAGGAAAGATTGGCTGGAGTACGTGAATTCTGTCTTAATAACCTCGATCATATTCCATTGTACGTGGACAGAGGGCTGTATTTTCAGGCGTTCGACCGCTTGTACAACGCCTTTCAAGAGTTCCTCCAAGCTCTTTTCCTTTCGCGTCGAACCTATCCCGTTGCATATGACAAGTGGATTCGGGAACAGATTGAAGAGACACTCCGTATGCCCGAACTGTACAGGCAGCTGCCTAAGCTTTTCGAAATTAAACATTTTGAAAGTCAAGAAATTGCGCAAAAAGCAATAAAACTAAACTGTCTCTTGGACAAATATGTCAAGGAAGTAAAACCAGAGGAATGCAAAGATGCGAGCTGTTAAAACTGAGAAAGCACCTTTGCCTGTTGGACCATATTCTCAGGCTGTGAGAGCAGGCGATTTTCTGTTCATCTCGGGGCAGGTGGCTCTAGATCCTAAGACTAAAGCAATTGGCAACGGTGGTGTTGAAGCACAGACGAAGCAAACCTTAGAAAACGTAAGAGCAATACTTGACGCTGTTGACTTATCCCTCGAAAAGGTAGTCAAAGTAACGGTTTTCCTACAGAATATCGAAGATTTCAAGAAGATGAACGATGTCTACGGTGCGTACTTCAGAACCGACCCTCCAGCTCGGACTACGGTTCAGGCACAACTGCCCGTGGCGGGCGCGCTTGTCGAAATGGATGTCATTGCCTGTTTTGTATGAAAATGGAGTTCCCGCGCGCTGAATTTCGTTCTAATGCCACGAACTTCAATGTCTCAAGCGATCTATAGCTTTGACTGGTGATTGTTATGCTTCATCAGACTATTTGCGGAGCTTCCTGAGAGCTTTATCGACATCTTCCAATTCTAGCTTCTTGAGAGTCTCTGACTTCGGTATTCCGTTCTCGTCCCACCCAGCCTGCTTATAATACTTCTGTACGCTCTTTCTCACGCTGGTTCTGTCAGCAGCTTTGCCCTTGCATGGTCCCGAAGGCAATGGCTCGTAGAATCTGCTCGGGTTATCGTCATCAACTCTTGGGTTCCACTTCAGATCTGGTCCTCCCAAAAGCAATAAGGCCCGTTGTATCTGCAAGATCTTCAGTCCACCGCCTCTTGCCCAATCTTCTCGCGTCAACTCTAGGCCTGTGACTGCGTTGTAGAAGTCAAACTTGAGATTCCTAGGCAAACCAAAGCCACCGGTGAAACTACACAGGACTGCTGAATCATTGAACGCTTCCCACACTTCACTTCCAGAGCCGTCTATGGGCAAGTCAGTCATTGATGTATGATCGCCACATTGAACCGAGCACGCGTATCCTATCTCAGTCGAAAAGTCTTTGCCGCTGCGAATGCCATGGGCGCCGATTCCGATGCCTTTGCTCTGAACAGCGTATTGCAGCACGTCTCTGCCTTTCATCTTTCCTATCTTCATCGCTGCCCGATATGTACCCTCAGCCAACAAGTTTCCTATGCCTTTTCTGAAAGCGATTTTCTTTGCCAGACTCGCAAAAGCTTCAGCGTCTCCCCATTTCAATTCTATGCCGTCCAAATCATCCTTAGACAGAATGCCTCTCTGAAACAGTTCAGCAGCAAAACCCATTACGTTACCCGTCTGTATTCCGCACAACCCTAGATCATCAATCAGCGAAGACATGAACACGTTTTGTTCTGGAGTGAATATTCCTAAGTTAGGGCCAAGGTATGCTTGCATTTCATAGTCGGGATTGTCGGTTATTGCTCCTTTAAACTTGCCAGACTTGACAAACGCGATCTTCATACAGTTTGTGGGACAGCCAAAGTCACTCCAGGACTGTTTCACCCAAAGCCTGTTCTCAAACTGGTCAACACCGTAGCCTTTCTCATCATGCCACTCTTCCTGCCAATTTCTGACAGGCTCAGAACTCGACTCTGCACCAAACGAGTAACCGCCACCACCTGTTCCCCACCGTCTCCACAACACATTATCGTAAGCACTTCTGCTTACAGTGTTAATCAGCCGCCTGACTTTTCCAAGGTCGGCGACCTCAGGCAACGGGCCGGTGCCCTTGACGGCGATCGCCTTAAGCTTCTTCGAACCCATAACCGCTCCGTAACCGCCGTAGCCTGCGGCATGCGTCCACTTAGCCGTAACCACCGCAGTTCGAACTCTATTCTCGCCTGCGGGACCAATGTATACTTTTGCAGGCTCCTTCCACTCACCATAACGCGGATAACGCTCACTCAACAGCCGCCTGCATTCCTTGTTAAGCAGCGTATTGGTTTCCTTGCCATCCTTACCCCAAATGCGGCTTGCGTCTCTGATCTCAACATCCGAGTCCTTAATGACCATGTAGACGGGCTCCTCAGCCTGGCCTGTAACAATCACGCCGTCGTAACCAGCGCACCGCAATTCAACTCCGAACTCGCCACCAACAGTCGAACCCACAACCCCATTACTCTGCGGAGACTTTCCTGAGACACAGACTCTGCCGCCTGGGAAAAACCCTGTAAGCGGTCCAGGCAGAAAAAGCAGAACGTTGTCAGGGCCAAGCGGATCCAGCTCCTCCCATTCGCCGATCATTCTGTCGCAAAGGATTTTTGCTGCAAGTCCCCTGCCCCCCACATAATCCTTCAACAACTCATCGTCAAACGTAACCTCTTTGAAAGTGCCGTCTGAGAGATTAATCTCCAAGAATTTTCCCGCATAACCCAGTATCAAATGAACTCCTCCGCCTTCTCTCCATACAATTTAGTCGCAAGATCCCTCGTCTGCTCCTCAGGCTTGCGCGCGTAAAGCCCATACGGGTGTTCTCTCCTAGTAACAGTTTTCAGAACGTTCCACCCTCCCTCTTGGCAGGCCTTCACGCACTGTGGATTGCCATTGCACAGATCACAGATTACAATTTTCTTATTGGCTGGATGCATGTGCGGGATTCTTCCAGGACAAGCCTCTATGCATTTTCCGCAGCCAGTGCACTTATCATCGTTCACCAAGACAGCGCTGGTTTTCTTGCTTATAGACAAAGCCTTAAACGGACAAGCCTCAACACATGGATAGTCTTCACATTGAGCGCACAAATGCGGAAAATCTGCGCCTGGAACCAACATGAAGACCCTCACTCTTGATGCTTCCGGCCAGATCCTGTTCTCATGATGAAGCGAACAGACAATCTCACATTTGCGGCATCCGCTACATTTTGAAAGTTCTCTCGCTATCCAAATAGGCTCCTTCTTTTTTGCCAAACTGATCTGACTTCCCTAAAAGTCCTGAGAAAATGTCTTGAAGTCTGCCTCGATTTAAACGTGACGTTTTCCCACGTCCAAAGCTCACCCTGACCCATTCAATGCTAATTGATGGCAAAACGTGCACGCCAAATCTGTGCCTTAATGAAGAGCGCTTCTTTTATGATTTTGAATGTTAATTCATGCAGAAAAGGCCAGTAACTGCCGCGCCTCATCGTGGCGGGGTCGCTGGGATTTGACCCCCCGATGACGTCATCCGCAGCTTCCACTTTTTTCTTTAGCTCATCTGCATTCGCTATTTTATTTTCGCAAAACTGTACGTCCTTTTTCCTTTTCTCAACAACCTAAATAGCCTTCTGTTCGCCAAGTTTGATACCATTTCGTTCTCCTTCATGTGATGGTCATTAAATGATAGGATTCCATCTGGCTTCAGAACCCGATGCAGTTCTTCTAAGACGCCATTAGGGTCTGTCAAGTCGTGAAAGACATCGTACATCAGGACTACGTCTATGCTATCGTCTGGCAACCCAGTCTTGGCGTCTGATATGATCGTTTCCACATTCGTTAATTGGTTCTTGGCAGCATTTCTCTTAACCATCTGAATGGCAAGCGGATTGATGTCCAAAGCATAAATCTTGCCTGAGTTTCCAACCAACTCAGCAACAGCTGTTATGTAACTTCCTGACCCACAGCCATAATCCAGAACGTGAAACCCCTCTTCTATCCCTACCTCTTTCACAATATCCTTGCGTGGCCTAAAGAAATCCCGGATCTTGAAAGTGAAAGCCATAGCCCTGAAACCGAGATCAGACATTTGCTCGTCCTTGGCTATTCTGTCAAATCTCTCGGTTCAGCTATAACGTTTGCGCATTTCGTAACCACTCAATTTTTGAGCGCGGAATCTGAACCCGAGACAAACAGAGATGTGTCTCGCAAACCAGATCATATATAGCTATTTTTCTTTTATCGTTTCTGCGATTTTTTTGATTTTCACCGTGATCTGCTCTCTTTTCGCCAAGTCTCTAACGACAACTGCGTTTTCCTTCAACTCTTTTTCTCCCACAATCACCGCGAAGTCGATCTTTCTTCTGTCTGCGTCTTCCAATGCCTTGACCATTTTCCGCCCCATTACCTCAACTTCCGCAAGCACGCCAGCGTCTCTGAGCATCTGCGAAATCCTCAGTGCATCACTCCTTAACTCTTCTCTAATCGGAATAACCATGACCCTTCTTTCTTCAACAGGTTTCTGATAGTTTTTTTGCGTTTGCAGGGCCAGCATCATCCGGTCTAATCCGTGAGCTACGCCGACAGCGGGCGTAGGTTCTCCACCGAATAATTCGATAAGCTTGTCATATCTGCCTCCACCGCCTAGAGCAATATCCAAATCCGGCACATAGATTTCAAAAATCATGCCCGAATAATATTCTAAGCCTCTGGCAAACCCCGCGTCAACCCTCATGTCGATCTTGCACCCGCTCCTCTGAACCAGGTCAAGGATTTCTCCAAGAGTTCTTGTGGCTTCAACGGCTTTTTCGTATCCTTGAACGTGTGTTTCTATCTTACCGATGATCTCAGCAGTGTTGTTGCCCTTCAAGTCTACTAACTCACGGAGAATTCTCATGCATTTCTTTGATACGAGCGCATCTTCGACAAGCTTGAAAGCGGCATCATACTGCTTTTTATCCATTAGCTGCATAACCGCATTCTGGACTTTTTCTTGGAGTTTTTCTTGGTTGAAGATTCCTCTTAGGACTCCGACGTGTCCAACTTTGAAGGTGAACTTTTTTATTCCAGCTTCTTGCATGAGCCTGTCTGTGAGCATGAGGATTTCAGCATCTGCTTCAGGTCTGCTGGATCCCATCAGTTCGTAGTTTGACTGCCGGATCTCTCGGTAACGGCCCCGCTGCGGCTCATCGTACCGGTAGATGGTGCCCATGGAGAAGAGTCTGAAGGGTCTGGGCTCGTTTCTCAGTGTCGTAGCAACAAGCCTGGCCACTGACGCTGTGAATTCAGGTCGAAGGGCAACATCGCGTCCGCCCAAGTCTTTGAAGACAAACATGCGGCTTCTGACTTCTTCGCCGGCTTTGGCTGATAGAAGCTCATAGGATTCTACGACTGGTGTTATGATCTCTTTGTATCCGTAAAGCTGAGCTACTCTTCTGGCTTGGGCTTCGATGTGTCTCATCAGTCTGGCTTCGTCAGGCAGGAAATCCCTCATGCCTCGAACTGTTCTAAACTCGGACATTGCTCGTCTTTCTCCGCTGTTATTTCAGGGTCAACTCTGAGACGGAATAGTAAACTGTTTCTCCTCTTCGGTTCATAACCGCCAGGATCAGTTCTTTCTTCAGGCTTAGGCTCTGTGTCAAGGCGTTGGTTAAGTCTTCTATTGGAATCGGTTTTCCTTCCTGCATACTCATTATCAGATACTTGGCCGTGCCCTTGGTGAAGTCTCCCCGGTCGTAAACTCTGAAATCAACACCGGAGCCGAAGCCTTCTCGGACGACGTATCCACGGCTTCTTAGGTCCCGGTAGGTCAGGTATTTCACCCAAGCATTTTCGTCCGCAGCTTCGCAAATTTGCAGCAGCTTTTGGAAATCGGTTTTCTTGCCTTTTTTATCTTTAACTTCCAGCATTCCTTTGTCCGACAGGTACAATGCCTCATAGAAACTTAGTAGGAGCTGTTTTTTTTCAGCCACGCCGTATCCTCTGGCAGACAGCTCATCGACCGACGGTTTGTCAGTGACTCTGACTCCTTTTTCAGCGAGAATACCTTTAATCCGAAGCTCTGAGGTGATCGGCGGTTTTTCCTTATTGTTGCTCATTTAAACACTCAACTATCGTATTGACTGCTTTTTTGGCTTATAGCGGTTGGGCTCCGAATTTGCTGAAATATGATTTTCGTAGGATGCCGTTTTCACAGATTATTGCGGTCACGTACTTGAGCGGTGTTATATCAAAGGCTGGGTTTAATACGTTGACGCCTTCTGCAGCGATTCGCTGTGAGCCGATGTGCGTGACTTCTTCAGGCTTTCGTTCTTCAATAGTCACGTCTGTCGCTGTGTGGGTCAAATCGAACGTGGTGGTGGGTGCTGCCACGTAGAACGGGATTTTGTGCTCTTTGGCTAGGACTGCAACAGTGTAAGTGCCTACTTTGTTTATGACGGCGTCTTTGACGATGCGGTCTGCGCCGACTATGACTTTGTTGACTATGCGTTTGTACATGACGTAGCCCGACATGCCGTCGGTGATTAGGGTGACAGGTATGCCCTCTCGCTTCAGCTCGTAAGTTGTCAGTCTTGCTCCTTGTAACAGCGGGCGCGTCTCGTCAACGATGACTCTTATGCGTTTTCCCTGTTCCCAAGCAGCTCTTATCACGCCTAAAGCCGTGCCATAATCAACCGTAGCCAACGCACCAGCGTTGCAGTGTGTGAGGACGACGTCTCCGTCGCTGATTAATTTGGCCCCGCACTTGCCGATAAGCCTGTTTGCCGCCACTTCTTCGTCAGCGATCTTCTTTGCCTCCTCAACAACGAAAGCAGCGAGGTCTGGCGCGGTTCCGGAAATCGCTTCTGCTTTTCCAAGAATTCTGTCCAGAGCCCAGAAAAGGTTGACAGCCGTCGGCCGCGTGCGCCTTATGACTTCCGCTGCTCTTTTCAACTCGCTGATCAATTCCTCGCGCCGTCCTGCCTTCGAATGATACGCCGTCAAAGCCAAGGCAAAGCCTGCGGCTGCGCCCAACAACGGTGCTCCCCTGATCTTCATCGTCCTAATGGCATCAGCCACGTCATCACAGTTTTTCAAGTTGATACTGACCACTTCGTTCGGGAGTCTTGTTTGATCTACGGTCGTGACAGTGCCTTCACGCCATTCTATTGTCCGCACAATTTAAGCCTCGTAAACCGTTTATGCTTTGAACCTATAAGATTTGTTAGCAAGTGAAATACTTTATGAAAAGGGAAGATTTTAAGAAGCTTCTCGAAGATTGTGGACAGAGATATTCTACGGTTCTAGGCATAGACGTTTCAGGAGGGAAAGATGAGGAGATTTTCAAATGGTTCTTGGCGTCTATTCTCTTCGGAGCCCCCATAACCGAATCTTCAGTCATCAAGACCTACAAGTGCTTTCAGAAACACGGGGTTTTGACGCCCCAAAAGATTCTGGAAACAGGCTGGGACGGCCTGGTCAAGATTCTCGATGAAGGCAGCTACACACGCTACGATTTCAAAACTGCAGACAAGCTCCTCCTAGTCATGCAGAACCTAACCGAGAAATATCATGGAAGCCTGAGTGCAGTTCACGGTCGAGCGTCCGATGAGCGTGATTTGGAAAGCAGGCTGAAAAGTCTGGGCAAAGGCATAGGCGACGTGACGGTGAGCATTTTTCTGAGAGAACTGCGTGGTGTTTGGCAAAAGGCCGATCCGAAGCCGACTGCACTCGTAATTCTTGCGGCTGAAGAGCTTGGGCTCGTGAAGGAGCAGGCCACGGCAGAAGAAACCTTGAAGCAGTTGAAGACTTTCTGGAAACGAAATGCTGTTGCAGGAATGTCTTTTATCAACTTTGAAACTGCTTTGTTTAGGGTAGGCAGGGACTTGCGCGGAAAAGCTAGGAGTGAGGGCAGCTAGTAGCGGGTGCCTGATTCATAGGGCGCCTTCACGTAGGTAATGACTTCCACTGGGCATTCGCCTGAAAGCTTCAGGACTCTCTTCCACTCGTCTCCAACAGCTATCAGCGAGAAAAGCCCCGACATCTCAGCTTTCGCTTTCCGAACTAGATTGACTAGGGAAGCCTGTGTTTCTCCAGTTTTGATCATGTCATCGACGACTAATACACTGTCACGTTTCTTGATGGCCTCTTTGGGAATGTAAATCGTCATCGTAACTCCTGAGCCTCTGAGCACATAGGTCTCTTCCAAGAAAGCCTTGACGCCGACTTCCTTGTTCCGTTTAGCAACAACAAGGTTCACTCCTAAAGCGTTTGCAACCATCGTTGCCAACGGGATACCATCTACGGCGGCTGACAAGACTTTCGTCACGCGTCTCCCCGCGAAATTTGCAAGTGCGTGATTGGCTGCCTGCTGTAGAATATTGTAATCACCTACAATCTCGGTGTTGTCGAAATATCCGTCTTCGTCAAACTTTATTCTGCTGCGAAGCTCAGTTTCTAAACCGACAAGTTTGGTCAGAACCTTCCAGAGTTGCTTGGCTCTGGACGTGTTGGGCAAAACGTGCCCCTTAGCGTATCTGCTTAGAACAGTAACTGGCAAACCAGTTTTCGAGGCCAGCTCTCGGTACGTGATGTTCCGCTTGTACTTCGCGGTTCTGAGAAGTTCGATCGTCATTAACCGAAGTTTTAAATCTTCTGCGTGCGTGCTCATGGTAATCATCTCTTATACATCGATAAATCAAACTCTGATGCGACTAGCACTTATTATTGCATTAGTATTATATATTTTACTGGTGTGAAACCTTCGTTTCTTATTCAGCACAAACAGGGAATGTCTGGATTATATTTGTGTGCGTTGCACAAAAGAGAGAAGGCGGGTTTTTGTTTTCCTCTGTTATGGTGGATGGGTCCAGACTGTGGATGTTTTGCCGAATTGTTTGGCTGCGATTGCTATGTCGATAATGTTGACTGTTCTGTCGTTGTTGGTGTCTGCTCTGAAGTTCCATCTTGGATCTGTTGGCGGCCCGTAGCCGGAGCCGAATGCCATGGCTACCGTTGCTAGGTCGATTATGTTTGCGTCACCGTCGTAGTTCACGTCTGCTGGTAAATAGCTTGATGTCGGTTGCGTTGAGTCGTCTAATAGAGCGTGCGGAACGTAGTACCATTTCCACAGGTTGTACGCGTAAATGCCCGAATAGGTAGGGTTGTAGTACCAGCCTGCAACCCAGTCGCGTTCGAAGTGACGCCCAATAGCAGTGTCCAATGCTACGTTTGGGCAGTCCTCGATTGCTAGCGCTTGTATGTCACGGTAAATTGTTGCTCTTTTGTTGGAGTCAGCTTCTTTGATGCCCGCGTCGATCAGTGCATCCATGTTTGGGTTCGAGTAGTTTGTGAGAACTTGGAAGTTACCATGGCTGCAGTAGAACGGCACGGCGAAATCATGAGGGTCTGGGTAGTCAGCCAACCAGCCCAGAATGTACGCTGTGAGTTGACCGTTTTTTCTGGCGGACAGGTAGTCGCTCCAGGATACACCTACCACGATCACATGGAACTTCGGGTTCAGGCTTTCGATCGCATTCATCAGCTGTTGCTGGGGGTAGTATCGTGGAAGGCTGCCTGCATTGTACGCGAGTTGGATCGTGAATCCTGTTTCCCATAGGCCCGGTACCTGCTTGAACTCTTCTGCAGCACGAGTGAGATTGAAAGTGTAGCCTTTGACCGTCGAGTCATAATATGGCAAGATCGGCAGTATTGCTGTAGGTGGCTGCGTGGCTTCTCCTTTGTACGCTTGAGCTATGAGTGTGTCGTAGTCGATGGCGTATGCGAAGCCTTTTCTGACATGAACGCCCCAGCCTGGGTTTCCGAAGAAGTCGCTCGGTATCCCGGTTTCGTTGAAGGTGCCCGCTGGAAATATGGGACCGTAGGGATTCACCGCGTTAATCTTGAAATTGAAGAAAAACGCGTCGACGGCGAGGCTTGGCAATGGAGAAACGCATCTAACGCCAGTCTCGTTAAGCATCGTTTCTTTGTATTGTCTTGGAACGGCGCAAAAGTCAATGTCTCCGCTAAAAAACAGCGCTGACCTGCTTTCCCATGCGAAGGCCCATGTTTCCACGAAGTGTTCAATGTAACCCGCTGGCTTCGCAGACCCAATCTTTGGAAAGTCTGCGGGCCATCCTCGCCAGTAGTCGGCAAACCTCTTAACAGACCAGAATTTCGCGTTCTGATCAAAGGTTTCAAGAGCAAAAGGACCGGTTCCCATCATCGCTGGAGTCGGATCGTCTAGCGGAGGAACGGATGGGTTGTGGAACGTCCACCAGTCTGTGTAATCGCCCCAAGTGCCGTTCCAGTTTGCCCTGCCGAGGCTATTCACCCACGCTTTGCTGTAAATGCTCGACCACGTTTGGGCTAGAATCTGCATGAATGGAGGGTAGGCGCCTGGAAAGCCAAGGTTGAACCACACGTGTGTTACGTTTGATTCCACTGCGTGGTCAATCATTTTCCCCACCAAAACGCGTTCAGTCACGTTGTTTTCAGGATCATATGTTCGTTGGTTAACGAACTTGGCAGTTACACCGTTCAGCAGGGGTTCGTAGAACATCCACTGTGGACCGCCATCCATGTCCATGACCATTGCGCGTTCAAAACAGTATTCAATGTCCGCGGGCGTCAAAACGCCAAATGTTGAGTTCTGGAAAGGCACGCCTGTTCTTATCTTGAACGTGTATTGATAAGACCAGTTTAGGCCAGTTTCAGAGTCACGGGCTCCCGTAATGTTTTCAGCAGCCCAGTCTGTAGCCAGTTGTGGAATGTATCTGTCCAATCGTTCTCCATCAAAGGACACCAACGTGTCATAAACGTTCATCAGGAGCTCGCTGCTGGCGGTGTCGTAGCAAAACGCTGGGTCAACCGTCCACGGGCTGCTGCCTTCAATGTTTGCCTCGATAAAATCGTAGGGCCTCTTTATCGGCGGTGGAGCGGAAAATCCAGGGGAAAACAAAGACACAATCAATGTGGCGCTTCCAATCAGAAGAAGCAAGGCAGTTTTTCTAGCTCTACTTTTCCCCATCAGTCTCACTTTTCGCAAGAATTAGCTGCTCAAATATAATATTAGGTTCTATTCCAGATAAACGTTATGAAAACCCCAATAGCCCATCGAAGAATTCCTAGTTCCAGACCTGTCGCCTCCACTGCTCCAGCATACATACGACGTGAAAAGCAACGACGCACTATCCAACGAAAAACGTTACCAAACAACATTACCAAAAACGTTACCGAAGAACCGGGGGGGTCTACCAATTTTGTTAAGCTCGAACCCCGCGAAAATTAACACGGTGCCACTATCAGAACTGGCGCGCACTGCCGTCATACTTGGTTTGCATCTAAGAAGTGGCGGATCCGCTGGGATTTGAACCCAGGACTTTCGGCTCTCCTCAGCTCCAGGCTTTAGAAGGCCGACGCGCTTTATGGCCCGAACTGTATCCATGCTGCGCTACGGATCCCCGTTTCCGGCAATAAAAGAAAGCCTTAGGCTGATATATTTTATTCTATGAAAATCGCCGGCCGATAAGGCTTCGCAAGCGCAGCCCTGGCCTTCGGATCGTAGCGCTTCGTATCTTCTTCCTCGTAGACGTGGATTTCGGCTTTGATTTCCTTCTTGAGAAAGGAAGAAGCCTCGTAAAGGGCTTGTTTTTCGCTTATGATTCCTATCTGTAGCAGTCTCTGTTTTCTTTCTTCCGACATGTGGTTGACTTCATCGATGATTTGTCCAACGAACCTTGCCACTTTTTCAGCTTTCGCTTTCAAATCAGGATCTGCCATAATTTCCTTCATCAAATCCTTTTGCTGAATCTTCCCTGAGACGGATCCCTCCACGGCCTTCAGATAGGCTTTCCATTTCCACGGACCAGCAGCGTAATAGTATATCTTCTTCGGCTTCACGCCCGTTGCTTTCATGATGTTCAGCGTGTCTTCTAGCACACGTGTGATTAAGGTCTCACTTTCCTCTGTATTAACGTCGGTTTTTGTCGCGTCTGGCTCGGGCCACGAGGTTAGTGAAACAAACCCTTTTCCACCCATCATTTCCCACAGTTCCTCGCATATGTGAGGAGCAATTGGAGCCAGCATTCGTATTTGAGCGTCTAGGACTTCGTTGAACACGTAGGGTATGGCAGTTTTTTGATTTCCTTTTCTGTTCGTTGCGCGTCTCTGGTACCATTGAAAGTCCTGATCCAATTCGTACAGAATACTGTGTATAGCTTTGCGCACTGCCAGTTTGTCCATGGCTTCGGTGGTTTTCTTGACGTGCTCTTGCAGTCGGCTCAGCATCCATCTGTCAATTGCTGCGAGTGATTCTTCTGAAACTTTTTTCCGCCGGGTCTTGGTGAGTTCGGAAGCAAACCTGTGAAGTCGTTCCAGCCTGTCACGCATCGCTTTGGCTATCGTGGGGCTGAAGTCGGCGTCTTGCAGCAACTCGGCCGTTGACAGAACACTTAGTCTCACGGGGTCAGCGCCAAACTTGGTCAGGGCCTCGCGCAAAGGGATGATGTTTCCGAAGGATTTGCTCATCTTGGCGCCTTCCATCATCACGTGCCCATTAGCAACGATCTGCCGTGGCCACAGGTTTTCCGGGAATATCGCAGTGTGGTTGAAAATCATGAAGGTCAAGTGGTTAGGGATCAGCTCGCGGCCGGAATGACGGCTGTCCAACGGATAAAAATAGGTGAACTCATCGCGCATCTGCTCCAAGACTTTCTGGTCCAAACCGGTTTTTCTATTGATTTCGGCTACTTTTCCGATGCCTAGAAATATGTAATCGAAAGCCTCGTCTGTCAACTGAGCGGGCTGGATCTTGTTCTGCTTGAGATGCTTCACTATCGTGTAGTAGGCCATGTAAATCGTCGAGTCTGAGAGCGACTCGATGATCCAATCTTTGTCCCACGGCAGCCGCGTGCCCATCCCGGATTTTCTGGCGCAGGCTTTTTCGTGCAGCCAATCGATGACATTGTTGAATTCTGGACGCACTTCCTCGGGCTGTATTTCCATTTCGTCTATGTTCTTGTGAGCGAGTGCTTTCCACTCTGGTTTGCCGTAGTCTATGAACCATTGATCGGAAACGATTTTGACGATGCACTCTGTCTTGCAGCGGCATCGCACTGGTCTGTTCAGCAGCTCGTACATTGTCGTAGCTTTGCCTTGTGCAATCAGGTCTTGTTTGACCTTGTCTTTTGCTTCAGCTACCGACATGCCGAAGTATTTGCCGGTGTTCTGCTTCATCTTGCCGTTGTGAAACTCGTGGCGGTACACTTCTTTGGTCGCGTCTTCCAGCTTGGGATCCAACTCGCTCTGGATGTTCATCTTCTTCACCGCGTCGGCCGCGGGAATCTCGGAGTAGCCCGGTACGTCGATGAGGGAAACGGGCTTCACCGATTCGACGGCTTCACGTGTGAGTCCGTACTCTTTCAGGCTTGAAGTGGCTTTTTTGATGTTTTCAAGTGCGACGTAATCGTATGGCGCGTGTCCGGGAACTGACATGACAACGCCCGTGGCGTTCTTCGGGTCGACAAAATCGGCCGGCAGAATGGGAATTTTGCTCTCGGTCGCGGGGTTCTCGACGGATTTGCCAATGTACTCTTTTCCTTGAAAGGTTTCTTGAACCCTGACTTTTCTGTTCTGATGAATTAGTTTTTCCACGCTTTCTTGGCTGACGATCCACTGTTCGCCGTCAACGTCGGCTTTCACGTACTTGGTTTTCGGGTTCAGCCAGATGTTTGTCACGCCGAAGATTGTTTCCGGGCGCAGCGTTGCTGCTGGAAAGACAACATCGTCTTGTTTGAATTTTATGAGGGTGAATTCGCCTATTTCGGGTTCCACGTCGCCGACTGTGTCGTGTTGGCCCACGGGGTTGCCGTCTTTGGGGCACCAGCCTACTGGGTGGCTTCCGCGGCTTATGTATCCGCCTTGGCGTAGTTTTTGGAACTGCCATTCTATGAAGCGGTTGTAGGTCGGGTCTATCGTGGTGAATTCGCGTCTCCAGTCGATGGAGTAGCCTATTTCTTTCATGCCGGTCTTGATTTCTTGGTGGAAGTATCGTGCCATGGCGATTGGTTCGGTGAGTTCTTTCAGTTTTTCTTTAGGGATCTTGTAGACCTTGGTGAAATCGTTGATGAGGCCTGTGTCGTTGTCTGCGAGGCGTTTGGCCATGGCGAGGACGGGCGTGCCGGTGTAATGGAAGGCCATGGGCAGGAGCACGTTGTAGCCGCGCATGCGCATGTACCGTGCGTGGACGTCAGCCAGGGTGTAGGTTCTTCCGTGACCGATGTGTTGGGGAGAATTCGGGTAGGGGTAGGCCACGGTCACGTAGTACTTGGGCTTCGCCGGGTCGGGGTTTGTTTCAAAAATCTTGGCGGTTTCCCATTTTTTCTGCCATTTTTCCTCGATTGTTTTCAAAAACTCCATGAAACTTTCTGAGTTGATCCGAGGGGTATTAAAGGTTTCGTGTTCACGAACAGAGAACGTTATCCATCATGTTTG
>Ga0315268_10000399_pt1 | contig 51052 bp, 51 predicted proteins | sample C1_top_MG_FD_204535 | JGI IMG/M metagenome (GOLD analysis project Ga0315268, IMG submission 204535) | Sediment microbial communities from Yellowstone Lake, YNP, Wyoming, USA - C1_top | ecosystem: Environmental > Aquatic > Freshwater > Lake > Sediment | place: USA: Wyoming | collected 2017-08-01 | reverse complement strand
AAAGCCAAACAAAGCGATAAAGCCAGATACATACGAGGATTCTTAAAATATCTTTTGGAGAAATAACCCAATTGTCAAAGAACGCTTGCTATCTATTTTTCAAAAAGCCGAATTTTGAGCAACCCTCCATTTTTAGGTTATCATATTAACTCTATTTTGTCAAAATGAATTTTTGTCACATCAGGCTTACATATAAATAAAAAAAACCGGTTCGACCCTTTTTCCAGTCTACCGGTTTGGTTATCCGTGGCAGTTTCTCGTTTCACCTCTAAAACGAGAAAACCGGATAAAAATACTTTTTTAAATTATATAGTAAGTATAACTTAACTTAATCAAAAAGTCAAGCCCAATTCTCCTCTTCACAATATTTTATTGTCTGCTTAGGGATAGCAACAATGCTGATTTTCAGGGAATGCATAAATTGGACGAGGAACAAACGGCCTTGACATACCGCATATACACTTCCTTTCATTCTGCAGTAAAATTTTTCTTTCCTCTCTTTAGTATTGCGCTTTTTCAAAACAAACAGATAAGGAGTATGTTTTGCCACCTGATTATCCTCGACCTCTCGTGCAAAATAAATAAAATGCCTTCTCACAATAGTCCGCACACCGGACTTATCGACTATTTCAGAACTCGAAATCACTTTTCGTTTCTTATCATCCGAAGTTAAGTTTTTAAATAAAAGGTCGCGCATAGCATATCCTTCTATTAACGAAGCCGGGTCACTTTTCCAGGTTGTAGTGACCCGGCCATCCCCTTTCCTCTCGTTTAGTTCTTTATTAGAACTGGCTGGCGGGGATATTAAGTCATTTATAAGGACTTTTTTAAAATGCTTAAGAAATAGCGAAAAAAAATTATTTTTCATTATAAGTATACCTGTTAATCTACCTATTTTCAAGTAAATCAACGGGTTATGTGAAAGCGTTTTCAAAACCCATTCATTTGAAAGTCAGCCTGGTTTCTCTGCCCTGGAAAAGGCGGATAAGATTGGATTTGTGGCGGAGAACTACGAAAATCAATAAGGTTATGCTGGAGAATATCATTATAGGCGATTGTTTAAATACCAGCATGTATAAAGGCAAGGTAATAGCAGTTATAATTGAAGCTAGCGAAACAATTTTTGTCAATGTAAATACCAATAACCAGGTTAAAACCAATAAAACCAATACCAGCTTTAAACCCGCTATTTTGAGTGCAATGCCCAATAGGACTCCTAAAGTAGCAGCTATCCCTTTGCCGCCTTTAAATCCCAAAAAAATTGTCCAATTATGGCCCGCAATACAGCTTATCCCTAAACTTATATAAAGGAGCTCGGCAGAAACACCGGTTTTGCCAAGAAGGGAATTGCCTAAAAGAATTATCGGCAAAAAACCTTTTAAAATATCTAAAAACAGGACCGTTATGCCCGGCCATTTCCCCAATACCCGCAGCACATTGGTTGCGCCGACATTACCGCTTCCGAATTTACGTATATCTATACCCTTTAAAAGCCGGCCAAAAATATAACCGGTAGGTATAGAACCCAAAAGATAACTAATGGTTATTCCGAAAATTATCCAGGGCATAGAGTAGATTAAACCCCCTTCTTATATAATCAATGCCTGAAATGACCGTAAACAATACAGCTAACCACCAAAAGAACGGTGCGAATCGAAACTGCAAGATAACGGTGACTATGGCCAGCATCTGAAAGCTTGTGGTCAATTTCCCCCATACGGTTGGAAAGATTTTAATATCTTGTTTAACCATATAAACTACCACTGCGCCTAAGAGGATAATAACATCCCTGCTTATCACGATTAAAATAACCTCTCTGGGAAAAGTTATATTTCCGACGGGAAATTTATACAGGAAAATAAAACCGCTCATGAGAAGCAATTTATCCGCAAGAGGGTCAAGAATCAGCCCCGCTTTGGATTTCAATTTTTCCTTTCTGGCAATATAACCGTCAACGGCATCGGAAACGACTGCCAGGATAAATATCGCCAGAGCCATAAACCTAAAATAATCTCTTTCCGCGGAATAATATATTAAACTGGCGATAAAAAACGGCACGCTTAATATTCTAAATGTGGAAATTTTATTGGCAAAGTTCATTTGATTATCCTTATACGATTGGGAGGCCAATAAATCAATATTGCTTCCCCCAGGATATTTTTTTTGGGCACAAATCCCCAATAGCGCGAGTCCTGCGAAGAAGCCGAGTTATCGCCCAGAACAAAAAAACTATCCTTGGGAACGAGAATTTTCTTGCCGGTTTCCCCGTATTCCCCGCGGTTATAATAATACTTTTGGTTAAATACAGGGTTATTTAACGGTTTGTCGTTAATATATATTGTCCCGTTTTTAATCTCGACCGTATCCCCTTCCAGCCCCACCAGCCTTTTGATAAAATCTTTTTTAGGCTCATTAGGATATATAAAAACAATCACATCCCCTCTTGCGGGTTTTCTTACCGCGGGCAGTGACCAAGATGTAAAGGGGATTTTTGCCCCGTAAATGAATTTATTTACTAGAATCGCATCTCCTTCCAGCAGCGTAGTCCGCATAGAACCGGTGGGGATTTTAAATGCCTGAATAACAAAAGTCCGGATAAACATCGCCAGAATAAAAGCAATAACAATAGACTCTACCCACTCACGGATTACCGATTTCTTTTTGCTGCCGGAATTTTCATTGGCTTTTTTCATTTTTATAATTTTAATACCTCCAAAAATGCCTCTTGTGGGATTTCCACCTTTCCGAATTGTTTTAATCTTTTTTTAGAATCTCTCTGATGTTCCCAGAGTTTGCGTTTACGGGTAATATCTCCCCCGGAGCATCTTGAGGTAACATGTTTTCCCACCGGACGGACTTTTTCCGAAGCCAGAATCTGGCCGCCTATTGCTGCCTGTATAACCACCTCGAATAATTGACGGGGAATCAATTCTTTTAATTTCGATACCAGGGCATGCGCTTTGTGATATGCCTTTTCCTTAGGCAATAAAGAGGAAAAAGCGTCGCAGAGAACGCCATTAAACATTATATCAAGTTTTACCAACTTAGTGGGTAAATAATCTTTAAATTCATAATCTATAGACCCGTAACCCCGGGTTAAAGATTTTAAGCGGTCATAAAAATCTACGATGATTTCCGAAAGAGGTATATCAAAATTCAGCTTTACCCTGTCTATCCCCAGGTATTCTTTGGAGCTAAAAGTTCCGCGCCGCGCTTTAACCATTTCACACACCGGCTCAATTGTGTCAACGGGGATAATCATCAATAGGTTCACGTACGGTTCAAAAGCTTCAAGCACATCCTGCGCAATAAATTTCGCCGGCGTATCCACATCGATAGTCTCGCCGTCTGCTTTTTTTATACGATAGACGACATTAGGAACAGTCAATATCAAATTCAAGCCATATTCCCTTTCCAAGCGCTCCTGGACAATCTCCATATGTAACAGCCCTAAAAAACCGCAGCGGAATCCTGTCCCGAAAGATTGGGAATTTTCAGGTTCAAAAACAAAAGAGGCATCGGACAACTTCAATTTATCCATGGCTTCTCTTAAGTTTGTAAAATCTCCCGGATTGACGGGATAGATACCGCAGAATACCAGCGGCTTTAAAGTGCGGTACCCCGGCAAAGGATGTTCGCAAGGGTTCTTGATATCGGTGATTGTATCTCCGATAAGAATCTCTTTCGGGTCGCGGATATTGGCAGTGAAATAACCGACCTCTCCGCAGGACAACGAATCCACATCGCAGTAGATGAGGTTTTTGAAGATTCCCAGTTCCTCAATTTTATAAATTTTCCCGGAATGCATCATTCTTAACTGTGTATGCGGGTCGATTTTTCCGTCCATAATCCTCACAAAAATCACAACGCCCTTATAAACATCAAAACGGCAATCAAAAACCAATGCCTTTAAAGGATTGTTTTCGTCTCCGGACGGAGGCGGAATAACTTTAATTACCCTCTCCAGTATTTCTTTAACGCCGGTGCCGGTTTTAGCGGAGGCAAGAATAATATCATCTTCTTTAAAACCCAATACGCCGGTAATCTGTTCTTTGGTGCGCGGAATATCTATACTGGGAAGGTCAATTTTATTAATCACCGGGATTATTTCCAGATTATTCTCCAGGGCCAAATAATAATTCGCCACGGTTTGCGCTTCTATGCCTTGCGCCGCATCAATTACCAGAATCGCGCCTTCGCAGGCTGCCAGGGATTTTGAGACTTCATAGCTGAAATCCACATGGCCCGGGGTATCGATAAGATTTAATATATATTCTTTTCTATCCCCGGATTGGAAAGAGATTCTTACCATAGATGCTTTAATGGTTATTCCGCGCTCCCTTTCCAAATCCATATCATCGAGAACCTGGTCTTTTGTATGCCTTCTGTCCAGCGCGCCGGTTAATTCCAGTATCCTGTCCGCCAAGGTGGATTTACCGTGGTCGATGTGCGCGATTATACTGAAATTCCGTATAAGTAATTTATCCATAATTCCGTTAATTTCGTTTAGTCCGTTTAGCTCGTTATATAACTTAACATCTTCCCTACCACTTCTTCTATCGTCATATCAGTCGTATCAATATATATTGCATCTTCGGCTTTCTTAAGGGGCGCAAACTCTCTTGTAGAATCAATTTTATCGCGATTCTTAAGGTCTAGAGCCACCTCTTCCGGGGTTATCCCCTTGAGGCTTAAATTCTTTAAATCCTGGAAACGCCGTTTAACCCGTTCCTGAAAATTCGCATCAATATAGAACTTTTTCTCTGCATCGGGAAAAACTACTGTCCCTATATCGCGCCCCTCCAGGACACAATCGTTATGGCTGCCCATTTCCTTTTGCAACCTAACCAGAACTGTCCTTACGTTCTTTATCTTGGATACATCGGAAACAAACCGGGTAATCCGCGGTTCTCTTATTAATAAACTTACATCCCTGCCGTCTAAAAATATTCTCAGGGACCCATCCTGATTCCTTTCCAGGTTAATACTTGAATCTTCCGCTAATTTGGCCAAGGCTTTTGCATCGTTTATATCAAGGTTGTTCTCCATGGCCTTTAGAGTCACTGCCCGGTACATCGCACCCGTGTCAATATAAAGAAAGCCCAATCTCTGGGCTAATATTTTTGCAACCGTACTCTTACCAGCGCCGGCAGGGCCATCAACTGCAATAATCATACTAATGTAAATTTTCCCTTTTACTTTTGGCTTTAATTAAAATCCGGCGCAATGATCTCCTGTCTTTATTAATAAGCGCCTTCCTTATTTCTGACAATCTATGCGTAAAAGTCCGCGTTGCCGCTAAAATATTTTTTCTGTTAGAAAAGAATATATCCAGCCAGATGTCCGTATCTGAAGCGGAAATCCTTGTGGTATCCTTCAGACTGCTGGCAGCGAATCTGAAATATGCGGGTGGAATAGAATTTATCAAGGTAAATGAAATTACGTGAGGAAGATGGCTTACAAAAGATAAAATTTGGTCATGGCGCCCCGGCTCCATAGTGATAACGCAGGCTCCCAGGCGGCTCCAGAATTTTTTTACTCTAATCAAAGCTTTATTATCGGTAGTTCTTACAGGGGTTAATACGCATATTGAATTTTCGAACAGCGCGGCAGAAGCATTTTTGATACTCCGCTTTTCCGAACCCGCCAGGGGGTGGCTGCCGACAAAATGAGGGATTAGCGGGGTCAATTTTGAAACTATTTCTTGTTTTGTGCTTCCCACATCGCAGATTATACACCCGGGCTTTACTATTCTTGAAATCTGCCGGGCTGATTTTAAAATTGTGCTCACGGGCGTAGCCAGAATCACAAAATCAGCGTCTCTTATAATGCTTATATCTTGAGAACCTCTATCTATAGCCCCTGTGTTTTTGGCTAAAATTAAACTTTGTTTACGGCGGCTGACCCCTATTACTACACGGGCAAGTTTCCTCTTTTTTACTGCAAGGGCAATAGAGCCGCCGATTAATCCAGTCCCCACTACCGCAATTTTATCAAACATTCTCATTGGATTTCTCTTCCTACCGCCTTTGCTATCGGGCTTAGTTCTTTCATCAAAGACGCAAAGTTGGAAGGTAAAAGTGACTGCGCACCGTCTGAAACCGCATCTTCCGGATGACTGTGCACTTCAATAATTAAACCGTCTGCTCCGGCAGCAACCGCCGCCTTGGAAAGCGAAGCTACCAGCCCCCATTTACCCGCAGCATGGCTGGGATCCACAATTATGGGAAGGTGGGAAAGTTGTTTGACAGACGGTACAGCGCTCACATCCAGGGTATTGCGTGTATAATCTTCAAATGTCCTGATTCCGCGCTCGCATAGTATAACGTTAAAATTACCTGCGGCAAGGATATATTCCGCAGACATCAACAGCTCTTTGATGGTCGATGACATCCCGCGTTTTAATAAAATCGGTTTTTTAGTCATCCCCACTTCCTTTAAAAGATTGAAATTCTGCATGTTGCGCGCGCCGATTTGCATAATATCGATGTATTTGGCGACCAGTTCCACATCGCGGGGGTCCATTACTTCGCTGACCGTTACTAAACCGAGTTCACCGCCCACCTTATTTAACATCTTCAAACCTTCTTCCCCTAATCCCTGAAAACTATAAGGTGAAGTACGGGGTTTGAATGCACCTCCGCGTAAAATTGCCGCCCCGGCTTTTTTTATTTCACCGGCAATTTCATACAAGGTATCTATGTCTTCAACTGCGCATGGCCCAGCCATTATGCTTATCTTTTTACCGCCGACCTGCACTCCTTTACCGACGTCTATAATCGAATCTTCGGATTTAAATTCCCGGGAGACGAGTTTATAAGGCGCTAAAACCGGCATAACCTTTTCTACGCCGGGGAATACCTCAAGCGGCGTAACCTGAAGTATGTCTTCAGGGCCGATTACCCCGATTATGGTCCTTTCTACGCCTCTTGAAACATGGGGTTTCAGACCCAACTTTTGCACCTTTTCAATAATATGATTTATCTGATCTTCCGTTGCATCGGGCCTTAGCACTATAATCATTTCTTACCTCTTCTTTGGGTGTTCTATTTACAATACTTTCTTTAGCGCGGCAATAAATTTCCTGTTTTCTTTCGGCGTTCCGACGGTAACGCGGATAAAATTATTCAGGCCGTATTGCCGCATATCCCTGATAATCACCCCGAGTTTAAGCATGTCTTTAAATACGCCCAGAGAGCCTTTCCCAACATCAATAAGGATGAAATTGGTTACCGAAGGGACATAGCGAAGTTTCATCTGTTCTAAAGAGCGGTAGAGATATTTTTTCCCTTCCAGGATTGTCTTCCTTGTTCTTCTTAAGAAACTATTATCATCCAAGGCTGCCTTTGCCGCTTCCTGCGCTAAGAGGTTAACGTTAAAAGGCTGCCTGACTTTTTCCATATACTTGGTAAACCCGGTTTTAGCGACGGCATAACCGATCCTCAAACCTGCCAGCCCATAAGCTTTGGAAAATGTCTTCAGAACGATGATATTGTTCTTTGTAATGTAATCCAGCCCTCGCGGATAATCCCCGGTGTCAATAAACGTATCATAGGCCTCATCTAAGACTAATATTACATGACCGGGTAATCCTCTCAGGAATTCCTCCAGTTCGCATTTATTAACGTAAGTCCCTGTGGGATTATTCGGATTAGCCATAAAAACAAGCTTGGTTTTCCTGTCGATATTTTTCCTTATTGCACGGAGATTATATTTAAAATCTCTTAACGGGACTTTTTTAACACGCCGGCCATAGACCGCGGAAATTATTTCATATTCCAGGAATGTAATATCCGCCGTCACAATGTTTTCATCATCTTCTACGAATGTCCTGATAATAATGTCGATAAGCTCATCGGAACCGTTGCCTAAGACAATATTTGCGGCGTTCAATTCAAGTCCCGAAGCAATTTTCCTTTTTAAATAAAAACTATTGCTGTCCGGATAGCGGTTCATTGTCAATACAGAATTTCTAACCGCTTGAGCTGCTTTAGGCGACGGCCCCAGCGGATTCTCGTTAGATGCAAGCTTAATCACCTCTTTTAACCCCATTTCTCTCTTGGTTTCTTCAATGGGCTTACCCGCAATATACGGCGTAATATTTAAAATATTTTTTTTCACTAACTTTTTGATATCCACTTTTTTTATCCTTTACTATTCTCCGACCGGATAGGAACCCAGGAGTTTTAAGAATTTACACTTATTTTCCAATTCCGAAAGAGCTTTTTTAATTCCTGGTTCGTCCCGATGGCCTTCCAGATCAATAAAGAAATAATAATCCCAGGCCTTTTTCTTAGAAGGACGGGATTCAATCTTGTCCAGATTAACCCTGTATTTCTTAAAAGGAAGGAGCATATCATGCAAAGCACCCACCCTGTCTTTTATTGAAAACATAACGGAAGTCCTATCGCAGCCTGTAGACGGTACGTCGGTTTTGCCGATCACCAAAAACCTGGTAATGTTATGCGGCGAATCCTCGATGCTGCGGGCGATAACCTTTAAGCCGTAAATTTCAGAAGCCAGCAACGACGCAATGGATGCGCTGTATTTTTCTTTGACGGCAATCTGAGCCGCGCGGGTCGTGCTGGAGACCTCAATCTTTTCTACCCCGGGTAAATTCTCCTCGAGCCAAATGCGGCACTGGCCGAAAACCTGCGGGTTAGAATATATCCGCCTGATTTTGTCTTTTGCACATTTTGCCAAAAGGTTATGGGAAACATCCAGGATTATCTGGGCGCAGATTTTTAAATCGGAATCCACAAACATATCCAGCGTGTGATTTACCGCCCCCTCTATAGAATTCTCGATAGGGACCACGCCGTAATCGACGTTGTCTTTCTCCACCTCCCGGAAAATATCCGGTATGCTGTCGCAGGAAACATAGTTAACCTGCGAACCGAATCTTTTTAATGAGGCCTGATGGGTAAAAGTCGCCTCCGGCCCCAGATATGCAATCTTTAACGGCTTCTCCAGTGCCAGGCTACTGGACATAACCTCGCGGTAAATAGCCTGGAGGGAACCTGTTTTTAACGGGCCGCTGTTCATAACAGCGATTCTTCGTAAAACTTCCCTTTCGCGGTCAGGGCAGTAAATACTCCTGCCGGATTTCCTCTTGATTTTGGCTATTTTCAAGGTAATATCAGCGCGCAGGTTTAAGAGCCTGACTATCGCTTTATCCGCATAATCAATTTGTGTGCGTAGTCTCTTTAGTGACATTGTCTTCTCCTTTTGCTAAGGGAACAGGGAAATTTTCAATTTTCGGCAATTCTTCCAGGGATTTCAAACCGAAATATTCAAGGAACCCCCTGGTAGTACCGTAAACCTTAGGCCTGCCCGGCGCCTTTTTCCTCCCGACGACACGGATAAGATTTTTATCGAGGAGAGTATAGATTACGCCATCGACGTTTACTTTTCTTAAAGACTCTATCTCCAACTTTGACAGCGGTTGTTTGTAGGCAATTATTGCCAGGGTCTCTAAAGCAGGTTTGGATAATCTCTCCGAATGCCTGGCACCTTTAAATAATTTCTTTAAGAACGTGCTGAAGACGGGTGCGCTAATCATTTGAAAACCGCCGGCAACCTCATAAATCCGCATGCCGCGGTTAGATTCTTCATAATCTTTTCTTAACTCTTCAATTGTATTGCGAATCTGGCCGCCATCCAAGTTATCTAAAATTTTTCTTATCTGGTCGATCAATAAAGGTTTATCGCTTGAAAAAAGCAATGCCTCGATTACTGCTTTAATATTATTCTCGGACATATTTTATTTAGTAACAGTTAGTAACTTACTTTATTTTTTTCTGCTTATACACCTCATTCAACAATTCTTCGGTTGTTTCTATATTACTGCAATTCGCCAGCGCCTTTTTTATCATCAATGCGGCCTCGGGTTTTTTATATCCTAATTGCATAAGCACATCCAGGGATTCCTCTTCGATATCCCTGCTTAACCTCTCTTCTTTAAACTGTCCGTCTTTTATAAGGCCAAACTTGCCCACCTTATTCTGCAATTTAGCCACAATCTCTTTTGCCCGCTGCTGGCCGATACCGGGCAGCGACTTCAGGAAACTTATATTGCCTTCATCGATTGCCTGCGCGATTAATGAGATAGGTTTGTTCAATGCCTTCAATGCTGCCCGCGGGCCGATACCGGATACCGTGATAAAACATTCGAAAAATTCCTTTTCTATTTCATTTAAGAAACCGATTAATACCGGGATATTCCGCGAAGGCTCAACCTGGAAATAATGATATGTAGTAAGAGTCACTATACCGTCAGCGCCCGTAACCTCTTCAATCCTCTGCATACTTGTTACCGGCAGAAAAACCTCGTAAGTAAAACCCACATTATCTATCAATAAATAATTAGGGCCCTTCTCTATAATTTTTCCGGAAATCCGTGCAATCATCTTATACGAACATCCTCTCCTTTAATTTATCAAACCTGCTCAGATAATTATAGGTAATCGCCAGTGCTAAGGCATCAGTCACATCCGTATATTTGGGCATATTCTTCACTTTCAGTAATGACATAACTATCCGCTGTACCTGTTGCTTTGAAGCTAATCCGCGGCCTACAATTGCCTTTTTTACCCGGGTGGCCGCATATTCCACCAAAGGGATATTTGCCTTTGCGCAGGCAAGACAGATTATGCCGCGCGCCTGCCCCAGGATATATGCCGTAGTAGGGTGATGATAATGCACATATATTTTTTCGAGGACCATAATCTCAGGGTTATAGTCATTTATTAATTCCAGTATAGCCTCGTATATCTTTTCCAGCCGCTCCGGCAAAAGCTGTTTATACTGGGTTATTACAACTCCTGCCTTTATTAAAGCCAAACCTTTTTTATCCGAATCAATAATACCGTATCCCGTGATTTTCAAAGCTGGGTCAACACCTAAAATTCTCATTTTTGTCAAGAACCGGCCTCGGCCTGGATTTGCTCCATAATCTCATCAGGGATTTCAGAATTATCATAGACGTTCTGGACATCATCATGCGCTTCAATGGCTTCCGTAAGCGCGATAAGCTGCTTGGCCCCTGAAGCGTCCAGTTTTATGGTAGAAGAAGGAACCATTGTAATTTCCGCAAGTTCCCATTTTATTCCCTTTGACTGTAAAGCCTGCTTCACTTTTTCAAAATCCTGCGGTATTACAAAAATTTCGTAGGTTTTACTTTCTGATTTCATATCTTCGGCGCCTGCTTCCAATAAAACCGTCATCAAATCTTCTTCTTTAACCGTAGCCTTATCTATCGAGATGTATCCTTTCATAGTAAACATCCAACTGACCGAACCTCCGAGATTGCCGTTTTTTTTCGACATAATATTGCGTATCTCGGCGGTAGTGCGGTTTTTATTATCGGTTATCGCTTCAATCATAAGCGCTACTCCTCCGGGGCCGAAACCTTCGTATTTGACTGTTTCATAAACCACACCCGGCAACTCGCCTGTACCGCGCTTTATAGCCATCTTCACATTATCTGAAGGCATATTTGCTTCTCTTGCCCGCGCAATTATTGTCCGTAATTTTGCATTAGTATCGGGGTTACCGCCGCCTTCCCGGGCAACAACTGTTATTTCCTTGATAATCTTGGTGTAGGTAGCGCCTTTAACAGCGTCGGCCGCTGCTTTTTTGCCTTTATTCGTTTTCCATTTTGAATGGCCTGACATCTCTTGCCCTCCTCAAATTTTTCTATACAGTTAATATAGAAGAAAAATTTGATCCTAAGCGGCAGATGCCGCGCAGGATATAATTTTTCAAAACATTTTTATAGAAGAAAAAAATTGACTTCGAGCGGTAGATACCGCGAGAAGCAAATTTTTCCCAAACATCAATCCAAACATTTTTATCGAATGAGGCAGGTAGAATAAGCCGGGTTATGTTTAAGTGGCCATTTATCTCATCCCTGAGGTCGTCCCCCAGGGATTTAGCAGCCCACCCTCCCGCTCATCCTCTGAAAGAGGATTTCAACCGGGCATTTTATCCCCGCCTTATCGGCGGGATGAACGGGACTATTTGACCTTGCTCCGCGTAGAGATTGCGTCGTTTCACATTTCTCGTCTCTGTAGCTCTGATCCGCCCAACACTAATTTTTGTTAAAAAATCAGTGCTGGGGATGGGTGTTACCCACTACGCTTGCCCTCTGGAGCCCGGACTTTCCTCCCCGACGATACGTCGGGGCGACCACATTCTACCCCCCTCAAATTTTTCCAAACATTATTATAGAAGAAAAATTTGATCCTAAGCGGCAGATGCCGCGCAGGATATTAATTTTTCCAAACATTATTATAGAAGAAAAATTTGATCCTAAGCGGCAGATGCCGCGCAGGATCTTAGCCTTGCTGTTTTAATTTTTCCTTAATCGCTTTCGTCGCTAATTTATCTGCACCGCGGTTTTTTTCGCGCGGGATAAAATTTACTGCAACTTCTTTAAAAGCCGACATAAGATGCAAAGCCTGATTATAAAGACCTGTGATATTAGGATGTTTTACCTTATAGACTTTTTTAAGTTGACGGTACAGGAGTTGACTGTCGGTATTAATTTTGACGGTTTCGGCACGAAGGATCAACCCTTCCTGCAATCCAAAAATTAAAGCTGTGTATTCGGCAATATTATTTGTGGCAAAACCTATGAAACGTGAAATATTTTTAATAGTTTCGCCGTTCTCACAGATAATCACGCCGATACCGCTTGGCCCGGGATTGCCTTTGGATGCTCCGTCAATATAAATCTCTAACTTACTCATCAGCAATGAACAAGATCCTGTTACAAACCTCACAGGTAATTATACGCTCATACATCTGTATGAGATTTATTACCTGCGCAGGCACAAACATATTGCAGCCCATGCAGGTATTATTCTTTACACCGACTATGGCCAGGCCGTCGCGGTTATGCAGTATCCTCTCATACTGGGCGAGTATCTTTTTCTCTATATCAGGAACAACTTGTTTCCTTTGAGAATCCAGCTGCGCCAGGCGGTCGTCTATCTCTTTAATCCTGTCTTCGATTTTCTTCTTTTCAACATTTAAAACCTGCTCTTTTTGTTGAAGCCCTTTTTTCTCTTCATCGATATCTTTTTTTGCTTTTTCTATTCTATCCATGGATTCCAGGATTCTATCTTCAACCGTTGAGGCATCGGCTTTTACATCCTGAATCTGCTGTAACATTGTATTATATTCCTTGTTTGTCTTAAGCTGGTAAAGCTGGGTCTGTAATTTCTTGGCACTTTCTTCTTTGGAAGCCAACTCTAATTCCTTATCACCTTTCTCCTTCTGTAAATCCAATGAAACCTTTTCCAGATCGGCAAGATTCTTTTTTTCAGCCTCAAACGAAGCCTTAAGTGTTTCGATTCCCTGGGGTTTTAGTTTTTTTTCTTCCTTTAAGCTGTAAATTTGGCTGTCTATGGCCTGCAATTGAACTAAAATATTTAACTGTTGTTTTAAATCCGCCATTGAGAATCCATTTTTATATATGGGCGCAGAGGGACTTGAACCTTCGACCTCTACAATGTGAATGTAGCGCTCTAACCAGCTGAGCTATGCGCCCCCATAACTGGGCCCACAGGGATTCGAACCCCGGGCCAAGAGATTATGAGTCTCCTGCTCTACCGCTGAGCTATGGGCCCGCAAGTTAATATCATATATTACTATTTTTACACAATTTTGGCAAGATAAAAATTTGTCATAATTTAGCCATTAAGGGAAACGGGCAATTTTATAACTTGCGGCAATCTAAGTGGTTAGAAACAGGAAGCCTACTTTTTTTCAACATCAATAATTACTTTCACCTCAGGATATTTATTATCGGGAAAACGCAGCTCAGGCGTAACTATAAGTTTTGGCGTTAAGGTGACGCTTTCCACTACCGTCTTTAAATTAATCGGCTCAGTAGAGATGCTGATTTTTTCCGGAGGGATTAAACTTGAAACTATCACGGGAATCTCTTTAGGCTCAACTTTTATTTCCCGAACAGTAACTCCCGGTGATGGACGCCCATCGGTCTTTAATTCTACCGGAATATTACGCGAAATCATTCTATATACCACAAGCCTTATCTCATCGGGATCAATATTAACTAAAGAAAATTTGGAAGGGTAACGAATCAAATCCTTTGTAATCAGAAAACTATTTTCTCCCTCTTTGACATCAGACATATCGAGTGACAACTTAAGGTCTTTCAGTTCCACAAGATTGAATGCCCGCTCAGAACCGCTCAATGTAATATTCACCTCTTTCGGTTTTGGCTCGCTGATAATCTTATCGGCCGCCAGGTTGCGATACTCGATAGGGATAACAAAATCGCGGCGTATGGTTTCTATGCGATGGCCAAAGGCAACCCACATTCCGCACGCCAAAATAATCGCAATAATTTTTTCTAAAAAATGCCCGGTTACAAAATCCAGTAACGGCGATTTGCTTCTCTTAAGAAAACGCCTGCGATAAAAATTATCGAGAAAGCGGCACAGTTCGGCAATATCATGCAATTCCTTAATTTTATCCCCTTCCGCAACAGAGATAGTTCCGCGTTCTTCAGAAATAACAATACACAACGCGTCTGTGCGCTCTGCCAATCCTAATGCCGCAGCATGGCGCGTGCCTAAATGACTTATCTGCTGTACGTTTGTAGAAAGAGGCAAGTGCACGCCGAATTTAGTAATCCTTACCCCCTCGATAATTACAGCGCCGTCATGGCTTGGCACATGCGGGTCAAAAATGCTTTCCAGCAATACCTGGCTCAATAAACCGTCCAGATTATTACCTGCCTCGATGTGGCGTTCTAAGGGGTCTCTGCCCCGGATCGCCACCAGCGCTCCGACTTGCTTCCGTGAAAGATTAGCTAACGCACTGCATAAGATATCTATATCTTTATTCTGGTCAAATTCGCTTTTCTTCCCATATGTGCGGCTTATTCCCAGGATAGCGATGCGTTCGAAAAAATGCCGGAATTCGTCCTGAAAAATAACCACAATGATAAAAAGGACAATTGCAAAGAATGCCTGAAGGACCACCGTGGTCAAATAAAGCCCGAATATCCGAGCCAAGACATAAATCGAACCTATGATAAGCATCCCTATTAACATAAAGCGCGCACGCGCTTTCTTAAACCACAGCAGGACTAAATAAATAAAAAGAGCAATTACTCCGATATCGACAAAATCCACTAATCTGATATGCTGAAAGAATCCTATGGTATTATTAAGCATATTGTTAAGCATTTTAACCTCCGCAAATTTAATATACTTTCATTATCTTAACCTAAAAGCCCAATCCATTAATGTCCCGACTAAAAACGATTTCAAAAACATTATTGCCAGGAAAGCAATAATAGGGGAAATGTCAATACCGAATCTAAAACCCAAAGGCAAAATCTTTCTTATCGGATAAAGTATCGGTTCAGTAACTTTATATAAAAATTGCACAATGGGGTTATAAGGGTCAGGGTTTACCCAGCTGATTAATGCGCGGATTAAAATGAGCCAATAGAGTATCGTAAGTACAACGTCCAGGATTCTGGCGATGCTTGCTAAAAAATTAGAAAGCACAAACAATTATTTTACTCCTTCCCGCGCATAATTTATACTTTTGCGGCCGCATATAAATCTATTGTTTTAATCATTATATCGCAATTAAGCGATTAGCGCAATCCTGTATAAAAAAATTTTTACGGTTTTCCAACTGAGAGGGGGTTTAATAGGTTAGAAAAAACGGATAGTTGATTACGTATCGGCTACTGTGAGCTTTCCTGTTCCTCTAAAATTTTATTAAGTTCGGCTTCGGTGAGTATTCTTTTCTCCACGAGAATCTCACCTATCTTTTTCTTTCCCAAAATAATTCTTTTTTCCGTAGGGATGGTAAAATAAAATGTTGTGCCCTCTCTTATCTTAGATTCCAGCCATATCCTGCCTTTATGCATTTCCACGATTTTCTTGGCGATAGTAAGGCCGGCTCCTGTGCCCTCATAGTCTTCCTTCTTTACCAGTCTCTGAAAAATCTCAAATATCTTGGTGAAATATTGCTCCTCTATGCCGGGGCCATTGTCCTTAACATAGAATTCATAAAAGAGCCCTTTGAGGTTTGAGCCGATTTCTATGCGCGGAGCCGGCTTATCATTAAACTTAATGGCATTGGAAATCAGGTTAAGGAATACTTCTCCTAACCCTGTCCTGTCACAAAATATCTTTGGCAATCTGCCTCTAACAATTATCTCGGCATTCCTCTGTTTTATGGCATATTCGAGTCTCATCTTAGCTTCGTCTATAAACTCCTCCACTTCCATTTCTTCAAAAAGATTCTTTTTTCTTTCGATGCGCGAAATCTTAAGCAGGTCTTCAATAAGGTCAAACACCCGGGTGGTATTCGCCCTGATGCGCCCGAGATAATCCTTCCCTGTTTCATCTAATCTGTCCCGGTAATCAAGTTCTATAAATTTAGAGAAACCCTCTATGCTCCTTAAAGGTTCTTTTAAATCGTGGGATACTATATAGTTAAAATCATCCAATTCCCTGTTAGTCTTCTCAAGTTCCTGGGCATATTCTTTTAAGGTTTCCTCTGCCTGTCTGCGCTCGGCGATTTCTTTCTTCAATAATTCATTTGCCGCTATTAACTCCTTGGTCCGCTCTCTGACTTTAATCTCCAACTCGTCATGCGCCTTCCGCAACGCCTCTTCAGCCTGCCTGCGTCTGGAAATCTCATCGTGCAACTTTGTTACTCTTTCCCATTCAAAAATTCTGAGTATTCCGATTACTGACCATGTGCTAGTAACTGCGCAAATGGCCCTAAAAACCTGAACCGGAATATGTGTGACCCGCAAGAAGGAATCAGTATTAAGCCAACTGGAAAGAAAAATTGTTCCTTTAGGGACTATTAAGCCGCCTAAAACACCATAAATGAAAAACGACAGGCTTGCGCCGTAGAAATATTTTTTTATCTTTAAACGCCCCAGAGCCTCTTTTTCGTATCCGTAATATGAAAATAGACCCCAAGCAACAAAGATAGTTGCTGGAAAACATAAAATGTACCTTGCCCAGGTAGTGCCTATCGTCCAGGAATTTGATAATACAAAGCCAAAAGTAAAGATAAAAATCCCCAATAACGGCGTTAACCACCAAAATAAATATTGGGAAATTTTTCGCTGCCAGAAAGAAGATTTTTGGCTGTCCAAACGGAATATCTGCCTGCCGAATTCGAATAAGAAAAGGTAGGAAATAACCAATATAAAAGTGCGGGCTATATCCAGGATAGGATTTGTCCCTTTCATAATTGCCCACATATCCATCCACTCGTTTACTCCGTGACTAAGGCCAAAACCGCAGAGAAGCCATAAAACATCCGCTAATCTGAAATTGCTTCCTTTTTTAGGCTGGATCCATATGGCAAGCCCCATTATTATAAAAGCGAAACCATAAATAAAGAAGACAACATCCAAATTATTCTTAAAGCCTAAGAAAACTGAATCCAATATTTTATGCATCTTTATCCTATCGCATACTATATTCTATTCAATAGAGAAATACAATATATTTTAGTATAATCTGATATAATATCTTTGTCAATTAAAATAAGTATCGGGAATGGGCGATAGAGAGGATAGAGATTCGGTGGTTATGGACTTTTCTGCGGTGATTTACCCGGGGACATTCGAAGCTGACTTACCTAAATTGACCTTGCGCATCTTTTGAAAATAAATTCCTAAACGGTGGCCGTCTTTCTCCATCGGGTCATTTGACCTGACTTCGCCGGTTATTTCTACCGGCCCGGAAAGATTGACAATTTCTTTGTTCACTTTTAATACCGTAAATCTCATTGAGAGGACAGTAGAAATAGGGATATCATAATCAGTTATCATTGCCATCCCTGCCTGGCTTATGTCTATCATTCTTGCCTGTAAGTCTTTTCCGCTCATTATAAAACGGGCGGATACAGGTTCATTTAGCCTGTAAATAACCGTACAGTTCATTCTTACCCGTTTATTACTGCGTCTTTCAATGCCGGTATATGTATCTTCCATATTTTGCTCCTCAATTTTTTTCAAAACATTTTTTATAGAAGAAAAAAATTGACTTCGAGCGGTAGATACCGCGAGAAGCAATTTCTTCGACACATTTTTATAGAAGGGAAATTAGACACAATCTCCCAATATTGTAGCAGCATAATTTATGCCAAAATCAAGTGCGAACATAGCCTCTTTTGTTAACCTATTCTACCATATATAATTAAGATTTTTATAAAAAAATTTAATAAATTTTTAAACGCCTCGGATAACCAAATAAGTTTCGCTTTTTATACAACCTGTTGAAAAAATCCATCTTTAGCGGCAGAGATAAAAGAACGGACAAGCGGCGCAATAATTAATGTTTTCTTCATCAGCAGTAAAGCTTCGGTTCATATCAAGCAGTTCCTGAAATATGGCATTAAGCCCTTTATTATAAACAACAATAACCCTGTCCTTTGCCGATAAATCATCTTTTTTAAGAAAAGTGTTTAGGGTGGAATCCTTGAGATTATAAAATGCGGCATTGATAACACAATCAGGATATTTTTCCCCCACAAAATAATAATATAGCGGCAGCTGGAAAGACTTTATTGTCTTCTTCATAACCTGCCTGCTGAAACCTTTGCTTTCAATCCTGTCAAAGCCGGACGGCTTCAAATCCGCGCTTCCTGTTTTATAATCAATAATCAAAAAACTGCCATCGGACAATTTATCTATCCTGTCTATCCGGTATTTGAATTTAAATGCCCCGCAGTTTAAATTGATTAGAGAGATATCTTCTTCTTCCAGGCAGACAATTTTTTCTATTTCCCTCTCTTCTTCTTTCCGCAAAAAGTTTTTCATCCGCAGCGTGACTATCTCCTTTAAAAGAAAGCTGTCGGATTTCATCTTTTGAGCGAATGCCTGCTCGAACTTTTGCTCAAGCAGTTGGTTAAAATATGCCCTGAAAGCAGCATCGATAACGGGCCGCCTGCCTTTAAAGGGCTTGAAAGCATCCTCAAGCAGCGCGTGTATAAAATTGCCTATATCTTTGGCTTCGGTTTCCTCCAGCAAATCTTCTTTTTCTTCCAAACCCAGAATATACTGGTAATAAAATCTTAGGGGGCAATTCAGATATGTATTCAGGCTGCTTGCCGAATAAGTCCTCTTTTGCAAAAATTCAATCATTTCTGCGGTTTTATTAATCTCCTGCTTGGCAGGCTGGATTTTAACCGTAAAAGCCGCCCTGGGAATAGTTACGGCATCGAGCTTCTTATTTTCTTTCTGCCTCTCCCAGATAAGCTCCTCGATAAACCTGCTTTTTTCCTTTTCAATACCTGCGTCGTATATAAGATGGACGTTTTTCGCGCCTCCCAAAAGCCTCAGGAACTGATAGCGCTGAATCTCATCTTCATTTTCCAGCCGGTTTAATCCCAGCCCCACCATTATTTCTCTGGGGATTAAGGGTTCGTAAATATTCAACAGCGGCAGGACTTTTTCGTTTACATCCAGGACAATTACATTTTCGAAATTCAATGCCCGGGTCTCAAATAGACCCAGGACCTGCAGACCTTTTAAAGGCGAGCCGGAAAAAGTAATCCTTTGGTTATCAAGATTATTCATAAATACCTTAAAGATTTCTTCCTTTGCAAAAGGCTCTTTATTAAAAGCGGAGATTTTTAATTCGCTGTTAATATAAAAAATCTTATCCGCAATTAAAAGGTTGAGCGGATAATTCAACATATAACTTTTCTCTACCAAAGCCTCAAGGAATTCATCCAACGAAGCTGCAAAACCGGAGAAATCCGCAATCTCTTCCCAGGAATAAAACAAAAGATGATGCAGCTCTTTGACTATTTTCTTAAGCTCCTGCGGGGGTATCTCGATACCCATCTTTGCAAGTGTTTCAGCGGTAATCTCATAAACTTCCTTTAAATCCTCGATGTCCGCAAGTTCTAAGAACAAGCTGCCGGAGATAACCGATTCTTCTATGCCGGTAATTATCTCTTCTATCTTGTGCGCGAGCACTCGTGTTACAGCAGCATCCCTGTCGCAAAGCGCAAGATTTTTGACTAAGGGATGGCTTAAAGCCTTCAAATAATCCCTGGTATAATATTTATTTTCTTTCCTTGTATTTTGAGCTTCAAAGATTAATTCAAATACCGAATAAAGAGATCCCCTGTTTAACGGGTATCCGATGGATACATTAAAATCCTCAATTACCTGGGTAATCTCAGAGAGCAACGGCACAACTGAATTCGCGTCCGGTAATACTATAAGGGTCTTATCCATATCGGATAAATTTTTGAGGATTTCCCTGGCAATGCAAATCTGGGAATGCGTATCGAACCCGCAATGGATATTCAGATTATAATCAGCGCGTGAATCCTTTACCGGCTCTATCTTACAGGAAAAATTTTCCGCCAGTTTGTCCAGGACAGGCCAGGAGCGGTTGTCTTTTTGGAAAAAGAGCACTGCTTTATCCTTATCATAGAGGGACTTGATTATTCTTTCCTCGGTTTTATGCAAATAAAACAGGTTACAGAAAAATATCTTTTCGAATTCATCAAGATTATTCCCCTCTGCTTCCCGGGCGGCAAAACGGTATAAAAGCCCGCGCGAATATGCCTTCTTTTCCTTAAGGGCTGTGTTGAAACCGTCTCTTAATAAAATAATGTTTTGCAGCAGGATATTTACGTTCTCCGGAACTTCATAACCGATATCAGCGCAAAGTTGGATATTTTTCAAAGCCTTCAACGGTATATCTTCCAGGTCAAGCTGCTCGATAAATGAGAGAATCTCTCTTGCCCAGGGCAAAAACCTGGAAAAAGTTTGCCTGCCTTTAAGCATATCCGGCAAAATTTCACGGGTAAGGTTATAGAGCAGGAAACAGCTGTCCATTTCATTAATCTTAGAATATTGCCCTTTTTTAGATACCAGATAACTTACAAATTCATCCATGGAGAAAAACATGGGGGGGAAAAAGCTTTTTTTGAATCTTCCTGCCAGTTCCCTTTTCAAAAAAAGCGCCGGCCTCTTACCGCCAAAGACCAAAGCCAGCCGGCTTAAGTCATTATCCTTGATTTGATAATTTTCCCCGATAAATAATGCCAGTTTCTTGATAAAATCATCCCTGAAACTAAAAGTAAATACCTTATCCATGCACTTCCTCTAAACTTAAATCATCCAGATATAACAAAAATCCCAGCACGCGTTTCTGCGGAAACAGCTCTTTAATTAAAGAAATATAATCCAGCATCTGGCTGTGGTATTTGCCGGTATCAATTTTTAAGCTCTTGTAATCGACAATGATTACCTCGGATTTTTTTACAATTAACCGGTCAATTCTTTTTGTCCGGCCGGTTTTATCCACCACTTCTTTTTCCCTGTATACCGAGCCATCTTTGACATAAAAGAAATGCTTTAAGTGTTCTGCGCTTAGCAGCTTCATTACGGAATCTTGGAACTTCTGAAAATCTGAAATTTGCCTGAACAAAACTTTCGTATTGCGCAAGCTTTCGGCTATTGCCGTATCTTTATCCCGGTCTGCGAGGTTGCCGATAAACGAAAGCATGGCATGCACTACCTCACCCTCTAAAAGCCCTTTACGGTTCTGGACCTCTGATTTATCAATGAATTCTTCCTTGAGATATGGAATCCAGTTCTGGTATTGCGAAGGAGCAATGACATCCTTGGCGGATATTTCTTTTTCCTCTATGCATGGCTGTATCTTTTTGCCTGCCTCCAGCAGCTCATCAGGGATAAGAAAATTTGCCAGATTAAAACTGTTTGCGCTCTTCTTCGGTATAAAAGCGTAAAGCTCATCTTTAGCCCTGGTAAAGGCCACATAAACGCTGTTTAATTCATCAATCAGACATCTTTTATATTCGCTCCGGTAGATTTTTTCTAAAAAACCGGAGAACGAAAGATAAGCCTTGCTGAGTTTCAGCAATTTTAAAAAACCATCTTCGGGATACAGCATATAGGGCTTTCTGTCCCTGCCGGAACTAACCGCAACGTCTATTTCCAAAAAAGGGACTATTACTACCGGAAATCCTAACCCCTTGGCTTTGTGGATGCTCATAATCTTAACCGCATCGGTTTCTACGACATTCACATATAAATCATCATTACCGGCGGTTTCGAAGTAATCCAAAAACGAAGATAAACTATCGTTCTCTTCATTGATTTGTTTTTTTATCAGTTCCAAAAATCGCATCATAAAACCCTGGGTATCGGGAAAACGTTCGGGGACCTTGAACTTTCCAAGGATACTGACCACAAGTTCGTATAAAGGGACGAATCCCACATTTTTGAAAAATTCATCGAGCAATTCATCCCAGGTCTTAGGGTATTGGCTGCGGAACCGGCGGTATAAATAAACGTTATCCTCTTTTTTATTGTTAAGATGCAATTTAAAAAGGAAGCCGCTGATTTCCTCTTTATTAAGACCCGCCGCCTTCAAAAAGGAATCGCCCAGGATAAACGAGGCAAAGGAAAGATTATCAATCGGGGAGTTTAAAAATTTCAAGAAAGAGACGATTTCCTTAATCAAAGGGTGTTCCCTGATATTAAGGGTTTTTTCCGACTCAACCGGGATATGCTCCTGGATAAGCCAGGAAGTTACTTCTTCGATATCCTGGTTCCTCCTGCAGAGGACGGCAATATTTTTATATTCGAGGTATCTCTTTTTTAGTTCCCTGATAAGTTTTACGAGGCCGGCCCTGATTATTTCATCGCTCTCATCTTTTGTAGCAACAGAGACTCGTTCTATTTTAACAAATCCGCAGCCGCTGTCTTCTTTGATATTTTGCGTTGCCCCGGCAAAAACAGATAAGAAATCCCGCATATCCTTGTCATCAAAGCTTAAAGCCGAACCTTTATTTTTCCGGGAATTCTCTCTTGCCTCTAAAAATCTTTTTAAATTACCTTGAGAGAATACCGCATTGTTAAAGGAGATTATTTCTTTACGGCTTCGGTAGTTATCCTTGAGATAATCGTGAATATTCGCAAAAGGGGCAAACTCTGTCTTTACATTATCAAACAAAGAGGTATCTCCTCCGCGGAAACGAAAAATAGCCTGTTTTTTATCCCCTACGTAAAAAAGGCTTCCGCCTCTGGAAAGAGCTTCCTCGACCATCGGAAAGAGGTTTTTCCACTGCAGGGAACTTGTATCCTGAAATTCGTCTATGAGATAGTGGTTAAAGCGGGTTGCCAGCCTGTAATAAAGTTCGGGGACGGTTATTGCCTGTTCATCAAAAAGAATCCTGGCTTTGCGGTTAAGCTCGCTAAGAAAAACCACGTCTTCTCTGCTTGAAACCTGGCGTAAATCCTCATAAACAAGATTAAATATATCTATGTAACAGTTAAAGAGCGCAAGCGCTTCAGTTTCAAATAAACCGCCTATTTCCTTGCGGATACTTGCCCATAACTTATTTACTTCTTGCGGGACAGGATGATTCTTCTTAATCGGGAACTCCTCGCTCGAAAAGACAGGAGAAATTTCCTCGATATCAAGGCTGTCTTCATATTTTTCCAACTTGCTTTTGAAAGATTTAAAAACAGCCTGATTAGCGCCTTCCGGCTCATTGCCACGCAGCTGGCGCATAAGCCGGATAATTTCTCTCCTGCGCAGGAATATTTCATTTTTATCTTTCAGCTCATATTTCCGGAAGGCTGCGCCGTAAACATTGCTGTCATCAAACAACCCTGATATTACCGATAAAATATCGCGCTTGGGAAACCAGCCGGCTTTATTTTCCAGATACAGGTACTGTTTAAGGTAGTCATCAAAAAGGCCCATGACTTTTTTATCCTGCGCGGCGCGGTCAATGAGTTTATCAAGGCTATACGCCAGGTATTCATCGTATTCATGCTTAATCTTGAAGTGCGCGGAAAGATTCAGGCGAAACGCGCATCCGGAAAGAATCGCGTTGATAAAACTGTCTATGGTCTGGACCTGGAAGAAATTATAGTTTTTAATGATTCCATCCATTATGAGATATGCCTTTGAGCCGGCGTATTCCATATCCACGCCAAGGTATCCAAGCAGTTCTTTTTTTTCTTCGGGGCTTCTGAACCGGTCAAAAGCAATATCTTTTAAAAATTCAATTATCCTTTCTTTCATCTCGATCGCAGCCTTATTGGTGAAGGTAATCGCCAGGATTGTCTTTAAAGGGATTTGCTGAATTTTTAGTCCGGGGTTTATCAGGAGGCGCAGGTATCTGCGGGCAAGGGCATATGTTTTTCCTGAGCCCGCAGAGGCTTCCACGATAAAAACCTGGGGAGATTTACTGTCAGTAGCCATAATCCTCCTGGTTTACATATACTTTCTGTTGGAGCCTTGCCAAAACGCCGGGTGAATCCAGGAACCTGGAAATCCTGTTGAATTGATTTAACCCGAAACCATTGCCTTCCTGATGCACGGACAAAAACAGGTGTTTCTTGGCGCGGGTCACCCCGACATAAAATAAACGGTGTTCTTCTTCAATGCGCCCGTCGTCATTCAAAGAAAAACTTACGGGCAAAACACCGTCGACCAGTCCGATTAAAAATACACATTCCCATTCCAGCCCCTTAGCGGAATGTATCGTGGACAGGATAAGGGGTTTTCCGCCATCATTGGGTGCTGCTTCCGGCTTGAATGAGCCTCTCTCCGGAGGGTCAATGGCAAAATCCGCGAGAAAATCGCTTAAAAGATGGTATCTTGCAGATATCTGCCTTAATGCCTCTAAATCATTCTTCCTTTGCTGCCAATCATCGAATTTATCCTTCATTATCGGGAAATAATAACTCATCACGGAATCAAACAATTCTGATGGTTTCATCTTTTTACCGGATATTTTATCCAGTTCCTTTGCCAGCCGGCTTAAATCCTTCGAGTATTTGTGCTCTTTTCCCTGAAACTTAATAAGAGCCTTCCGGAGCATCTCCTTAAAGTTCGCGCATCTATTAATCTCCTGTATAATCCGCTCAGAGGTCTTAGGGCCGATACCTTCCGCCAGCATTAAAATCCTGTTCCAGGAAAGTTCGTCTTTGGGATTGATAATTACTTTGAGATGGCCGAGCATGTCTTTTACATGGGCGGTCTCATAAAATTTAAGGCCGCCAAAAACCTCAAACGGTATGTTTTTTTTGCTTAATTCCACCTGCAGGGGTATGGAAATATAGCTGGAGCGGAACAAGACCGCCTGGTTGGATAATGAAATGCCTTGCTCCTTAAATTCCCTGATTTTACCGGCAATCCATTCCGCTTCTTCGTAGCTGTCCCTGAAAAACATTAATTGCGGCTTTTCCCCGCGGCTTTTTACGGCGGAAACCAGGGATTTGGAAAATTTATTTTTCATATTTTTCAAAATCGCATTGGCAACGTCAAGGATCTGCTGGTGGCTGCGGTAATTCGCCTCCAGTTTGATTATTTTACAATCCGGGAAACGCCTCGGGAACTCCATAATATTCTCATGTGAGGCTCCCCGGAAACCGTATATACTCTGGGCATCGTCTCCTACGACCATAATATTTTTATGCTCGCCTCCCAAAAGGTAAGTTATATCTGCCTGGAACTTATTGGTATCCTGGTATTCATCCACCATAATATACCTGAATTTTGCGGAAAGTTCTTTTCTGATCGTTTCGTTTTTCAACAACAGAAGCTTAAGAAAAATCAGCAGGTCGTCATAATCAAAATAGTTTTTGTCGAGCTTGTACCTTATATAATCATTTTTAACTTTTTCCAAATCCGCCGCATATTCGAGAAAATGCGGATATTCCGCGTCCAGGACATCTTTAATAGCCATATCTTTGTTGATTGACATGCTGATTATCTTCCTTAGAGTATCTTTCTTGGGAAATATTTTGTCCTTTTCAAATTCGCCTGACTTTCTGGCACATAAATAAATTGCCTCCTGTGCATCATCTTCATCAAGGATAGAAAAAGAATCAAACCCGATGAGCTTGGAATGTTTTTTTAATATCCGGTAGGCAAAAGAGTGGAATGTTCCGCCTTCGACATAGCGGCACCTTATGTCGTGCTTTGCCGCACGAGAAAGCATCTGGCTGGCAGCCCTTCTGGTAAAAGTAAGCAGCAAAATTGACTGAGGGCTGGTATTGTTGCGGACGAGATTTAGCACACGGTATTCTATTACCCTGGTTTTTCCTGAGCCTGCACCGGCTATAACCAGGACAGGCCCCTCGGTTGTTCTTACAACCTCATACTGGGCGGGATTAAGGAGTTTTCTTAAATCAGTTGTTTTGGAACTTAACATTATCGCCTAAATTTATCCGATATTTATCGGTAAATCCGGAATTTACTTCCAGGACATATTTTGCTTTGGCATTGGGTGAGAAACTTTCACAAATATTACTATTACAAGGCGGGACATCTTTTTTTATATCCACTATTTTTTTATTCCTGTCGAGCCAGATTATATCCAGCGAAAACCGCATATTCTTCATCCAGAAGCTGTATTTGTCCTCTTCGGGGAATATAAAAAGCATAGCCTCATTTTTTCCGAGATTATCCCTAAACATCAACCCTTGAGTTCTTAAACCAGCCGAATCAGCGATCTGGGATACCACACATACATTCTGAAAACAAACTTTTTTGTAATCCTGCGGCCAACAATGGCCGGGTAGGGCTAAAACCAGAAGGATAAAAATGGTCAAGCGCATTTTAATCTTGTTTTGCGATAATATAGCGGGAAGGATTAATAAAGATGCGAATGGCTTCAATGGCCAGCAAGAATGCCAGAATCAATAATATTACACTGGTAATTACCATCGGGTCAGCAGTAATTTTCCTCGTGAAGAAAATAGCGTAAAACCATGGCTTTAAAATAAAGCAAAGCGAAACAACCGCCACCGCCATCATAAAAATCCCAGGCACTAGCGTAACCATAAATTTCATTTTTTTTCTGAACATCCAGATGCTCAATCCCAAAAGGACCATTGCCGCCAGGAGCTGGTTGCTCGAACCGAAAACTGTCCAGAATACCTGCCAGGCAGGAATAATATTACCGTCGGCATCGGTGATTTGGCGGGTAACAAATACAACCGGCAGCAATAATGTCGCAGCTGTTGAGATATACGGGCTTAATTTCCCCCGCCAGCCGGTAAGTTCCTGGAAAATATAACGGCCTAAGCGCGTGGCCACATCCAGAGTATCATAGACAAAGGTGGCAAATGTCAGCAAGGCAAAATTCAGGGCAAATTCTTTATTTATCCCTAAACTGTTCAGGAATACAGCTATTCCGTTGGCATAAATCTGATTAGGGCTTTTTAAATTTTGCATCTGGGAGGAACTTAAGATTAAAAGGGTGCTTAAAGCAATAAGCGCAACAAAACTTTCCAGGAGCATCCCGCCATACCCGATAAGCCGGGCATCGGTTTCTTTTGCCACCTGTTTGGAAGTGGTCCCGGAAGAAACAATGGCGTGGAATCCGGAGCAGGCGCCGCAAGCCACAGTCGTGAAAAGCAGGGGTAATAAAGGAAATCCTTGCGGATTGACCCATTTGGTAAAAGCAGGGTATTGCACCAGAACTTTTTGTGTAAGACTACCCACCACTAACCCTATAAAAGCCACTAATGCCGTAAAACTAAGGAAAAAACCGCCCAGGTATCCCCTTGGCTGTAAAAGCAGCCAGACAGGTATAATCGCGGCAAAAAAGCAATAAACCAAAAGGATTATATCCCAGGAGGAATGAATACTTAAACCGAATAAACCGGGGATTCTTAAGGGAAAAAGCGGACCCAAATAAATGCATACAAAGATAAACGGCAAAAAAATCAGGGTTGAAAGCAAAAGCGTGGGCTTAAAAACTTTCAAAGTAATTCCCATTACAAGGGCTAAAACCAGGTACATCATCGAAGAAGAAGCAACGCCCGCGCCTCTTTCGATATCCACGAACGTGGCTGCGGTTATATCCGTAAACGCGGTAATGATGTAAATAATGGAAAACCACAAAAACAGCAAAAACAATATGAAGGCCCTGTTGCTCATATTGGCCCTGATTACTTCGGCTATAGATTTACCTTTATGCCTTAACGAGGCGACCAGAGTAGCCATATCATGGATGCCGCCGATGAATATCCCGCCTAAAATTATCCAGATAATCGTAGGAAGCCATCCGAACCACATAGCCGCTAAAATCGGCCCTACAATCGGGCCGGCAGCGGCAATGGCGGAAAGATGCTGTCCGAGGAGATAAAACTTATTGGCAGGAACAAAATCTACGTCGTCTTTGAATTCGCAGGCCGGGGTTTTAACACTGCTTCTTAAGCCGAATACTTTGCTTGCGAAAAATCCATAAATGAAATATCCCGCCCACAGCAAAAGTATGGCTGTTACCATCAAGAATAAAAGATTCATCGGCTCTTTTAAAATTCCCTCTCATGCGCAAGGCTCATATCCAGAAATGTCCTCAGTCTTCTTGAACGGGTGGGGTGCCGTAATTTCTTTAAGACCTTTGCCTCAATCTGGCGTATTCTTTCCCGGGTTACCTTAAAGATATTGCCTACTTCCTCTAAAGTGCGCGGATAGCCGTCACTTATCCCAAAGCGCAGGACTAATATCTTCTTTTCTTTATCATTAAGGGTGTTCAGGATGGAATTCATTTCCTCTTTTAGCATTGACCTGACGGCAGTATTAGCCGGCGATGCCACTTTTTTATCCTGGATAAAATCTCCGAAATGCGTATCCCCTTCATCTCCGATTGGCATCTGTAAAGATATCGGCTTCTGGGCAAATTTTAAGATTGCCTTTACCTTATCCTGAGACAACCTCATCTTTACCGCAATCTCGTCGGGATTAGGTTCCCTGTCATTCTTCTGCAAAAATACGCGGGTAAAACGGATAATCTTGTTTATCGTTTCCGTCATATGCACAGGAATTCTAATTGTCCTTGCCTGGTCAGCAATGGCGCGCGTTATTGCCTGTCGTATCCACCAGGTTGCATAGGTAGAAAACTTATATCCTCTTTTATACTCAAATTTCTCCACAGCCCTCATCAAACCGATATTTCCTTCCTGGATTAAGTCCAGAAAAGATAGACCGCGGTTATTATATTTTTTGGCGATACTGACCACAAGCCTCAAGTTCGCTGCCACAAGCCGCTCTTTGGCATGATTAAATTTTAAATGCGCGTATTTAATAGCCTTCATCTTTTCTTTTATCTTCAGATGTGATTCGCCGAGTTTATTCAGGATTTCCCGCCTGCGGATAGAATTCCGTTTATTACTGCGTTCCAGATAATCCGATTCTTTTACCAGTTTATTAAGTTTATACACGACTTTCTCGATGACCGACGTCGTAAAATTGAATTGCAACAGGAGTTTCAGCGACTTTTCAGTGCTGCGTGTCCGTTTCAGGCGCTCCAGTATCCTCTTAAATCTCTTAAGAATATTTCTTACATTAGTCGTCACGTCACCCTTTATGACTTCTTCTAAATTAATTTCTCCCGCCAGTATTCTTCCCACTACGGATAGTATCTCGTTGCGCGCAAATTTTGTGGAAAGCACAGCGGTATTGAATTTAGTTTCTGTATCTTCTATCTTTTTTGCTAAGTTTATTTCTTCTTCCCGCGAAAGCAAAGGTATGGAACCCATTTGTTTAAGATACATCTTAACCGGGTCATCCAGCGGAAAAAACTGCTCCTCTGTCCTTATCTGCTCGGTTAAGATTTCTTCTTTAATCCTCCGGGCCGGTTTTTCGGCCTCTGCCTCTTCCCCGCTCTCAACAACTTGTATATCTTCATTCCCCAACAAATCAAAAATGTGGTCTATGTCTTCCGAAGAAGAAACGCCTTCGGGAAGAAGGTCATTTACCTCATCATAGGTAAGAAATCCTTTCTGCCTGCCCAAGGCAATAATTTTTTCCACATCCTCTTTGGTATATGTCTTGGTATATGTCTTTTTTTTCATTTTTTCCTTACCTCTGTTTAATTAAATAGTTAATCTCGTGTTTTAACCTGTTTAAACCCTCTTCATCACCCGAGCGTTCCGCTCTTTTTATTTCTTCTTCTAACCGGTGCTTTTTTAACTCTAAACTTTTTTTCTTTAAACGCTGTATGCAATCATCGACGATTTTTTCCTTGTCCTGGCTTGACACCTCCGGGAGAAAACTCGATTCACAGATTAACTGCGAAATATTTTCATCGCCAAGATAATTTATCAATAAGTTTGTCTTGGGGTCCTGTCCTTGAGTAATCAAATCAAACATAGTAGATACCACCTTTGCGGTCCTCTCATCATGGAAATCGGCAGGCTCAAGCCTCATCTTTATCTGCGAGATTAGATCGGTTTCTTCCAGCATAAGTTTAATCAATAATTTTTCGGTAGGATGGATATTCAAACTTTCTTTTTTAATGGTGGTATTCTCATAAGCGTAAGGCTTCTCTTCTTTTATTTTACCCAACTCATCGTATAGGTATTGTTCCAAAACCTCTATTTGCTGAGATAGTTTTTTAATATACTCGCCAATTAAAATTTTATTTTTAAACTTTTTTATCATCGGCAGAATCTCGGAAACGATTTCCGCTTTACCCTGAGGCTCATTAAGATTGTGTCTTTGCCTTAATATCCTTAATTTGTAATCGAATAAGTTCTCTGCTTCCCCGATTATGTTTTTCAGGCTCTCTATCCCGTTCTTGCGCACGAATAAATCAGGGTCAAATCCTTCGGGCAGCGCCGCAACTTTAACATTCATCTCTTCTTCAATAAATATATCCAAAGACCTTAAAGCCGCCGACTCACCCGCGACATCTCCGTCGTAAACCATAACCACATTGTGCGTATATCTTTTTATAAGGCGCGCCTGTTCCGTGGTTAAGGCTGTGCCCAATGACGCCGCAATATTATGCAATCCTTGCTGATGGGGGACGATGCAATCAAGATTGCCTTCTACTATCACAATAAAATCATTTTCTTTCACGGATTCCTTTGCCAGATTAAGTCCGTACAAGTTTCTTCCTTTGACGTATATCGGCGTCTCAGGAGAATTGATATATTTCGGCAGGCTGTCGTCTATAACCCTTGCCCCGAAACCTAAAATCATGGATTTCACATCGTATATGGGAAAGACTATCCTGTTACGGAACCTATCGTAATAACCGCCGCCCTCTTTAGGCAGTATTAATCCGGCCTTTTCAAGCAATGAAAAATTTATAAGTTTATCCCGCAGGTGGCCGATGAGAGCGTCCCATTTATCGGGTGCAAACCCTAACTTAAATAATTTAGCCGTTTCCTGTTTTATACCCCTCTTTATCAGGTAATCCCTGGCTCTCTGGCCGGAGGGTGAATGCAAATAATCAGCGTAAAACTGCGAGGTTAATTCATTTATTTTATAAAGCTGCGTAACAGTCCCTGCGATTTTCGGATCCACTTTACGCTTTTCCGGCAAAACAACGCCTGTCTTTTTTGCTAAGAGCTCCACTGCCTCGGGGAAACCCATTCGTTCGTATTGCATAAGGAAATTAAAGGCATTACCTCCTGCGCCGCAGCCAAAACAGTGATAAATCTGCTTTTCCTGGGAAACCATAAAAGAGGCGGTCTTTTCGTGGTGGAAAGGGCAGTTCGTCTTAAAATTCCTGCCTGCACGCTTAAGAGGTATGTAGTCGGAAATTACATCAACGATATTTATCCGGCCAAGAATTTCGTTTATTATATTATCGTCTATAAAACCTACCATTAGCTTCTTCTAATCCTCTTAAATCCCGAACATGAGATTACGGAAAATCTTTCTTTTTTTTCAATCCTATCCAGAAGCAGGTTGAGTCCAAGAGTATCGGAGGATATGTGGCCGGCGATAATCACATTGAGATTGGCATCTTTGACCTTTTTGAAATGTTCTTCACTCAAATGCATAGAAACCAGTGTTCTTATCCCGCACTTGTATAACTTGTCGTAAACATCCTTATGTCCCTCTGTGCCGCCGGTCATCTCCATAAATATCCTGCCTGTCGGGCGCTGGGGATTGCCCAGAATCAGCCGCGGACCGGCTAAACCTTTTTTAGCTTCGCGGTATTCGGGAATTTTATCTAAAATATCTAATATATTTTTGACTTTTTTAGGCTTATGTTTTGCAAGAAGTTTCATAATAAAATACGACACGTGATTATCTGCCGGCGTATGAATACACATAAAAGGCAAATCCAGGAGCCTGGCAGCGTCCACGGCGCGCATATGGTTTGCGGGCAATATCTTTCTTTCCACTTCCCGCTTTCTTTCTTCGATAAGCTCTAAAGCCACGTTCTTAAGAATACCTGCCTGCCTCATTAAATCCGCCTGCAATTGCATTACTTCATAAAGCCCTGCATAGGCGCGCCCCTGGGGGTGATGGGAAATTACCAAATCCAGCCCCTCTCGGCTGCGGATCTTATCTGCCAATAAAAGCTCAGCCACATCTATATCTATGCCGACGAGTATTTTTTTTATCTCTTTATCGCCGGAACCATACAATAGAGACGTATCAGAATAATATTTTATGGCCGATTTATTCTTTCGCGGGTCGCGCTGGATACCGTATTTTAAAACCCCGGCATAGATTTGAGATAATTTCATATGGAATTTTTGAATTGATTTACTTGCTTTTCGTTATGGTGCTGGCATCAAGGACAGATTTGTTGAATTTTTCATTGGTTCTAAATTTCGATATTATGCTATGCCAAAACCAACTGTAGGTGGTGGGCGCAACTTCAACGATATACTTCCCCGAAAAAGAATCATTAATGCTTTTCTTAAAATAAGACACGCTAAATTTTAAAAATATAAATAATACCAGGCTGGATAATAAAAAAGCTCTCCCCGCCCCCACAACCAGTCCACCCCATCTGCTTAAATTAGGGGTGATCTCCGCAGTAATGAACCGGCACAACAACAATCTAAGAAGCACAAAGAAAACATATCCGACAGCAGCCAGAATAATGATAAAAATAAATTCCAATGGTTCTATGGCCGGGTTTTTAACACCCAGAGGTGCGGTAAAAAAATTTGCAAAATAAGTATAATAATGTAAAGATAAATAGACCGCGTTTAATGTACCAAGAATTTTAAAGAATTCTGCCGGCAGGCCGTTTTTTAAAGAAATATAGGCAATTCTTAAGAAAAGGATTAAAATAAAGATATCTATCCAGTTAAACTGTTTTAAAAAATCCAGGATGATTTTCATTTTAACCCTTTGGCAGCCAACAAGTAATGAAGTTTATTAAGTATAACATACAAATAACCGCTTGTCAAGGAAAGCGCTTTCTTTTTCCAATGCGGGTTTGGAAAATGGATAAAGGGCGAAGCTTTGACTCCGCCCTTTATCTTACCGCCTAACTCCTGACTCACAACTCCTAACTCACAACTTAATACATTCCGCCCATACCGCCCATTCCGCCTCCCGGAGGCATAGGTGGCATCTTATCTTCTTTTTCCGGCTTATCAGTAACAATTGCTTCGGTTGTCAGCAATAATGCCGCAATACTGGAAGCGTTTTGCAAAGCCGAACGGGTAACCTTGGTAGGATCAATTACACCCGCATCAATCATATCCACATAATTATCCTGATTAACGTCATAACCCACATTAGTCTTCTCTGTCTTTATTCTCTGTACAACAACCGAACCCTCAAGGCCCGCATTTTGCGCGATCATCCTCAATGGCTCTTCGATCGCTCTCTTGACGATATTAACTCCTATCTTCTCATCGCCTTCAAGCTTAAGTTTATCCAATGCTCCGATGCAACGGATTAAAGCAACTCCGCCGCCGGGAACAATACCTTCCTGGGTTGCGGCGCGGGTTGCGTGTAAAGCATCTTCCACGCGGGCTTTCTTCTCTTTCATCTCGGTTTCAGTAGCAGCGCCGACGTTGATAACAGCAACACCACCGGCTAATTTTGCAAGACGTTCCTGAAGTTTTTCCTTGTCATAATCCGAATCGGTATCTTCAATTTGTTTCTTTAGCTGAGCAATCCTGGCATTGATAGCCGCGGTTTTACCCGCACCTTCAACAATCGTAGTGTTTTCCTTATCAATTCTAACTCTTTTGGCGCGGCCCAAGTCTTCGATATCCACGTTTTCCAGTTTTATGCCTAAGTCTTCGGTGATTGCCTTTCCGCTGGTAAGAGTAGCTATATCGTCAAGCATTGCCTTACGCCTGTCACCATAACCGGGTGCTTTTACCGCACAAGCTGATAAGGTACCGCGGATTTTATTCACCACTAATGTTGCCAATGCTTCACCATCCACCTCTTCGGCAATTATCAAAAGCGGTTTTCCAGTGCGGGCAATTTTTTCCAGCAATGGCAATAAATCCTTCAAAGAAGATATCTTTTTTTCATGGATAAGAATATATGGGTCTTCTAATATAACTTCCATCCTTTCCGCATCGGTAACGAAATACGGAGAAAGATAACCCTGGTCAAACTGCATACCTTCAACTACTTCTAAAGTGGTTGCGGTTGATTTTGCTTCTTCGACGGTAATTACACCGTCTTTACCAACCTTGTCCATAGCGTCGGCAATTAAATCTCCGATAACCGTATCACAGTTTGCGGCAATGGAAGCTACCTGGGCAACTTCCTTTTTATCCTTGATGGGGGTTGAGAGTTTTTTGAGTTCCTCGATAACTTTCTCTACTGCCTTTTCAATTCCGCGTTTTAACTCCATGGGATTTGAGCCCGCGGTTACGTTCTTTAAACCCTCACGGTAAATGGACTCAGCCAAAACCGTAGCCGTGGTTGTGCCGTCACCGGCAATATCAGAGGTCTTTTCCGCTACCTCCTTGACCATTTGCGCGCCCATATTTTCAAACGGGTCTTCCAATTCAATTTCTTTGGCAACAGTGACACCGTCTTTGGTAATAGTCGGTGAACCAAATTTCTTGTCGAGGACAACATTACGTCCTTTAGGGCCTAATGTTATCTTCACCGCTCTTGCCAACTGTTCCACGCCGCTTAAGATTTTCCTGCGGCCGTCGTCGCTAAATAACAGTTGTTTTGCCATGACTCCTCCTTTATTATAAAATCATTAAGATATCTTCTTCCTTAATAATTAACAGCTCTTCGCCGTCTTTGGTAGTGATCTCGTTACCGGAATATTTTCCGTATAATACCTTATCCCCGACTTTTACTTTAAGCGGAACGATTGTCCCATTTTCTAACATTTTGCCTTCACCTACGGCTACTACTTCAGCTTCCTGCGGTTTCTCTTTAGCAGTATCAGGTAAGACAATACCACCCTTGGTTTTATTCTCCGCCTCTAAAGGGCGCACGAGAACTCGGTCATAAAGTGGTTTTCCAAACGCCTGGTTCTTCATTATGTCACCTCCCATTTTTTAATTTATTTAAGTTTATTAATTTAGCACTCTGAGTTCCAGAGTGCTAATTATAATTATATTTCAATTTTTGTCAAGAACTTTTTTCAATGAGGCCACAACTTATGGAGGAAGCGAAGCGGACGAACATAAGTTGTTTGGCCGAATTGATCCCGTTGATTGCGAAGCAATCAATCGGGATAACTTAGATCAGGTTCCGAAGATACTCACTTATCTTCGTCTATAATTGCCAATACTTCCCCTACATTTACCGCATCGCCCTCATGAAAAAATATTTCTGTAATTGTCCCCGGGCAAGGGCTGGGAAGATTAAAAGCGGCTTTATCCGTGGTCAATTCTACCAAATCGTCTTTCTCCTTGACCTTATCCCCTTCTTTAACGAACCAAAAAGAAACAGTCGCTTTTTCAATTCCCTCTCCCAACTCCGGCAAGGTTACATTGGTCATATCCGCATCTCCTGATTAAAGCATTTTTTACTTCCTGAAACGATACCCCTCTGCCTAAAACCGTTTCCATTGAAGTCATTTTTATATCCATCCCGCAGGGACGGATTAAGGAAAAATTAAATAAGTCGCCGGCTTTAATATTGATGGATAAACCATGGTATGTTATCCAGTTTTTTACGGCTATGCCCACAGAAGATATCTTTTTACCATTCACCCAGACCCCGGTTAGCCCTGATATCCTCTCTCCGGGAATTCCGAATTGAGATAAAATATCCATTGCTATATCCTCTAAATATCTTAAAAAAAGATGCAGGTCGTTCCTAAAATACTCAAGCTTTACTATCGGATAAAGAACCTGCTGTCCCGGTCCGTGGTAAGTAATGTCTCCTCCGCGCTCCACAGAGTATATCTTTATGCCTCTATCTTTGAGTTCGGATTCACTTATCCTGAAATTGTCTTTTCCCGCCTTTCTTCCCAAAGTAACCACGGGATAATGGCGGCATAAAACGAGCGCCGATTTCAAAGAGCCGCACCTTACTTTTGCAAAAATCTCCTTCTGAAAATCCCAGGCTTTTTGATAATCTATAAGCCCTAAATCATACAAATCAAATTCCATGCTTATCTTTTCAGCGCTTCCGCAATAGACTCAGATAACGTAGGATGCGCAAATAAGGTATCCCGGATTTGAGCGACTTCGAGGCGTGACTGTATGGCTAAAGTAAAAATTCCGATCAATTCAGTGGCTTTGGGGCCGATAATGGATGCCCCCAGGATTTTCTTGCTTTTTCCGTCGGAAACTATCTTGATAAAACCATCGGCTTCATCTAATATACGCGCCATCGGCGAAGCTAAAAAATCAAATTTATTTATCTCTACCTCAATATTTTCGCTCCTCGCCTTTTCTTCATTCAAACCCACGCTGGCAATCTCGGGATTAGTAAAAATACAGTTCGGGATAACCTGATTATCGGCTTTCTTAGGGGTACCCGGATTGGCAATATTATAGGCGGCAATCCTGCCTTGGTAAGCAGCAAAATGCGCCAGCATTGACTTTCCGGTGCAGTCGCCTGCTGCGTAAATACCGTCTATATTAGTCCTCAAGAATTCATCTACCGCAATCCTGCCTTTCTCGATATTCAGATTAAGCTCTTCTAACCCCGATATCTCCGGTCTTCTGCCTACGCAGACTAAAATTAATTCGTATTTCTTAAAATCCAGCGTCCCGGCATCGGTACCGGTATGTACATTTATTCCCATTTTTTTAAAACAAATTTCCAATTTCCTGGCAGCCTCTTTATCTTCACCGGGCAAAAGTTGTGCCATCAATTCTACAACGGTCACCTGAGACCCCAGAGCGCAAAACAAGCTGGCAAATTCGCACCCAATTACCCCTCCGCCAATAATGAGAAGCGAGGCCGGCACTGTTTGGAGGTTTAAAATCTCGTCGCTGGAAAGGATATTTTCACCGTTAAATTTAAAATTCGCGAGCTCTATTGGCGCTGAACCGGTAGCAATAAGAATAAATTTAGTTTGTATCTGTTTATCCCGGAGTTTTATGTTATTCTTGTCAAGAATCCGGGCTTCCTGGTTAAAAAAATCTACGGCTGATAACTGAGATTGCATCCCCTGGCGCAGCTGCTGGACAATTTTCTCTTTCCGGGCCTGGATCTGCGAAAAATTTGCTGAAAAGCCGGCAGACGAACCGGGCCAGACAATGCCAAATGTATTGCTTTTTTTAAACTGCTGAAAAGCCTTTGCAGACTGGATTAATGTCTTGGTAGGTATGCATCCGCGATTAAGACAGGTTCCTCCGATATGAGATCTTTCAACCAGAGCAACCTTTAAGCCATAAGATTTGGCATCTTGCGCAGCGTTAAAACCCGCCCAGCCGGCGCCGATTATAGTTAAATCATACATCTTTGTTATCCGATAGCTGACAGCTATATATTTAACAGCCTGGTCAATTCACGAATGGATTCAGCCGATTTCAGGAATTTTTCTTTCTCTTCCTGGTTTAAATCCAATCCGATTATTTCTTTTATTCCCTCTTTCCCAAGCACACAAGGAACGCCGATGCAAATATCTTTCAGCCCATATTCACCGTTTAGATATGCCGAAACACCCAATACGCTCTTTTCATCGTTAACCAATGCTTTAACAATCTGCATAATTGCTGCGGAAGGGGCAAAATAAGCGCTGCCCGAACCCAAGAGGGAAATTATTTCCTTGCCTCTTCCCACTGTTTTATTGACAATCTCGTTTATTTTCTGCTTATCGAGAATATCAACCAAGGGTCTGCCTTGAACCAGGCTTAAGCGCGGCAAAGGCAGCATCTCTTCTCCGTGGCTGCCCACCACATAAGTCTGAATATCCGTCGGTGGAATACCCAACTCCTTACTGATAAGATTGGCAAACCTTGAAGCATCAAGACTTACTCCCATCCCGAAGACTCTATTAGTCTCAAATTTTAAGGTCTTTACGGCGTAATAAGTCATAATATCCAACGGGTTAGTAACGATAACAACCACCGCATCCGCAGCTATTTTTTTTATCTTATCACAGACATCTTTGAGTATCTGGGCATTATAATTCAACAGGTCTTCCCTGGTCATTCCGGCTTTTCTGGGCATACCTGCAGTAATGACAACAATCTGTGAATCTTTTAGTTTATTTGTATTGTCCGTTCCTTCAACTGAATAATTACTCTTGATAAGTACACGGCTGTCATCTAAATCGAAACCCTTGGCTTTTGCCAATCCAGGGGCAACATCAATAAGCACAACCTCGCCCCATCCTTCCTGAGCGATGCGCATTGCCGTTAAACCGCCGACATTTCCCGCACCGATAATACTTATCTTCATATTATTACGGGTGCTCCAGCGTCCCAGTGACCAGATTCCCAGTAAATTTAAAGAACTGGGACTCTGGGGACTGGGAAACTGGTAACGATTTATTTTTTTAACTGGTCAATAATGGCATCAGCCATTTCTTTAGTGCCTACGGCCGATGGGTCATCCCGATATGGTTTTAAATCATAGGTGACGGACCTGCCTTCACTTAAAACTTTCTTTAAGGCAGTTTCTAATCTATCCGCTGCATCGTCTTCTTTTATATGACGCAGCATCAATATTCCCGAAGAAATCATTGCGGTGGGATTTACTTTATTAAGGCCTTTGTATTTGGGGGCTGAACCATGCACCGCCTCAAATACGGCAATATTTCGCCCTATATTTGCACCCGGAGCAATACCCAGACCGCCGATTAAACCGGCGCATAAATCCGAGATTATGTCGCCATAAAGGTTAGGCAGGACCAAAACATCAAAATTATGCGGCTTCTGGACCAACTGCATTGTCATATTATCTACGATGGTCTCTTCAAAGTTGATTTTATCCGCGTATCTCTTTGCCACCTCCCGGGCAGTTTTAAGAAAAAGCCCGTCGGTAAATTTCATAATATTAGCCTTGTGCACGCAGGTAACTTTTTTGCGGTTATTTTTTAAGGCGTATTCAAAGGCAAATCTTACAATCCTCTCAGAGGCAAATTTAGAAATCGGCTTTACGGAGATACCGGAATCCAAACGGATTCTTTTTTTGGTTAATTTCGATATTTTTTTAATAAGTTTTTTGGTTTCGGATTTACCTTTTTCAAATTCGATACCGGCATATAAATCTTCGCTGTTTTCCCTTATTACCACCAGGTCTATGTTGCTATACAGGCTTTTTACGCCCGGGTATGACTTCGCCGGGCGCACGCAGGCATATAAATCCAATGCCTGGCGGATAGCCACATTCACTGAACGGAACCCCGTGGCTATAGGCGTAATAATCGGCCCTTTCAAAGCCACGCCGGTTTTCTTAATAGAATCCAGCACGCTTTTGGGTAAAATCTCGCCGAATTTTTCCTGTGCAGATTGACCGGCTATAACCTCATCCCATTGAATCTTTACTCCGGTTGCCTCAATGCACCTTTTAGCTGCTTCAACCACTTCGGGCCCGATGCCGTCACCGGGTATTAATGTTATTTTGTGCGCCATATTATACTCTCAGTTCGCCGTATTTCTTGATATAATTAACCACTCCGCCTTCCCTTAAGAATTCCCGCATAAATTTAGGCAGCGGTTTTATATTCATTTCCTTATTCCGGGTAATATTTTTAACTCTTCCGTTATCCAGGTCTATTTCCAGGCAATCTTCTTCTTTTATATTTCTTGTATCGGTCTCAATCAAAAGCAGCCCGATATTAAAACTGTTGCGGAAAAATATACGCGCAAATGACTGCGCTAAAACCGCAATGACCCCCGCGCCTTTTATTACCAAAGGCGCCTGTTCGCGCGAGGAACCCATGCCAAAATTTCTGCCTGCCACGATTATAGACTCACCGGGTATTACTTTTTTCGGGAAATCCGGGTCAATATCCTCCATTATGTGTTTAGACAATTCCTTTATGTCGGTAATGGCGAATTTATATCTTCCGGAAATAATAAAGTCCGTATTGATATTATCGCCTAATTTTATGGATTTACCCTGTAAATTCATTTTACAGCTGCCTGAACTCGTCGGGATTCTTAACTTTGGACATTGCCGCATCCAATGTAATTAACCCTTTTTGGTAGGCTTCTTTTAAGGATTTATCCATCGTCTTCATCCCGTATTGGCTGCCGGTCTGCATCAATGTAGGTATCTGCTCAATCTCCTGCTCGCGGATTAGGTTTCGAATACCGGGAGTGGCGATCATTACTTCCGTTACCAGGACCCGTCCTTCGCCGGAGGCATGGGGAACGAGTAACTGTGAAACCACGCCCTGCAAACAGTCTGCCAGCTGCAGTTTGACCTGCGCCTGTTGATAGGGAGGGAATACGTCGATAATCCTTTCTATGGTCTGCGGGGCATCAGGTGTATGCAGGGTTGCCAAAACAAGATGGCCTGTCTCTGCTGCGGTAAGGGTGGTGGAGATGGTCTCTAAATCACGCATCTCTCCGACGATGATAACATTCGGGTCCTGGCGGAGGCAATGCCTTAAAGAATCGGCAAAAGAATGCGTATCTGAAAATACCTCTCTTTGTTTAATTACGGATTTTTTATTCGTGTATATGAATTCGATAGGGTCTTCGATGGATATAATTATACATTCCTTTTCATTATTTATAAGGTCAATCATCGCAGCTAAAGTCGTGGTCTTACCGACACCGGTGGGGCCGGTAACCAAAACCAGACCATTCGGTTTACGCGCCAAATCTATAACCACCGGAGGCAGCCCCAGTTGTTCTATACTCGGAATAGTCAAGGGCACGCGCCTGAAAGCTCCCTCGACCGCCCCCTTTTGCATATGAATATTAACCCGGAACCTATCCAGCCCCGGGGGAGCAAGTGAAAAATCCAATTCCAGGTCGCGTTCAAACATCTCTTTTTGCGCATCGGTCAAAACCCCGTAAATCATTTTTTTAAGATTGTCGCGGGTTAAAGAAGGCTGCTCTGTCCTGTGTAACCTGCCGTCTATACGTAATATCGGCGGTTCATGCTCGGTTAAATGCAAATCCGACGCCTTCTTTTTGATGCATAATACAAGCAGCTCATGAATCTCCATTGAATCCTCCTTTAATGAGCAGACAATTTATGGAGCGTTATTAGCGACATAAATTGTAGCCCGTATCTGGTTTTAAATAATGAAAGCGCCTGCGAATTAACCCCCCACCACTTTCAATATAACCTATGCTAGATACGAAAGTGGTGGGGGACAAATTCAGACAGAGACTTACGAGCGCTCCGCTCCGTAAGTCTCGTCTTCATTTGAAATATTTCCTCGGGTCGGATATCCTGCCTTCTATTGCCGAAGCAGTTACAGTTGCCGGAGAAGCCAGGTAAATAAACGCGTTCGGATTACCCATCCGGCCCTTAAAATTACGGTTAGCCGTAGATATCACATTCTCACCGTCAGCGGGTATGCCGTTGTGCGTTCCTACACAAGGGCCGCATCCCGGAGCCACCACAACTGCGCCGGAGCTGATAAACGTCTCAATTATACCGGATTTCAAGGCTTCTAAAAATATGCTGCGCGAGGCTGCCGAAATAATAAACCTTACTCCCTCAGCGACTTTTTTTGATTTTAATATCCCTGCCGCAACCTTTAAATCATTCAGCCTGCCGTTTGTACAAGTACCTAAATATGCTTCGTTTATCTTTATATTTTTTAATTTATCTGCAGATGTGACTGTATCAACATTATGCGGGATGGAAACCTGGGGTTTAAGCTTCGAGATATCGAACTCTAAAACCTGTTCATACCGGGCGTTCTTATCCGCAACAACAGGAACGATTTTCTTGTTTTTGGGAATTCTTGCCTTAAGCCAGGCTATTGTTTTTTTATCCTGAGCCATGAATCCAGCCTTTGCACCCATTTCTACCGCCATATTACACATGGTAAAACGGCCGTCCATATCCAATCCGTCAATAACAGAACCCGAGAATTCTATTGCCTTATAAGTAGCCCCTCCCGCTCCTACTCTGCCGATGATATGCAAAATTATGTCTTTGGCAAATACGCCTTTGGGGATTTTTCCTTTGATAACTATTTTTATCGTAGAGGGAACCTTAAACCAATTCCTGCCTGTGGCCAAGGCCACAGCCAAATCCGTCGAGCCGACACCGGTGGAAAATACACCCAAGGCACCGTAAGTACAGGTATGTGAATCTGCGCCTAAAACCAAATCCCCGGGCAGTAGTTGGCCTGATTCGGGTATAACCTGATGGCAGACGCCGCAGCCGATATCATAAAGCCCTGTTTTATAATCAAGGCTGAAGCGGCGCATTTTCTTATGCACACGCGAGACACCTTCATTAGGCGATGGTGCACTGTGGTCAATGACCATGCAGAATTTCGTCTTTAATTGTTTAAGCCCCAATTCCGCGACCCTGTCAATAATAATGGAAGAGGTGCCGTCTTGCCCAAATGCAAAATCAACTTTGCATATCGCAAAATCACCCGCAGACAAATCCCGGCCTGCATGGCTGCTTAAAATCTTCTCGGCAATCGTTTTACCCATTATATTTTCTTCAGCCATTCCTCCAGCCTGTCCATTCCCTTTTCTATCTCTGTCAGGGCCGTGGCGAAACTTATGCGTATATAATCATCGTTACCAAAGGCTGTTCCGGGGATAACCGCAACTGATAACTCATCAAGGAGACGGCTGGCAAATGCCATGGAATCCAATTTAACCGCAGAAATATCGCAGAAAATATAGAAGGCGCCTGCGGGCAATACATAAGAAACTTTCTTCATCTTCTTCAGGCGTCCGACGATATAATCCCTTCTTTTTTCGAATTCCCGGGACATCTCACTGGAAAATGTATCCGGCATAGACAACGCCGCCAGGGCTGCTTTTTGGGAGATTGAAGCGGGGTTAGAGGTAGAGTGGTCCTGAACCCGGGATATCGCCTCCACGATATCTTGCGGCCCGCCCAGATAACCGATACGCCATCCGGTCATAGAACAGCTTTTTGATAAACCATTTACTGTGATGGTTAAATCATAAATTTCTTTCCCTAAAGAGGCAATGGATACATGTTTTAGCTTATCAAAAATAATCTTTTCGTATATCTCATCGCTAATCACGAAAATCTTTTTGCTTACGCAGATTTTAGCAATCTGGCATAACTCATCTTCGTTATAGACGCATCCCGTGGGATTCGCGGGGCTGTTAAGTATCAATACCTTTGTATTTGAACTGATCTGCCTGGCTAAATCTTCGGGCGTGATTTTAAAATTGTTTTGCGGATGAGTCTTGATAAACCGCGGTATGCCTTCACAGAGATTAACCATCTCCGGATAGCTTACCCAATAAGGAGAAGGTATCAATACTTCATCCTTCCTGTCTATCAAAACGAATAAGCAATTGAATATGCTGTGCTTTGCCCCGCAGGAAACGGCTATCTGCTCGGCAGCGTAATCCAGTGAATTATCTTTTTTGAATTTTTGCGAAATGAGCTTTTTTAACTCCGGGATTCCCGTGGTAGGTGTGTATTTGGTAAAACCGCTTTTTATGGCTTCTACGGCCGCCTCTTTGACGAAATCCGGCGTGTCAAAATCAGGTTCACCGGCAGCAAAAGAGACGACATCCTTACCTTCGGCTTTCAATTTCTTGGCTTTTGCGGTTATGGCAAGAGTAGAGGAGGGATTTATTTTTTTGAGCCGTCCTGATAGCCTGGTATCTATTCGCATCAGTCTTTTATTATAACGAATCTCTTTCTTTCTTAAATATACTTCTTATGCCGCCCAAAAAACTTTTCGTGGGCTTTTTGGTTATAGGCGGTTTTTCTGCAACCTTGCTCTCAGTCTTTGGGTGCGTTTCCTCGACGGGCTTCTCTTTAACTGCCGGTTTCCTGGTTTCCTGCCCGGGTTTGGCTTCCGGCTTTGCCTGTTCTTCAACCTTGGCTCTCTTCTTTTCTTCTTTAATTTCCGTGAGTTCGAAAATTACCAGGTTAGCATCATCCCCTCTTCTTTTTCCTAACTTAATAATCCTTGTAAAACCGGACGTCCGGTTTTTAAAACGCGGGGCGATATCTTTAGAAAGTAAACTCACCAATGAATGTTCACCTAATAATTTATAGATTCGCCTTTTCGAAAACAGTCCATCTTGTTTTGCCAGGGAAATAATCTTCTCCGCTAATGGCTGGCATGCTTTGGCCCTGGCCAGGGTCGTTTTTATGCGTTGATATTTAAATAAATTCTTCGCCAGGCTTACGATTGTAGCTTTACGCCAGCTGGTAAAACGATTTAACAAATGCCTTGCTTTTCTATGTCTCATGAGTTTAATGAGCACATAACTTACGGAACACGAAGTGTGACGCAAGTTATTCGTGCGAATTAATCCCCCACCACTTTTGCTATAACTTGCGCTATGCTATATTGAAAGTGGTGGGGGATAAGTTCGGACTTATAAGTTATGTCGCCTCTATTTAATTCGGAGCTCCATAACTTATGTCCTTACTTAGCCTTTTTTCAATTTTTTAATATCTACCTGCATGCCCAGAGTCAACCCCATCCCTGCAAGGAGCTGTTTTATCTCGGTCAAAGACTTCTTCCCGAAATTTTTAAAGCTGAGCATCTCTTCTTCCGCCTTTTTTACCAGGTCAGCGATGGTTTTAATATTTGCTTCTCTCAGGCAATTTGCGCTTCTTACTGAAAGTTCAAGTTCCGATATAGGAAGCCTGAGTTTTTCATACAGAGTTACTTCTTCCTGGGTCATCTCGGGTTCCTGTTCTTCTTCCTCGGGTAATTGGCCGAAATTGACAAAAATATCCAAATGCCTTTGTAGAATGTTCGAAGCATATAAGAGAGCATCTTTAGGCGAGATTGCACCGTTTGTCCATATTTCAAATATCAATTTATCATAATCTGTCCTCTGTCCCACGCGTGTGTTTTCAACATGGTAATTAACCCGCCTTACAGGGCTAAAAATCGAATCAATAGGAATTACTCCTATAAGCTGCTCTTCCTTCTTGTTTAATTCCTGGGGAACGTAACCCCTGCCTCTTGATACTTCCATCTCCATATGGAACTTGCTGTCTTTGGTCAGAGTAGCTATATGTAAATCCGGATTAATTACCTCTATTGTCTCGTCCGTTGAGATATCCTTCGCCTTGATTTCTCCTTTTGTATTTTTCTTTATATACACTGTCTTGGGCACCTTTGAATGCGACCTCAAAACCAGATTCTTAACATTTAAGATTATCTCCGTTACGTCTTCGACCACCCCGGGGATGGTTGAAAATTCATGTTGCACGCCGGTAAACTTGATGGAAGTCACGGCGCTGCCTTCGATAGAAGAAAGTAAAACCCGCCTTAAGGAATTCCCGAGAGTGACACCGTATCCGCGTTCAAAAGGAGCGGCAAAAAACTTACCATAATTATCTTTGTAGCCCGATTCATCACATTCCAATTTTTTTGGTAATTGAAAGTCTCTCCATTTAACTCCCATTTTTCTCTCCTTCGCACAAGCGAACACCTGGCCATCCAATAGGCCAGGGTGTTAGCAGATAAATTATTTAAATATAAATACTTACTTGGAATAAAATTCGACGATTAACTGTTCTTCTATGGGCTGCTGGATGTCATTTTTCTCCGGTAACCTCAAAACCTTTGCCGTAAATTCCTGGGGATTAAATTCCAGCCAGGAAGGGACGGTCCTATCTTTAGAAAATTCTAAATTTTCTTTTAATTTATTTCTGGCTTTATCTTTTGCCTTTATCTGGATATTATCACCGGTATTTACCGAATAAGACGGTATATTTACCCGTTTATGATTCACCAAAACAAAATTGTGGCGTACGATCTGCCGTGCATGTGACCTGGATAAACCCAATCCTAATCTGAATATCACGTTATCCAGCCTTCTTTCCAACAGCTGTAACAGCACCTTTCCAGTAACCCCTTTTGATTTAGAAGCAATGCTGAAATACCTGCGGAATTGCTTCTCCAGAACCCCGTAGATCCTTCTTACCTTTTGCTTCTCTCTTAACTGCAAACCGTAATTGGAAAGTTTCATCCGGGTTTTTGTTGGGCCGTGCTGGCCCGGGGCATAGGCTCTTTTGGCGACAGGACACTTTTCCGTAGTGCACTTTGTGCCCTTTAAAAATAACTTCTTCTGTTCCCTGCGGCATAATCTACAAACTGCATCGGTATATCTTGCCATTTCTTCTCCTAAAATTACACTCTTCTCTTCTTTTTTGCCCGACAACCGTTATGCGGGATTGGAGTAATATCTTTTATCGATGTTACGGTAAGCCCTCCTGCCTGAAGCGCCCTGATTGCCGATTCCCTACCCGGGCCAGGTCCTTTTACGTAAACTTCTACTTCCTTAAGCCCCATTTCTTTTGCTTTCTTGGCTGCGTCTGAACCTGCTACCTGGGCGGCAAAAGGAGTAGACCTTTTTGAGCCGCTGTAACCCACAATACCGGGACTAGACCATACAAGCGTATTACCGTCTTTATCGGTAATATTGATTACCGTGTTATTAAAAGTCGCCAAAACATGGGCTATTCCAGCTGTAATCCCTTTCAGCACTTTCTTCTTCTTTGGTTTTTCAGCCATCACAATCTCCTCAAATTTTGCCAAACATTAATATAGAAGGAAAAATTGATCCTTAAGGCGCTAGATGCGCCGAAGGATCTTTTACGCCGGCTTTGGCGCTGCTTTCTTCACCGGTTCAGATTTCTTGATTACCGCCATACCGCCTCTGCGGGGACCTTTCCTGGTCCGTGCATTGGTACGTGTCCTCTGACCTCTTACCGGAAGGCCTTTTTTATGACGCATCCCCCGCCATGCACCGATATCCATCAGCCTCTTTATATTCTGTGATATATCCCGGCGTAAATCACCTTCGACTTTATAGTTACCTTTCTGAATTACATTGGTTATCCGGGAAATCTCATCCTCAGTCAAATCCTTAGCCCGTTTATCCGGGCTAATCCCTGCTTCGTTAAGAATTATATTGGATAAAAATCTGCCCACCCCGTAAAGATAAGTCAATGCGATTTCCATACGTTTTGTTTTCGGTACATCCACACCTAAAATTCTCGGCACTTTCAACCCTCCTCAAATTTTGCAAAACATCAATATAGAAGCAAAATTTGACTCCGAGCCGTAGATACGGCGAGGAGCTAAATTTTTTCTATCTACCCCTGCCTCTGTTTATGTTTGGGGTTGGTACAAATTACCCGTACCACTCCTTTTCTTCTTATAATCTTGCAATTATCACAGATTTTCCTTATGGATGCCTTTACTTTCATTACTTCACCCTGAATGTTATCCTGCCGCGGCTTAAATCATAAGGCGATAATTCCAATTTCACTTTATCTCCGGGCAATATCCTTATAAAATTCATGCGCATCTTACCTGAGACATGCGCCAGGACAAAATGGCCGTTTTCTAATTCCACTTTAAACACCGCGTTAGGCAGCGCTTCAACTACTTTTCCCTCTGTTTCTATAAGCTCTTCTTTTGCCATATTTGTCTTAAGAACAAAGAGTTAGAATCTCCGGACCGTTATCCGTAATCGCTATGGTATGCTCAAAATGAGCGGAGAGAAGACCGTCCTTGGTTACCGCGGTCCAGCCGTCATCGAGTACTTCACACTCCCAGCTGCCTTGATTAACCATCGGTTCAATAGCCAGAACCATCCCAGTCGTAAGCAGCGCTCCCTTATTGGGCCTGCCGAAGTTGGGTATCTCGGGCTCTTCGTGTAAATTCCTGCCTATGCCATGGCCTACAAACTGCCTGACTACGGAAAACCCGTTTTTTTCTACATAACTCTGAATAGCGTAAGAGATATCGGATAAATGGTTACCTGTCCGCGCATGTTTTATGCCTTCCAATAAAGCGTTCTTTGTCGTTTCAATCAGCTTCCGGGTTTTCAAATTTATTTTTCCCACCGCTAACGTAACAGCGATATCGGAAAAGTAATCCCGGTAATTTAAACCTAAATCGAGGCTGATAATATCGCCTTCTTTTAATTTTCTCTCACCGGGTATCCCGTGGACAACCTGTTCATTGATAGACGTACATACAGTTGCGGGAAAACCTTTATATCCTTTAAAAGCAGGTTTTGCGTTTTCCTTTTTTATCAGCTCTTCTGCCAACCGGTCTATTTCAATGGTCGAAATCCCTGCAGATACAAATTCTCTAATTTTGCGCGTTATCCCGGCTAATATCCTTGAGGCTTTCCTCATCAATTCCAGTTCTTCTTTAGACTTTAAGGGAATCATTGTAATTCCTGACTAAATCTATAATTTTGTTCAATACAACTTGCGCTTCTTCATCAGCAGAAAGACGCTTAAGTTTACCATTTTGTTCATAATACTTCATTAAAACCGCCGCATCTTCCCTGTAAACCAAAAGCCGTTTTTTAATCGTATCTACCTTATCATCTGCTCTCTGGTAAAGTTCTCCCCCGCAATTATCGCAAACCCCCTCGTTCTTAGGAGGCATATTTGTCCTATGGAAATTAGCCCCGCAGCTGCGGCAGACAAGGCGGCCGGAAAGGCGCTGTATGATTACCGGCTCGCTGGAATCCAAATCAATCACCAGTTCTATATCCATCCCCATTGGCTTAAGTATTTCATCCAGGGACTTTGCCTGATTTAAATTCCGGGGGTAACCGTCTAAGATAAAACCATTTTTGATATCCGGCTTTTTTAACCTCTCGCTCAACATCCGGGTGACTAATTCATCCGGGACGAGCAATCCTTTATTCATAAAATCTTTTGCCTGTTTCCCTAAATCGCTTCCCTGCGCGACGTTCTCCCTTAAAATGTCACCGGTGGAAATATGGGCCAGGTTCAACTTTTTTGCAAGCTGTTTGGCCTGCGTGCCTTTTCCCGCTCCCGGCGGCCCTAAAAGTATGAGCCTCATGCCCTGCGCCCCTTGATTTTAGACCCCCTGATGAAACCCTCATAATGATGCATTACCAAATGCGATTCAATCTGTTTTATAGTATCCAGCATCACTCCCACGATAATCAAGATCCCCGTGCCACCGAAGAAAGAAGCCACTAAGTACGGCACTTTAAGCAAGGACATAATAAAATCAGGGAATATTGCAATAATGGCGATAAACACAGCCCCTGCCAAAGTTATCCTGTTCATCACATAGTATAAGAAATCAGACGTAGGAGTACCCGGCCTTATACCGGGTATAAACCCCCCGTATTTTTTCATATTTTCGGCTATATCAAGAGGATTAAAAACAATGGCATTATAAAAATAACAAAAGAAGACTATTAAAAGCGCGTATGCGAAAGAATAAAACACCTGCCCCCTGACAAAACCCTGTGCCAGCCTTTGAAATACGGGATTGGGTATAAAAGATGCCAAGGTTGCCGGAAAAAGTATGATGGACTGGGCAAAGATAATGGCAATAACTCCCGAGGTATCTACTTTTAAAGGTATATAAGTAGATTGCCCGCCGTAAATCTTTCGCCCGACAATTCTCCTGGCGTATTGAACGGGAATCTTCCTGTAGCCTTGAGTTATTAAAACTACCGTCAGGACCACCAATACAAGTAAAGCCGCCATAACCACAAGAGTAAACGGCTGTATCTGCCTGCGGGAGGGAACAAACGGCGAAATGAGAATAAATAACTGATGGATTGCTGCTGGTATACGCGAGATAATACCGGCAGTAATAACCAGCGAAATTCCGTTACCTATCCCTCTCTCCTGTATCTGCTCACCGAGCCACATTATAAATATTGTACCCGTGGTCAAGGTTATCACCGTAAGTAACCTGAATCCCAGTCCGGGCTGAAGGACTATTCTTAATCCTTCCCGCACACCTAAATTTTCAATCCAGAGAGCAATAAAGAATGACTGCACTATCGAGAGTGCAACCGTGCCGTAACGGGTATATTGATTTATTTTTTCGTAGCCCGCGCGGCCTTCTTTAGATAACTTCTCAAGCGCCGGTATAACCGCTGTCAAAAGCTGCAGTATAATTGAGGCAGATATATACGGCATAATCCCCAAAGCAAAAATAGTAAGTTTCTCCATTGCGCCGCCGGAGAACATGTTGATTATTCCAAAGAGCGTTCCGCCCTGGGTTTTAGCCAGGCGGGCGAAGAAACTGGACAGTTCTACCGCGTCTATTCCGGGTGTCGGGACAAAACATCCGATACGGTATACAATCAATAGCGCACCGGTAATAATTAAGCGCTTCTTTAAATCCGGGATTTTAAATGAATTGACCAGTGCACTAAGCATTTAAAACCTCAAACTTCCCACCGGCATTCTTTATCTTTTCTTGCGCAGATTTGGAAAATGCGTGGGCAGAAACATTCAAAGCATCCTTGATTTCACCATCCCCCAAAATCTTAACCGGTTTTCTTTTATTCTTGATAAGCCCTTTTTCCAATAACAAAGCGGGATTTATACTTTTCTCTTTAAGCCCTTTTAGGCTTTCTAAATTAACTATCTGGAATTCTTGAGGGAATTTGCTGGTAAAACCGCGTTTAGGCATCCGGCGAATCAAAGGGCTCTGCCCGCCTTCAAATCCCGGATAAGTAGCCCTTCCGGAACGGGAAGTCTGGCCTTTACTGCCTCTGGTAGAAGTCTTGCCATGGCCGGAACTGGAACCCCTGCCCAAAATTTTTCTTTTCTTATGCGCGCCGATGGGCGCTTTTAAATTATGCAGTTCCATCTTTAATGAGCGCATAACTTATGGAGGCGTAGCCGACATAAGTTATCTGCGCGAATTAATCCCCCACCACTTTTTGAAAAAATACTTTTTTTAAAATTAAACGGTAACGCCCACCACCACCAATATC